>Ga0181520_10008247_pt1 | contig 14886 bp, 12 predicted proteins | sample PEATcosm2014_Bin_29_FD_132451 | JGI IMG/M metagenome (GOLD analysis project Ga0181520, IMG submission 132451) | Peatland microbial communities from MTU Mesocosm Facility, Houghton, MI, USA - PEATcosm2014_Bin02_30_metaG | ecosystem: Environmental > Terrestrial > Soil > Wetlands > Peat | place... | reverse complement strand
CTGATCTGCTGAGAAAACGAGTCAGACCAGATGGTCCTCGTTGGAGGCTGTACACCTCGACGCGCTCGTCGCCTCTTGCCTCCTCGTAACGAAAATCATCTTCCCCGACCTGCTTCCATTGCGTGTTCTTACCCTTGTCAGGCCAGGTTGTTTCTGCTGGAACCGCAAAGACGGACCAAGTGGAACGGCTGCGGATATGGTAAACAACCACAAATGCGGGCGGAATCGTCAGCAGATCGTAATGGAAGCGCCGATCCGCTGGCCAGTCGCGATTCACGTGGTCGCTTGCGATGCGCATTGAGTCCAAAGTCTTCGCAAGAGCACTGGCTGGCTCTTGACCACTGCTATTGAGAGCGGCAACAACGGTGCCATCGGCCTCTGTGAATAATTCCTCCTCCAGTTTGCTCGTGTCGCCTGGGAAGGTACGTTGCGGCTGGTCCCACCCGCAATCGTCCGCCGATGCAGGTGCGAGCGCAGTAAGGGTAGCCTCGAATTTCTGGGTGGGATTAGCCGCCGAAATCTGTTGAGCGCGGCCCCGCGTCGAGGGGAAAGTAGAAAGAATCAATGAAATTGCTACAGCATTAAAAAGATTCCGCAGTAGAGTGTTCGCGAACGGACTCATCGCAGCGGATTATATTCGGCTTTGTCACAAGGGGAGAGTCCGCTCCGATTCGGCGAGATTACCTTGGTTCCGAAGCGCTCCAACCTATGGCAGTAGCCTTCATGCGCAACGGCCCGGGAAGCCTCTGGCATCGAACTCCAGTTCTCCGCCAGCGGGTACAAGGGGGAAACACCGGATCCATCTCCGGTTCACGCCGGATCTCTATGTTTCGGCACGGTTCGGCAAGGTGGCAGAGAGTCGGAATTCGATCCCTGTATCCATGCCATGTATCCTATTGATTCTAAAGTTGGTAGCGCCATCGGGGATCGAACCCGAACTCTCCGCCTTGAGAGGGCGGCGTGTTAACCAATTACACCATGGCGCCATCGAAGAATGGCGCGGGTCCGACCGGACCGGCCTCTCCCACTATAACAGGGGGCCGCCCCGCAAAACGCCCAGCCATGGCTCGGCCGCCGCCAAGTTGCACGAAGCGCGTCCCCCTGAACAGCCTGCCCTGAGTGATGGAAGCGAGTCGAAGGGCCTGGTTCTACACTGAGGCATTCTCGCCTTCGACAGCGGGGCTGCGGAGAGCTATGCGGAGACCATGGGGCAACGATGCGGAACAGGAAGAATCGTCGGTCGACTGGATGTCCAGATTGCCGCCATCACTTGTCTGCACGGCGCGATCCTGGCCACGCGAAACACTACTTTGGAGGGCTGCGGGATTGGTCTGGTTAATCCCTGGGAAGCATGAAGAGCCAACGCTTACGAACTGTGTGCGGTTGCGGCCCGGCGTGCCTGCCCGGCGGTCTTTGCGTCGGCCCTGGCGCGGGCGAGCAGCACCAGGCAAAGGCCGAAGGCGATGGAGCCCAGACTGGCCAGCTGCGCGTTGGTCATGCCCCAGAGGATCCGAGGATTGATGCGGATGAACTCGACCAGAAAGCGGGCGAGGCCGGTGAGGATAAGGTATTCGCCGGTAATCTGGCCGAGCGGCTTCGGGCGTTCGGGGGCGCCGCGTCGCCAGAGGATCCATGTGATCAGCAGGGCGCCGAACAACTCGTAGATGGGTGTCGGATGCACCCGCTGATACGTCGGCACCAGTCCGTGGGGAAAGCTCATGCCCCAGGGCAGTGTGGTGGGAATGCCGTAGTCGCCGTCGCCGGAGACGAGACAGCCGAGGCGGCCGATGCCGTAGCCAATCGCGGCGGCGGGTGAGGCGAGGTCGAGTATCTGCAGAGAGCCGAGTTTGTAGACGCGGGCCTGCCACAGCAGGGTCAGGATACCGACGATGAGGCCGCCATACCATGCGAAGCCGGCGCGGTCGAACAGCAGATCGGCGGGATGGCGCATGAGCGCGCCGGGCGTTTCGAGGACGTGCCAGATTTTCGAGCCGAGGACGCCGGCGACGGTGGAGACGGCGACGATGCTGATGGCGTCGGCGTCGATGCCCCAGCGGCGAAAGTTGCGGTACAAGAGCCAGCAGGCAGCCACGGCTGCCAGCCAGAGCATAATGCCAAAGGTGCCGATCGAAAAGCGGCCGATATGAATGAACGGGTACATGCCTGACGAGTCTCAGTATAACTTCCACAGGGGGCTTTGGAGTTAATCTGGCGTGTGAGCACGACGAGCATTCATTCAGGGTTGGAAGTATTGTTCAGCCGCGAGCAGATTCGGGATCGCGTGCTGGAGATCGGGCGGCAGATCGATCGTGATTATGCGGGTGAAAAGATCGTTCTGGTGGGCGTGCTGAAGGGAGCGGCGATTTTCCTGGCCGATCTGGCTCGCAGCATCTCGGTGGACAACACCTTCGATTTTGTGGCCGTGTCCAGTTACGGCAAGGGTGCGCGCACCAGCGGCGCCGTTAAGCTGATCAAGGACCTCGACCAGCCGATCGAAGGGAAGAACGTCATTATTGTCGAGGACATTCTGGATACGGGGCTCACGCTCGGTTTTCTGCGCAGCCTTTTTGAGCAGCACGAGCCTAAGACGCTGCGAATTGCCGCGCTGCTTGACAAACCATCGCGGCGGGTGGAAAAAATCGAAGCCGATTATGTCGGATTCACCATTCCGAATCAGTTTGTAATTGGATACGGGATGGATTTCGCGGAGCGCTACCGGAACCTGCCGGACATTTGTCTGATGCCTGCCGACGCGCCAGAATTAACGGCGGGCTGAAAGGAGTTTGCCCGATGAGCACACACGTTCACCTCGTCGATGAGGATGAGGAACAGGAAGTCCCGGGTTTCGACGCCGAAGCTTTTGCCAGACAGGCATTGTCGTCAGCAGAGAATCTGGCGGCGGCCATCGACCACACGCTGCTGAAACCGGAAGCGACGCAGGAGCAGGTGATCCGGGTTTGCCGTGAGGCTGCCGAGCATCGGTTTGCCTGCGCGATGGTCAACCCCACTTGGGCGTCGCTGGCTTATGCGGAACTGGCAGGAACGGGCGTGCCGGTTGGGGTTGTCGTCGGATTTCCCCTGGGGGCATCGCTGGGAACGACGAAGCGCGACGAGGCGGCGCTGCTGGTAAAGATTGGCGCGCACGATGTGGACATGGTGATCAACATCGGGCTGCTCAAGTCGGGCGAGAACCAGGCGGTACAGCAGGAGATCGAGGGTGTGGTCGAGGTTACGCACGAGGCGGGGGCGATCGTGAAGGTGATTCTCGAGACCTGCCTGCTGACGGTTGAGGAAAAGCTGCGAGGTTCGGAGCTGGCGATTTCCGCCGGGGCGGACTTTATCAAGACGAGCACGGGATTTTCGACGGGCGGCGCGAAGACGGAGGATGTGGCGATGATGCGCGGCGTGGCCGGCGGCCGTTGCGGCGTAAAGGCGTCCGGAGGGATTCGCACTCTGGCCGACGCCAGGCGGATGCTGGAAGCCGGCGCGAACCGGATCGGCGCGAGCGCCAGCGTGGCCATTCTGGGAGAATTGAAGACAGCCTGAGTTTTCTTTTTGTTAAGGGCTTCGCATTCGACCGCCTGGTAGTCTGCGCAGGTGGCGGAGGCCCGACACACCCCGGCAAAACCCCGTATTATGGCATTCGTTCGGCGCGAACGCGGCCGCGCGGCCTGAGGAGAATTGTGAGCGACGACCCCCAGCAGAAAGCGGCAGAGCACCTGACAGAGCAGTCGTGGGAAGGGGATTACCGGCCCGCTTCTCCTGCGGCACTACGGCCTGCCCAGGTGCATGTCGATCCGTTGCAGACTGAGTTCCTTGTCCGCCTGGCCGATACGCTCAACACCACGCTCGACCTTAAGACGCTGCTGGAACGCACGGCGGCGATGGTGCGGGCGGTAATCGATTATCGGATTTTCGCGATCCTGCTGGTGAACGACCGTACGCACGATTTGCGCATGCGGTTTCAGATCGGGCATAAGCCGGAGATCGAGCGGATGCGCATCCGGATGGGCCAGGGGATTGTGGGCGAGGCTGCGCAGACGCGCCAGCCAAAGCTGGTGAACGACGTAACCAAAGCTGAAAACTATATCAACGCGAATCCAGATGTGCGTTCTGAGCTGGCGGTGCCTTTGATCACGAAGAACCGGATGATCGGGGTCATCGACATCCAGGCCGAGCAGCCGAATTACTTCACGCCGGAGCACCTGCACCTGCTGACGCTGACGGCTTCGCGAATCGCTGGCGCCATCGAAAACGCGCGGCTTTACACGCGAGTGGCGCGCCAGGCGCAGACCCTGCAGGTTCTGAACGAAATCAGCCGCGAGATCACGTCGATACTGGATCCCGATGAGCTGCTGCAGCGGGTAGGACAACTGGTTCGCCGGATCATCGACTACCAGATGTTTTCGATCTGGCTGGTGAACGATCGGGATGGGGTTCTTGAAAATCGGCTGTCGATTCGATTCACGCACCGATCCGATCTGAAGGAAAAGCGGGATGAACAGCGCCGGAGCATCTGGGATTCTTCGCCACCGGAACCGCCGCCGACTGCTCTTGCGGAGCCGACCCTGGGAGAGGCGAAGAATGACGCCATGGTCGGCGCGACCATTCCGCTGGAGCGGGGACTGGTGGGGGCCGCGATGCGGGAGAAGCGGGTGATCTATGTGGCCGACGTGCGTAAGGACTCGCGTTATCACATGGTGAATCCGGAGACGCGGTCGGAGATGACCGTGCCCCTGATCTACAAGGGGACAGCGGTCGGGGTTCTGGATATCGAACATACGCGTTTGCACTATTTCACTGAGGATCACGAGCGGGCCATGACCACGCTGGCGGCGCAGATTGCGATCGCGCTTGAAAATGCTCGGCTGTACCAGCGCGTGACCCAGCAGGAGCAGCGTCTGGAGCGCGATCTGGCGATGGCGCGCGAGGTGCAGCTGCGGTTGCTGCCTCCGACCAAGCCGCAACACAAGCGGGCAGAGTTTGCGGCGCGGTTTTTACCGGCGCGGACAATTGGAGGCGATCTTTACGATTTTCTGCCCTACGACGCGAACCGGAGCGCCATCGCGCTGGGCGATGTGAGCGGCAAGGCGGCTGCGGCAGCGCTCTACGCGGCGCTGGTGAGCGGCATCATGCGTTCGGTTGCCAGCCAGCATTTGTCGGCTTCGGAAATGCTGAAGACGCTGAACGATGCGCTGCAGGAGCGGAAGCTGGACTCGCAGTATGTGACGATGCTGTTTGGCGTGTGGAATGACGAGAACATGACGATTCAGATCGCCAATGGAGGGTCGGTACAGCCGCTGTTCTGCCACGGCGAAGAGGTTGAGACGATTCGCGCGGAAGGCTTTCCGCTGGGAATGTTCCCGAATGCCACGTGGGAGGAGTTCAGCATCGCGACGCAGGCCGGGGATTCGGTGATTTTCTTCAGCGACGGGATTGTGGATGCGCAGGATGCGGCGGGGGAGATGTTCGGCAACGACCGGCTGATCGCAACGGTGAAGAAACATCAGCATAAGCCGGCTTCGAAGCTGGCGGAGTGCATTCTGAGCGAGGTGGGTAAGTTTCAGGGTAAGCAGGATCGGTTTGACGATGAGACGGTGGTGGTGCTGCGGGCGATTTGAAGATGGAGGGTTGGGGTCCGACGAAGGTGCGAATCGCACGCGAGTTAGAATTCTTCAGTAACTTCGGTTGAAAATGTGGCCGCCGGTCGAGTTAGGGGCGTATGATTCCCGGGAATCTCAAAAGAAAGGAATCACGCCATGAAGAGGACTTTGGTTTTCTGCCTTTGCGTTTCACTGATCGGCGCGGCTGCGCTTCACTTTCCGCCGCAGACCCTGGCTCAGACACCGGCCGCGCCGCCACCTTCTTCGGCGGCTGCAACCGCGACCGCCCCGGACGCTCCACCGGCGGCGGCAGCGGCACCCGGCAACCTGGTTCTGAAGGAAGGGTCGGACGTTGCCCTGAAGTTTGACCAGGACATCAGCTCAAAGACCGCGAATGAGGGCGATCCGGTAGTTCTGGTGCTGGATCAGGATCTAACCGTCGATAACGTCGTGGTGGCCCGGGCCGGCTGTAAGGCGTTTGGCGAGGTTACCCATGCAAAGAGAGCCGGGATGATGGGCAAAGGTGGAGAACTCAATATGCGGCTCGATTATGTGAAGGTAAGCGACACAAAGGTGAAGCTGCGTGGTTCAAAAGGCAGAGAAGGGGACGACAAGACCGGCACCGCCGTCGCACTGACCGTACTGTTCGGGCCTATAGGGCTAATCAAACACGGCAAGGAAATCGATATCAAGCAGGGAACTCCAATCAAAGCTTACGTGGCCGACGATGTAACGTTGCCACCAGCCCCTGCGTCGTAAGGGCGGGGTCTTCCGAGTCGAAGGAGAGGGGCATCTTCGGATGCCCTTTCTTAATGTTTGCCGAACGCTATTTCCTCGATCAGCGGAGGGTTCTGGTCGAAGTCGCTGTAGCGAATCCAGCGGGGCCGGACCACGAAATAAGCAATGCCGGGCCAGGCCATACGCGCGGGGCCGTCGGGCCAGGCGGCGAAGTAGATTTCCTGACAGCGCTTCAGTTCGGAGCCGTGGGGCTCTTCGGCGATGCCTTCGAACTGGACTGTTTGCTCCCCGCCCCATCCAACGACAAAGGAGCAAGCTGGATGCGCGATGAGGTTGGGATACTTGCGCGACGACTTTACAGTGTCGAAGATGATTTCGAGTTCGGTGCTGACTGCGATTCCAACCAGCGCCGATTGCGGAGTTCCGTCTGACGAGAGGCTGGAGACCAAGCCGTAGCGATACTGCGACATGAAGGCGTGCAGAGAGAAGCGATCCATTCTTGGCCCTCGATGTTCGTGCCAACTGGTAACCGGCAACGATTCAGTTTGCGGAACGGACCTCTTCGCGCACGATGCGCCGAAGCGTGTCCTGGAACTTTGGCGCCGTACCCTGCACATAGTGGCGCAGTGCTTCATTGATCAGCGTTTGATAGCCCACGGCCCCGCCCGCGGCGTCCGCCTCTTTGAGGAAGTGATCCATCAGATCGTCGTCGATGCGAATGGTGATGCGCTTCTTTCCTCGCGCCTCGCGTTGCGCAGGCAGGATTCGCCCGCGATTTCCCTTGCTGAAGTCGTAGCGTTTCTTCACCTTGCTATAACAGTTCCGGATGACGAATCCGACCCCAATGAACGGCGATTCATTTCCATAGGAACCGGGGTTAAGGGCGATTTGCTGGTAGTGGTATACACCTGGCGGCGAACCAACATCCGAATCAATGCTCCTGATATTCAGCTCGTTCGTGCCCTTCCGCTCCGTCGAACACCGTGAGAGCCCCGGCGAAGCGAACTCGGTGTTTTGCGAAATTTGCCTCCGCCTCGCAGGGTCCCATTCGAAGCCCACCTGTCGATTGTATGCACACAATGTACATCACGCAACGTTCCGCGATCGAAGAGGGGTGAGCTGTTGCTCAGGGGACGTTTTTCGCGTCAGCTCGGTAGCTTGAGTCCTCTCCCGGACCTGCCCTGGTCTGTTATTCTCAAGGGTTTTATTCCGTCTCTGGGTTTACACCTGACAAGGCGGTAAAGGAGTGAGCGATGCCGGAGCAGAGAGGGCGGAAATATCACCAGGAGCGGGTGGCGGAGACGCTGCGCGACGAGATCGGCGCGATGATCGAGGGCGAGCTGTCGGACCCGAGGATCAGCTTCGCGTACGTGAGCCAGGTGGTGATCAATCCGGGCGGAAAATCGGCGCTGATTTATGTAGCGGTGGACGGCGGGTTACAGGAGGAAGCCGACACGCTGGACGGGCTGATGGCTGCGCGGGGTTATATCCGGCATGAGTTGCTGGAGCGGACGGGCAAGCGCTATGTACCCGAGCTGACGTTTCACATCGACCGTTCGGAAAAGATGAAGGCCCGGATCGATGAGTTGCTGGGCAGGAAGCGCCGCACAGGGATCAGAACACAGAGCTCAGAGCACAGCGGTTAAGGTGCGTCTCCCAGTCTGGCGGCTGAAGGGAATCAGTTAAAGAGATGGCGGCAGGGCAGGACATTTCGTCGCGTGGACCTGAGAGCAGGGCCACGCTTCCCGGGCCGGAGAAGACTCCGGAGCACGTCCGGGAAAGTTCCACCGAGGGTCTGGGCGCGGTGCTGGAGGTGGTGCGGCGGGGAGAGCGATTCGTGCTGGGCTCGCATGCGCGGCCCGATGGAGACGCGGTCGGATCGATGCTGGCTTGCGGGATGATGCTGCGGCAACTGGGCAAACATGCCGATATGGTCTCCGCGGATCCGGTTCCGCTGATTTATCGCGGACTGCCGTGTGCGTCGATGATCCGGCAGACCACGCATCTCGAGGGCGATTACGATGCGGTGATTCTGCTGGAGTGCGACGGAATTCCGCGATCGCGGCTCACCGGTCTGGAAGGCCGGTTTCTCGTTAACATCGATCACCATGCCAGCGGGCGGCCCTTTGCCGACGTGAACTGGATCGATTTGGGAGCCTGCGCAGTTGCTGAAATGGTGTATCGGCTGGTAACTGCGACCGGCGCAGACCTGACTTCAGAGATTGCGGCGTGCCTTTATGCAGGGTTGATGACGGATACGGGATCGTTCTGTTACGAGGGGACGGACGCCCACGCCTTTGAGCTGGCGCGTGACCTGGTTGGACGCGGAGCGGACCCGGCTGCAATTGCGCGACAGGTGTATTTCTCCAATCCGCTGTCGAAGATGCTGTTGCTGGGGGCGGCGCTGTCGAATCTGCGGCGCGAGGGGCGGCTCGCCTGGTTGTGGGTGACGCATGAAGATATGAGCCGCAACGGAGCGGCCGAGGAGGATTGCGAGGGGATCGTGAACTACGCGATCGCAATCGATGGCGTGGAAGCGGCGGTTTTGCTGCGGGAGCTGCCCGACCATCGGGTTCGACTGTCATTGCGCAGCAAGGGCGAGCTGGATGTTTCAAGAATAGCGGCAAGCCTGGGTGGAGGCGGTCATCGGCATGCGGGGGGATGTACGGTGGCGGGTCCGCTGCGAGAGGCCGCGGAATCAATCCTGGACAGGCTGCGGCGCGAGCTCATGACCATGGTTCCGGGGCGATCAGGAGCGGCGGGAGAACCCGGTGGGAATCTGGTAGGCTGACTCGGACGAGTGACCGAAACTTCGCATCATCCGCAAAAGAGTGAGACGAATTCCGGGAATCACGCCGGAGCCGGGAATGCTGTGCGTTCCGCGGAACAGCGCGACGGAGCTGCAGAGGCGAATCGGACCAGTTCGGGCCAGAGCAGGACGGCGATTTCGTCGTCCGGCATTGTCGCCCGCGTGCGGGCTCGATTCCCGGCCCTCGGAGAAGTTGCGGAAGCGGGAACGCTGTTTGTTCTGACGGCGTTTTTCCTTTTTTACGGGCTGGTGCCGATTTTCGGCGGCGATGGGTTGGGCCTGGTGGGCGCCGACGAGCCCCGTTACGCACAGGTGGCGCGCGAGATGTTGACGCGCCACGACTATGTCACTCCCGTGCTGTGGGGACATCCGTGGCTTGAGAAGCCGGCGCTCTACTATTGGCGTGCGATGTTCGCATTTCGCGAGTTTGGCGTGCACGACTGGTCGGCGCGGCTGCCTTCGGCGAGCTTCGCGTTCATGCTGGTGGTGCTGATCTATCTGCACATCCGGCGCTTTCGCAATGGAGGACAACTGGATGCCGCGCTGATCACAGCCTCCTGCGCGGCAATCCTGGGGTTTGCGCGGGGCGCTTCGACCGATATGCAACTTGCCGCGCCGTTTTGTATCGGCATGCTGGGGTGGTACGCGTGGTACGAGACGAACAGCAAGTTCTGGCTGTTCGACATTTACTTTTTTGTGGGTGCGGCGACGCTGGCCAAGGGACCAATCGCGCCTGTAATGGCTCTGGTCATCATTGGAATTTTTGCGATCCTGCGGCGGGAGTGGTCGCTTTTCCGGCGGAGCCTGTGGTGGCCTGGCATCCTGCTCTATTTTGCGATGGTGCTGCCGTGGTTTATTGCGGTGCAGAGGCGCAATCCGACATTTCTCAGGGTGTTTTTCCTGGAACATAACATCGAGCGCTTTGCCACGGATCGATTCGAGCACTACCATCCCTTCTGGTACTACGTGCCGGTGATGCTGCTGGGCCTGACACCGTGGGCGGTGATCGCAGTAACGGCATTCGTGGATGCGGTGCGGGGATCGATCGACGAGTGGCGGGTACGGCGGGCCAAGTTTCTGTATGTGGGACATGGGCGTGCCGGGGATGCCTTTCCGGAGTTCCTGGTGCTGTGGGCGCTGGTTCCCATCGTATTTTTTTCGTTTTCCGAGTCAAAGTTGCCGGGGTACATTTTGCCCGCGGTGCCCCCGCTGACGATTCTTTGTGGAGATTATCTGAATCGTATACGCAGCCGTGGACTGAAACCCTGGCTGCTCGTGCTGCATGCGTTGCTGACCGGAATCCTGACTATGTTCGTGTTGCTGATGCCTCTGCACCTGCATGATCCGGAAGCAGTACCGCCGCGGATCGCGATTATCGCAGCCAGCATGGTGGGTGTGGCGGCCGCTGTTTTAATCCTCATTACGGTTGCGCACTTTGGCCTGAAGCGGATGCGCATCGCTACCATGACTCCGATGGTGATCCTGCTGCTGTATATGTTCGGAATCGGTCCTGTTTTCGGAATTGGGCCGATAAACGGGACCAAGCGAAATATCAATTTGCTGGATATGACTTATTCGGCGCGTCCCTTGGCGCAGATACTTGACGAAATCAGCCCGTCGCCGGGGCCGGTAGCCGTGTGGCGCGTGCGCAGAGATGTGCAGTACGGTCTTTCTTTCTACCGAAACAGCCGTGTGATGAATTACGATGTTGGCATAAAAGTCAGTGATCCGCCGGAGAGCGCCGGTTCGGGCCCGCACGGCGTGGTCATCGACGCGGTGAAAGAGGGATCGTCGCTTGAACAAATGGGGCTGCGCAGGCTCGAGGGCGACGATCTGGTTGCGGTGAACGGCCAGCCGGTTCTGAGCGCGGCGGATTTCGACGCGATGAGGGCGGGGTGGAAGCCAGGAGTCAGGCTGGAATTCGAGGTGCTCGATCCCAGGATTCCGGATAAACCGCCGCAGTTCGCAAGCGGCACGATGCAGGACGGCATTCCGGAGAGGCAGCATCTGCTGGTAATTCCGGAATCTTCAACAATGGAGCTTCGTCAAACGCTCGAGGGCAGACGATACGAACCGCTTTTCACCTACCCCGCGCAAAACCTGCTCGTGTACGAAGTCATGGCCGAAGACGAGCATCGCTTTCATAGCCGGTGAGCAGTTCATTGCAACTTGTTCGGGAAGGGTTTCCGGTGACGCATGAGAGTGCGTCCTGGCATTGCTGTATCGATGAGTTCCGCTCTTCAATTCGAGTTGTTGGACCTGCGCCATTTCTCGGCGGGCAGCCTGCGCCCGCTGCTGGAGGAGGAGAGCCGCGTCTGGAGCGAGCGGCTGCACTGGGATTACCGGGGGTCGGCGGATCTGTTGCTGCAGTATCTGGATTCGCGGGTGTTGCCGGGTTACGTGGCCGTTGAAGGCGGACGCATAGTTGGCTATGTGTTCTGCGTCTACGAGGGGTATAAGGCGGTCATCGGCGATGTTTTTGCCGTGGACGGGAAAGAATCGGCGGCGGATGTGCGCAACGAACTTCTGCTGCGGTTATTCGAGATGTTGAAGAGCACGCCTGGGGTGACCCGCATCGAATCGCAGCTGTTGCTGCATCCGCACGGATCGCATCGGCGGGTCTTCGAAGAAGCGGGATTCGAGATCCACGAGCGTATCTTCATGGAGGGGCCACTCGAACCCGGCGCCGACGGGCATGCCTCACGCCTGCAGGGTGACGCAGCAGGCTTCGGCCCGGAGCCCGGCGTCGTCCTTCCAGCCTCCCTGTCAATGAGGCGGTGGTCGGAGAACGACCTGGGAGCCGCGGCGCGGCTGATCGCCACGTCTTACCAGGGGCATCTGGACAGCCACATCAATGAGCAGTACAGGACAGCGGCCGGTTCGCAGCGATTCCTGCACAACATCGTACGGTTCCCGGGTTGCGGCTATTTCGATGGGGAGTCGTCGCGCGCTCTGGTGGAGCAGGGCCGCCCGGACCTGGCCGGCCTGTTGCTGTGCTCGCGGGTGCGGGAGGATGTTGGCCACGTAACGCAAATCTGCGTTGGGCCCGAGTACCGGGGCCTGGGACTGGGCAGATTGCTGATGGCGGAATGCGCGCGGGCGCTGGCGAAGCGTAACTTCAGCCTGCTGACGCTCACAGTGACAGCTTCGAATGAGAAGGCGGTATGGCTTTACGAGCGGCTTGGCTTCAGGGGAACGCATCGATTCGACGCGATGGTCTGGGACAAGAGTGAAGATGCGCAGGCGCGGCGCGTCTAGTTCAGCCTGAGCACGGCGCCACGCCAGCGGTCTCGAATACTGTTTATTTGTTGTATCGTTCTCCTGATTCCTTCCAGGGAGCCATAGACCACCATGCGATTGCGTATTCGTCTGCTTGCAGCAGTGACGGTTCTGATCTCGATCGGCACGGGCTTCGCCGCCACTCCAAAAGACCCTCGTCTGGCCGGCGCTTACACCTTTCAGCGGGGCGGATGGACATACGTCCACCTGCAGGGGACGCCGGAAGAAGTGGGTTTCCAGCACGGCTACCTGCTTGGCCCGCAGATCGCAGATGCTCTCCACGTCTTCAAGGTCGAAGACATTCACAGCACCAAACGAGACTGGCAGTTCTTTCGCGACGCGGCGCAGAAGATTTTCTGGCCGCACATTGGCGACGAGTACCAGGCCGAGCTCAAGGGCATTGCCCTCGGCGCCCAGGCGCGGGGGATCAAAGTCGACGTGTGGGACATCGTGGCGCTCAACGGAACGATGGAGCTCGAGGAGTACTACGTGCCGTGGCTCGACAAGCAGCAGCACGCGCTGAATGCTCCATCGATTCACGCGCCAGGCAATTGCTCGGCCTTCATCGCCACCGGCAGCTATACCAGGGATGGCAAGATCGTGATCGCGCACAACAACTGGTCGTCCTACGCGGAAGGATCGCGCTGGACGATCATGTTCGATATTCAGCCGGCGCAGGGGCATCGGATTCTGCAGGATGGGGTGCCGGGAATGATTACGTCGAACGACGATTTCGGCATTAACAACGCAGGGATCATGATCACGGAGACGACCATCAGCCGCTTCGAGGGCTGGAACTCGGACGGGATTCCGGAATTTGTTCGGTCGCGCAAGGCTCTGCAGTATGCGAACTCGATTGACGACTACGTCGCGACGATGATCGAAGGGGACAACGGCGGCTATGCCAACGACTGGCTGGTCGGAGACCGGAAGACGGGCGAGATTGCATACCTCGAGCTGGGGCTGAAACATACGCCGGTGTGGCGGAGCAAGGACGGCTACTTTGTCAGCTCCAATTTTCCTCGGGACGCTTCGCTGATCAAGGACGAGACCGACGGCTGGAACGCGAAGGACCACTCCTCTTCGGCGGAGGCGCGACATGTGCGCTGGGAAGAGGAGATGAAGGCGCATAAGGGCGCGATCGATGTCGAGATGGCCGAGCAGTTCCTGGCCGATCACGAGGACGCATTCACGCATCAGCAGGGGCCCGACCAGCGGACACTCTGTGGGCACGTCGATATGGCGAAGGAAGGCGTGCCGCAATGGGATATGGGACCATACAATCCTTTCGGCGCGGTGCAGGGAAAGGTGACGTCGAGCGATCTGGCAGCGCACATGGAGCTTATCGCGCACGCGGGGCATCCTTGTGGGGAAGATTTTCTGGCGAAGCCGTTCCTGGCCGCGCATCCGGAATATGCGTGGCAAGCGCCGATTCTCCGGGATATGAAGGCTGGGCCGTGGACGCAGTTATCTGCGGGGGAGAAGTAGAAGATGGCTCAGAGCACTGGGCTCGGAAGAGCGGCGCTCCCTTTGGTACTGTGCGCGGAAAGCTTGACAAATTGTCCACATATTATGACCGGCGGACAGTTAGCACGGCCTCCGATCGCGTGCGGTCAGATGCCGACTTTGCGGACTAACTCTTTGTAGCGGGGATCGTCGCGCTGACCGTCGAAGAGCGGGTCGACGGGGAGCCAGAGGAGCCATTCGGCGCGGTCTTCGTAGCCTTTGTTGAGCCAGACGAACTCTGCATCGCGGTCGCCGAGCGCCATGTACACCAACGCCACATAGCCGGGGGAAACGTAGGTGCGGGACTTCATGGCCTGGAGCTGGTCGAGGGCTCTAAGAGCTTCGGCGCGCTGGCCGGATTTCGCCAGGCTCATGGCGACGCCTGCCTGAGGGAAGGTGCCGTCGGGATTCATGACGAGGGCTTTCGAGTATTCGCGGATGGCATCGGGGTATTGCGCGCGAATGTAGTAGCACATGCCTGCGACCATGTGGGGCAGCCAGAAGTCCGGGAACATCTGCATGGCCTTCAGCGCTGCAACCTGGCAGCTGGCGTAGTCGCGCTTGAGGTAGTAGTCCCAGGGCAGGAAGGAGTTGATCTCGGGCGAGAGGGGATCGAGGGTGAGGGCCGTCTCCATGGTGGCGATGGCCTGGTCTGCCTTGCCGATGGAGGCGAGGTACTCGCTATAGGCGAAGTAGGTGGAGACGTTGCTGGGATTGAGGGCGAGGGCGGTGTGGAACTCGCGGTCGGAGTCGGCGAGCTTCCACTCGTGCAGCAGGGCATGGGCGAGCGCGCCGTGGGCTTCGGCGAGCTGGTCGTCGAAGGCGAGGGCCTGGCGGGCGGCGGCGTCGGCTTTGGGCAACGCATCGCGCGGCGCCAGAAGCCAGTCGGACTCGGTGGTGTAAGCATCGGCCAGACCGGCATAGGCCAAAGCGTAACCGGGATCATCGTCG
>Ga0181520_10008246_pt1 | contig 14886 bp, 17 predicted proteins | sample PEATcosm2014_Bin_29_FD_132451 | JGI IMG/M metagenome (GOLD analysis project Ga0181520, IMG submission 132451) | Peatland microbial communities from MTU Mesocosm Facility, Houghton, MI, USA - PEATcosm2014_Bin02_30_metaG | ecosystem: Environmental > Terrestrial > Soil > Wetlands > Peat | place... | reverse complement strand
CAAGTGCGAAACCTTTCCGAGCAACCTCGTGGCAAGCATGTTTAGCTTCAAATCGGAGGGCGATTTTTTCAGCGTGCCGCCATCCGTTCGGGAAGTGCCGAACGTGGATTTTGCGACGTCGTAGCCGGAACTGATTTGTATCAGCCGGCGTGAGCCGGCTCAAACTTCTCCAGCGAAATAATGAGCGGATTCACGTCCGCTGCTGCTGGATTGCAGATTCACGAATTTTCCTCGCTACAGTTTGCAGTGAATCGTCCGGCTTCAATTCAATCCATTCCGGGTCAAGCTGGCGGCGGAACCAGGTCAGTTGCCGCTTGGCAAACTGCCGCGTGCGGATTTTCACCTGCCCGATGGTTTCCGCCAGCGACCGTTCGCCCTGTAAATGTTCCACCACCTGTCGGTAGCCGATGGCCTGCATCGCCGTCTGGTTTTGTTCGAGGCCGCGCTGGAGCAATCCGCGCGCCTCATCCACCAGCCCGCGCCGGAACATTTCATCCACGCGAATGTTGATTCGCGCATGCAAATCCGCCGGCTGGCGCGTGAAACAATAAAAATTTATTTTGGTAGGGAGGGCGCACTGCGCCTTCCACTCCGCCCGTTGTTCGGAAAACTTTTTGCCCGTCAGGCGTATGACTTCCACGGCGCGGATGACGCGGCGCGGATTTTGTTTGTCAATTTTCTCATAAGAATCGGGGTCGCGCTCGCGCAATTCGCGCAGCAACGATTCAAATGAAGCGGCTTCCAGTTCGGCGCGAAGTTCGGGATTCGCGGACGGCGCTTCGCCGAGTCCGCTCAAAAACGCCTTGAAATAAAGTCCGGTGCCGCCGCAGAAAACCGGCACGCGCCCGCATGACTGGATTTCGGCAACGGCCTTTTGCGCGAGCCGGACGAATTGCGCGGCGTCGAACGACTCGGTCAAATCGCAGATGTCAACGAGGTGATGCGGCAAGCGGGCGCGGTCGGCAGGCAAGGGCTTGGCCGTGCCGATGTCGAGTCCGCGATACACCTGCATGGAATCAGCGGAGATGATTTCGCCGCCGAGCTGCTCCGCGAGTGCGAGGGCGATTTCGGATTTCCCAACGGCGGTTGGACCGGCGATGAAAATCGGCAGATGGGAGCTGGCGGATGGGAGTTGAGATTCCGCCATTTTCTATCCTCGTTTGAGTTCAGCGCGGCGCGACAGAACCGCCGCGAGCGCGAGTCCGGCGACAAAAATCGGGACGCCGATCCATTGCGCCGGTGTGAGGTTGAGGTGTTTATGGAGATCGGTGTAATCGCCGCGAAAACATTCGACGAACGAGCGCATGACGGCGTAGCAAAGCAGATAAGTCGCAAAAACCTGGCCGTCGAATTTTTTGCGCCGGAACAGCCATGCCAGAAAACCATAGAGAGCCAGATTCAGCAGCGCGTCATAAATTTCCGTCGGATGCAGGGGGATATCGAGCGGCGTTCCGGAAAGGTCGCGCGCCTGCGGGTTGGTGAAGGTAATCGCCCACGGCAGATTAGTGGGGCGGCCATAACAACAGCCGTTGAGCAGGCAGCCAATGCGGCCAAAAACACTGCCCAATGCGATGCTGGGCGCCAGCACATCGGCGGTTTTCCACAACGGCATTTTTTTCCAGCGGATGTAAATGAAACCGGCGATGGCCGCGCCGATGAAGCCGCCGTAAAAAACGAGTCCGCCATGCTGGACCATGAAAATTTCGGAGAGTGGCTGGCTCGCGAATTCCTCCCGCCAGTAGGTCGTCACATAAACGAAACGCGCGCCGGCAATCGCGCCCGCCATCAGCCACAAGGTCACGTCGGCTATTTTTTCGGCGGAAATGTTTTCGCGGCGGGCGCGGCGCGTGGCCGTCCACAGCCCGGCTAGGAACGCCAGCGTAATCATCACGCCATACCAATGAATGGTGAGCGGGCCGAGTTGAAAGGCAATCGGATGCACAGACTATTTACGATTTACGATTTACGATTGATGATTGACGATTGGCGGGCACGGAGAAATACGAAAAGCGGATTTTAAACTGAAACATTTTGCGCCTTTTGTGCTCTTTTGCGGCTAATTCCGGTTCGTGGCCACCGTCGGATTAAGGCGTGGCGTCAGACGGGGCGGCATCGGAGGCATGATGCGCGCGGGCGGCAGTGGCGGCCACAGGGGCACCTGCGCGACCAGATCGCGCCAGGCCTGGCGTTCCTTGGGCGGCAATTGCGACCAGTGCTCGGCGTTTTTGAGAAATTCCGCGCGTTCCGCCGGACTCATGCCCGCAAACTGCGTGAAGGCGCGAATGCATCGGACGCGTTGCGCGGGCGGCAATTTGTCGAACGACTGCAATGTTTTTTCCATTTGCGCGCGCTCGGCGTCGGACAGCGTGTTGAGCGTTTTTTGTTTTTCGTCCGGCGTGAGTTCAAAAAACTGTTTGAACTGCGCTGTAATTTTCTTGCGTTCATCCCCGGACAGCGCCTGCCAGCGCGCTTGTTCGGCACCGCTCGGTCCGTGCTGCGCGCCGGGTTCAGGCGTGGCATTCGTCGAATCCACACTTGAGAAGTATTGCAGCGTGCGCTCGTTCTCCAAAAATTCCTGCCGGAATTGCGGCGGCAGCGCGTCCCATTGATCGAGCCGGCTCCTGGCCAGATCGCGGAGGTTGTCCGGCACCTGTGCGAGACGCGCGTCGCGATTTGTCGGCGATTCGCGCAGCAGCGGCAGCAGATACCAGCGCAGTTCCGTCGCGTTCAGCCGCAGATCGCGTTCGTCCGGGCCAAGCGCGAGATATTCACGGACTTTGGCGAGGATGCGTTCGCGGATTTCCGGCGGGCGGTTGGTCAGGTAATTTTCACGATCCTTCGGTGTCATCGCCAGCAGTTGCCGGAAAACAGTCACGGGCGATTGCGTCTGCGGCAGCGGCGGCATGAGGCTCGTCGGCGTGGAGAACGATTTTACCGGCGACGGCAAATTCGTGGAATCTTGGGCCGGCGCCGGAAAAACCAGCAACAGCCCCGCCGTGCAAAAGGCGGGCCACCAACGCGCCTGGCAAGGGCAGTTCATTTCAAATCGGAGGCGAGCGCCAGCAGTTCCTCGTCCGCATGCACCGGCTGGCTCATTCGCTGGATGGCGTCAAAATTGTTCAGCGCCTCGACACTAGGCAGCGGCTGCGCGTTGGCCACGAGTTCGACACTCCGGGCGATCTTCTCCCGATGGGCGTCTATTTCGTAATGTTGAACCGTTAATCCCGCCACCACAACCACCACCGCCACCATGGCAAGACGCGGCATCAACGCGCGCCAATTCCAACGCCAACTGCGCGACTGTGCGGCCTGCAATTCCTCAAGTTCGACCGCGCGCATCACACGCGCCGTAAAATTCGACGGCACGGGCGCATCGGGAAGGCGCGAAAGCAATTCTCGCAATTCATTCTGGAGCGGCTCGTTTTTCATATTGCTTCCGGTTAAAAACCGTCCGCCGGACAAAGTTGCGTGAAAAATCGGGCGCAAGTTGCTGTTCAAAGCCGGTCGGGCTTGTTAAAATAATGTTCATGACTGTTGCCGTCACCAATGCGCCACGACCGGCCATGACTGGTCAGACCGGCCGCCAGCGGTTTCTCAACGCCTGTGCCTGCCAGCCGGTGGATCGCCCGCCCGTCTGGCTCATGCGCCAGGCCGGACGCGCCCTGCCGGAATACCGCGAGCTGAAATATAAACATTCCTTCCTCGAACTGGTCCAGATGCCGGAACTCGCCGCCGAGGTGACGCTGCAACCCATCCGCCGGTTTGGTTTCGACGCGGCAATTTTGTTCAGCGACATCCTCGTCGTGGCGGAAGGCTTGGGACAGGGTTACAAATTCCGCGATGGCGGCGGCATCCAGATGGATTTCGCGCTGCGCACGCTTGAGGACATCGAACGGCTTGACGGACGCGAGCTGGTCGGACGTTTGCAATACGTCCCGCAGGCCTTGCGGCTGTTGAAGCCAGCTCTCGGCGATGGCGCCGCGCTCCTCGGTTTCGCCGGCTCGCCCTGGACGCTCGCCACATTCATGATGGAAGGCGGCAGCGCCGAAAAATACACACGCGCCCTGAACCTGTTTCGCAGGGAACCAAAGACTTATTATGCGCTGGCCGAAAAACTTGCCACCGCCGTCACCGCCTATCTCGAAACACAAATCGAAGCCGGCGTGGATGCCATCCAGATTTTTGACAGCCATGGCGGGTTGCTCGCACCGGCGGAATTTCAGGAAGCTTCCGGCCGCTGGATGAAGGAAATCATTTCCCGGTTGGAAGGACGCGTGCCGGTCATTGTTTTTTCACTCGGCACACATGGAAATTGGGACGACCTGCTGGCCACCGGCGCGAGCGTGCTGGGCATTGACTGGCGGTTTCCGCTGGCGGACGCACGCCGGCTGCTGCCCGCCAAAATCGGCCTTCAGGGTAATCTCGCGCCCGCGCTTTTGAGCGACGACACGCCGGAAAAGGTCGCCGCGGAAACGTCGCGTTTGCTGGAGGCAATGCGCGAGCGGAAGGGTTATATTTTCAATCTCGGCCACGGCGTGCCACCCGATGCAAAGCTGGAAAACATCGCTGCCATGGTTGAAATTGTGAAAAATTTCAAATGAGCGTCCTGAATGTCAATCTGGATTTGGTGAAAAAATATAACGTGGCCGGGCCGCGTTACACCAGCTATCCACCCGCGACAAAATTCACCGACGCCATAACTTGGGAGCAGCTTTCCGCGAAAATCGAGGAAAACAACCGCGCGCCGCGCGACCTTTCGGTTTATTTTCACATCCCGTTCTGCGAGACGCTCTGCTGGTTTTGCGGCTGCACCACCGTCATCACACTGAATCATGCACAAGGCATGGCTTACGTCGAGGCGCTGGGCCGTGAGGTCGCGAAGATGTCGCCGATGCTGAATCCGCAGCGCAAAGCCGTCCAACTCCATTTCGGCGGCGGCTCGCCGACATTTCTGCGGCCGGACGAAATCTGTCGCCTTGGCGAAATCATCCGCAAACATTTCACATTTTCACCAGACATTGAAGCGAGCGTGGAAGTTGATCCGCGCCGGCTGACGTGCGAACACATGGTCGCGCTGCGCGAAATCGGTTTCAATCGCGCCTCGATGGGCGTGCAGGATTTCAATCTGAAAGTGCAGGAGGCGATTCACCGCATCCAGCCGCGCGAAATGACGCAGCAGGCGATGGACTGGATGCGCGAACTTGGCTACAACTCCATCAACCTGGACTTGATCTACGGCCTGCCGTTTCAAACGCCGGAATCGTTCAACGAAACGCTCGACATCGTGCTGACGATGAAGCCCGACCGGCTCGCGGTCTTCAGCTACGCGCACGTGCCGTGGATCAAGCCGTCGCAGAAAATTTTGGAAACGAAAATCCTGCCCACGCCGGAATCCAAACTCGAAGTGTTGAAACTCGTCATCGAACGCCTCACGGCGGACGGCCAATACGTTTATATCGGCATGGACCATTTTGCCAAGCCGACCGACGAACTTGCCGTGGCACAGCGCGAGAAAAAGCTCCAGCGTAATTTTCAGGGTTACAGCACGCGCGCCGGCTCGGACATCTACGCGTTCGGCATGTCGAGCATTTCGCAGATTCCCAACGCCTACTGGCAGAACGAGAAGGAACTGCCGAAATGGCAGGCTGCCGTGGACGCGGGCAAAGTGCCGCTGCACAAGGCGTATTTCATGACCGACGAGGACAAAATTCGGCGCGAAACCATCATGCGGACGATGTGCGACCTCTCGCTCGACTTCGCCGCGATGAGCGCGAAGCTCGGCATCAATTTCGAGCAGCATTTTGCCAAGGAACTCGCCGCGCTCGCGCCGTTTGCCGCTGACGGTCTCGTAAAGCAAAAGCCCGGCGGCCTCGAAGTGACTGATGCCGGACGCCTCTTCATTCGCAACATTGCGATGTGTTTCGACAACACGCTCGCGCCGACGGGCGAACGGAGACATTCCAAGACAATTTAATTTCCTTTCTCTTTCGCGCCACTCGCGGAAATTCCGAAACTCGTCGTCGCGCTGTATTATTTTGATTTGTGGCAAAATGGGATTAAACAATCTGGGTGTTAAATTTATAAAAGAATGAACGACGACATTCTCCGTTACACCGATTTGGCTGCTGCAATTCAGTTCGCCAGAGCTAATGACCTGACGACGCGCGAAATTGTCCGCGAGTTGACGCGAGGAATGATCTATTCGGATGCCTTGAAATCTGCGAAGCGGGCCGCGCCTTTACTGGACCTCACCGTGATGGAATTTATGCGGCTGCGGAAAAATGAATGAAAAGGTTCAAGCAGCCTCGACTTTTGCCAGAAACCGGTCGCTGTAACCGTCTTTGCGCAATTTGTCGTAATCCACGCGGCCTTCTTTCTTGAGAATCTTCTGTTTGACGGCGCGCAACAGATTGTTCGTCGCGTGGTCGAGCAGTTCGGCCTCAGTCTTGGTCTGTCGCTTTGCCATCGTTTTCACGCCCATAATATGCACACAAAGTCCTATAATTCAATGCCCAAATTTCGGGGCGAATGGCAAGCGTTCTCGACAATGGGACAGCTTGGTTTATTTTTTCCGAAATTGAATGAAACCCGTCGCAATCATCGGCGCTGGTATCACGGGGCTGACCGCCGCGTTTTATCTGAAACGCAGGGGCGTGCCGGTCGCTGTTTATGAGGCGGGCGCGCGCGCCGGTGGCGTCATCCAATCCATCCGCAAGGACGGTTTTCTCGCCGAGGCCGGGCCGAATACGATTCTCGAAACGTCGCCGAAAATCGCACAACTCATCCGCGATGCGGGCCTCGAATCGCGCAAACTCGCCACCGAACCGAAAGCCGAGGCGCGTTACGTTGTCCGCTATCGGCGGCCCATCGCGATGCCGTCGTCGCAGCTTGGAATCTTCACGTCGGAGCTTTTGAGCGCAAACGCAAAGTTCGCTTTGCTGCGTGAGCCGTTCGTGCCACGCCGCCGCGATGGCAGGGAAGAAAGCATCGCGGAATTTGTCGTGCGCCGGCTGAACCGGGAATTTCTCGACCAGATGATTGACGCGCTCGTGGCGGGAATTTACGCCGGCGACCCGCACAAACTCTCGGTGCAGCACGCGTTTCCAAGGCTCGCCGAACTGGAAGCGCGCTACGGTTCGCTCATCAAAGGTCAGATTTTCGGCGCGCGCGAGCGCAAAAGGCGTGGCGAAATTTCCAAGGATCGCGCGCCAAAGTTCTCCTTTGACGAAGGTTTGCAGGTATTGCCGGACACGCTGGCGGCGCAACTAGGCGATTCTCTGAACCTGAACACGCCAGTCAAGAAGCTCACGCAAACGGGCGACGGCTGGCGCGTGGCGACTTCCATCGGCGAAGCCGAACACAGCGCGCTGATTTATTGCGGCGCGGCGCACAAGCTGGCGGAGTTGCAAACAACCCTCATCCGACCTTCGGCCACCCTCTCCCATCCGATGGGAGAGGAACGGGGTGAGGGCATATCGCTAAATCTGACTGCATTTTCCGAAATCCGTTATCCGCCCGTGGCAAGCGTGGTTTTGGGATTCCGTCGCGATGATGTGGCGCATTCGTGCCAAGGTTACGGGATGCTGATTCCGAAAATCGAGGGCTTCAAAATCCTCGGCACGATTTTTTCGTCGGCGCTGTTCCCGAACCGCGCGCCCGCCGGGCGCGTTTTGCTAACCAGCTATGTCGGCGGCGAACGATACCCGGAACTGGCGTCGTTGCCGCCGGAAAAACTCGCCGGGCTGGTCTGTGACGATTTGCGCGTGCTGCTGGGTGTGAAGGGACAGCCGGTTTTCCAGCATTGCGCCCTTTATCCGAAGGCGATTCCGCAATACAATCTCGGCTACGGGAAATTCAAAGATAGGATGAACGAGATTGAAACCAAAGCGCGCGGATTATTTTTTGCGGGGCATTATCGCGATGGTGTTTCGCTGGGCGATTCGATTGTGTCCGGCTGGAACATCGCGGAGCGTGTCGGACAAATTTTGAGCGCTGCATGAGCAAAGGCATTTTACTGGTCAATCTTGGTTCGCCAGACTCGACTGCGGTCGGCGATGTGCGGCGCTATTTGAACGAGTTTCTGATGGATGGCCGCGTGATTGACACGCCATGGCTGCTGCGCCGGTTCATTGTCGGCTTGATTCTCATCGGCCGGCCAAAGGAATCCGCACACGCTTATGAGAAAGTCTGGACGAAGGAAGGTTCGCCGCTGGTGGTCACGAGCCGGCACGTTCAGGAGCTTTTGCAAAAGCGTGTTGGCATGCCGGTGGAATTTGCAATGCGCTATCAAAATCCGTCCATCGAATCGGCGGCGAAAAAATTGGCGGAGAAGGGCGTTACGGAAGTTCTGCTTATCCCGCTGTTTCCGCATTATGCGATGTCGAGTTACGAAACGGCCGTTGTGCGCGTGAAGGAGGTGGTTGCCAAACTGGCACCGCAGATGAAGGTGGTCGTGCAGCCGCCGTATTATGACCAGCCGGATTACATTGCGGCGCTGGTGGCGAGCGCGGCGGATTATCTGAAAAGGGATTACGACCATCTGCTGTTCAGTTTTCACGGCATTCCGGAGCGGCATGTCAAAAAATCGGACACGACAGGTTGTCATTGTCTGGCCACGCCGAATTGCTGCGAAACGCCCAGCCCGGCGCACGCGACTTGTTATCGCGCGCAATGTTTCAAAACGGCGGCGTTGTTCACCGCGAAGGCGGGTGTGCCGGCGGGAAAATGGTCGGTGTCCTTTCAATCACGGCTCGGCAAGGATCCGTGGTTAAAACCTTACACCGACTACGAGCTGCCGCGCCTGGCGACGGAAGGGAAAAAACGGATGCTCGTCATCTGTCCCGCGTTCGTCTCGGATTGTCTGGAGACGATTGAAGAAATCGGGATTCGCGGCTGCGCCGAGTTCATGGCCGGAAACGGAAAGGAGTTCACGCGGATTCCGTGCATGAACGAGCATCCGCTCTGGATTGCGGCGTTGGAAAAAATGGCGAATGGTTTTTGAAGCCGGCCGCCGGTTCACCGCTGCGATTTCCCCCGGGTGGCCTGCTGGCCGAATTTGAGTTTGACCGTGTCGAACAATCCAAGGAGTCCTTTTTTCTTTTTCTTCGGTTCCACAACTTGAATCGGCTCGCACTTGTGGCTGCACAGCGGACAAAGGAACAGCGGCTGTCCGCCCTTGATGCCCATGACATGCACGCAACCGCCACACATCACCTCACGACAGTATGTGCATCTGTAGATGGCCTGCTCCCGCGGATGGCGCGGGCACAACATTGTGCCGTCGGGCAAAACCACAGGCGGCTTCGGACGCGGCCGTTCAAATTGCGGAATCGCGACGTTGACGTCGGTGTTTTCGACAAACATCTCCACTTCGCCTAAATGAACCGTCTGACCCGGCATCAGCCGCGCTTCCTTGACCGGGTCGCCATTGATGAACGTGCCGTTGGTCGAGCCGCAATCACGGAGCAGCACGCCGCCGTCCGACACCTCCAGTTCGCAATGATTCGTGGACACCGAGGGATGGCTGATGGGAAAATCGCAGTCCGGGTCGCGGCCAACACGATTGACGCCAAGACGCAGCTCAAGCGTCTGGCTCTTCAAACCCGCTGTTTTGATCAGCAATCTGGCCATAAATTCCGCCCCTTCCAGTAGGCCAAAACTTATACCCTCTTTGACCGATGTCGAGGGGAAAATGGATCGGGCTGGACAACAAAACGACCGAGGAATAGTCTGAGAACGTTCGGGAGAAAATTAGCAGACAGCCATGCACTTGCTTCCAAAAACAAAAGATGAATGGATAAAAACGATTTTATTTCCATTCAAGGCTCATATTGCTGTCGTATGTTTGATTATTTTGCTCTTCGCGATTCATCAGTCTTGGTCAAAGGCCGTTTTGGATGTCGGAGTTGGATTTTCTGTCTATGGTGGCTTGATTGATCTTTTGGCTTTTACTGTGATGGCCATTTTCTTTTTTCCGCGTGGACGATACAAAGACTCGTTGTACTGTTTACTTTTTGCTTTTGCTGCAATTGTGATTCTTCTTTTAGCACCCGCTTTTACACCAGCGCGCCACAAAGGATGACGGCAAGATTTTAGTGGAGCGGATTTTTTGCAAACGCAAATTCCTCCACGATTTTTCCGCCGATCAAATGTTCCTGAATGATGTGCTCCAGCACTTCGGGCGTGCAGCCGTGATACCAGACGCCTTCGGGATAAACGACCGCAATCGGCCCGCGCACGCACACGCGCAGGCAGTTGGCCTTCGTCCGGAAGACCAGCGGCTCCGGGCCGACGAGGTTCAGTTCCTTCAGCCGCCGCTTCAAAAATTCCCATGACGCCAAACCCGCCTCGTGCGGGCAGCATTTCGGCTCCGCCGGGTCGGCGCACAGAAAAATGTGGCGGTGGAATTTTTCGAGGCCGAGCGTTTCCATGGCGGTTTGCAGTTCCGTTTTCATGCAGATTCAGTTTGCCATAGATACGCGAAGCGTGCAGAGATGAAAATCAAAAGATTTTCTCCGGGACCTCTGTGACTCTGCGTCAAAAACAATTTCATCGCCAAAATGCCAGTCCCACCACGCCGGCGACGGCGACGAGCGCGCCGACCAGCGAGCGGATTCCGATTTTTTCCCCTTCGACGATGCGCGTCATGGGGAGCAAAATGACGGGCGTCATCGCCGTGATGGTCATGACGATGCCGGTGGGCGTGCGTTCGAGCGCCCATTGCACACAGGTCACGCCGAGCGTCTGGCCGGCGAGGCTGTTGCCGAGAATCCACGGCCAGATGCGCCGCCATTTTTCCCGCGAAACCTGAAGCGTCTTTTCCTCGAGCAGGCCGCCGTGCGCGTGCGCGGAGCGCCATTTCGCCGCCAGCAGGATGATTCCGGGAATCAACAATCCGCCGAGCACGCGCTGGTAGCCGGTCGTGCCGGGGTCGGGATGCTCGCCCGCCGCGTGCGCAACGAAATAAGCCTTGCGGCTGTAAACCGCGCCGAGCGCGCCGCAAAACGCGGCGAACACGCTGAAAAAAATTCCGAGCCACAACTGGCGCGGTGGGATTTTCGCGTGGTCGCCGGGCGCGAGCGCGATGGCCACGCCGGTCAAAACCGCCGCGACGCAAAACAGTTCGATGACCGTGAGCTTCGTGCCGAGCCAGAGCCATTCAATCAGGATGGCAAAAAGCGGGATGAAGCATTGGGTGAGCAGGACGGTGCGGCGGCTGCCGAGCCGGGGCAGCGCCTGAAAATAGCCGGTGTCGCCAAGGCCGATGCCGAAAAAACCGCTCACGGCGAAATACGGAAACGCCGCGCCGGCAAGTCCGCTGCCAAAAAGGTGCGCCCAGAGCGCGAGAAAAAAAATCGCAGCGCAGATGCGCCAGAAGTTTGCCTCCGCGCCGCCAATCTGCCTGGAACTGCGATAGCCGCAAACAGCGGAGACGGCAAATAACAGCGCGGCTAGAAGCGCGGCGAACATTTACAATTGATCGTAATACTCGTCGTCGGCGATGTCGCCTTCGCCTCCGGCTTCAACCTCCACGCCGCTTTCCTTCAGGATTTTGGCAATGTCAGGCGCGACCCATTGCTTGCTTTGCTTTTTTTTCACAACCGGCTTGATGCGAAAACGCCCCTGGATGTCGCTTTCCAGAATGCCGCGCTCCACCATCCGCATAAGAATCGCCTTGGCCCAGTCGGGGTCTTCGTAAAACTTTTTTTTGCTCGCGGCGCGGCGGGCAATTTCCCGCGCGTTGGTGAAATCGGTGCCCCAAGTCTTCAAAAACTGGAAAATGTCTCGCTCGTCCGAATCCATGACGCAACTCTGGCAAACAAGGGCGGTGAAGTCGAGAAATTAAACGGGATGCCATTTTACCTTAATCTGAATCCAGAAATTGGAACCACAAACCACACGAACCATATGAAAAATAAAACTGGTTCGAAAACCGGTTGGCGGCAAAAAATTTCCCCGGTCGCAAATGTCTCCTTTCTGTTTCCTTCGTGTGGTTCGTGGTTGATCAATCCAGTTTTTCGGGTCAAGCTGCGATGGACTGTTCCAGCTTGATCGCGCCGACGTTGGATGATTCCCAGATTTTTAGCTGGAGAACATTTTGACACCACGTCCGCGCCGCGTAGAATGCGCGACGGATTTTCTTTATGGCCACACATTATCTTGCATGCGACCTTGGCGCCGATAGCGGCCGGCTCATGCTCGGCACGCTCGACAACGGAAAAATCTCCGTTGAAGAACTTCACCGTTTCCCGAACGGCCCCGTCAAGACCAGCGGCGCGCTGCATTGGAACATTGACGGACTGTTCGCCGAATTAAAGAACGGCCTCAAGAAAGCCGCCGCGCGCCAGTTGCCCATCGCCAGCATCAGCAGCGATTCGTGGGGTGTGGATTACGTGTTGCTCGACGAGCGCGGCCTCGTCATGCCGCCAGTCTGGTGCTACCGCGATTCGCGAACGGCCTACGGCGTCGAAAACGTGCGGGCCAAGGTAGACTGGCCGACGACTTATGCCGAAACCGGCATCCAGTTCATGGGGCTGAACACGATTTACCAGCTAGCCGCCGAACCGCCCGAACGCCTTGCCCGCGCCAGACAACTCCTGCTCATCGGCAACGCATTCAATTATTTCTGCTCTGGAGTCGCCAGAAACGAAATTTCCCTCGCCAGCACCACGCAACTTTACAATCCGCAGACCAAGACGTGGTCAAAGCGGCTGCTCGACGCGCTCAAGCTGCGCGAAGATTTGTTCGCGCCGATCTGCCCGTCCGGCACGCGGCTAGGCCCGATGAAAAAAAATCTCGCCACCGAGACCGGCCTGCCGCAGATCGAAGTCATCGCGTCATGCTCGCACGACACCGGCGCGGCGGTCGCCGCCGTGCCCGCCAGCGGCGGGAACTGGGCCTACTTGAGTTCCGGCACCTGGTCGCTTATGGGCGTCGAATGGCCGCACCCCGTCATCAACGACCAGTCGCGCTCGCTCCAGTTCACCAACGAAATCGGCTTTGGCGGCTCCGTCCGCCTCCTCAAAAACATCGTCGGCCTTTGGATCGTCCAGGAATGCCGCCGGCATTGGGCAAAGGAAGGAAAGAAATACGATTTCGCCATGCTCGAAAAACTCGCAGCCGATGCGCCGCCGTTCGTCTCGCTCTTCAACCCCGACGACCCGCGGTTCTTAAGCCCGGACGACATGCCGAGGAAAATTGCCGAGTTCTGCGAGGAAACCGGCCAACCCGTGCCCGCGAACCACGGCGCCTACGTGCGCTGCATTTACGAAAGCCACGCCCTGTTTTACCGCGTCGTTGTGCGCCGGCTGGAACGGCTCACCGGCAAAAAAATCGAGCGGCTGCACATCGTCGGCGGCGGCAGCCAGGCCACCACGCTCAACCAATGCACCGCCAACGCGCTGAAAATCCCCGTCATCGTCGGCCCGACCGAATGCACTGCACTCGGCAACATTCTGGTTCAGGCCATCGCGCTGGGTCATCTGCCGTCGCTCGACGCCGCGCGCGAAGTCGTCCGCAATTCCTTCGAGTTGAAAACCGTCACGCCGCAGGACGCCGCGCAATGGGACGCCGCTGCCACGCGGTTTGAAAAATTGTTGAGCTAACCTGACCCGGAATGGATTGGATTGAAGCTGGAGGAATCGCCGGAAAAATGCGCGCAGATTTTCATTCCGGCTTTGCGTGACGTGCCAAAAGTAAAATCCCGGAGCCGCCAAGGAAACAGGCTGAGACATCGCCATAAAAGGGAAATGGTGGCAGACCGAGCCGCAGGCCATGCACCAGCAGGATGATTCCCTCCACCAACATCAGCGCGCCGAACCACGGAATCGCGGCGTGGAATTTTTTCGGCCAGAGCATCAGCACCAGATACCAGCCTCCGATGAGCGCGAACGTCCCGGCGGCCATGCGCAGCCAGTAATCCAGCATTGGGTCATAGGCGATGGGTTTGGCGCCCAGCCCCTGCAACATCTCCGCCGCCTGCGGCCAGCTCGCGAACACGCCCACCACCGAGATGCCCCACGCAAACGCGGCAAAGCCTAGTAACAATCTTAGTAGGCGAAGAGGCATACTTCTTTAAGTTGATTTATTTTGCTCGTCGTTGTCCTGAACAAATATTGGAGTAATTTCCTTCAGAATTTCTTTCCGAGTTTTTTCGGTGTCCAAGTTGAAATGCTTAAAAACCTGCGCGGCCAAACCTTCGTGTTCATGTAACAATCCCAGCAGCAAGTGTTCTGTGCCGATATAAGTATGGCCGAGCACATCTGCCTCTTTTTTTGCTGTTTCGAGAACCCTCTTCACTCGTGGTGTAAAAGGAATGTTACCAAACATTTTTTCCGAACCAAAGCCAGCCCGATTTTCAATTTCCAGTCGAACAGCTTCTAGATTCAACCCCAAACTTGTGAGCACATTGGTGGCAACGCCGTTCCCTAATTTGATAAGGCCGAGCAAAAGATGTTCAGTTCCGACATAATTGTGTTTGAGCCGGTCAGCTTCATGTCGCGCCAACTTAAGCACCTGCAATGCCCGCGGCGTAAGCTTTTCTACGCAGGCATTCTCCTGTGCCATCCATTTTGCTAAATGTTCTTTGGCAGATTTGAACCAATTCATCGAAATTAATATTTAACCTTCCCTCGCCCGTTTGACAACGACTTCAATCTCCGCCTTGTTCTTGGCAATCGTGTTCGCGGGCAGGATGCCGCGCCAGAAGACGTTCGGGTAAATCACCGCGCCGCGCCCGAGGATGCTGCCGGGGTTCAGCACGGCGTTGCAGCCCGCCTCCGCGCCGTCGCCCAGCAGCGCGCCGAATTTGCGCAGGCCGGTGTCGAACGGCACGCCGTCCACCTCCACCTCGACGTTGCCGGGAAAAAGTTTGATGTTGGAAATCTT
>Ga0181520_10008245_pt1 | contig 14893 bp, 11 predicted proteins | sample PEATcosm2014_Bin_29_FD_132451 | JGI IMG/M metagenome (GOLD analysis project Ga0181520, IMG submission 132451) | Peatland microbial communities from MTU Mesocosm Facility, Houghton, MI, USA - PEATcosm2014_Bin02_30_metaG | ecosystem: Environmental > Terrestrial > Soil > Wetlands > Peat | place... | reverse complement strand
TCGGCGGGGTCGCCGTCGTCCCAGCTCGTGGTCACGATCCGCACGAACGGCTGCTTGCCGAAGTCCTTCTCCGCCGCTTGCATAGGGGGATGCTCCAAAATATTGCGGGTGGCTACAACGGTTTCGTATTTCATGGTCGGTATCTCTCCGGCACGTGGGCTGGCGACGGGGATGTGCGGCATCACACCCTGTAACCGTCAGGGCTGCGTTTCCGCCTTCCACTCGCTGTACGAGACCATCGTGCCTTTCCACGCAAAATACTTGGCGCTCGAATCTGCCAGATGAAATTGGTTGTTGGCGAACCGGTTGTTCCGCGTGTCAAATACCGCGTCGCCGAGCAGGCCCGACCTTACGATGCCCGCGGCGACGCCTCGGCTCTGGGTTATGATGTTATCGTGAACGTTGAGGTTTTCGAGCAGGTACGGCGTCCCCCGGTGGCTCAGTTCCCGCTTCGGTTGGGTCCCCACGATGCCGTTCATGCAGTTGGTAACGGTGTTTCCATACACTTCAACGTCGGAAGAGGCGGCGACGATGATCCCCGCCCCCCACCAGGGTTCAGTCTTCGGTAAATCACTGAACCCGTCATTTTCAATCACGTTATTACGAATAATAGCTCGGTAGCTGACCTCATGAAGGATGCCGGCTTCGCGGTTGGAAGCAGTGTGGTTGTGCTCGTAGAGCGCGTTCTCGTTTTCGAGATCGGTCCACAACCCCGGGCCATCGTTGTCGTGGACATCATTATTGCGTACCACGAGGTTGTGAGTGAAGGCGAACTTGCTTCCGCCGGCTTCCCAGCCGTAGTCGTAGCCGGCGTAATTATTACCGGCAATCTCGTTCCCATCGACGACGCCGTTACTTCCCCCGCCTCCCACGCCCAACTGGCCGTTCTCAATAATCTTGTTGCCGAGGACCTGCATAGCATCTCCCAGACGGATTCCCATACCGTGATTCCAGCGGGTCACGTTGTTCTCGACCACCCAATCCCGGCTCATTTGCCCGGAGTTCCCTCGCCCGTCCACGGCTCCATCGCTCGCCTCGCAAGCGTATTTCTCGATGTCGAGGCCCTCGATGTTCACCTTGGCTGCTGCTCCCTTGATGGCGTAAGGGGTAACGCTCATTTCCACCGTATGGCCCGTCGGATCGTCGGCGAAGTAAGCGAGGCGCGCGCTATAGTCCAGGTACCACTTTCCGGAATCCACTTCCTCCAACTCGGCTACGCGCCCGAGCGGCTTGTTGTCAAAGAACAGGTCCTCAGGATACGTGCACGCGGGATGGGCTGGGGCGCACTGCCCCCTGTACTCAGCGCGCGGGTCGGCATGGACGGCAGCGGACCAGAAGCGACCGGAGCGGGAAATCTGAGTGAGTAATTGCGCGCCACTGAGAATTGCACCCGGATCACCGATGAAGGAATCTCCATCCCGCGGAGTGATCGACTGAAGCCGATAAACGCCGGCTCGCAACCGAAACTGGGTTCCCGGAGGATTCCGCTCGACCAGCCGGCTGATGTCGTCTCCCGGCTGGACGGTAACCTCCGACGATGCCCGCGGGACGGGTCCGCTGACACCTCCTGAGGACAAGGTCAAGAAAGCGACAACTCCCAAAGCCGCCAAGGACGGAATCGACGGGTGCCGACGTCCGTAGGCCGGAAGCCTGCGCTCAACAGTATCGGGGATTAGCCATCGAGTTCTCATTGTTCTCGTCGAGGTCTGTAAGGTTTTCGCAACGCCGCCCGGGTTGCGACGGGTGGTCGCGGGCCGATCACACTTCAATTCCAGGCACGAGGGCGGCCTGCGGCGTGGCCAAGGATCGCAGCTGAGTCACTCTTACTCGCGCCCAGGCATGTTGGCGGCGGCGCAGGAATTCCCCGTAGCCCAGGATCGCCAGGAAGTGCAGGGGCGGATGCCACGTCAGCATGGTCATGAAAACGGAACGAAAGGTGAGGAGGGCGAGAATGGCCAAAGCTTCGAATGCCAATTGTCGCTGCTCCGTGTCAGAGGAGGAATCCCGCACGTATCGGAGTAATAGCCACCAAGTGGCGCCCAACGCTATGAGGAATGGAATCATTCCCCAAAAACTTGTGCCGACAAGGATTTCCAGGTAGTCGCTGTGCATGGTGGAGGTCCCACCCAGGCCCAGCTTCGCCAAAACGGCAAACCTCCCCCCGGCATAAGCCCCGAATCCCAGCAGGGGGCGCTCCAGGTAGGTTCGCCAGGCGAAGCTCCACCAATCAGCCCGGCTGCTGAGAGAGGCCAATTGATCCTCCGTCTGGCCGCGCTGAAGATATGACAACAACAAGCCTCCCGCCGTGACGATTCCCACGATCGGCGTGACGACAAACGTCAAGAGCGTTCCCATACTTTTGCGCCGGGTGAAAACTAGAATCAGGAAAACTCCGCCGAGGAAACCGACGATGGCGGTTCGAGTTTGTGAGCAGACCATCGTACCTACGCTCGTCAAGAGCAAAAAGCCATACCACGATTTGTTGAATCGCTCTTCCGAGACCGGGAGGAGACGGGCGAGGGCAAGTACTCCGAGAATGGCGGCGAAGGTGCCCACGTCGTTGGAGCTGAAAGCGGGCATCACTCCTTGCAATCTGATCCCAAGAGTGCCGAGGTCGAATTGGTCGCCGTACAGAGCATCGTGAGGCCAGATGAGTACACCCAACCAGACGGTCAGAAGTGCCAGACAGTAAATCGCCCAAGTCCAATTGAAAAAGTCGCGGAAGTCGTCGATCGACTCAACCGTTTCAAGAACCGTCGCCAGCAAGGCAAAGTCAACGAGGATTTCGAATGATTTGTAGAAGGTCCACGATGGATACACTGACCACGCGGTGGATGCCAGGCAAATCAAGCCGAACATCGAAAATGCTCCCAGCACCCCGCGGAACATGGAGCTCAACCAATGGGTCCGCCGCAAGGCCAGGCGCGCCAGTAGGACAAAAGCCACCAGCATGTCGATAACGACGCGAAAGATCGCCCAACCATCCAGGGGGTCGGAAGCGATGTCATTCGCATAACGAATCCGAAAAACCAAGGCGCTCACAAAGGTGAGCATCCAGAGGAAGTGCCACCACTTGGCGGACGTAGAGAGAAACGCTCGTGCGCTGCTGGCGGCATGACGCACCCCCGCAGCGCCCAGGAAAAGCGCGGGGAGGCCGATGAAAGCTATCACGAGAGCCACGGTGGCTCCGGAATGGAAACGAGACGCGACCCCGAACACCGCCGCCGTTACCAACACTCCCAGCAGCACGAAAGCGGGTATGACCCACATCGACCCCCTATTACTGAGGCCCGAGCGAGTATGGGAGTTGGCAGTTTGGGAAATCATCGCCTGCATCTCTCCTTAGGTTTGCCTCGCGGTTCCCGCTGTAGCGGCGTCCCGATAACTCTTCGCTGCGGTCGCGGAAGAGTCGAATTGGCGACCCGCGACCGCAACCTTTGCCAGAACCTCGGCGGCCCGGCGAGTGGTATAGGGGCGGAGGATTTCTTTCGATTTTTCCCCCATCTTCTTAGCCAGCCCGGGCACTCGAATAAGAAGTTCCATTCGACCGGCGAGCTCGGGAAGATTTTGGGGGTCAATGACAAAACCGTTCACGCCATCCTCGATCATTTCTTTCGCGCCGGCATGTTTGGAACACAAAACAGGTTTCCCCATGCTCATGGCCTCCAAGACCACCATTCCCCAGGTATCCTCGAGGGAGGGAAGAATGACGGCATCGGACGCTTGGTAATGGGCACCAAGGTTCTGGTAACTGACAAAACCCAGCCACTCGACAACCTTGTCCAGATGGGAGTCTGCAACCTGCTGGAGGAGGGCCTGAGCCATGTCGCCGGTTCCGGCAATCTGGATGCTGAAATCGTCAATGCCACGGTCTAAAAGAAGTTTTGCGGCTTCGAACAGGCGATGGATGCCTTTCCGCTCGATGAGCTGCCCAACCACGAGAAAAGCAAAGGAGGAGCGGGCACGCGCCACGGTGATGTCCTCTTTGGGGCGCGCGAGGGCGGGGGCTTCCGCGACCTCGATGGGATGCCGAACGATTTTACCCGCCGGCATCCGTAAAACAGCCTGAAGGTAATCGGCACCCGCGCGGCTGTTGGTGATTGCCGCATTGAAGTGTTTCGCCATTATTCGGCGCATCGCCAATTGCAGGGGGGAATTCGAACAGGAAATGGTAGGAGAAACGCCTTCCCAGATTAGAACGACACGCCATTTCATGAATCTTTTGAACATCAGGACATAGGCGGACCAAAGGTTGAACCCGCTCGTGAGAATCACGTTGGGACGGAAGCGAATCAACTCCCGGAGGATGGCGGGAGACGCCCACATGAATCCCGTGGGATAACCAGCCCCACCCCGCCCCAAGGTGACGAAGCGGACACCACGGATGGGGCGAACTTCAAACTTTCCACGATATGCCGGAAGAGTACCGGGCCAAGCTCCGGCAAAAATAACCGTGTTCGGAATGAGCGCGGTGAACTCCTGAAATATCGGCTGCCAATAGTAAGCACCCATCACCGTCGGCATGAGCCAAGCCACACGCTCGCCGGCCGCAGGTGCATGCTCGGTATTCCGTGTCCCCGTAAAATCACCTTGCAAACGCTTGTGGCAGCGATAGGTGATGACTGCCCAGAAGGCGACTGACGATATGAGAAGACCTACAAGGCCTCCAGCTAACCCCCAATAGTGTGTGAAGGCAATTCCCATCAGGAGGGTAAGAGCGCCGGAGACCGAATAAGCGAGAAATACTTCGGAGGGGGCCTGCATCACTTGCACCGCAACCTCACTTCCCACCGAGGCGGCGATCAGCAATAGCGGAGCTGTCGCCAAGGCCAGCAGGTGGGCAAAATCGTCGTAGCGTCCGGCATAGAGAAAGTTCATGACGCGACCCCCGAATAACCAGATCACGGAGAAGTAAACCAGGGCGCCTCCCCCAAACAACGCCGTAAGCTGTCGCGTCCGGCGCTTCAGCCCCAAGCGACCCTCCTGGGCAAAGCGCGAAGACGCCCAAGGAAGCACCAGCAGGGTGATTGCCGTGAGGGCTTGAGCGAAGGGCAAGGTGAAGTTCCGGAGGGCCCGTAATGCCGCCAAGTCGTGCGTCGGCAGCAGCGCTGCGACGATGACATAGTAGGCGTTGCCGGACAGCCAGTAGACAACAGTCGACCCCACCACCCAGCGGCCATATCGCCAATGCTCGCGCACAACATGGAGTGTGGAGGGTCCAGGAACCGATTCGGTATCCGACTTCAGGGAAAGTAGCAACAGAACGATCGCGGGGATGGCGGCCAATGACTGAACCAAGAAACCCGTGAAGGGAGATATCGAGCTTTTCAACGCCAGCAGCAGGCCGACGAGGGCAATGCAGTAGGCGGCGGAACTCACCGCGGCAAGCCAGGGAGCCAGCTTCAAGTAAACCGCGCGGCGGCAAAGCCAGTGGAACAGAACCAAGGGAATCGCAATCGCAACGCCCCACATTGCGGACCCGACGCCTGGGGCGGTCGAGAAAAAGCGCATCACCCAAACCCCTGCAACCGCAAGCACGGAGAGCAGGAAAGCCATCCCGAAATGCAGTTCGAACAGCTTTTTGACGTACGAAGGAAGACACCGCGAGTAAGACTCCGGTCCCAAGACGCTCATGGGCTCCAAAAAAAAGGCGTTGTGGAAACCCGAGAGGAAAAGAAAGATCGAAAAGCCCAAGGCGTAGGCGCCGTAGTTGTCAGGACTCAGCCAGCGCGCCAACAGAATCCCGATGAGAAAATTCGAGCCCGAAAGGAGGCCTTGGTCGATAAGCGCCAGGGCGCCCTTCCCAACCCAAGCCAACTTTATTTTGTTTTCGGCGCGCTTCGCCTGATTCTTGCCTTCAAAAACGCCGTCGAGCGCGACTTCGTCAGTGAGTCCCATGATGGTGTGTCGAGATTAATTGTTAACTTTGCTGGGCGCGTAAGATGCGAGCGATCATAAAGCGCTGGAAAAGGCTCTTGTAGAGCGAGGCCTTCAGCCCGCCTCTCCAACCGCGCCGCGCCCGCAAGGTCGATAGCCGCGGGAAAATGTGGTAGAAGAGCCATGCGCAAGAGAGACCGTTGACAAGGGTGCGAATCTCTTTGGCGGTTGGCCCATAGCCCTTCCAGAATACCTCCTCGAGAAGCCGCACGACTCGCGGCGACGTGATGGGCATGAGAAGGCGATAACGCAGGGTGGCAATCAGCGTGCATAAATCATGGATAATCGGACGCTGGCCGGAGTGCTCGAAGTCAATCACCCACAATCGCTTTTTGGGGTCGTCCCAAATGAGGTTGGGCAACGAAAAATCGCCGTGATTGAGCGCCACCGGAACGCGAAGTGCCGTTCTAGGATTCAGGTCGCGACGCGTGGATTCGAGCACCTGCCGAGCAAGCCCGGCATAAGGCGCGAGTTCCGCACCCCTCCTGCGCGCAAGGGCCAGCAAGGCGTCGAGAGCCTCCGAGACATCCACCGTTTCGTATCCTTGAAAGGATGACTCGTGGAGGGTCCGCAGCCACGATCCGGCCTGGAGCATTGCCTCCTCCACCGAATGCGCCTTTCTGCGGCTCGGCCACCTCCAATTCACGAAGGAATCCATGCGCTGTCCGCTAACCTCTTCAACAACGAGAGTTCGGTCCTCGAAAGAGCGCCCGAGAGGGGCGGGAATGTTCTGCGTCCCAACGCGCGAACGCATTTCGTGAATCATGTTCCATTCCGCTGAAACTTGTTCCTCAACCGGCCTTTGAGGGTTCGCAGGCCCTTCCAATTCCTCCCACGGGGTTGCAAACCTTGCTGGGACGGGGTAGGGATCAGCGAGAAATACCTTGGCGAATAATCGCGCCCCGGCGGCCTTCCCCCAGCACCACAGCATCACCCAGGGAAAGTCACTACGATGGCCCTCAATGCTCACAAGCTCGGGGGCAATATTCAGGGCGCAAGCGACCCGGCACTGGAGCTCTTCCACCACCGCCGCGGCGGGCAGTACCGAAGCCTTCGCACGGGCTCGTGCCAAAGGCAGCACCAGATTCTCAACTTTGTGTGTTGTGGAACTCATTCGGGTAGTGTCGTTTTGGCGTGTGAGGATGTTTGATCGCATCATTTTGTAGTCATGGAGGGCTCCTCCTGGAGCACCAGTGAGCTGGGAGCAAATTCCACCTGCACCTCGGGTTGCCGCGCCCTTCGCCGAATCATATAAAAGGCCCCCACGAACGACGCGGCCCCTGAGAGCACCCAGGCGAACAAAGCTCCACGCAACCCAAACCACCGTGTGAACGGAACGCCAATGAGAATTGCCACAACGCATGCGGCTGAATAGGCAACGAACACCAATGCCGGCGAGCGCATGGCCCGGAGCACATTCGCTTGGGCAGTGGCGCCAATCCTGAGTACCGATCCCACCGCAACCCACGGAAGGAAGGCGATGACCTGCGTATACTTCCCACCGTAAAGGTGCTGGACGACGGGACCACGCGCCAAAATCAAAATCAACCAGTAAAGGGCGCTCCCGCCAAGATAAAGTCCCGTGAGCTTCCAAACCAATCGACCGACTGTGGCGTTGCCTTCCTCGTGATGGACCTGCGAGGCGTAGGGCAGGCTGAGAAGCGAAAGGGCAACGTAGGCCTGACCGATGGGGGATGCAAGGTTCATCAGCGCCTTAAATCTGCCCGTTTCGGCCAAGTTGAAGAAGCTGCCCAGCGCGGGATAATAAATTGCGCCTGAAAGCCAGATCACAGTCGCGCTGGCGAGTGCCCATCGGCCGTAGATCCAATGCTGCCGCATGACGTCCTTAACCCGAATGCGCCGCCCCGGAAGCAAAGGCATGTGGGACTTGAACCAGCGCAGCATGGGCGGGCCGGTGACGATGGCGCCCGCAGCCATCACCAGGAATACGGTGAAGGGGTTTAGGGAATGCGCTTTGTACACAACCGTGACACCAGCCAACACTGTGGCGGAGTAAGCGCACGCGCCCAGCGCGGCCTTCTTTGGCAGAAGGTGAACGTAGAACCCACGGCGGGCCAGCCAGAAGAGAAGCAAACTAGGGCACGCCACGCCCACGCCGACAAGCGCATCGGGAAGAGAGCTTCCCGGTTTGAGAGAGTGGAGGACCGCGGCGCCCGCTAAAACCGCGGCGATCACCAGCACTGACAACCCGCAATGAATGCGCAGAAGAACTCCCAAGTAAGCGCGGAAATCATTTTTGTAAGTCGATGGACCGAACACGCACATGGGCTCAAGAATGAGGGCGGCATAAACGATCGACATAAACAGGAGCACCTCAAATGCCAGCGCGTATGCTCCGTACTGTTGAGCCGAAACCCATCGCGCCAGCAAAATAGCGACGATGAAGTTCGAGCCCGAGATGAGTCCCTGATCGACCAGCGCGAAAAAGCCGCGCAGCGGCCAAGTCTTCACCGCGCGCCGGAACCCGCCGCCATCCTTGACCGTCCCGGGTGTGGAGGTGCTCGTGACCTGATTCAATATTTTCACTCTATGCGGATGGCCCTCTGCCCTCGGAGCATTGTGGATATTCCGCAAAGCCCCGGCATTTTCCCTCGCGGAGCCACGATCCTCCAGGCTCTCGCCTCCAGGCTCGGGTATCCCGGCTCTCGGGACTCCGCCAAAATGGCCGTTATTTCACGCCGCTCCCGTGCCCTTCAGGACCGCCGGGATCGTCGAAGCCAAAATGCGGAAGTCCAGCCACAGTGACCATTCGTCGATGTAGCGCATGTCCAATTCCATCCACTTGTCGAAGCCGATGGAGTTTCTGCCCGAAATTTGCCACAGGCACGTGATCCCCGGCCTCACGCTGAACCGCCGCCGGTGCCAATCCTGGTCGAATCCCTCATAGTCGCGAAACGGCAGTGGGCGCGGACCCACCAAGCTCATCTCGCCCTTCAACACATTGAATAATTGGGGAAGTTCATCGATGCTGGTCTTTCTCAGAATCCTGCCGAGCGGGGTAATCCGCGGGTCAGCGTGGATTTTGAAGACCGGCCCTTGCTGCTCGTTCAGGTGTTCCAGCGCCACTTGTTTTTGCTCGGCGTCGGCGACCATGGTGCGGAATTTGCAGATTCGAAACCGGCGTTTATTCAACCCCAATCGGTCCTGAAGGAAGAAGACCGGCCCCTCCGAGGTCAGTTTGACGAGCGCCGCGACCACCAGCAGCAAGGGAGCGAGGAAGAGGAGTACGAGCAGCGAGAGGGCGACGTCGAGAACCCGTTTCAGGACGACGGGCCATCCATCCATATGCCCGGTGGAGAGCGCAATGAGCGTGTCGCCCCCGAAGTCTTCCGCGTGCATTCGGGCCATTTTCAGATTGAACAGTCCCGGCAGAAATTGCACGACGATCCCATGGATCTCGCACAGCGCGGCAATAGCCGACGACTGCTCGTAATACGACCGGATGGGCAAGCCAATCACCACGTCGTCCACCACGGCCTTGCGCAGGAATGGCGCGAGCCGCTGGAGGTCGCAAACCAGCCGGTACGGCCCTTTCTGGAACTTTTCCAAACCGCTCCACCGCTCATCGGCAAACCCGAGGACCCGATAGCCCGACTCGGGTTTGGACTCGAATTTCCGGGCAAACTCGATAGCGCGAGGGTTCGTTCCCACGATCAAGACATGGCGGATATTCCGCCCCCGGCGGCGAAGGGTTTCGAGGAAGAATCGCAATCCCCATCGGCTCGCCAGGACGGTGCAGGTGGTCAGAAACCAGAACACCAGCAGGTAGGTCGGAGTGACCATCCGAATCCTGAACAAAATCGCCGACAGACCCAAGCAGATGGTCGCTCCCGAGGTAGCTCGGAAAATGCACGTGAACTCTTCTTCCTGGGACGCCGTTCGCTGGGATTGATACGCACCCAGGGACACAAAGAGGACGTGCCAGAGTCCCAACAAGCCGAAAAAGAGGACAAAGTTTTCGACCTTGATCCGCATGGAAAGAAAATCGGCGAAAGAGATCTCTTCCCCGCCCCGCCAGACCGGCACTGCGGCCAATAGAAACACGGTGGCCAAAATCACCAGATCGACCGCCTTCATCGTCATCAAAAATAGACGGCGGCGCAAAGCGCCCATTTCAGCCTCCTTAAATCAGGAAAATTCCTGTCATTGGGAAGGAAAGCAGGTTGATCTTGCGTCAACCGGCTGAGGATTGGCCCGCAGAGAAGAAACTGGCCGGCATTCCCTCGATTTCTTTTGTTTGAACTGGGGAATGGTCTTATTCATCGGTGCGTGCAATCGTTCCAGGTCCAAGCGCTCGAACTCCTGCCACTCAAATCTGGCCGGCGCCTATTGAGGTTTGCAGAATCGAATAACAATCACGTCCGTAGCGCGGGCGTCTCGCCCGCTGGGGCGTGGGCATCCCGCCCGCGCTACGAGAGGAAGGCGCCCGCATGCGGGGCCGAACCGGCCCCAGGGTGGGCAAGCACGAGGCCTGCCCCTACGGGACCGGTAAGAGGCGGTCACGCCTCCTCGAGGTCGTAACCGTTGATGTGGACCGCCAGGGACCTTCGCACGAGTTCCACGGAAACTACCACGGTGCGGTCGGACTCCTTGGCGATCAGTATTCCTTCAATTCCATCCAGGCACCCGCCGCGAATTCTGACGTGCTGGCCGACGTGAATGAAGGGAAACGGGGCAAAAGGAACCTCACTGCTCAAGACGGTCTGCACGTCTTGAATCTGCTTGTCGGGTATCGGTAGGCCCATCCCCCGGTTCCCCACAAACCAACACACCCCCGGCGTGCTCAGCACGTTTTTCCGTTCGAGGGGAGTCTCGGCAATGTGAACGAACACGTAACCGGAAAACAGTGGCTGATGTACCAGCCTTTGCCGATCGCTCCATTGGTGCATCTCGCTCCATAAGGGCAGGAATACCTCGATTCCCTTTTCGTGGAGTTGGGTGTCAACCTTCTTCTCGTGGCGGGCGCGAGTTTGGACGGCGTACCATCTCGCGTCGTCCATCGCTGCCACGGGAGGAATTGAGTTTGTCGCGACGCTTTCGTGGGTCGTTTCCCAAGTAGCCATAGCTCCGCCCTCTCAGTCCCATTCCGGGACTGTCACTTTTTGGAATTAATTCGCTAAACCAATCGCCCTGTTTTACCGGGCGTCCCACCGGGGAGCCCGCGTTCGGCCCCCAAGGGGCCAACGTTGAGTAGCCGCAGGTTTTAACCTGCGGATAACAAAACCCACCCGACCACCCAACCCCAACGGGGTTGACCGTGCGAAAGGTCGGCCCCTTCAGGGCCGCAATGTCTCCAGCCTGCCGATTCCGTAGGTTCCACCTACGGCTACTCACGGTATCCCGCTTCGCGGGAAGGTGACGCGTCGCACGCGGGGCCGATTCGGCCGCCGCCACTCCGTAGGGGCACCCCTCGTGGGTGCTCTGGGGTCGGGCGGCCACGAGGGCCGCCCCTACGTCACGTGGGGCCGATTCGGCCCCTGGTGGGCGGGCACGAGACCCGCCCCTACGACCGATCACAAATGGTCGTAAATGGGCTGAGGAATCGGATAAGTCCGATTATTCAGCACCGCGCCCAAAAGGCGCGCCCCTGCCATCTCCAAACTTTCCTTGGCCCGGCGCCCTGCTTCTTTCCGGGTCGAGTTTGCCGACACCACCAGCACCACCCCATCCGCCGACTGTCCTAAACAAATCGCATCGGAATAAACATTCACCGAAGGCGAATCCATCAAGATAAAGCGGTATGACTGGCGCAATTCGCTGATGCGCGCGCCCATGCGGCTGGAGTTAATCGTCCAAGCCAGGGGAGAGGAAACGTGTCCGGCGGAAAGGAGCCACATACCCTCGCCGGGCAGTTTCCGCACGTAGTCCTGGATCGGCTCGGTACTTGCCAAGGCCTCGCCCAACCCTTTGCTGTTTTCCACTCCCAGGCATAAGTGCAGGGAGGGGTAGCGCAAATTGGAATCCACCAGGCACACGGGCTCATCCACATTGGCCGACAGGGCCTCGGCGGCTCCCGCGCAGATCGACGAGCACCCGGCCGCCGATTCCGCCCCGGTGAAAACCACGACTCGGGGCGAGTTATCACCGGGCAAAAGGAAAACGGTTTGAATGAGCTTGACGAGTTCCTCGTGCGAGAGCACGTGCGCGTCGGGAACGGGCCGCATCTCATAGGTCCGGGGCACCCGCAACGGCGCGGGCAACACCCCCGCCCTCCCGCCGCCTTTCACCGCGGTTCGCTGCAAAACCTCGTAGTATTTGCTCAAGGAAGTCCTCCCTCAGGAACGGCCGCCAAGGTGGTCAAATGCTTTCCCCGGTCGAGCGGGTTATTTTCGGAGGAGCCGGCGGTGGGCGGGCCCAGCTTGACTCTGCGCGTGACCGCCTCGCCGGGTTTCAGGTGAAATTTGCTCACCACGGGCTGGAGCCCCGCAGCGGGGATGACGGCGCAGACGTGCCATCCGGCAGCCAGCACGGTGTCTACCCGGCTAGGCCCATAGGGCTTGCCGTCGATGAACACCTGCATGCCGGGGGGATCGGTGTCGACGGTAAAGATGCCGCCGTCCTGGTTCATGTCCACCAGCTCCGCCGAGACGTAATACTCCTTCCCCTCGTCCACGCGGATGTGCCGGTTCCAGGAACCGTACCCCGGCCGGAAGACGGAAACCATGTAGGTGCCCGGCGCCAAATTGAAAATCCGCGGCGTCAGCCACTTGGGGTTGTTCTCGCCGTCAATCGAGATGTGCGCCCCGCTCACGCTCGATTCCACCACCAGCCGTCCGCTGCCCGGCAGATACCGGGTCTCGCTGACCGGCTCAGTATCGCGGACAGGGGCGCTGGTTCTTCTGACCGATGGGTGCGTGGGTGCTCGGGCCGGAGGGTTTTCCTCGCCGGGCGCATCAGACCCGGAAGCTGTTGTTAGGGCATTGGGGGCGCCCGGCTGGAGGGGCGCTGCGCCCGCGGAATCACTGCCCGGGTCCGTCCTGTCTCCGGGAGTTTCCGTCTGGACAGGGGCAGGGTTTGCCGACGGCGGAGCGACCGGGGGAGCGGTCACTTCCTCGGATTTCGGGCTGGACGGGGCGCCGTTTAAGAAATGGGCTAGAGAGACGTACCCCGGCTTAATCCACGGCCACATGCACAAGCCCACTAAGAGCACACCCATTCCCACCCAGGGAAGCACTCCGCTATCACGCTTACCTGCGGGCATTACAAAAGCCCGGCGATAATCGGGTTCGCCGCGACCGGGCATCTCCCGCTCCCCGGCCAGCGACGCGGAAGAAAGATCCACAGCGTCTACGCGGATCTTTCGTTGGCGCGAGGTGGGCTCAGGCGCCTTCCGGGGAGCGGCGGACGCGAGCGTCCCCAGGGACTCCAGGTCGAGGTCCGCAAGGACCTCGCGCACGATGGGGTCGTCGATTTTCTTCTGACCTTTGGCGTAACCCAGCGACAAGGCCTGAAAACAAAGATTGTTGATGTTTCTCGGAATTCCTTTACTGTAAGCCGCGATGAGCTCCAAGGCCGAGGGTGTGAACGGCGCCTTCCCTGTGTATCCGGCAACGCGCAGCCGATGATCGATATATTTGGGGATATCGCCGTTTCTAAGGGGAGGAAAGTTGGTAATAATGGAAACGCGCTGGCGGAGCTGCTCCATTTCCGGTGAAGCCAACTTGTCGGCAAGCTGCGGCTGCCCTACCAGCAGAATCTGGAGAAGCTTGGCCTGCGGAGTTTCGAAATTGGAGAGCATCCTGACCGTCTCGAGGACCCCGACATCGAGGTTCTGCGCCTCATCAATGGCCACCACAATGTGCCGGCCGGACTTTGCTTCCGCGATGAGGACGTCGCCCAGTTGACGCTGCAACTCTCCCAGGTCGTGGCTGCAGGGCTCAATTTCCAGGTCAGACATGAGGCTTCGCAGAAAGTCCTCTGAGTTCGTGTGCATTTGAAACAGAAAGGCGGTACGCGCGGAGTCACGCAGCCTCTCCATAAGCTTCAGGAGGATCGTGGTCTTGCCGAGGCCCGGGCTGGCGATAAGCGCCATGAACCCGCGCCCGGTCTCAATCCCGTAGACCAGGGAGGAAAAAGCCTCCTGTTGCTCCGGCCCCAGGTACAGAAACCGGGGATCGGGCGTTACGCCGAAAGGCTGTTCGTTCAAGCCGTAGTATTCAAGAAACATGGGCGATTTCTCCTATTGCCCCTTCTCGCGGAAGCCGGATAACTTCCCCAGGCCGCCGCCCCCCAGGTTCGAAAGCGGAGAATCGTCGCCGCCGGCTAAGGGCGCGCTGGCGCCGCGAGTTTCCGCTCTTTCGCTTCCCGCCGCGAGGAGCCCGAACCGGGGTGGGTAACCGTCCTTGGGAAAGCAGGCCAATAACGGCAAGCCGAGAAACTGGCTAACCTCGTCGGGTGTCCGGAAGGAGGGGTCAAGATAATCGGCAAAGAACGCGGCGGCCGTGCTGATCATCAGCGCCAGCACACCGCCCGCAAGCAAGAGCAGCCAGGGGGAAAAAACCGGCAGGCCGGGAATGCTGGGCGGCTCGGCGATGGCCACATTCAGGATGCGGTTCTTATCCAGCTCATCGGAAATGCGGGCTTGCTCCTGCTTTTGCACGTAGAGCATGTAGTTTGCTTCCGCCGACTTGATGTTGCGCACCAAGTCCTGCCGCTGAATGCCCTTTTGGTCCATCAGCAGCGCCTGTTGCCGGTAGGTGTCCACCACCGGGGCGGTGGCGCGCACCTTGGCCGTGTAGCCTTGCAAGTCCTCGTTGGCCTTCACCAGTTCGCCCTTCAGCAATTCGTAGGTTGGATTCTCCCCGCTGCTTTCCTGGCGGACAGGCTTCTCACTCTCCGCCGCGATGGCGGTTTTAAGATCGGCGATTTGCTTGTCGGCCTCCTGCACCAGGCGGTAGGTGGGCTGATACTTGGTCAGCAAATCCGTGCGCTTGGT
>Ga0181520_10008244_pt1 | contig 14897 bp, 10 predicted proteins | sample PEATcosm2014_Bin_29_FD_132451 | JGI IMG/M metagenome (GOLD analysis project Ga0181520, IMG submission 132451) | Peatland microbial communities from MTU Mesocosm Facility, Houghton, MI, USA - PEATcosm2014_Bin02_30_metaG | ecosystem: Environmental > Terrestrial > Soil > Wetlands > Peat | place... | reverse complement strand
GCGCCCGGAACTTGGCAAAAGGTCGGTTTAACCGGATTAGGACCAGTGGTCCTATCACAGGTTCAAATTGGGTAAATGAGGTGAGAAAACAACAGTTTTTCTGAGCTACTTGGTCTTCGTTGGGATGATAGGACCAGTGGTTCTATCCGGGCGCAAAGGAGGTAAGATGCATAACTTGAATAGAGAGAGCGAGTTGGAACTTGGCTAGGAAAAGCTTGCGGACTGGACAAAACGATATGTTTGTGGGAGATTGCGCCTCTGCCACTAAATGGATACTGACGTGGCAAAATATATCGAAATCAACCACGAAATAGTGAGGGAAATCTACCATGGCCAGCAATGTTTCAGTTGACGATCTTCTTTTGGCGGCGAACACGATCAGGTGCCTGTCAATGGACCAGGTTCAGAAGGCGAAGTCGGGCCATCCCGGCATGCCGATGGGCATGGCGGATGTCGCGGCCGTGCTCTTTCTCAATCATCTTGTTCACGATCCAGCGAACCCGGAATGGGCGAACAGGGACCGTTTCGTTCTTTCCGGCGGCCATGGCTCGGCTCTGTTGTATTCACTGCTCCATCTTTCCGGCTACAATCTCCCTCTTTCCGAGCTCATGTCGTTCCGCCAGTGGAACAGCAAGACGCCCGGTCATCCGGAATACGGTCACACAACTGGCGTCGAGACCACGACCGGCCCTCTCGCCCAGGGCTGCGGCAATGCCACGGGCATGGCGTTGGCCGAGCGCATGCTCGCGGCGCGTTTCAATACACCCGATTTTCCGATTGTTGACCATTTTACCTATGTCTTCTGCGGCGACGGCGATCTGATGGAAGGTTTGAGCCACGAAACATTTTCGCTCGCAGGCCATCTCGGGCTCAACAAACTCGTTGTGTTCTACGATGACAACCGGATCAACATCGAAGGTTCAACGGCGCTCGCCTGTTGCGACAACGTACGCAAACGCTTTCAGGCTTACAATTTCAACGTCCTCGAAATCGACGCTCACAATCACGATGAAATCCAGAAGGCGATACGCAAGGCGCAACACAGCAAGGACCGCCCCACCATTGTAATCTGCCGCACGCACATTGCGCACGGCAGCCCCAACAAGCATGATACCGCGGCCGCGCACGGTGAGCCGCTTGGCGTTGACGAGGTCAAGGCTACGCGCAAGAACCTCGGTTTCTGTGAGGACAAGGATTTCTGCATTCCAGACCGCGTTCGCGACCTGTTCAATGAGCGGCTCAAGAAGCTCAAATCAAAAGAGGCAAAGTGGCAGAAGCTCTTTGCCAAGTATGCGCAGACGCATCCGGACAAGGCCGCGCAGTGGAAGAAACAGCTTGAAGACATCCTACCGGACAATCTCGAAGGATACCTTCCAACATTCGACCTGGAAAAACCGCTTGCGACCAGGCTGGCGTCTGCCAAGATCCAGCAAGCCATCGCCGCGGCAGTGCCGTGGCTGGTTGGCGGCTCAGCCGATCTGGCGCCGAGCACCAAGACGCTTATCGAAGGAGCCGAATCCGTTATCCCGAACAAGTACGACGGCCGTAACCTGCATTTCGGAATCCGCGAGCATGCCATGTGCTCGATTCTCAACGGCATGTCGCTGCACGGCGGATTCCGGGTCTATGGCGCGACCTTCTTCGTTTTCTCCGATTACTGCCGGCCATCAATTCGTCTCGCGGCCATCATGAAAAGACCGGTCATCTATATCTTCACTCACGACAGTTTCTATGTCGGCGAAGACGGGCCGACTCATGAGCCGGTTGAACATCTTGCCAGCCTGCGCTGCATGCCGGGCCTGACCGTGCTGCGTCCTTCCGACGCCACGGAAACCGGCGCGGCCTGGGTGGCGGCGCTCAAGAACAAGACCGGGCCCACCGCGCTGCTGCTCACGAGACAGAACCTGCCGATCATTGACCGCTCGAAATATCCGGCCGCGTCAAATCTTGAAAAAGGCGCTTACACATTGTGGCAGAGCGGGAGCGGCGATCCGGCTCTTATCCTAATCGCATCCGGTTCGGAAGTAAGCCTCGCGCTGAAGGCCGCACAGGAGTTGGCTGCGCAGCATAATGTGCGGGTCGTGAGCATGCCGTCATGGAGTTTGTTCGAGCAGCAGCCGGAATCTTACAGGCAGCAGGTTTTGCCGGCAGCTTGTGCGGCGCGTGTCGCGATTGAGGCGGGCGCATCCATGGGCTGGGATAAATACGTTGGCCCGAAAGGCCGCACTGTTTGCATTGACCATTACGGCGCTTCGGCGCCTTACCAGGTGCTCGAAGAAAAATTCGGATTCACCGTCGCCAATGTCGTCTCGGTGGCGCGCGGGGCTCTTGCGGCAAAATAATCCGGCTCGCGCTGATGGGAGAATATGCCTCGATTCGTCATTCAGGGCGGAAAACGTCTGAGGGGCCGTCACAGGGCGCCCGGCAACAAGAATGCCGTACTCCCCATGCTGGCGGCATGCGTTCTTACGGACGAGCCTGTCCGCATCAAAGATGTTCCCCTGATTGACGATGTCCGCACAATGCTCGGCATTCTCGAAGATCTCGGCGTTAGCGTTGACTTGGCCGGTCACACGGCAACCATTTGCGCTAAGGGCCTGCGTAAAAGTCGACTGAATCGCGAACTCTGCGCAAAGGTTCGTTCATCAATTCTTTTCGCTGGTCCCATGGCGGCGCGTCATGGACGCGCCACGATTTTTCCGCCGGGCGGCGACGTGATCGGCCGGCGCAAGCTCGACACGCAGTTCGACGGGTTGAGCCAGCTTGGAATCCGTGTGGGCGGAAAGGACAGCTACTCTTTCCAGGCGCGTAAATTGAAGGGCACCCGCATTCTTCTCGACGAGGCCAGCGTCACGGCCACTGAAAACGTGATCATGGCCGCCACTCTCGCGGAAGGCAGAACCACCATCTTCAATGCCGCGTGCGAGCCGCATGTTCAGGATCTCTGTCTCATGCTCAGAAAGATGGGCGCTCATATCCACGGAATCGGAACGAACTATGTGCGAATCGAAGGCGTGGATTCGTTGCATGGCGTCACGCACAGCGTGACGCCGGATTACGTCGATATCGCCAGCTTCGTCGCCGCCGCAGCCATGACCGGAGGAAAGCTCCAGATAGAAAACGTCTCGCACAATTGCATGGACGTCATTGGGCGCTCATTTGTCCGGCTGGGAGTGAATTGGGACATTGAGAAATCGGTTCTCCATATGCCGGACGCCGAAAAGCTTGTAATCCGGAACGATTTTGGCGCCGCGATTCCAAAGATCGAAGATGGTCCGTGGCCGGCATTTCCGTCGGACCTTATGAGCATCGCGATAGTTCTGGCCACGCAGGCATCGGGGACCATGCTCTTTTTCGAGAAGATGTTTGAGAGCCGGATGTATTTTGTGGATCGCCTGATCGAGATGGGCGCGAGAATTGTGCAATGCGATCCGCATCGCGTGATTGTCACCGGACCGGCGAACCTCACCGGCACGCACCTTTCCAGCCCTGACATCCGCGCAGGAGTTTCGCTTCTTCTCGCCGCGCTATGTGCCAAAGGCGAAAGCGTGATCGAGAACGCCCAGAGCATTGACCGTGGGTACGAGCGGGTTGACGTAGAGCTGCAGAAGCTCGGCGCCGATATTGAGAGAATTGACTGAGAACTCAGATCGGGTTAACCACGAAACACGCTAAATACACGAAAAACGGCCGGGCATTTGACTACATGACCAGTGTGATTTGTGTGCTGATCATCTTCTTGTCGGTTGTTGGAGCACGCGCCGGGATTCAGACGATTGGACAAGCTCCTCTTGTCGAGGCATTTCAGTTGTTGGGAATGGATGAGAGTTTGAAGAACCATTTGCTTTCACGGGAGTTCCATATGGCAGTCAAAGACTGGAATGAGGATCATTCAACGTCCTCCTTGTGCATGTTCGACATTCCACGGATGGACAAGCCCGGCCCCGACGGAAACACCAATGACTGGAATGGGCGCGGCTTCTGTGTGAACTTTATTGGAACCGACGGCCAGATGCGCCCTCCAAACGAATTCGACGCGAAGGCACGGTTGGCGTGGAACACGCGCGGTTTGCTGGTTTTGGTGACCGTTGAGTCCAAATCGTTTAATGAGGAAGCGGACGATCAGAATCTCTACAGGAAGGATTCCGTTGAAGTCTTTCTTGCGACAGGGCTCGGCGAATCAGATTCCTGGCAGGGCATCATCAGTCCCGGCGTCGCTACCAATTTCCCCGCTCCACGTTCGCGCGTATATGATCATCGGCGCACGGCCGCACTTATGGCAAATCCGATCACAATGGATTTTGCACGCACCAGAACGCCTGCAGGTTATGCGCTGGAAATCCTCCTGCCATGGAGCAGCCTGGGAATCCAGCCCTCCTCCGGACGTGAAATCGCTTTTCAAATTCAAGTCAACGCAGGCGATTCCACGCCTTACCAGGTGCGGTGGTATCCGTCTCCGGGAGCGCATGACAACACCAGGCTAATGCAGCGTTTGAGACTGGCGGAAACGCCGGGGCAGCCGGTTTGCGCGGCCATGACAGGTGGCTATGACAAACAAGAACTGTCCATCAAGGTGATGGCCAGGAAAGAGCAAGCGGGATCCCGTGTCGAGCTGTGGGACGGAATTCGCAATCCGGCCAACGGCAGTCTAAGCGAGGATGCGGGCCGGGCCATCGCCAAGTTTAACATTCCGCTGCCGCCTTTGGGACAACCGTTTGACAGAATCGTGGCGAAGATTGCCGGCGAGCCGGCAGCCTGCCTCACGCTTCCCGATTGCGATGAATGGCGACGCGCGCAATTCGAGAACGCGTCTCTGACCTTCGATCAATACATCTTTCGGGGGGATACCTTCCCAAATTATGTATTGGCCAAATCGAACCTCCTCCGTGAACTTGTGGGCCAGTTCGATGTAAAGGTCAACTTCTATGATCAAGACGGCCGTCCTGTGCAAACGGCTGGTAAGGCGGGGCGCTATGGAGCCATAGTTGATTGTAACAGCCCGTCTGGCTGGCAGAACAGACGATATATCACGTTGTTCCGGTGGCCTGACGATCTGGATCTATCATTCTCAAACAGCATTCCAGATGCTTTCCGCGCGTTCGGCACGGATTTCGACATTATCAAGAAACAGTATGGCAAGTTGACGGACAAGCTGTCGGAAGAGACGCTGGATTATTTTTCACACGATCCACAAAGCGGCAAGGTATTTTCGGGCCTGTTTCATTCGGACGTCAGACCCGACTCCGCCAACTTGTACCGGCGAATAGAACAGGCCAATGGCCTCTGGTGGTTTAATCTTAAACGGTCGCTTGGTTATTTCCGGAACGATTACCTGCTAACTTTCCCGCCTAATTATGACCCGGCACGCAGGGAACTGTGGCCTCTCATCGTATTCCTTCATGGAACCGGGGGTGGCGAAGGCGAACTCGCCACATTTGCGAAAGACCGAAAGGATTTCCCATTCATCATTCTGGCCCCGCGCTCTCCGCGCGAATCGTGGGTGCCGGCAGCCGTCAAAGCAGCATTGGATGAAGTGCTATCCAGCCATCCGGTTGATCGCAACAGAATCTACCTGACAGGCTTGAGCATGGGCGGATTCGGAACATGGGAAACGGCAAAAGAATATCCGGACATCTTTGCAGCCATAGCACCGGTCTGCGGAGGCGGCGATCCATTGTGGGCCGAAAAGCTGAAGCGCATTCCAACCTGGATATTTCACGGCGCGAAGGACGAGACTGTTCCGCTCACGTTGAGCGAAACAATGGCAGAGGCGCTTCGACAGGTTGGAGGAGAGGTCACAATCACCGTCTATCCTGACACCGGTCACGATTCATGGACAGCGACTTACTCTAATCCTGAGTTGTACAAATGGTTCCTGACGCACCGCGCAAACGACCCGCACAACTAACCCGCATGTAACCGCAGAAACAAAAGGCCCGCCCCAACCATTGGGGCAGGCCTTATGATTGCATGCTCAGAGCTTCCTAGGGTTTCACGTCTTCTGGCGGCGGTATTGGCTGATCTTTATCTTTCTGGTCGCCGTTCTTATCGTCTTTTCCGCCTTCCTTGCGGTGGTCCTTGCCTTCTTCTTTTTTCTTTTCCTTCTCTTCCATCATTTTTTGTCTGTGCATCTCACGGGTAACTTCCTTTACCTTCTTGACCTGTTCGGGAGTGAGTGTCTTCTTCACGACTAGGAGCTCTTTAATCATGCTCTTCGCCAGTTGCGTCCTGAGATTGCCAACTTTTTCGACGATATTCATGATCTCTTTTTCGTCAATGTTGGTCTGGGCCATCTTATCGGCCTGTTCAACGGCCGCGATGTCCATATCTGCCTTGATCCTGATTTGTTCCTTCTTGCTCTCTGAAACGGCCTCATGCAGCGTCTTCGTCTGCTCGTCGCTCAATCCGACTTTCTGAACGAGATCCGGATCTGCAAGAATTTGTTCCAGCACCATACCGACGCGGAATTGTTCATTTTCGGAGAGCGATAGACTGTTCCACATTCCACCAGCTCCGCCGGCTCCGTTTGGTCTAGCCGGCGCACCTTCTTGTGCCAGAGCCAAGCCGGCAACCGTCAGCCCGGTCAAACACGTTACCACTGCAATACGCATGTTCTTCATCGATTCTCCTCCCGTTTGGTTTGTTACCGCTATACGCCTATGTTTTGATAAACGTGACACAACTGCATATTATTGCACGCAATATTTTTGAAGCACTTTGCGATGAAAGAACAGCATCACCCAGGTAATCGACAAGCCCAGGCAACTGCCCACGATCACATCGGCTGGATAATGAACTCCCAGGTAGACCCGGCTGAACGCGACCAATGCGGCCATGCAATATGGATAATATCGTTTTTTTCGCACCCGCTCCGCAAGTAGCGCCGCAATCATGAAGGCATTTGTGGAATGACCCGATGGAAACGAACCCTCATTGGCTAGGACTGAAGAGGTCGCCGGCGATATCCGAAGCATGACGGTTTGTTGCAAGAAAGGTCTGGAACGATTGCATAAGCGCTTGAGGCCGGTGCATGCACCGGTGGTAATTCCATGTATCAGAGCCATGTACAGAGAGAACAAGACAACGGCTTTTATGATCGCACCCGGTTGCCTCTTACATTGCTGGTCTGTTTCCGTGGAGTGAGCAAGCTGCCAGACCATTAGCAGGCCGATAAAGACAATCCAAAGCCAAACGGTAGCTGCATCGCCCAAATGGGTGATGGAAGGCATTGTTACGTCAAAGATTGGGTTCGAGCAGCCGGTGTTGATCCATGTAAAACAAGTTCTGTCAATTTGCAGAAGGTTACTCATATCTGGCTGACTTCTTTTGCACAATTGTCATTGCCAAAGTCTCTAACCCGGCGCGGTGCTCACGCACCTTGCTCAAGGTTACCCCTTCGACGCGCCGAAAGGGTAGCCCTGAGCAAGCCCCGTTTTTACGCATGCGCGTCGAAGCCCGGAGGGCGCATTTCTCACAAATTTGTGAGAAATGCGGGCTAACCTGACAAGCCCGGAATCAAATGGCCGACCTGGTATGCAAGTGCGGTGAGGCACCACGCAACCAGCGTGAGCGCCACAAACTGCAGCAGGGCAAATTTCCATGAGCCGGATTCCGATTTCATTACGGCAACGGTGGCGGCGCAGGGAAACCCGATCAGGGTAAACAGCAATATGCAGAACCCGGTCAGCGGCGAGTAGTTTCTTTTCAGCGCTCCGCGCAAACTTTCGCCATTGCCGCTGTTGTCCGTCGCCAGCACCACGGCCATTTGCGATATGAATACTTCTTTGGCGGCAATAGTGCCGACCAGCGCAGTACCGATTCTCCAGTCAAAACCCAGCGGCGAAAGGACCGGTTCGAGGGCCTTTCCAATTCTCCCGGCGGCGGAGTTCTCAATTGCGGCGGCCTTCATTTCCGATCCGCTCATGCCGGTTTTCCTGCCATTGAAGCCGGGATAATTCATGAGAACCCACATAACGATTGATGCGGCCAGAATTATGGTGCCAGCTTTTCTGAGATACAACCACGCCCGTTCCCACATATGGATGAAGACCGTTTTAATCGTCGGCATCCTATAAGGAGGCAACTCTATGACCATGCCCGGCGATTCGCCCTTGAACACGGTCGACCCCAGCAGCTTTATGCCTGCGATTGCCAGCGCAATCCCGATAAAGTAAATAAGCCAGAGAACCGGCGCGTACCACGACGGTGGAAAGAACGCCGGAATTATGAGCGAATAGATGGTGAATCGCGCGCCGCAACTCATCAAGGGCAGAACCATCATTGTCAACAGCCTGTCCCGGCGTGAATCGAGCGTGCGTGTTGCCAGGATCGCCGGCACTGTGCAACCAAACCCGATGATCATCGGAATGAAACTCTTTCCGTGAAGGCCGATCCTGTGCATCAACCGGTCCATGATGAAAGCGGCGCGAGCCATATAGCCCGAGTGCTCAAGGATGGCTATGCTCATGAACAAGAGAACTATGCTCGGGAGAAACACGATCACGCCTCCAACGCCTGCGATGATGCCATTAACAAGCAAAGACTCGACCCACATCATGTGCCCCGCAGGCCACAGAGCCGAAACCATGCTCGAAAACCAGCCGATGCCGGCTTCTATTAGCCGCATGGGAAACTCGGCAAGCGAGAAGGTAATTTTGAACACAATGTACATCATCGCCAGGAAAATCGGCATGCCCAGCATGTTGTGCGTGAGAACGACGTCTATCTTATCGGAAAGCGAATGCCTGAGTTCGACGGTGTTTCTCACGGCTTCCATGCAAACGCCGGAAATGTAGCCGTACCGTGCGTCTGCAATCATCACAGCTGGCGACTCATCATGCGAATAAGCCAGGCGTTGCGATATCTCTTCGGCTTTCTTCTTGATGTCCTCATTTCCGACAGCATGCCAGACACCGGAATCGTGTTCAAGCAGGCGCGCCGCGATCCAGCGCCGTTTTCGTTCTGCGCCAAGCATCGTCTCCAGTTCATCCCGGAAACCGGCTGCGGTATCCATATGGCTCGCCAGTTCGCCGATGGCCGCGTCCAACTCCTCTCCATAACTCAATGCAAATTCCGCATGACCCGGCTGTTCCGCTGCCTTGAGCACTGCGTCCAACAATTCGTCCGTTCCAGTCCGCTTGTTGCCAACCATGCATATGATTGGCGCGAAGAAACGATCGCCAATCATGGCGTAATCGCTGACTATTCCTGATGCGTCGGCGAGATCGCACATGTTGATGGCAAGCACCATCGGAACGTCCAGTTCCAGCAGCTGGGTTGCGAGATAGAGGCTCCGCTCAAGGTTGGAGGCGTCCAGAACATTGACAATCACGTCGGGTTTTTCGCGCAACAGATAATCACGGGCCACTTGCTGGTCGAGTGACGAAGCGTCCAGCGAATAAACGCCCGGCAGATCAACGAGTTCCAGTTCGCAATCGCCGCGTTGTATCCAGCCCGATTTTTTTTCGACTGTGACGCCGGGGTAGTTGCCGACCTTCTGGCGGCCCCCGGTGAGGTTGTTGAAGATCGTGGTCTTTCCGGTGTTGGGATTGCCGGCAAGAGCCACCCTGAGATGCCTCATTTAACCCTGATCTTCCCCGCCAGCGAACGCCCCAATGCCAGTCGACTGTTGCCAAACGCCACCGTCACCGGGCCTTTACCGCTGTTGTGTTTCATCTCAAATACCAGTCCCCTGCGAAGTCCCATGGAAATGAGGCGCATTCTCTCGTCATCGAGCGCGTCGAATGCTTCGATCCGGGCCTTGTCAGATGTCCGCACATCCGCAAGTGTGCCGCATCCTGCTCTTATTGTTTCCTTTGCCATGTCAGCCCCTCGCCGCCCTGATGGCCGGAGCACATCTTGATTTTGCCGCCGGGCACCTCGTTATGAGATCCGTCAGGACCGCTATTTTCTCGGTCACCCGCGCTGAAATGGCGTGCTCCATGCAACAGGCCGTCTTCTCGGCCTCCTTTTCGGGAATAGCAAGAACGTCCTTCAGGAATCGTCTTAGCACTTCGTGTCGCCGTAAAACGGCGCGGGCCACTTTTTTCCCTTTGTCGGTGAGCGAGATCACGTCGTATGGCTCATAGTTCACGAGCTTCTGCCTGGCAAGTGCCTGAAGCGCACCGGTTACCGACGGTTTGCTTACTTCCATCCGTTCGGCAATATCCGACGCTCTGACGCCTTGTTTCTCCGTAAGCACCTGGAGAATCGTCTCCACGTAATCTTCCATGCTTGTTGTGAGGGCAGTTTCCAATGTCTTATGACTCCTTTTCCACAGTTAGTCTGACCTAACTATATACGGAAACACTAACACTGGTCAAGTAAGATTCAATATACTATCGCGTGATTATTTGCTTGAGTGATTGCTTTTCGTATCGCCGGCCGGCCCCTCCAGCGTGCGTCAGTGTGCAAACCTGCTACCCGCCTGCCAATGCCCAGCCGGATTCATCAATCAGATTGGCCACGCGATCAAGTTCCGCCTCCAGGCACGCGTGCCAGTCCCTGGCCTGACCATGCCAGCCCAGCTGTTCGAGGAAGCGCTGGCGGTAGGCCGTATTCTCGAACAGGCCGTGCAGATACACACCGCAGGCATTGTCCTGTTGCCAGCCGAGTTCGTCTTCCAGATGCGCGCCTGCCTGCGGCCCGGCCTGGGTGCGACCATGGTGAATCTCGTAGCCTCGCACGATGCTGCCGCCGTCAGGCCAGCGCACTTCGCGCTGACGCGTGATTTTATCGGGCATCAGCGTCGTCGTCACGTCGAGAAGCCCAAGTCCCGGAATGCTGCCGCTCTCCAAATTGGCAGGATCCAGGATATGCTTTCCAAGCAGTTGCATTCCGCCGCATATGCCCATGACTGGCACGCCTTTCCGGGCTGCATTGGCTACTTCACTTGCCAAACCGCTCTCTTGAAGGCAACGCAGGCTCTGGGCGGTGTTCTTGCTTCCCGGCAGGATAACGGCATCGAATGCGCTCAAATCCTCAACGTCACGGATCGGCACGACTGATACGCCACGTTCATAAACGAGGGGATCGAATTCGTCCAAATTGCTCGCGTAGGGATAGATTATCAAAGCGATGTTGGTCCTGCCGGCAATGCGTTGCGCCCGATGATGAAGGGTGTCTTCCTCAGGCAGAGAATGGCGTATCAAAGGTATGATGGCGACCGTTGGCACACCGGTGCGTTCTTTGAGCCAGTCCATTGCGTTGCCGAGCAGGGCCTGATCGCCACGAAACTTGTTAAGGACAAATCCCTTAATCAGCGCTTTTTCATCCTGCGCCAGGCACATCCAGGTTCCGAGCAGATGAGCGAAAGCGCCTCCCCGGTCAATGTCAGCCGCCAGATACACATCAGCTGTGCACTCCATCGCGACGCTCATATTAACAATGTCACTCTGCCGCAGATTGATCTCCGCCGGGCTGCCTGCACCTTCGATCACAATTTGCTCGTAGTCCGCCAGCAGACTGTCGAGAGCGCTGCAAACAATAGGCCACAGGAGCGTTTTACGTTCCATCCAGGGCAGCGCAGTGACCTCCGGATCGAACCTGCCCATGACGATCACCTGGCTGTGGGTGTCGGCGCTGGGCTTGAGCAGTACGGGGTTCATGCGGGCCTGTGGAACAACGCGAGCCGCAAGCGCCTGCAGGTACTGTGCCCGCCCGATTTCCAGTCCATCGGGCGTCACAGCGGCGTTGTTGCTCATGTTTTGGGCCTTGAACGGCGCCACACGTACGCCCTGCTTCGCAAAACGCCGGCACAACGCGGCCACCAGAAACGACTTCCCTGCATCGCTGCTGCAACCCATGACCATTATTGGTTTCTTAGCCATATTTCCCCGTCCATATGAATGTTGGTGGTGAAAGGCGGCGCGTTTATCGCTCGCAACTCTGTCTCGTCATCAACTCTCTGCGTTGCCGTTTATATCCCTCGCCAACCTGCATTTCAAGCGACGCCAACTCGCCAACAGCCCCCACGACCTCACAGGATGGCCTACGACTCACTCTGCATATGCCTGCCTCTCATATTGCCATTCCGGTCAGCAGAGCATATTTTTCGCCTTAAATTGTTTTGCATGCAAAAGTGCATTTGCCAACTTTAAGAGGTTATGCCAGGAGCTGACAAATTAGGGTTTGGGAATTGCTTCGGACCAATGACAGCAGACTCAAAATCGATCTCGATCAATGTTTACAGATGGTTGCCGGACGAGGATTTGAACCTCGACAAGCAGATCCAGAGTCTGTTTTTTCCCTCTATTTTCCTAAGGAATTTGGCATCTGTCACCTTTAAGCCCCGTTTTTGACACCTTTAAGGACTCCGGAATGACAGGAAGTGTCAGGAGATGACAGGAAGTGACAAAAAGCGATTTTGGCTTCCCCTTCCCGTTTCCATGTTCATATTCCTCTTCTGACATCGTAATTCAAATCTAAGCCTTGAAAACCGGACGAGATTCTCCACCGCAGAGTCACGATTCCTTCAAGATCTGTCGGTGTTTTGTGAAGATGACATTATTACACCCTATAGGCTCTGGGGCACACGACCGCTCAAGACGCGAAGAAGAGGTCTATAAGGCTTCTCGTCGGGTTGTACGATCAGAGCAGACCCATCGCCATTGTGTCCCCGAACGTACATCATGCCGGCAAGATGGAAAGCAAGAACTGACTTATCCACGATGTGCCGATTTGCAGTGGAATCAAAAACGATTTCCCCAACAATCGTACGTGAGTATGGATCACAACCTTCCAGCTTCGATTTGATCCCAAGTTCAACAACCCAAACATACTTCGGCATCTGCATGCATCGGTACTTGGCAACGAATTCCGGATGGCGGCAAGGTCTTTCTTCACGAACAAGATCCTGTTTGAAATCTCTGGATCTCCTCAGGTAAGTTCGGGTGACCAGATTGCGAAGCAATTTTGAATCCCATAAGTCGGTCTTGGCGAAGCCAAGGTCAGCGCTTACGTAAGCGCTTGCGGTGCGAAGCCACGTCTTCGTATGTTCGCGAACATCTTCCCATCTAAGATGCACGCGAGGGGGCAACGCGACGATGCAGAAATCAATGATCTCGCCCTTGAGGGTCAAAAAGGATTGTTTGCCAACGGCAGCCGTTGTGCTCGTAACAGTTCCAACAGCTTCCTTGATGTACGGACCACGAGCATCATCATTTACGTAGAAATGATTCACCAATCCGCTCATCGCCTTCTCCCCGCCCCGGAAGTGCGCAGGGCTCCTGTAGTCGTGACCGATCAGAACAACAACATGCGCAGGAATTCCGGTGATCACAGGGAGAGAACTCTCGACACAAGTGTAGAGGAAATCCTTCGCTTCATCGGGATCTTTCGGGGTTAATTGAACGGCATTGAGACCCATCTGCCGCAAGGCATCAACCATCTGCCAATCAATCAGACCTTCTCTGACTTGACCCATATTCAGCATCCTGGTCGCTATCTCAGTTATTTCAGACGGGCGATAGCGTCTCACTTCACCAAGCTTGTTCAAATACCGAGCAACCATCCATAGATCCGATTCCGCGCAAACACCAACAGAGGTATCCTGCTGGATAAAGGGCATCCCCTTCACTTTAAGCTCATTACCGAGTAGAGATGTCTTGAACGGTGCAGCACAGTGCCCCAAGTGCATGATTTCTTTCGTGTTGCCGGGGCCCTTCATTTCTATCGTGCAAGGACTCATAAGAACGGTATCACCAACACGAAATGCGGCGATGGGCCTCACCACGCAGAACCCCAAGTACGCGTCCTGTATCTCCTTGGGTAAAAGAAACAAATCTTCAGGCCGAATTGTTATGTCTGCCCCGTCCTTGCCGAAGAAATGAATCCGCCACGCGAATGGAGAAGTTTGCTGAAACGCGCGGCAATAAAGCGCACCATATTCGTCACTCCAGTCCGTGCTGATGTAGGGCTCAATGACAGCCACCTGAGCATGGAGATCATTGACGGCAACATTGAGAACTTGCAGGAATGCGGCTTCACCACGCTCGTAACCAGAAGACTCAGCAAACTCAGGTTCCAGATTTTTGTAAATCTGTTCCTTCCAATCCTTCTGTCGTAAATCTAAGATTGTTACGTGGCTATCACGCTTCAGAAGATCTTCGAATTTGTCAGGGGCTTTCAACAATCGTTCCAATTTATGGCGCGAGGCATAATGCAACCGTCGATCACCAACGGCTCAACGCAATCATCAAGAACAATCCCAGGCTATCGCTTTGCGCGCAACTCTTCGACGCCCTTCCTCGCCATCCTTCGATCACGCTCTGCATCACGAGCCGAAGAGTCGGTTGACGTTCGCATATCCTTCACGACGGACGCCAAACGCTGCGACCTCACCATGTCGTTGCCGATCCCGTAGTTGCACCCGTAAGTACCTGCTGCTAATTTCATTCCAGCCTCCCACACCAAACAAAACTACGGCATAAATTATGCCGTAAACACCGCCTCGCCCAAAAAAAAGCACCGAATTCCTTGCGTCGTCTCACAAATCTGTAAATAGAAGCGTGCGAAATTACGCCAAGCTTCGAAAAAATGCAACATCCGTCAAAAAAACCAAGGTGAAAGAAGAAAACTAAATGTGTCGGTTGCGCATAAGGCAAACAGCACCGCGTGCTGGCAAGAACCAGAGCATTCCCTGCGATGTGTACAATGTATATGCATAATCGAGAGTGCGCCCACTATATATGGTATTTCATGGCGACAGGTCAACCAGGAAAATAGACAATGTCGTTACCACACAAAACGTCGTATCAGTTTGTTGCAGAATGTCATATCTTAACGGCAAGATACATCAGTAATTTGTACGTTGCATAAGCGCAAAGTAAGACCTTGCCCCAAAAAAACGTGAGAGGAATCCAGTTGATTATGCGAGGGGCATGAAACTCCTCCTCTTC
>Ga0181520_10008240_pt1 | contig 14905 bp, 10 predicted proteins | sample PEATcosm2014_Bin_29_FD_132451 | JGI IMG/M metagenome (GOLD analysis project Ga0181520, IMG submission 132451) | Peatland microbial communities from MTU Mesocosm Facility, Houghton, MI, USA - PEATcosm2014_Bin02_30_metaG | ecosystem: Environmental > Terrestrial > Soil > Wetlands > Peat | place... | reverse complement strand
TGCCCAGGCGCATTCGTTTGTGCTCGAATACTCGCACTCCGGCGACAGTGCAGGCGGTGGCGTAACACTCAAATGGGAAGCGCCCGCCCAAGCCCAGGTCGACGAGGCCGTGGCCCAGGTGAAACAGGCGGACGTGGTGGTGGCCTTCGTCGGCCTATCGCCCCATCTTGAAGGCGAAGAGATGCGCGTCAAGCTTGACGGATTTAGCGGCGGTGACCGCACCAGCATCGATCTGCCGGCGGCCCAGCAGAAACTGCTGGAAGCGGTCGCGGCCACTGGCAAGCCGGTCGTTGTCGTACTGCAGAGTGGCAGCGCCGTGGCGCTCAATTGGGCCAAGGACCATGCGAACGCTATTCTCGCGGCCTGGTATCCCGGTGTCGAGGGCGGCACCGCCATCCGTCGCACACTCGATGGAACCAACAATCCCGCAGGCCGGTTGCCTTTAACCTTCTACGCGGGCATCGACGACCTGCCAGCCTTCACCGACTACTCGATGAAGAATCGCACCTATCGCTACTACACAGGCAAGCCTCTTTGGGGCTTCGGCTACGGACTGAGCTACACGAAGTTTACCTACGGACCGGTGAAGCTATCGGCTGAATCGCTGAAGGCCGGAGATCCGATCGCAGCAACCGTCACCGTAACCAATGCGGGCGTAGTGGCCGGCGATGAGGTGGTCGAGGCCTACGTCAAGTCCCCACAAGCCGATGGGCCGCGTCACTCGCTGGTCGCCTTTGAACGCGTCAAGCTAGCGCCGGGCGCAAGTCGGCAGGTGACGCTCAAGATCGATCCGCGGTCGTTGTCGAGCGTAGACGAGCTGGGCAACCGCTCGATCCTCGAAGGCAAATACTCGTTGGCCGTGGGCAGCGCACAGCCGGAAGAAACCAAGGCAAAGTCTGAGGCGGTCTTCACGGTGAACGAAACCATTGCGCTGCCGAAGTAGAGCTCCACACGACGGTCTCGGTTTGTCGGAGCATCGTTGTACCTTCTGCTTCAGGCTTTGTTAACCTCTATCGCTGTAGTTCAGACGGGCCGATTCAGGCTTTGTCAGAAATGGATGAACCAGAAACCATGAAGATACTGCTCTCTGTACTGCCTCTTCTCTCACTTTGTGTGCCCTTTCTAGCATCTGCCCAGGACCTGGGGGATAAAGAATGCCACATCGCCTTGCCCGGAATCACTTTCACTCGTTCTCTCAATGGAGCCGCCGACCATGCAAGAGTCAGCGATGGAAAGCTGACGCTTTCCAGTGAAGCGAAGCGGGATAACTTCCGCGATCCGGATGGAAAACTGTCCAACAATACTGCGCCTGTGCTGCTTTCCCAGGTAGACAACACGCAGCCGTTTACCCTGATGGCAAAGATCACGCCTACCTTTCTGAAGACGTATGATGCCGGAACGCTCTACATCTGGGTAAAAGATGACCTTTGGCTAAAGATGGCGATGGAGATGGACGAACGCGGCAAGCACAGGATGGTCAGCGTTCGCACTACCGGAACCTCCGACGACAACAACCACGACGTCATCACTGGGAAGAGCGTCTATATGAAGATCTCTTCAGACACGAAGACCGTTGGGTTCTACTACTCGCTCGACAAGAAGACCTGGCAGCTAATTCGCCTCTTCAAGAATGAATACTCAGCGTCGCTCTGGGTGGGTGTCAGCGCTCAGTCCCCTCTCGGCGAAGGGACCCACGCGCTCTTCGAGGAAGTAACTCTAACTCAAAAGAGCATTTCAGACTTCCGGCTGGGGCAGGATAAATAGCCAAGTCGTATTTCTGTAATGGTATAGATTTCCGCGTGCTGCTCAGCTGCGGAGCTGCGCGCGGCGTGATACGATTCGTGCCAGCGCTGGAGTTCATCATGTTCAAGCCGATCCTGTTCGTCTGCACGCCGATCCTGCTCGTGTGCGTGTCCATCCCGTTCGTCTCCGCTCAGGCCGACCCCAAAGCCGCACCCGTCGAGGTGCGCACGGAAGACTCGGTCCTGCTCCCCATCCCCGGAGCCGTGCTGGACAACAACGTCTACGGCAAGGGCAACATCACAAACTACAAGCAGTCCGTCTTTCGTGGCAAGGACGACGCAGGCTGGGAGTGGGATTGGCCTGAGAGCGGCGGCCCAGAGCTCAAGAGCTATCCCGAGGTGCTAGTGGGACGCTCGCCATGGAGCGATGTCGGCGGGATCGCTGGTGCGGCAGAATTGCATGCAGGGGACCAGTTGCCACGCCGGCTGGCCGAAGCGCGGCAGACGATCGACTTTGACTTCACCACGGTGGCTAGCGGACTTTGGCTCGCGAGTTTTGACTTCTGGATCACCAGTTCCGACCATCCGACCAAAAATGACATTGTGAGCAATCTGTGCATTTGGACCATGAACCATGGTCTGAAGCCCTCCGACGTTTACAAGGGCCGACATATGAAATTGAAGATCGGCGGTCGTACGTATGAGGCCATCTTCGAGACGCCCAAGGAGAATCCGGACAAGCCATGGAAAACACTCTGCCTCATAGACACCGATCCACGCAGCAAGGGTAGCCTTGGACTAGAGTCTCTGATGGATGCCCTAATTGCTCACGGGATGGCTAAGCCGACGGATTTCCTCGCAACCGCAGAATTGGGCACCGAGGTAGCTTACGGAAGGGGCCACACGACGCTTCGCACCTTCAAGATGCGGTAGGGCCATTGCACGGCTTCCTCTTCGATTAGCGCTGGCTTAAACTTTGTTGCTTGAAAGTTGCGATCGGCTCGGGCTGTCGATCCGCGACTACTGGCCGCTCTCTTTCTGTAAAGGCGATAGAGTCGCGCAAGTGCCGAAGGAACGGCGCACTGAATTTCGCACGGCTCTCCTTTTGGGGCTATAGGTTCGGCGCCATGTCCAAATCGGCGGTGTAAACGATGTCCTCCGAAGAGCTTCCCACCATGAACCAAGAATTACCCGATGCTGCGGTCCAAGCGTGAGTCTGCTCGTTCCAGGATCAGTTGTACTCGGTGGCTATGAATTCAACCTTCCCGATCCGGCGGAATCCGATGAGAGGTGAGTATGACGTCATGGACTTCAAAACACTCCTACAGAAGAGCACAGCATGACAAGAGATCACTTCTAATCTTGCTTGCAGCCACCCTCTTTCTCGTGTGCACCAGCAACGGACAGTACCGTTTTCAAGATCCGAAAATCTCGATCGAAGAACGAGTTTCAAGCCTCCTCGCGTCGATGACGCTTGAAGAAAAGATAGCAGTGCTCGGCCTGTCGACTGCGGTGCCGCGGCTCGGGGTGCCGGATGCCGGCTTTTCCGAAGGTCTTCATGGCCTAGTCCAAAGCCCTTTTGGGGGGATGGGAAGTGAAAAAGCAATTCCGACGACGCAATTTGCCCAAGTGAGCGGAATGGCGCAAACTTGGGATCCGGCGCTTATCCAGAAGGTCGGACATGCCGAGGCGGAAGAGGCACTCTGGATTTCGGCGCATATAAGGGAGTACGGACACGCAACGCCTCCGAGGATTGTTTGGGCGCCCAATGCGGATCTAGCCCGTGATCCTCGCTGGGGACGAAGCGACGAGTCCTATGGGGAAGACCCGTTTTTCGACGGCACGATGGCGGCTGCGATGGTGCGAGGCTTGCAGGGTGAGGACGCAAACAAATGGCAAGTTGCCTCGCTATTAAAGCACTTTCTCGCAAACAGCAACGAGCACGGGCGCTATGGGTCGAGTTCCGACTTCGATGAACGCCTTTTCCGTGAGTACTATTCCGTGCCATTCAGAATGGCCTTCGAGGCGGGCTCCCGGTCATTCATGGCTTCCTACAACGCCTGGAATCAGACGCCGATGACAATCAACCCGGTGCTGCGTTCCGTAGTTGCGAGGGAATGGGGTGTGGATGGGGTCGTCTCGACTGATTCCGGAGCTGCCACCAACTTGTTCGCCAAGCACAGGTTTTCGCCCGGAGAGAAGGAAGCGATCGCCAGTTGCATTAAGGCGGGCGTCAACCAGTTTCTGGACAATTACGAGAGCGGATTGCGGGATGCGCTCAAGTCCGGTCTGCTCAGCGAAAGCGACATCGATGTATCTCTGCGCGGGAAGTTCCGTGTTGTTATCCGTCTTGGGCTCTTGGATTTTAAGTCGCATGAGGGGCCTAAAGTGCCGCTCAACGGCGGAGAGCCATGGAATTCGGACGTGCATAAGCAACTTGCACTTCAAACCGCGCGGGAAGGTATCGTTCTGCTCAAGAATGCAGGAAACCTCCTTCCCCTCAACCGGAGCGCGATCAAAACCATTGCCGTATTGGGAAATCGTGCAGACAGGGTACTCACTGGACTTTACAGCGGCACGCCACCCTACACGGTTCCTCCCGTTTCAGGTTTGACGCAGAAAGCAGGGTCAGGGGTGACGATCAAAGTCGCAAGCCCCATGTCTGGAGATCCCGTTGAGCTTGCTCGATCATCCGATGCCGCAATCGTATTTGTGGGCAATGACCCGGCTTGCAATCGTCTCGTCACGATTGAACATTTCGACAGCGACGACTCCTGGTGCGAAACCCCGAGTGACGGAATGGAGAACTCTGATCGCAGGTCCATCGATCTTCCGGAAGAAGAGCTCATCAAGCAGGTAGTCGCAGCGAATCCGCGCACCATCGTCGTACTTCTCGCGGACTTTCCTTATTCAATCAACTGGACTCAGGGGCACGTCCCCGCGATCCTTACAATGAGCCAGAACGCTCAGGAAATCGGAGATGCTCTCGCCGATGTCATCTTCGGAGATTACAACCCCGCAGGGCGCACTGTCGTAACCTGGCCCAAATCCCTTGACCAACTCCCACCGATGCTGGACTACAACATCCGGCATGGACGTACGTATATGTATTTCAAAGATGAACCGCTCTATCCCTTCGGCTACGGCCTCTCCTACACTGCGTTCGATTACTCCAACTTGCGCTTGAGCGCCACGCAGATGAAGAAGACCGGCACCTTGAAGGTCACGGCTGAAGTCACAAATACAGGCGGCCGCGCCGGTGATGAGGTGGTGCAGTTCTACGTCGATCACGAGCACTCCAAAGTAGTTCGCGCAAAGCAGGAGTTGAAGGGATTCCAGCGTGTGCATCTTGATCCAGGTCAAAAGATTCTCGTCGAGTTTGAGTTGCCCGCTCAGTCGCTTGCCTTCTGGAACATTGAGCAGCGATCTTGGGAGGTAGAGACGGACACTGTCCACCTCATGATTGGCCGGTCATCCGCAGACCTACCCTTGCACGGCGAGGTTTCGGTCGTCGAGTAGACGCGAATGCTGTTCCTCATACGCAGCCCAGTGTTTAGGCCGGCGACTGGGGGTCGACAGGAACCGGCGATGCCCTACTCAATGATCTGGGGATCAACTTCGGCCTTGAGAAAGCGCAATGCAGATTCGTCGTGCTGCTCAGCAGAACATCGCGCCGGCTGCTGACAAAGAGTGTCGGCGGCATGCCGTGCAGACCGGCATAACTCATGGGGGCCAAGGGATTGAGCGGGTCGGCCCCGCGGCGGTACTGTATACAGCGATCTATGCGCCAAATCCGTGTCGCGGGCTTCGCGTCTATCCTTGCACCTGCAAGAGAATTATGTCTTGTGGGCGACGCATCGCCAACCAAGCCGTCATTGAAAACGCTACAAAGCCTCTCTTGCTGTTTATGATCTTTGTTTCTCCTGGAACTGGAATACCCCCCAAAAGTGGCAGATAATCGATGTGAGCTTATGCGCTTCTCTGGAGGTTGATCGTATGAATCGGCAAATCGGCGTCATTTATCTGAGTTTGTTTCTGACAACGTCACTTGTGAGTGGTCAGCAGCCCTCCCTGCCGACGGATGCGGCTAGCGCCGCCAACCGCGATACAAGTTATATCGATGCGCAGGGAACAGCGCATGTGACCCGCGTAGTTCCGCTTCCGCAAACAGTCAGCAACGAGGCCAGGCGCTATCTTGCGCGGCAGATTTCCGATCAGGCTGTTTCCGAGTCGATGGCAGACCGGCGCGCCCACGCCGATGTATTAGCCCGGAGTCAGGCCGAGGGTTGGAAGAAGCTTTGTGCTGTCAGCATTACAGAGCAGAAGATTGCGGATGTGCCGGTGAGGGTTGTCACGCCGGACACGATGCCGGAGGCCAGCCGCGACAAGGTGCTGATTAATCTGCATGGCGGCGGCTTCAATTCCGATGCCGGCTCCTTGCCAGAGTCGATTCCAATTGCCGGCTTCAGCGGCATGAAAGTAGTCGCCGTGCTCTACCGTTTGGACCCCGAAAACCATTATCCGGCGCAGGTCGAGGATGCCATCGCAGTTTACAAGGAGCTGCTGAAGAGCTACGCCCCCGAACACATCGCAATCTATGGCACGTCAGCCGGAGCCGTCATCACCGGCCAGGTAGCGGTCCATCTGAAGCACCTTGGATTGCCGGAACCTGGGGCTCTTGGTATCTTCAGCGGCCACGGCGATTTCGCGTGCATAGGCGACACTCAATCGCTCTTCGGAATTCCAGGACTCTCCGGACATTTGAATCCGCCGCGCGAGGTACCTCACACCTCCGACTACTTGCAAGATGCCGATCCGCACGACCCGCAGGTCTCGGCGCTCTACTCCGACTTGCATGGAATGCCGCCGACCCTATTTGTTAGCAGCGGCCGCGATGTGTTGCAGAGCGGAACGACCATTCTTCATCGCGCCTTCCTGGATGCAGGTGTAGACGCGCGCCTGATTGTATTCGAGGGTCTGCCACATGCATTCTGGTACGATTCATCGTTGCCCGAATCTGTCGAGGCCAATCGCGATATGGCGACATTCTTTGTTCACCAGCTTAGTCGGTAAGATGGCGGCATTGATTCAGTTGATTTCCAGCCTGTATCTAGGTGCGAACTGGGCGAACTTGTCTGTGCGTAGGATATATAGGAATCAGTATCCGGAAAATGTGACGGAGAAAGAGGCAATTCCAGCGGAGAGTATGAGAGGGTGCAGCAATGAGAGCTTGTGGAATCAGGCTCTTGCTCCGCCACATTATACCTCTGGCATGGCGAAACCTATGTTTATCGCGGCCAGACTCCCTGCGCGGAGAGCAAGGTGTTTCCAGCCTGCGGCGTTGCCCGCCACCCGCCCGCGCGCACGCTGAACCCATCCGCAGTTCGGCGCAGGTGGAGAGAAGGCGTGTCACTATACATCCGCGCAGAAGTAAAGGGACATCACTTCTACCGCCTGCAAGGAACGAGAAATGCGCTACGCACAATGCAGGTGCGGAGATTCTCACACTTTGCGAGATGAAGAGGCTGTCGTCCATGTCCCTTCATGTATGCGCAGCTGTATATACCATTTTCAAAATTGCAACACACTGATAATGACTCACTTCTTAAATTGTGGTGTAGAAGATGAGCCAGAATTCGTACATGTGTAGTGGGAACTACTCGCTCATCGCGTTGATAATAAAAGAATGTCCTCACAAACTGCGGAAGTTGGGCTAACACTTCCCCGTGCCGGGTGTGTTGGGGACTTGCAACGCCAAGTGAGTGCGCCCTGCCGGGCGCACAAAAGAATGGCGGATGATCACATCGATCATCCGCCAGGTAACAACGCATTTCAACCAGGTTGCTATTTGCTTTCCGAGGCCTTTACTGCTGGTAGAGGAGTCTGAAGATGTTTCCGCTCATGGTCTGGATACTGCAAGTCACTTTCCTTGAGTAAAGCCGTTCCCGCGCCATGGCATCGGTCGCAGAGTTCCTGATTGGGCTCCGGACGCACGACGTTGTGCGTGTACCCGGCATACCACGAGGACTGTGTATTCAGCTTGTCAGCTGGTATCTCGGGAATTCCCTGATCGGCCAGCATATGTGAGTCAGCCGGCGCATGGACCAGAGTGGTCAGCTTACCGTTGGCAAGACCAATCTTCACCCCGTAAGTGATCTGGAATGGAGCAGAGGTCTTGTCGATGACGCGCTGCCAGCCATGGCAATTTGCGCAACTGCGATAAGGCATTGCATGGCACGACTGACAGGTGGCCTTTTCGAGGTGTCCCTTCGAATGCCAAATTCCCGGCAAACTCGCTTCGTCGTGACATTGTGCACACTCAACCTTCACCGCACCGCTATGAATCATGGTCTCGTACTTCTTGCCGTCGCCATGAATCTCCGGTTCAGTGTGGCAGGACAGACAGCCCATGCCCTTCTTGTAGTGAACATCGTGCTTCTGGAAGCCTGCTGCAGGGTCTGAGATCGATCCGGCGTGGCAGACATAACAGGTCTTCTCGGTAGCCGCACGATCTTCGTAGCGCAAAAAGTTGTGTCCGTTGAGCAGGCCCTTGGGACCTGTTTGGGCCCAGGGATCGCGCGGTTTGTCGACATGGCAGGTGCCGCAAGTAGCATGACAATCGACACAAGCCTTGGAGCGCCACGAGGTCTGGGCCAGATGACCGGTCGGGTCAACTGCGCTCAATCGCCCGAAGAAGGCATTCTTCAAGCCGGACGTCTGGTAGTGCAACGATCCCTTGTGACGCTCGGTGATGTCGGAGTGGCACTGGCCGCAAGTCTTTGTGCCGCCGTCGGCCGCCACCGGGTCGGAGGCCATGGCGCGATGCGCTTCATCCTTGCTGCTGGCGTCGGGATTGCCTCCGTGGCAGGAGGTACATCCTCTTGCATTGTGCCCCGAGTGTACGAACTTCGAGTCGACAACCAGAAACTTCGATTCAATGGACGAAGACGCTTTGGACACCTCAAGATCAGCCTCGGAGGTATGGCACTTCACGCAACTCTCTGTGTTGGCCTTCTCGGGCTGCGATGCATCCTGGCCGCTCGTCCCCGCATGAACCGCGTGGCCTGCGTAGGGAAGGACTGCAACCGCACACGCTGCAACCAGCAAGGGGAAAAGTCGTTTTCGCATCCCGATGACGCACCATGATTGCTTGATACTGTTTGACATGACTTCCTCCACAGATTCCTTTCTGCTCGTTCGTAGATGTTCAGGACTTCTTGTGAGGCGCCAGCTTGCCGGTCGGAATAATCAATCTAAACCAGAACTTGTCGCCGCCGAAGCGGTTTTGAACCGCCATCTCATGCTGATACATGCCGATGATAATGATGTGGTTTTTGGTGGTGTAGTCGACGCTTGGTCCCAATGCAACGACCTGTCCCCGGCGTCCGGCGCTCCAGAAGCCCGGCGCTGCAGCAATCTGAGATCCATTCACGGTGTCGTCGCCCAACTGCTTCAGTGCGTATCCATCTATGCCGAGTCCCCACTGGCCGATATGCTTGCCCACTAGATAATCCGCATGAAACTCCTGTCCGGAATGATACTGCGTTGGCTGATTGGTCTTCTTGACGTTCTCCATCAGACGAGCGGAATAGTCCCAACCCGTCTTCGTGAAGTAGCTGAGAATTAGTTGCGGCTCAAACGACCAATAATTCGCTCCAATGCTGGTTCGTGGATCGGACTGCTCATAATGACCGGTTGGCGCATATATGTCGACACCACTCATGACGTGAACATTGTTCTTTGAATGCCACGATAGAAAGAACGGGTTGATGTCGATATCGCCAATATTGAATACGGACTTGCTGCCGCCCAAATTCGCCATATTCGCGCTTTGATAGACGAACGGGATAATGGTGTGCATCCCGATGTTGCCGCCGAGAACCTGCTTCGGCGTGATCAGCACAAAGCGTGCGCAGTCAAAGACGGCATCGACGGATGGCGTTGATCCGGCCAGCGAAACATTGTTGCCGCTGCCGTCTTTCAGAGTGCCATGGTACCCGCCCGAATAGTTCAGGTAATAGAGCCCGGGAGGCGGGGCGGCACCGGCAGCCCACGACTCAGGTCCAGGCGCGGATTGGTCTCCCCCTTCTTTTGCTAATGCGTTACAGCAGGTGAGTGCGGAGCCCAGAAGAATAAGAAGAAGCGACTTCGTCTTTGTCATGGTCATGATGGTCCACTTTCGGTACTTCTGCCCACTGCCAAGAGAAAGCCCGACATCGTCCTCTGCAGAAAATGCACCTACGCCATTGCCTGGACGGCAGGGCAGTATGTGATTCTGCTCACAAAGTGTTGTCGACTTTTCCAACGCTTTGGACCAGTTCCGATCGTAAGTAGAAATCGAATATCATGGTAAGATGGGGTTGTTTAGCCATGCTTGACTGGGGACGCATAAACTGTTGGCTATGGACGCATGAATGCTGAAGTGGTATTCCAGCGTCTGTTCTTCTGTGGTATATCTTGTGGGTGGAACCGGCGGGCTTTCCGCAGGCGGTGGATATGCACTCATGCTCTACATGACAGACCAGGGCGACGACAACAAGCGATTTGAGTACTGGCAGGAACTAGTCTGTCGCGCGTTCGTGCCATTCGATTGCCGCCGGCTTTCCGATCGCCATTTTTCGGGGAAGGTGGAATGCACGGAGTTTGGTCCGTATCGGGTATCGCGTGTCCATTGCATCGGCCACGAGATTGAGCGGACCCCTTCTCGTATCCGGCAGGGCTGCCCGGAGACCTTGCTGATTAGCCTGCAGACCTCGAACACGGGGATACTGATACAGGATGGCCGCGAGGCCGTTCTCCATGCGGGAGACGTGGCCCTTTATGAAAGCGTGCGACCCTTTACGTGGTCCTACCAGGACGAGTTTGAGCAGATCGTGCTGCTTGTCCCGCGGGACGAGATCACAAAACGGATTTGCCAGCCAGAGCAGTTCACAGCGCGCAAGATTGATGCAAGCTCGGGCGTTGGCGAGCTGGCAACGAGTTTTATCCGTCAATGTTTTCCGATGATCGGTGGAGTGGAGCCGGAGATGGCGCAGCGGCTCTCGCAGATTTCCATGGATCTGCTGGCCACGGCGTTAGTGGGTCTGACAGCGCATCAAGGGGCGGCAAAATCGAATCGCACCGCAATTCAATATAGGGCGAAGCAACTGATTCGCGAGAACCTTGGGAATCCGGAACTGAACTCGGAATGTGTGGCGGCCATGTTGCACATTTCGGTCCGCTATTTGCAGGACTTGTTCCAGGACGATGGGGGCACGGTGAATGACTGGATTTGGAGGCAGCGTTTGGAGGAATGCCGCCGCCGATTGGCGGATCCGTTTTTTGTCGGCGCCGGCATAAGCCAAATCGCATTCGACTGCGGCTTTAGCAACTTCTCCCACTTCAGCCATCGCTTCAAGGCGGCGTTCTTGGTTTCTCCCTCCGAATATCGAACCGCCCAGCGAAACACGCCGCAGAGTCCGAAATAGAGAGCGCTGGAAAGCGGAAAGAAATCCAACACCACCCGTTTCTTTAGAGATTAGTGAGCGGAGAGAGTGTGCAAAGTTTTGGAGTGGTCTTTCTCCGACGTTCCCGCTCATGAACTGAATGTCACCCCCCAGCCGCAATCTGCCATTGAGACCACGCCTTCGGCCTATCTGTCGCGCTGCACTTGAATCGAATCTTCCGCACTTTCGGTGCAGGTCGGAGTCGGTCTTGACAGGTTTGGTACGTTGTGGACATGAGCCAACGTGCGTATCTTGTTAGAAAGTCGCTATCATCGTCGAAAGAACTGGTCCTGGAAACTGTTGAGGAAACGGCAGATGGCATCGCCTTTTGGGGCGCTGACCAGGCGCCTGCCGTGCTGTCCTGCCTGTTGTCAAGGGCCAGGTGTCGTATCACAGCCGTTACGTCAGGCAGATGCGTGATCTCCCCTAGCAGGGCAGGCAGGTTGAAATTCACCAGCAGCCCCGACGCTTTCGGTGCCGGAACAAGGAATGCCACGGGAAGATCTTTGCAGAACAATTGCCGGCCGTAGCTGCCCCAAACGCGCGCGAGACGACCCGGTTGTGCGAGATCCTGGGTGCAGTTGGATATGCTCTCGGCGGGTTGCCGGGCGAACGGCTTCTAAAGATTCCGCACTTTTGGTGATGTCGGTGCGGGGCATCAGGTCGTTTTCAACTGGCGCTATTTCAGGCCGCATGCCAGAAGGAAACCGACTACGGCCAACGCGCTCTGGTTGAAACAACCTGGGCCGATACAAGGCCAGCGTCGGTCCTTGCCTGCGAGCGCGAAGCTTCTCTGGCCAGAAGGCCGAAGCGGCCGTCGGCGACGCCGTCCTCAATCGCATGCTCGACGAGGCCGCCCGGACTCAGTCCGCCGTTTGAAAATCGCGGCGTAATACAGATGGGAAAAGGGAAAGCTTGACCTTCGCTTGATCCATGCAACAACGCCTTCCAGCATGCTTCAGGCTCAGCTCGTGTTGGTAGAGAGTCCGACAGTCCGACTTGCCCATTCCGACGATCAAGGTTACCCTTAGAGACCGTGAGGATTAACTTGAGCGAGTTTCACGAATACCTCCTGAGCGCGATCCAGAAGCAGGCGAGGTAGAGGCATAGCGGATGGAGATCGGATGCTCATGACGAACCAGCAAGCAGCGAGATTGTCTGTGCTACGCACTGGTTCGCTCTACGATCCACCTTCGCTTGTTGTTTTTCCGGTACAGCACCATCAACCGACTGCCGCGCTCTTTGAACCGCTTGAGAATAGGGTCGGAATCGTACCCACGGTCGGATTTGAAGCGCCTCGGTTCTTGCAGCGGGCGGCCCCTTGGCTGGGGAGCGCGCGCTTCCGCGACAGTGGCTTCTCCAAGGGTAGCTTCTCCCGAAGAAGCACCTTCCAGCCGAACTCCCATCGAAAGACCTTTCCCGTCGACCAGTACCATCCACTTCGTCCCCTTACCGCGTTTGATTTCGCCGACTGCAGTGCCCCCCTTCTTCGCAGGTGCAACGCTGCCGGCAAAGAAGGTTTCGTCCCACTTGAGCAGGCCCCGCTCATCCCGTGTCTCCAAGAGTCTGTGCCATGCCGCCAGGCAGAGGTGTTCTCCTTGCCAGCGCAGCAATCGTCGCGAGCAGGCAGCGGGCGAAGCAAACTGTCGGGAAGAAGCTGCCTCCCAGCGCCCGTTTACAGAACCCACAATTCTCCTTCAAGGCACGCCGGATTTGGGGTTGGAGGCCACTCTCCCTTTATCGCGCCGCTGCTTTGGCCTGGGAAGCAACGGCTCAACCGACCTCCAATGTTCGTCCGTCAACTGCTTGTGCTGCTCCTTCATGACAGAAGGTCAACAACTCACCTGCTCCAAGCGCAAGTACCGGATGTGAGGCCGAGCCTATTCTTCAAACACGCATTATGAGATTTGCCAGGTAGGAGGCTTGTTAGCACCTCATCCAATGCAAACTATGAGAACACGTCACTTTATCATTCTGTGCTCGCTCACACTTCTGGCCCTGTTAAGCGGGTGCCGGAAGCGGTCTTCTATCATTGCAGTTATACCGCGTACGACCGCGACCTTATTATGGGAGCCCATGCATTTGGGCGCAGCCGAAGCGGCTCACAAAGAAGGCCTACACCTCTATTGGAACGCACCCGCAGATGACGGCGATGTTGAGAAGCAACTCAGCGAATTCGCCTCGTGCGTTGAGAGAGGCTACAGTGGCATCGTTTTTGCCCCCGATGAGACGCTTGCCTCCCGCAGCATTGTTTTGGACGCTGTGAGCCGTAAAATCCCTGTTGCTGTGGTTGATGATGAATTCGGACCCCCTGCCGGTCCTTGGCTCTCCTATGTTTCAAACGATGAGTCCAAGGGGGCACGGATGGCTGCAGAACGCCTCGCCACAATCCTCCATGGTAATGGTTCTGTGGCTATTATTGGAATCAATACGCGCAGTGTAGGTGGAATCGCGCGCGAGGAGCGCTTCGAAGACATATTGGCCCAGATCGCGCCGGCGATTCAGATTACATACAGGAGCTTTGGCGATACAATTGTCACTCACCAGCAACAGGTTGCTCAGCAAATCTTCGACGCTGAGAAGGTGAGCGCAATCGTTGCGATGACAGGCGTAGCGACCCGTGGAGCATATTACGCCAAACTCGCCGCAAAATCTCGTACCGATGTGTTGATCGTCGGTTTCGATCAGGATTTATTGATCCCCATTCAATCGGGGGAAGTTGATTCTGTGGTAGTACAGGATACCCGCAGCATAGGCCAAATAGCAATCGAGAACCTGTCTGCTCAGAGGCGCGGTGAAAAAGTAAAGGCAGTTACGCTCGTCTCTCCAATACTCCTCACTCGGCAAACAATCAACACACCTGCGATTACCCGCCTCTGGGAATTCACCCAGTTTGCCTGGGAACAGCAATGAACATCGGCTTCTTCACTAATCGTTGGCTCTTCACGCTGGCCGGCACCGCCGTCGTCGTAGGCGGTGTAGTCTGGACATTCGCCCATTATGGGCACTGGCACTGGTTTAACAATGCAAATCCTGTGCTCTCCAGTCACTACTTATCAAACTCGAACACATGGACCGCCCTCGGTGGCAGCTGGGTTTCCGACGCGAACGGGATCGAGAACAGTTCGGCAGAGCGTGGGGCCAAACTCATCGCGCGCGGTGTGAAATGGAAGAACTTCCAGGTTGATGCCGACATTCAGATTTCGGAGCCGTTCGCGGAGGCAGGCTTAATGATCCGCTCAAACGGTGAAGAAGAAGGTGTCGATGCATATCACGGTTACTTTGCCGGAGTCCGCACCATAGACTCATCCATTGAGTTTGGCCGTGCTGACTTCGGCTGGCGGACATTGGCACATGCAAGCATCCCAGCAACTTCCGGATTTCATGGATGGTATCACCTCCACATTGTCGCTGTAGATTGCACGATGGGAATGCAGGTGACTGTCCCCGAACGCGGGTCGTCGGCATTCCTGGTTAATGATGACAACTGCATTCGTTCCGGCAGCTTTGGACTGCGCTCCTCATTTTCAAGCGTTAGATGGAAGAACCTTCGTGTGATGCCCGCAAGCGAGTCCGACATTGTCGCACTAGAGCAAAATGGGAAACACACCGTTGTTGCCAACGATCCGCTCCTCCCTGAACAATCCGACCCAGCATATGCAGGCAATTATATGGCTT
>Ga0181520_10008239_pt1 | contig 14907 bp, 16 predicted proteins | sample PEATcosm2014_Bin_29_FD_132451 | JGI IMG/M metagenome (GOLD analysis project Ga0181520, IMG submission 132451) | Peatland microbial communities from MTU Mesocosm Facility, Houghton, MI, USA - PEATcosm2014_Bin02_30_metaG | ecosystem: Environmental > Terrestrial > Soil > Wetlands > Peat | place... | reverse complement strand
TTGTGCTGCCTTCAGGATTGGAGTTCTTGCGCCTGGGAATCGAGGCCTGTACGTCAATGTACGTCCACGAACGTAGAATTGGTTCGGGAATGTGACGGATTGTAACAGTTGCAGCCCGTAGCCGGTAGCCGGTAGCCAGGAGCTCGGAGCCAGGAGCGGTTGGGTGAATCAGCCCAGCGTGCCTGTGGACATGGGGACGGGAACCGGTCCCGCCGTGGCGCCGCTGCTGACCTTGTCGAGATAAGCGAGGGACGGGAAGTAGACCTGGGGGTTCTGCTCCATGACGTCGAAGTAGCCGCGCAGGAATTCCTCGGCGATGGTTTGCGGGTTCGATTCCATTTCGGCGGAGAGGACCTGGCGGGCCATATCAAGGAGCAACGCGTCGACCTTTTCGCCGAGGCCCTCGGCCTGCTTGAGTTCCCTGCGGTCGATGTAGGTGAAGGAGCCGCGGTTGGAGAGCACGATCATCTCGGTTTCCTCGCCGATCGAGGAGTCGTATTTGCGGGCGAGGTAGTTGAGGTAGGTCAGGCGCAGGACGGTAGAGCGGAGGCTGAAGCTCTCGTTATAGCGCGGGGTGAGCAGCTTGAGCATGGGGTTGATGGGGCGCGCGCCGGCGCCGACGACGCAGGGGCCGAAGGTTTCCATCACGGTCGAGGGCGGCTCGCAGAGCAGGACGCGGCCGGCATTGTCGTCGACTGAGTTGCTGGCGACGAGGAACTGCATGGAGGGAATCTGGGCGACGCCGTAGGAGCGGAACCAGTCGCCCATGACGCGCTTGATGCCGGGCACGATGTCCTGGCGGCTCGCGGCGTTGCAGGCGACGGAGGCAATTTCCGAGGCGAGCATTCTGCCGGCGCGAGGATCTTTGGCGGCGCAGGTGATGGCGAAGATGCGTTTGCCCGAGGTGACGGACATCAGCGCGGCCTCGTTTTCTGCGACCGAGGAGCCGTCGTTTGCCTCGATGCGGGAATCGGCGCACAGGATGGAGCCGCCCGGAAACGGGACCGCTATCCCCAGGGTCATTCCTCAAGGGCCTTTCGCAACTGTCAGGAAGCAAGACAAAACGGGCACGCTCAGGCGCGTGCTCTCGTTTGTGCCGGGTTAGGATTGCGGCTCCCGCAAAAGCTGTGCTGCACGACGGGACCTTCCAGGCCGTCGTCCGAGATGACGGCAGAAACGAAAGGCCCTGTTGTTATTCGATACGGGCGCGGAGGCGGGGTCAATGGAAAGGCGGCCTATATTTCCGGTTGAGAATCAACGGGTTCAACATTCGGGAGCGGGGAGCCGGGAGCGGGGAGCGAAGACGGGAGACAGCAAGCAGAAGACAGACAACAGAAATCGGGGACGGCGGCGGGATGACATATGATCGAGAATTGGCTTCACAGCAATTGTTCTTCATAGGATCACGATGAAAACCGGCATTATCGGCCTGCCGCAGGTGGGCAAGACTTCTCTGTTCAGGATTCTGACGCGAGTGCGGGTCGAGGACCGCGGCTATTCGCGCGACGCGCATCTGGGTATGGCCACGGTTCCTGACGATCGTCTGGACCGGCTGGCGGCGCAGTACAACCCGAAGAAGCTGATCCACGCCACGGTGGAGTATGCGGATGTAGCGGCGATCGGGCAGGAGGCGCTCAAGGAGACGGCGTTCCTGGCCAGCCTGCGCACGGTGGACGCGCTGATCCACGTGCTGCGCGCGTTTGAGGACGATTCGATTCCGCATGTGGGGGCGATTGACCCGCTGCGCGACGCGAAGAGCGTGGAGTTCGACCTGATGCTCAGCGATCTGACCCAGGTGGAAAAGCGGCTGGAGCGCCTCGAAAAAGATCTGAAGAAGATGCGGACGCCGGATCTCGAGAAGGAGAACGCGCTGCTGATCCGCTGCAAGGCGTCGCTCGAAGCGGAGACGCCGCTGCGGGAAATGGAGATGACCCCGGAGGAGAAGAAGCTGATCCGCGGATTCATGTTCCTGTCGCAGAAGCCGGTGCTGTATGCGGTGAACGTATCGGAGAGCACGACGCTGGGCGCCGATCTGGAAGCGGCTGCGGCGAAGTTTGGCCTGACGGAGATCGCGTCGCGGCCGAATGCGGGTGTGACGGCGTTCTGCGGCAAGGTCGAAGCGGAGTTGTCGGAGATGGAGGACGAGGAGGCGACGGAGTTTCTTGCTTCGTACGGGCTGAAGGAGAGCGGGCTGGTGCGGCTCATCCGGCGCAGCTATGAATTGCTGGGTCTGATCAGCTTCTTCACCGTGGGCGAGGATGAGTGCCGCGCGTGGACGGTGCCGGCGAACTCGCGGGCGCAGGAGGCGGCGGGGGCGATCCACACCGATCTGGAAAAGCATTTCATTCGCGCGGAGACGATTCACTGGGACACGCTGCTGACGGCGGGATCGGAGGCGGCGGCGCGGGCGCAGGGAACGCTGCGGCTCGAAGGCAAAGATTATCTGGTGCAGGACGGCGATGTGCTGCACATCAGGCATAGTGGTTAGCTAAAGGCCGGTTAGCTGAAGTCCGGTTAGCTAAAGGCCGGTTAGCTAAAGGCCGGTTAGCTGAAACCCGGTTAGCGTTGAACGGTTGGTGGAGAGCAGCTCGCGATGATTCTTTCTTTGGTCCTCGGATCTCTGGCTGCGGTCGCCGATATTGTCGGCGGCGTGGTGCTGGTGCAGCGCAACTGGACGCAGAAGTATCTTCGCTACTCGATTGCACTGGGTGCGGGCTTCATGATGGCGGTCGCGATTCTCGACATGCTGCCGGAGAGCCTGAAGTTTTCGCCGTTATGGGCGCCCGCGCTGGTGCTGGCCGGCTACTGCGCGATTCATCTGCTGGAGCACACCATCACGCCGCATTTTCATTTTGGCGAGGAGACGCACGCGCACGAATTCCTGCATCGGCGGACCGGGTGGTCCGTCTTGTGTGGGCTCGCGGCGCACGCATTCTTCGATGGCGTGGCCATTGCGTCCGGGTTCGTGCTGTCGAACACGCTGGGCTGGCTGATTTTTGTGGCGATCATTCTGCACAAGGTGCCGGAGGGTTTCACGATTGCGTCGGTAATGCTGGCATCGGGGCAAACGCGGCGGACGGCGGTGGTGTCGGCAGTGGCGCTGGCGTTGGCGACGATCGCCGGCGTGCTGATTATCGGGCTTCTGCCGCATTGGGTCGAGGCAGGGCTGCCGTTGTCGGCGGGCGTTACGATTTATGTAGCGGCGACGGACCTGGTGCCGGAGGTGAATCGCGAGCCGGGCGTCAGGATGGCGCTGGTTTTCTTTGCTGGTGTCGCGATCTTTGTTTTGGTGCGGATGCTGGCGCCGATCTGAAAGCAGCCGGTAGCCCTGTGGCCGGTAGCTGAGGCCGTAAGGGCCGCAGCATATTCGCTATTTGTGCAAGAAGAGGCTGTAGAGCAGGATCGCGAGGACGATGGTGCTGACTGCCGTGTACAGGCGGTCGCGCTCGAAGAGAAATCCGATAATGCACATGCCGACGCGCGCGACAGGCGTGGCAATGAGGACGAGCAGCCCGAGCATGATGATGCTTTCCGGATTGAGCGCCGCGACTCCGTGCATGATGCCGCTGAAATGCGTGAACTGCGCGGGCTCGGCGCGGAAGTGACTGTAGTCCGGTCGCGGACCGCTGGCGTGCGCCAGATAGAGGATGCCGCCGAGCAGGACGATGGCCGCCGCCAGCATGACGCCGGTGCGGAGCATGATGCCGACCATGATCTCGATGCGCTGGTCGGTCCAGGTTCCAGGTGCGGGTTGGGGTGCGGAAGAGGGCATGGGTCAGCTCACAGTTTGCCAGCGAGGCTGTTGACGATCATTTCGACGCCGAGCGCGACGATGACGAGGGCGAAGACAATTTTGAGCGTGCGAACCTCGATCCGGGCGAGGAGACGCGACCCGATCAGCGAGCCGAGCAGGACGCCGAGCATGACCGGCATGACGAGCGCTGGCGCGAGGTAGCCGCTGCGCAGATAGAGTCCGGCGCTGGCTGCGGCGGTAACGCCGATCATGAAATTGCTGGTGGTGGTGGAGACTTTGAAGGGCAGGCGCATGGCCTGATCCATGGCGATGACTTTGACGGCTCCGGAGCCGATGCCGAGGAGTCCCGACAGTGTGCCGGCCAGGGTCATGAGGCCGAAGCCGGCGGGGACGTGCTGCGCTACGTAATCCTGATGCGTGGTCGGGGTTTCGGGGAAGGTGCCGCAGAGTTTAAGGCGCAAAGCGAGAGGGTCCGGTTTTTGCGAAATGACTTCGTGCTGCTTTTTGACAGAAGCCCAGGCGGAGTAGAGCAGCACGAGGCCGAAGATGAATCCGATGGAGTGTGTGGGGACACGCGTGGTGAGCCATGCGCCGAGGAGCGCGCCGAGGGTGGTCGCGATTTCGAGGAACATGCCAACGCGGATATTGGAGAAACCTTCGCGGACGTAGGCGGCGGCGGCTCCCGAAGACGTCGCGATGACCGAGACCAGCGAAGCGCCGATGGCGTAGTGGATGTCGACGTGAAAGATGACGGTGAGGACCGGCACGATGACTACGCCTCCACCGAGTCCGCTGAGCGCGCCGAGCAGGCCGGCGGCGATGGAGCTGACGAGGAGGATCAGAGAGAACTCAAGCGCGGTCATCGGGACTTCAATCCTGCTCGGGTCCAGGGCGAGAGAATGGATTTAACGACAACCTCAAAATCCGAAACGTCGCGCGTGACCAGCGTCAATCCGTGTACAACAGCGGTGGCTGCTATGTACCCGTCAGCAACCGCTATAGGGCGTCCCTTGCTTTCGCTATAGGCGATGAGTCGGCCGCAGGTGTCAGCCACATGCGCATTTACAGGAAGAACTCGGCCCTCGAAACGGAGCCGCAAATTCTGCTGCAACCAGCCTTCCAGCGTGGCCCGCTTCTTCCCCGCCATGAGGCGCTCTATTCCGTAACGAAGCTCCGCTATGGTGATTGCACTGATGAAAACTTCGTCCTCATCGACAGCTGCGAGCCAGGCAAGGACGCCCGGGTCGGGCCGAGGCCTTGTGGGTTCAGAAAGCACGTTTGTGTCGAGCAGGAAGGTCACAGTTCGACTTTTCGCATCTTCATAGGCAAACGCTTCACACGGAGACCGGAATTACGGAGTGGAGAGTTCATCAAAAATTCCGCGAGATTCTCCTTGCGCTCATTCTTCTTTTCCCATTCCGACGGAGAAACCACAACTGCGGTCGTTCGACCATGTCGGGTGATACGCTGCGGGCCCTCAGCCTCAGCGCGCTGCAGCAATTCGCTGAATCTGGCTTTGGCTTCAGCCACCGTCCATACATGTATGCTCATGATTGCGCTCCTCCGTCCTCACTTATAGTCATTATAGTCATAATAGGCCGAATGCAGTACGGCGGCGGATTCGGGCGGGAGCGATAGAATTCCGGAATTGAGATGGACATTTGCGGACGAAACAAGGGCGATGGTTGAGCCCGAACGGACGTCGATGGTGACGGGATTGGCGGCGAGGGAGAACACTATAGTGACAGAACCGCGTTCCATGACGAGCCACTTATCGTCTTCGCTGAAGCGGACATCGACGTGAGAGAGATCGGGGTTGGTGAGGTCGGGGGTGGCGTGACGGAAGGCGATAAGCTTGCGGTACCAGTCGAGCATTTCTGCGTGCACAGGCTGGCTGCGCTCGTCCCAGTTGAGCCGGGAGCGCTCGAAGGTGGCGGGGTCCTGGGGATCGGGAATGTCGCTGGGGTTCCAGCCAAACGCGGCGAATTCCTTTTTGCGGCCTTCGGAGACGAGGCGGCCTAATTCCTCGTTGTGATTCGTGAAGAACTGAAAGGGCGCGGAGGCCGCCCATTCTTCGCCCTGGAAAAGCATGGGGACAAACGGCGCGGTGAGGGTGAGAGCGGCAGCGATTTTCGTGCGGCCCATGCTGACGATATGCGCGAGGCGTTCGCCTTTGGCGCGGTTGCCGACCTGGTCGTGATCCTGCGAGTAGCCGAGGAAGCGCGAGGCCGGCAGGTTGACGACGGGGCGGCCGTGGATGCGATCGCGATACGGTGAGTAGCGGCCGTCGTAGACGTAAACATCGCGGAGAGATTTGGCGAGGTCGGCGAGGGAACCGAAGTCGGCGTAATAGCCGCTGCGGTCGCCGGTGAGCGCGGTGACGAGGGCGTGGTGGAAGTCGTCGCTCCATTGCGCGTCGAGGCCGTAACCGCCGGCTTCGCGCGCGGTGACGAGGCGCGGGTCGTTGAGATCGCTTTCGGCGATAACGACATAGTTGCGGCCGGTGTGGGCCTGGAGCGCGTGGACTTCCGCGCCGAGTTGCTCCATGAAATTGATTGCGGAGCGATCCATGTAGGCGTGAACGGCGTCGAGGCGGAGTCCGTCGAAGTGATAATCGCGAAGCCACATCAGCGCGTTGTCGCAGAAGAAGCGGCGGACTTCGTACGAGCCTGCGTCTTCGAGGTTGACGGCGTCGCCCCACGGCGTGTGGTGGGAGTGGGTGAAGTACGTGCCGAATTTGCCGAGGTAATTGCCGTCGGGTCCGAGGTGGTTGTAGACCACATCGAGCAGGACGGCGAGGCCCTTCGTATGGCAAGCGTCGACGAAGCGCTTGAGGGCATCGGGCGAACCGTAGGGCTGGTGCGGCGCGAAGAGGTCGACGCCGTCGTAGCCCCAGCCCTGCACGCCGGGAAAGGAATTGACGGGCATCAGCTCGACGTGGGTGATGCCGAGTTCGCGGAGGGAATCGAGTTTGGTTTGCGCGGCGTCGAGCGTGCCTTCGGGCGTGAAGGTGCCGATGTGGAGTTCGTAGAGGATGGCGCTGGATAACGGCGGCGCTTCCCAGGCGTGGTCGGTCCAGTGAAAGGCGGCGTGATCGAGGATGCGCGACGGGCCATGAACGCCGTCGGGCTGCCAAAGGGAGCGCGGATCGGGCAGGGCGAGATTGGACAAGCCGGGGGCTTCGTCGTCGAGGAAGTACGCGTAGTCCATGCCGGGTTTGGCGGACTCGACGTCAGCTTCCCACCAGCCGCCATCGCGCTTTTGAAGCGAGTGCTTCGTTCCGTCGATTTGAACGCTGACTTTTTCGGCGTTGGGTGCCCAGAGGCGAAAGCGATGCATTCCGGTCAGCTCTCCTTTGGAAATTGTAACGACTGATGGCACATATTCTGATGGGTTCGTCCCGCAGGGGCTAAAGCCCGGATGCTCTGGTGGCAGTCGCGGCACGGCTGAAGCCGGGCCCCTTCAAACCTTTATGGGAGCTGAGGCCTTTGCAGGGGCTAAATCGGAGTGTTGGTGGCGTTGGGCGCGGTGATGGGTATCTTCCTTGTGTTCGAGGTCGAAGGCGGCGTTGATAAGCGAAATATGCGAAAAGGCCTGCGGGAAATTGCCGACGAGGCGCTTGCGGTCGACATCGTATTCTTCGGAGAGCAGGCCCACGTCGTTGCGGAGGGCGAGCAGGCGGTTGAAGAGCGCGCGGGCGTCGCTCTCGCGGCCGATAGCCTTGAGGGCGCTGACCATCCAGAAGCTGCAGGCGAGGAAGACACCTTCGCCGGGTGGGAGGCCGTCCTGAACGATTTCAGTATCGTAGCGGAGGACGAAGCCGCCGGACATCAACTCGCGCTCAACGGCCTCGATCGTCCCGCGTACGCGGGGGTCGGTAGCGGGAAGAAAGCCAACGATGGGCATCAGTAACAGTGAGGCGTCTAAATGTTTTGCGCCGTAGAACTGGACAAAACTGTTCTTTTCTCTGCTGAAAGCCTTATGGCAAATTTCGGCGTGGATGGTGTCGCGAATCTTCTCCCATTTCTCAATGGGCGCTTTGCATCGCAATTTTTTCGCGATGAGGATGGCGCGATCGAAGGCGACCCACGCCATCATTTTGGAATACGTAAATTCCTCGCGGCCGCCGCGGGTTTCCCAGATGCCGTCGTCGGGGCGCTGCCAGATGGTTTCCAGGTGATCGAGGAGGAGCATGAGCACGCGGAAATCGTTAGAGTTGTGGCGGTTCATGCCCTGGAGCGCGTAGTAGAAAGTCGCGAGTAGTTCACCGTAGATATCGAGCTGGACCTGTTGGGCTGCGGCGTTGCCAATGCGGACGGGCAGCGAGTTTTCGTAGCCTGGGAGCCAGTCGACTTCCCATTCGACGAGCTGGCGCTCGCCTTTGAGGCCGTACATGATCTGGACCTGATCGGGGCTGCCGGCGACGGCGCGAAGCAGCCAGTCCTGCCAGGCGGCGGCTTCTTCGTAGTAGCCGGCTCGGGTCATGGCGAGGAGCGTGAAGGTGGTGTCGCGGAGCCAGCAGTAGCGGTAGTCCCAGTTGCGCGGGCCTCCGACGGCCTCCGGCAGCGATGTCGTCACAGAGGCGACCTGACCACCGGTGGGGCGAAAGGTCATGGCCTTGAGGGCGATCAGAGAGCGCTCGACGGCGTCGGCGTAAAGGCCTTCGTATTTGAGCTGCGAAGTCCAGTGACGCCAGAAATGGTCTGTGTCTTTGAGGGCGTGCTCGGCGTTGATGGGGCGGGGATCGGGTTTGTGCGATTCACCCCAGGTCAGAGTGAACCAGACGCGCCCGCCTTTGGTGACAGTGAACTCGGCGGCGGTGTGCAGGTTTTCGCCGTGCACGGGAACCGAGCTGTGGAGGACGGCGATGGCGGGACCGGCGACGGCTCGAATGCCGTCCGCAGCAGCTGTGACCCAGGGGACAGTGCGGCCGTAGTCGAAGCGGAGGGAGAGCGCCATGGTGAAATTCATGCTGCCGCGAATGCCTTCGACGATGCGGACGACATCGGAATTGTGCTCGCGGATGGGCATGAAGTCGATGAGGCGGACGGCGCCCTGGTCGCTCTCGAAGATGGTTTCGAGGATCAGCGTATGGTCGCGATATTTGCGGGTGGACTTCCAGCCTTCGCCTGCGGGACAGATTTGCCAGTAGCCGTTTTTTGTCGTGCCGAGGAGGGAGGCGAAGCAGGCGCCGGAGGAAAAATCGGGCCAGCAGAGCCAGTCGATGGAACCTTCACGACTGACGAGGGCGGCTGTCTCGCAATCACCGATCAGAGCATAGTCTTCGATCTTTGAGGGCATAGGGGGCGTGCTTGCTTATTGCTCGTGGTAATTGCGCATCAGGCCGCCATCGACCAGAAGGGTGGCGCCGGTTATATAGGATGCGTCGTCGGAGGCGAGGAAGGCGACCATGCCGGCGACGTCTTCCGGCGTGCCGAGTCGGCCGAGGGGAATGTTGGCGAGGAGCGCGTCGAGTTTGGGCTTGTCTTCGAGCAGGGCTTTGTTGATGGGCGTGGCGATGGCGCCAGGTGCGATGTTGTTGACGGTGATGCCGAGGGGGCCGAGCTCGACGGTGAGGTTGCGCATCATCATCCGCATACCGCCTTTGCTGCAGCAGTAGGTGGTGAAGCCGGGGAAGGCCATGTCTTCGTGGACGGAGCTGATATTGACGATGCGGCCGGGTTTCTTTGCATCGCGCAAACGGCGGACGAAAGCCTGGGTAAGGAAGAACGGGCCGCGCAGGTTGACCGCCATCACTTTGTCGTATTCGTCTTCGGGGGTGTCCCAGAAGTCGGAGCGCTTCTCCATGCCGGCGTTATTGACGAGGATGTCGGCGGAGCCGAAGCGGTCCCAGGCAGCGTCGACGAGGCGGCGGTCGTCGTCCATTTTGGTCACGTCGGCCTCGACGACTTCGCCCTGGCTGCCGCAGGCCTCGATGGCGCGGCGAGTTTCGTCGGCGCCGGCTTCAGGGCCCACGTAGTCGATGATGACCCTGGCGCCTTCGCAGCCGAGGCGTTTGGCGATGCCGTGCCCTATGCCGGAACCAGCTCCGGTGACGATGGCGACCTTGCCCTGCAAACGCATGGATTGCTCTCCGGATGAATGATTCACCTGATTAGATGCGGAAACGGGCGAAGAACTGGTTTGGGAAAAGGGGCCAGTGATCCGGAAACGAGCGCGCTGACCGGTTGCCTTTGCGGGAACCTGTCGGTGCCGGAACGCGTATTGTCACTGTACGCTGAAGGCGTGGCGGTGCTGTGAATCGCCACCCCCGGCGAGGTTTTGCATCGGAGCGAGGGATTTCGGTAAGCTCCGAAGGAGGATTGCCATGGCGGTATTTTGCAGGAGTTGCGGAAAGAGTCTTGCCGACGACGCCCGGTTCTGCTCGGGATGCGGCGCGACGATGCAGCCGCCGGTGGCCCCGCCTCCTTATTATGCGGGCTACCCGACGACCTCGGTGACTCGCCTGGTGCGGCCGCGGATGGGCCGGATGATTGCGGGGGTGTGCCAGGGCCTGGCGAACGCCTACGCGTGGGATGTGGTGTGGGTGCGCGTGATCACGGTGCTGCTGACGGTGTTCGGCGGGGGATCGGGATTGCTGGCCTACATTATTTTCTGGATCGTGATGCCGGAGGAGCCGCTGCTGCTGCCGCCCATGCCTCCGATGCCGCCGCCTCCGTCGTATCCGCCGCCGAGCCAGTGAGGTCGTCAGGCGGATTTTGGCCTCTTTTGCGCTCCGTGCTGTGAACTTGCCATAGCGTGCCGCAGCAGGTGGTTGACGCGCGTCTGATACCCCCGTCCATAGCTCTTGAGCCACTCGACGACGTCGGTATCCAGCCGCATTGTGACCGGCTTTTTGGGCGGCCGATAGAACTTCCCCATCTCGGCCGACGTCCAGTCCGTCACCTCCGGCATTTCCGTGAGGTCAATGTCGCCGTCCTTTTTTGCGGCGATGGCGGCGATTTGTTGCTTCTGCTCCTTTGTTAGCTTCCTCATAAGATTTCTTCTCCCTGCCCGTGGCGGCACGGGCCGATATGAACCGAATCACTTCCTCCCCATCGCCGGCAGCAAACGCGGTATGGGCGACGAACAGCAAAACGCTCGGAGCGATCTTGCCAAGCGTGATGTATCGTTCTTCCTCGTCATGGACTTCATCCCGCCGACTCAGAGCGTGCGGATCCTCAAAGGCGATTTGGGCAGTCCTGAAATCGATGCCGTGCTTCGCGAGATTTTGCCGATTCTTCCGTTCGTCGTACTCAAAACGCATTCGATCCGCCGACTATCCATTGTCGCAATACGTACGTACATCTGTCAATACAGACCCTGAGAAGCGAAACTGGCATAACCTGAAAGCGGCTCACGGCGACGCTCGAATCGAATGTTCTATTACTCCGACGGATCGAAACTGTTCTACACCGCGCTGGGTGGGGGGCCTGCCGTCGTGTTGCTGCATCCGACGCCGGTGGATCATCGCTTCTGGATGCCGGTGGCGGAGATTCTTGCCGGAAAATACCGCGTGATTGTGCCCGATCTGCGCGGGCATGGGCAATCGGAGCTGGGCGAGGGTCCGATCACGGTGGAGAAGCTGGCCGCGGATGCGGGGCGGCTGCTCGATCGTCTGGAGATCGGCAAGGCGCTGTTCGGCGGCTGCTCGATTGGGGGCTACACGCTGTTCGAAATTTGGCGGACGATGCCGTTGCGCGTGGAGGCGTTTGCGTTTTGCTGTTCCAAACCGCAGGGGGATACCGAGGCGGCGCGCGCGAAACGCGAAGAGACCATTGCGAGGGTGCGGGAGCGAGGCACCGCGGAGTTCATCGAGTCGAATCTCGAGACGCTGATCGGGTCGGCGGCGCGGCGGCGCTGGCCGGAGAAAGTCGCTGAGGCGCGCGAAATGATGCAGGCCGTTCCGGTGGATGCGATTGTCGCCGTGCAGCAGGGCCTGGCGGCGCGGCCTGACTCTGTGGTAACCGCGCGCACTCTGCGCCTGCCCTGTTGCGTCATTGCCGGCGGGGAGGATCCAAACAGTACACCCGCCGACATGAAGTTGCTGGCCGAGCAGATACGCAACGGCGGCTATGGCGCGGAATACAACGAGATTCCCGAAGCGGGGCATTTTGCGCCCTTCGAGCAGCCGGAACTGGTTGCCCGCATTCTGCGCAGGTTCTTCGATTCCGTTATATAAAGGCTGTGGTTGTCCCCCGCGCTGGCGCAACTTAAATGCGTCAAACGGTTTCCCATAGGCTGAGCAGGCCCGGACAAAAAGGTTCCGGGGGCCGCTCCGAATGAACGGCCCGGAAAGGGCTCAAGAGGAACCCAGAATGAAAGAACAAATTCAATTTCGACCCACGACCGGCAAGTGGATGCGCCGGCTCGCCGCAGACTCCATTGAAACTGCAAAGCGCGGCATCGCCCTGGCTCTGGTGGGCCTGATGATTCCGATGGGAATTGCACAGGTTTCCGCGTTTGCTCAGGAAGCGCCGCCCCCGCCACCGGATCAGCAGGGTCCGCCGCCGGATCAGGGTCCGCCACCGGACGACAACGCCGCACCGCCGCAGCAGTGGAATGCGCTGAGCCCGGATCAGATGAACGAGTTGGTGGCGCCCATTGCGCTGTATCCCGATTCGCTGGTCGCGCAGGTGCTCGCGGCTTCGACCTATCCGACCCAGGTCGTGGAAGCGGATCGTTTCGTGCAGTCGCAGGGCGGCGCTCCTCCGAGCGAGATTGCAACCATGGTGAACGGGCAGTCGTGGGATCCCAGCGTGAAGGCGCTGTGCGCGTTTCCCTCGGTGCTCGCGAATATGGACAAGAACCTCGAGTGGACGACGAACCTGGGCAATGCGTATTACAACCAGCCACAGGACGTGATGAACGCGGTGCAGGGTCTGCGCCAGCAGGCTTATCAGGCGGGCCATCTGCAGACGACGCCGCAGCTGGCGGTGACCTACGCGCCGGATAACATCGTGATTGCTCCGGCGAATCCGGCCGTGGTGTATGTGCCGTATTACGATCCGTGGGCGTACTGGGGATTTCGTCCCTACTATGCGTGGTACGCGCCGCCTCCTCCGGTGGGATGGCGGGTCGGCTTCGGGTTCGGCTTCGGAGTGGGCGTGGCCGTCGGCGTTTGGGGCGGCTGGGGCTGGGGCTACGGACACTGGGGCTTCGCGTGGGGTGCGCATCCTTATGTGGCGTTCAACCACGTCACGTATGTGTCGCGCAGCGTGACGGTCGTCAACCACGGCTACTATGGGCGGTTTGATCGCGCACCGGGCGCACGCGAATACAACGTGCACGCAGCGGTGCAGGCGCGCAACGTCAACTACAACCATGTAACCGAGATCAATAACAACCGAACCGTCATTAATAACCGGACGACGGTCAATAACAATAGCTCTCGGACGAACAATAACTACCGCGCACCGGGGAACGGCAACTACAACCGGCCGAACACGCCGAACAACGGCAACTACAACCGGCCGAACACGCCGGGGAACGGCAACTACAACCGTCCGACGACGCCGGACAACAACACCTACCGTCCGCCGGCGAACAATAATTACAACCGGCCGACAACGCCGAGCAACAACAATTACCATCCGCCTGCGAATAATAACCAGGGCCATCCCACGCCGGAGAACCGGCCCGCTCCGCACCCCGAAAACAAGCCTTCGGGGGGCGGCGATCATCCGAAAGGCGGCGGTGGCGAAAAAGGTGGCGACAAGGGCGACAAGGGTCACCCGCACGGCCGCTAAAAACGCTGACGAAGAGCAGCAAATGGAGGGATGGCGCGATGCCATCCCTCTTCGGTTTTTGTGGAGAGTGCTGAGCGAGCGCACATCGCCAGAAGAGTTCAATCCTGGCGTGCTGATCCTGTGCCGATCGTCCTGTGGTAAAACGGTTTGTTGCCTCCGTGGAGGGGCTCGCCATGGGAACGAACCGGACTCGCAATCAGGATCGCCGCGCGTTTTTGAAGGGAACCACCGCAGCCGCGGCCGCCGTGCTCACGGGGGCTGCTTTGCCGCGCGCCGCCGCGGCGATGCCCAGCGGGCCGCCGGACGGACTTCCCAATAACCCGCGCACGCAGGATGCAATGCCGACGCGCAACCTGGGCAGGACTGGATATAAGGTTGGAGTCTTTTCGCTCGGCGGACAGGCCTCGCTGGAGAAGCCGAACAATGCTGAGGTCGCCGTGCCCATTATTAACCGCGCGCTCGATCTGGGCGTGAACTATATCGATACTTCGTCGATCTACGGCGGACCGCTGCGCTGGAGCGAGCAGTACGTGGGCGAGGTGATGAAGACGCGGCGCAACGAGACGTTTCTCGCGACGAAGACCAAGGAGCGCACGCGGGAGGGGTCGATGCGGATGATCGACAAGTCGCTGGAGCTGCTGCACACGGATCATGTGGACCTGTGGCAGCTGCACGATATCGGCACGATGAAGGACATTAACGCGATCTTTGCGCCGGGCGGAGCGATGGAAGCGCTCGTCGAGATGCAGCAGCAGAAGGTGGTGCGGTATCTCGGCATCACGGGGCACTATCGGCCCGACGCGCTGGTGGAGGCGATTCATCGGCACGATTTCGACTGCATCCTGATGGCGTTGAACGCGGCCGATCCGCATCACTTCACCTTCCAGGAGCAGTTACTGCCGCTGGCCGTCGAAAAGCAGATGGGGATTATCGGGATGAAGATTCCTGGGCGCGGGCGATTGCTTTCGAACTGGACGCCGCAGCCGCTCGAACAGCAGAAGCACATGTGGGAAGGAATGGTGCCCGCGCCGACCCCGGGCACGCTGACCATGAAGGAAGCGATCGGCTACACGCTGTCGAAGCCGGTTAGCACGATTATCGTGGGGTGCGATTCGATTGCGCAGCTTGAGGAGAACGTGCAGATCGCGCGGGACTTCACGCCGTTCAACGAGCAGCAGATGATGGCCCTGGCGGCGAAGGCGGAGCCGGTCGCAAAGCCGTCGCTGTTCTTCAGGTTCTACGACCACGACAATGCATAGGGAAGACAGAGTTTAGAGTTTAGGGATTAGGGATTAGGAAAAGCGGGCGGTCGCAGATTGCGGCCGTCCGCTTCTTATTTGGAATAGAACTGGACGGGCCACTCTATCTAATCCCTAAACCCTAATCCCTATTCCCTGCAGTTCA
>Ga0181520_10008238_pt1 | contig 14907 bp, 14 predicted proteins | sample PEATcosm2014_Bin_29_FD_132451 | JGI IMG/M metagenome (GOLD analysis project Ga0181520, IMG submission 132451) | Peatland microbial communities from MTU Mesocosm Facility, Houghton, MI, USA - PEATcosm2014_Bin02_30_metaG | ecosystem: Environmental > Terrestrial > Soil > Wetlands > Peat | place... | reverse complement strand
GGCTCCAGCCCCAAAAAACCAGTGTTCAGTGATCAGTGGTCGGTGATCAGTTTTTCTTGCCCCTGTCAGCCTCGGCAATCCATTCCAGCACCGCCTGGCTGACCACTGATCACTGAACACTGACCACTCGCTTCTCAGTAGTACGCGTACAACTTCAAATACCTCTGCCGCAACTCCAGCGGCACCGCTTCCACTAACCGCAGATACCGTTCGCGCGTCAGGCCCTGGTCGCTCACCGGCAGCGCCTGGTAAAGCGCAATGGCTTCCTTGCCCAGCAGCCCGCGTCCCAGAATGCCTTCATAATCCCGGATGCGCAGCTTCGACTTCCTCACGCGGTTCAGAAAAACCTCTACGTCGCGCGCGTCGAACACCGAGTCGATCAGCGCGTGCAACTGCGCAAATCCCTGCTCATCCTGTACCGCGATCGCTGCCTGCTCGAACATCGATTCCCTGCCCCTCACTTCTCAAAACAGCTGGTCTTTGGAGCGGGAGACGGGGTTCGAACCCGCGACCAACAGCTTGGAAGGCTGTGACTCTACCACTGAGTTACTCCCGCCCAACAACAGTTGTCAGTGGTCAGTTGTCAGTGATCAGTTTCTCCATGCAGATGGAAGCCGAATTTCTCGTCCCGCTGATGCTCCAACTGACCACTGATCACTGACCACTGTTCACTGTATTTCTGGAGCTGATGACCAGGATTGAACTGGTGACCTCTCCCTTACCAAGGGAGTGCTCTACCAACTGAGCTACATCAGCCCGCAAACCCTAAAACCAGCCCGTAGCTTTTAGCCCGTAGCCTTTAGCTTTTCCCTGCAAATGCGAGCCACATCCACTTCACCCGCCGCAATCGAAGCTACAAGCTACCGGCTCCCGGCTACTGGCTGCCTTTCTCCCCCTGCCTGCGAATCTTCTCCGCCTGCCGGGCTAACACCGTTCGCAATGCCAGCCCGCCAATCACGATCAGTGGAACCAGCCTTAACTCCACCGGCCTTCCAAAAACGAGCGCCGTGCCCCCGCCCATGGTCAGCCAAGCCAACACGGCCAGTACGGCAAACATCGCCATGGCCACCCAAAACTTTCGGTCAAGATCCCCGCCGGAGCCGTTCAACTTCCCGTTCTCCAGATCGGTTCCCATCTCCACCGCGGTTCTTAGTCCCTAAGTCCCTAGTCCCTTAGTCCCTGCATTTCTGGTGCACAGGGGAGGATTCGAACCTCCGTAGCTCGCAAGGAGCGGCAGATTTACAGTCTGCTGCCATTAACCGCTCGGCCACCTGTGCCCATCTTGTCCGAGCCACTCATTCCGCGTTCTCTGCAGCCCGCGCGACTCGTTCCTTAACTCTACTAACGCCGCCAGCCCCGCTAACGCCGCCCTGTTCATCCCGCTTCCGCGCACGCCGCAACGCCCGGAGGTTTCCGGACTCACGAGCCTGCGCCTGAAGTGGGGATCACCGCGGAGGACAGGCCCGGCGCTCATTAGAACCTGCGCCGGAAAAACTTTCGCCGCTTCGGCTGCCTGGTTTCCGCTTCCTTTTTGTGGAGCTGGCGAAGGGATTTGAACCCCCGACCCTCTGATTACAAATCAGATGCTCTACCAGCTGAGCTACGCCAGCTCACCAGCGGTTTCACAATCGCCGCACCCCGAAGCCACCGTCTCTCCAGTGGCTTTTTCCTCAAGAAAAAGCCACCTTGCACGACGCCCGCAAGGGCAAGTAAATTGTGGAACCGCTCTACCCACGGGAAGCCGTCCCGAGGCGCCGAAAAGTGCGCGGACACACTCCAACTTTCCGCGTACACGGCACAGAACTTAAGGTTAGCACAGCCCTCTACCCGGAGCAAGAAAACCAGGGAACGAGGGACCGAGGGAACGAGGGACCGAGGGAACGAGGGACCGAGGGAACAAGGGAACGAGGGAACAAGGGAACGAGGGACCGAGGGAACAAGGGAACGAGGGAACAAGGGAACGAGGGAACAAGGGAACGAGTACCGCCGGTCTCCCGACCGGCTGTAGTGCGGGTCTCCTGACCCGCACATCGGAACCGTTTGCCTCGCTGCCTGGTTCCTCGGATTCTGCTCGCGCCGGCAAAACGTCCCTTGCGAAAACGCCCGCCAGGGTGGATGATGCGGATACCTCTTTTCGATCCCTATCCCGGCTCTGAATTTGGAAAGGAGAGACCCGATGCGCAAGGCGCTTTTCGCAGTTTTGTTCCTGTCTGTCTGCTCATCCGTCCTCGCACAGCAAACGATGAACAACGACATGGTTATCAGGATGGTCAAAGCCGGACTCGCCGATGACGTGATTGTCACAACCGTCAATACCTCGCCGGGCGCCTATGACACAACGGCGAACGGCCTCATCGCTCTCAAGCAGTCCGGGGTCAGTGACAAGGTCATTGCCGCCATCGTTTCGAAGAACACGGGTCCTGCCGCCGCGCCGGTCCCGGCGCAACCGAAAAACGACGCGACGCCCGAGCCTCCTCAGGGACCAAATCCCTCAGAAGCGGCGGAGGCGCCAGAAGAGGGCACTGCTTCCGGAACGGCGCCGATTGCCGCCGGTGCGCGAGTCGTGATCGCCCCGATGGGCGGCTTCGAAACCTATTTCGCCGCGGCTATTCGCGAAAAGAAGGTGCCTGTCGTTCTTACTCTCGACAGGGCTTCCGCACAATACTTCGTTGTCTCGACCAACGCTGAATGGCGGGGCTTCGTTTATGGCTCTGGCGCAAGCTGGAACAATTCGGGTGGGACGGCAGGTGCATCCGCCAGCTCTACGCGAGGGCTCGAAGCGAGCATCATGATCATCGATGCAAGAACGAAGGATGTGGTATGGGCTTACGAGGTACATAAAAGCAGTCACGGCTCTCTGCTTTTCGGCACTCTGGGGGCACGCGGCCAGCAATCCATAGCAGAAGCCTGTGCTAAGCATCTCAGGACTTACATCGAGAAGGGCAGGTAGCCCCGGGCGTTCCGTTCCCCCCTGACAGCCCCAGGCCCCATCCCAAGGAGAACCTGCATGCGCAAGAGACTTCCAGCCCTGGCATTGCTGGCAATTTCGCCGCTGATCTTTGCGCAACAGGAGATGAACAACGACGCCGTCATCAAGCTGCTGAAGGCGGGGCTCTCGGACGACCTGATCGTTACCACCATCAACGCGTCTCCCGGCAAGTTCGACCTCTCCGCGGATGCTCTGACCGCGCTGAGGAACGCGGGCGCCGACAGCAAGGTGATTTCGGCCGTGCTGATGAAGTCCGCACCCGGGCCGCCGCCCCCGCCCGCCCCTCCCATTCAATCGCGGGACGTTTCCGATGAGGCCGCGGCGGCTGCCGCGAATATTCCCGCCGGCGTTGACCGCGTCGGCGTCTATTTTCAGGCCAGAAACGAAAGCTGGAAACCGGTGCTGCCGGAGGAAGTAACAAAAAGGGCGGGAGGAGTGGCGAAGTCGGTTGCCACGGAAGGCAAGATCAAGGGCGACGTGAACGCAATCGTCTACGGAGCGTCGAGCCAGGTGACGCTCACACTGCCGGCAAGTTTCATCATTTATGCGCCTGAAGGCAGTTCTGCCGGCGAATATCTGCTGCTGCGTCTTCACACCCATGAAAAAAACCGCGAATTTCGACTGGAGAAAGGCGGCGAATTCCATCGCTCCAGCAGCGATGCCAGAGACACCGTCGATTTCAGCGTCAAGGAACTTGCGCCGCGTGTTTGCCAAGTGACCCTGGGCCGCGAATTGGGCGCGGGAGAGTACGGTTTTCTGGCTCCGAATGACGCTCGCGATCTGGATAGCGACGCTGGTCACGGCAAGATCTACACCTTCTCGGTCGTGAAATAGCGGTCCCGTTCCGCTATGCTGATTGCGGGCCCGAAATTCGTCGCGGGCCCGAGATTCCTGGCCCGGGGCGCCCGTAAGAATGAGCCGACGCACGCGCAGAACGCTTCTGATTGTCGCCGCCTTCCTCGTCCTGGTGGCCCTGGCCGTCTTTTTGCGTTCCAAAGCTCCGCCCGAGGCCGCGCGCCTTCTGCCCGAGTCTGACGGCATCATCTATATCGACCTCCGGCCCGTCCGCACCCTCATTCACAAGGAGCTCAAGCCGCCCCAGCGCTCGGCCGAGTACCAGGAATTCATCGACGCCATCGGCATCGACCCCGAGCGCGACCTCGACCAGGCAGCCATTGCCCTGCACCGCATGCCCGACCCCAGCGGACCCAACGGGCAGGTTGCATATTCCATGGTTCTCGTCGGCAAAATTACCGGCCAGCGTTTGAACGCGTGGCTCGACGCTCATGCCGCTTCGCGCGAAACTTACGACGGGCAAACCATCTACAGCATTCCTTCCGAGGGCCGCACCGTGCGCGTCGCGCAAATCGGCTACGACACCATCGCCGCCTCCAACTTCCCCACCCCGGAAAAAATCCATTCCATCCTCGACCGCCATCGCACCGCCGCCTGGCCGCTCTCCGGCTCCACGTTGTTGCAGGACCACTATCACGATGTGCCCTTGCTTTCGCTCGCCTGGGGCGTCGGCCAAATCGGCCTTCCCTTCAGCGAAAGCGGCTCCATTCACATCTTCGGCCTGGCGCTGCCCCTCGAACCCGACTCGACCATCATCGCCAGCGTTGCGCCGGCCCTGCCCCTTCCCAATTCGCTCGGCTCGCTCCGCCTGCGCGTCGAAGAAATTGCGCCCTCTGAAGCCACAGCTACCAGCCAGGCCGCCGCTCTGGCCACCCTCGTCACCATGGCTCGCGGCATTACCCCACAGCTCGGCTCCAACCCCGCCAACAACAGCCTCAAAGCTCTGCTCGAGACCGCTACCGTCACCCAGCACGGCGAGCGCGTCCTGGTCACAGCCACGGTACCCGGCAACTTTTTCACCGGGCTATAGATGTCGCATGTAGCGCCGGTCTCCAGCCTCGTGTAGCGCCGGTCTCCAGATCCCTTGTAGCGCCGGTCTCCAGACCGGCTGTCGTGCGGGTCTCCAGACCCGCACATGCGAATCGAACGGCATTTGCCCGTTGCCCCATCCTTTCGCCCGGCATTTAGGCGAAAGAGTGGGACAGCACGAACTCAACCGGTACGAATTCGCGCGGCCAGAGAAGTATAGTGAATTCTGGTGCCCCCTCCGCTCCCGGCGCATCGAATGAAAGGTCGGCGCGCATCCCGTTTCCCCGCACGACGCAATTCCATCGAGTCCCCTGAGAGGTCGCATAAGAATGTTGCATCAAACTTTGAAAACCCCTGCCTTCAACCGCCTCTTCGTCTTTGCCGCCGCGCTCGTCGCCCTCAGCGCCGCCCCGGCGCAAAACGCGCCGCAACATCCCGTTCTCACCGGCCAGGCCGCGTTTACCGACGCAGCGCACGAAGCTCCAGGCATCCGCCGCCATCTCACCGTCGCCGATCTGCCCGATCCCGCGCCCGATCAATCCGTCGATAACGGCCCCAACATCGTTCCCCGCCCCGCCAACGCCTGGCCCATCGCGCCCCAGGGCTTCAAGGTGGAGCTTTACACTACCGGTCTCGACAATCCGCGCCTCATTCGCTTCGCGCCCAACGGCGACCTCTTCCTCGCCGAGAGCGCAACAGGCAAAATCAAGATCTTCCGCGGCATCGACGCGAAAGGGAATCCAAAACAAGCGTCGGTCTTCGCCGAGGGCCTGCATCAGCCTTTCGGCATCGCGTTTTATCCCAACGGCGCGCATCCGCAATGGGTCTATATCGGCGACACCGATGCCATCGTGCGCTTCCCTTATAAGGATGGTGATCTCGTGGCGAGCGGACCGATGGAGCACATCGCCGACCTGCCCGGCGGCGGGCGTCTGCGCGGCGGAGGCCACTGGACGCGCGATCTCGTCTTCACCCGGGACGGCTCGAAACTTCTCGCCTCTGTCGGATCGCATTCCAATGTGGACGACGCCGATACCCATCCTGAAGAATTTCATCGCGCCGACGTGCTCGAGTTCACGCCCGAGGGCAAATTCCTCGAGGTCTATGCCTCAGGTCTGCGCAACTGTGTGGGCGAGGCCATCAATCCCACCACTGGCGAGCTGTGGTGCTCCACCAACGAGCGTGATGCTCTCGGCAACAACCTCGTGCCCGACTACATCACCCACGTTCAGGAGGGTGGCTTTTACGGCTGGCCGTGGTGGTACATGGGCGGGCATCAGGACCCGCGTCACGAAGGCAAGCATCCCGAGCTCAAGTCGAAGGTCATCACGCCCGACATTCTCGTCAATCCCCACTTCGCCTCGCTGGAAATGACGTTCTACGAAGGCGCCCAGTTCCCCGCCGCGTACAAAGGTGACGGTTTCGCCGCCGAGCACGGCTCCTGGAACCGCGCCCAGCGCACCGGCTACGAAGTCATCCGCCTGCCCATGCACAACGGCCACTCCAACGGCGAGTACGAAGACTTCCTCACCGGCTTCACGGTCGGCAACGGCGACGGCGATGTCTGGGGCCGTCCCGTCGGAGTTGCAGTAGCTCCCGATGGCTCGCTCTTCGTCTCCGACGATGGGTCACGATCGATCTGGCATGTCATTTACACCGGCAAGTGAAAGATTGAAGAAGTCACTCAGCGCGATGAGGGTGCCCCCGGTCCCTCGCCTTTGGGGACCGGGGATAGCTCCGCGCCAGAATGAGTCGAAGGATCTGCGGTTGTTTTCTTGCTGAGTCGCTGACTTGCCGACTCGCTGACTCGCCAGCCCCCTCGCCCCTTACTCACTTTTCTTCCATCACCGTCTTTCGGTACTCGTCGAAATAAATCGTCATCGGCTCCGGCATCGGGTTGCGGTAGAGGCCTATTCTGAACGGCAGTAACTCCGGCGGCCCATAGCCGGTCGTCGCGTTCTCCGGGTTCGATGTCGCACCCGCGAAATCCACCACCTGTTTCCCGTCGAGCCACGCCCGCACAAAGCCCGTCGCTTCGGGCGTGAACCTTACCTGGAAGCGCAGATCCAGCCAGCGGCCGCGCAGGTCGCGCTTCTCCCGGTAGAGCACGTTGTACTTGTGGTTCAGGTCCTGTGTGATCAGCAGTTCCCCGCCGATGTAGCGCACCGCCAGCACCGGGCTGTCGTTGATGCAGGGCAAGTCGGCCGAGCGGCACCACTCCCACCACTGCGCCACCACCAGCCGCACCGGCACAATAGGAAAATCTTCTGACACGTACATGCTCCACGAAACCTCGTAGGGCAGGTTTTTGCGCGTCGTCCAGGGCCACGCTTCGAGCAGCTCATCGCGCTCGGTGCCCGAGCTGCCTGCAGCGCCCGCCATGGCATTGTCGTGCGGCCGCACCGTAATGCGCAGGGCGCTGTGCCCGGCGCGTGCGATGTCGGACTCAATCGCGTACGATCCCGGCGCCAGCAACTGCGTCATCCACATCGGCCCGAGTGTGGGTGACTCGAAGCCGTCGTACACGCTCGCGGGCGGCTTGGCCGGAACGGTGGCCGGCGAATTGCCCGATGGGTTCGTGGGCGCATTCGCCGCCGGAGCCGCCTGGCCCGCTGCCGCGGCGCAACTGCCGACGAGTAGCACAACAAGCGCGAGGTCAAACCGCCTCACGCACTTTTTCGACCCATGCAAACGATCAAGCATACAAACTCCCACAGACGTCGATTGCTAATTGGCTGACTCGCTGGCTTGCTGACTCGCCGGCTCGCTGCCCGATCCACTGTCCTCAAATATCTCCTCGATCCTCAGCTCGAACAGTCGCGCCAGCTTGAACGCCAGCGGCAAGCTGGGATCGAACTTCCCCGTCTCAATCGCGTTGACTGATTGCCGCGAAACCTCCAGCCGCTCCGCCAGGTCCGCCTGCGACCAGTCCCGCTCCGCGCGCAGCACCTTCAGGCGATTCTTCACCGATACCTCCGATACACTACCGGCCAGGCGATCCCCACGAACAGCCAGAAGATTGGGTAAACCCAGATCGGGTCGAGCCGCGGCGCGTGAGCAAAGTCCTGCAAGTAACCCCAGATCGTCGTCGTCGCCAGTGTGCCGCCGATGCCGCCGAGCAAGCACTGCACCAGCAGATTGCGCTGAAATTCGTCCTTCTCGTCCGCGAGGAACCGTCCCGTCTCGATCAAGACCCACAAAATCGGCAATGCGGGCAGCACAGCCACCGGATAAGCCGGCAATCCCTTTAAATGCCATAGGCGAAACGCCGCGGCAGCAACCAAAGCGAGCACCACAACCAACCCGGCGCTCATCAAGGAGGCACGTACGAACCGGCGTTGCGCCGGACTCTTGCCCGAACCGAACATGATTAGTCTCCTTTACCAAATGACAAGTAAACATTACATCACTCGACAAGACTTGTCAAGTGTCATTGACATATTTTTTCATTCTTCACTGTTTTGGGGTCCCAAAGCCCCCGCAACCCACCACCGTGCCCCATCCAAGAGTTCGCCGCATTGTGGCGAACCTTTGGGTGGGATCGCACAAATGCATCAGGCGGACCCCGCCGACTCGCTAACTCGCTGACTTGCCGACTCGCTGTCTTTTCAGTGCCTCACCCACCCATGCATTCCCGCCTCAAAGCTGCGGCGGTCCAGCCGCGGCAGCGCCCGCGTCACCTTGTTGGGGACCAGCGCGTAGTGCCGCGCCGCAATCAGCGCCTCCGGAACGCACCATACGTCCTCTTCGGCGGTCATCCAATGGCAGCGGTCTAAATGCGCCAGGTTCACGGCCCGCGAGTAGGCGCGCAACGTGTATTCGCCACGCAAATTGTAGTAGGTCGCAAAGTAGCTCAGCGCCAATTCCCGCAGCGTGCGGTAAACCGGCGGGCGAAAGCGCAACCCGGCAAAGTTTGACTTGGCAATGCCGCCCCACAGCCCACGCTCGCAATAAAGCGCCACCACATGATCGTCATCGTGCACCGATTCGAGATCCATCACCAGCGGCGGATGCCCGTTGACGCGCAACGCCGCCGCCGCCACCAGCGCCCCCTCCAGGCAATGCCCCTTGCGTTCGCGCAGCACGCGCGCCGGCGATCCTGCCGTGTCCGCGTACTGGTACTCCAGCGCGTCAACAAATTTTTGAATGCGCGCAGGCGTCTTCAGCGCGCGCAAGGTGCGCACATCCGCCGCCGACAAACCAAAGCTCTCGTTCTTCCGCCCCATTCGCCTCTCGCTCCCAACGCTTTCGCATTCGCCCAGCATTTTGTGTACCGCCGGTCTCCTGACCGGCTGTAATGCGGGCGTCCTCGCCCGCACATTTCCGGCAACGCCGCGATACGCGAGTGAATTCAATGGCTGGGAATATAGTAGCCCGGCAGGGTTTTGATTTTGTGCGCGCGCTTTCCGGGCGCCGTTACCGAGGCCTCCGCAACTGGGCGTGAATCAAACGAAGCGTGTGATCGCCTATCGAGCGATCGCGGTTCCGACCTTGGGCTTTTGATGACCCCAACCGCTCGGGGCTTCTGCGGCTGCGGGGCTGGCAGTGACACTCGGCCGATCAACCAGGACACCGAGCAAGCCGAAGAATTCGCCGGCTGGTACGGGACGCCCATAGAGCCAGCCCTGACCGTAAATCCTCATATTGTCAGTGGGAAAGTAATCAGCTTGACTGGGCGATTCGATGCCTTCGACCACCACCGCAAGATTCATCGTACGCGCCATAGCAATGATCTGTGGAAGGATGCCCGCCGACACTGCGTCCGTTCCAATGGTCCGGGTGAAGGCCTTGTCGATCTTGATGGAATCGGCGGAAAGGTACAGCAGATAGGAAAGGTTCGAATAACCGGTCCCAAAATCGTCGATGGAGATGCCGAAGCCCAAGCGGCGCAGTTCACGGATCGACTCCATCGCGTCTTCGTGATTGGCCGCGGAGGTCTCCGTGACCTCCAGGGTGAGGCTGGCTGGCCGCACATTGGCTTTCACGACGGCCTCGGCGAGCATGGGCAGGAACTGGGGATCCATCAAGTCCGCCGCCGCGATATTGATGTTCAGTCGAAAATCGGGAAGCTTGCGGAGCACTTCGCGGAACTCCTTCAGCGCGCGCCGCAAAACAAGATTGGTAACCGATCCGATGAAACCGTGCTCCTCCGCCGTCTTGATGAATTCGCTGGGGCTTACAGAGACGCCATCCGGTTTGGTCCAGCGCGCCAGCGCCTCGGCGCCGACAATTTTTCCATCCGCCAGATTGACGATCGGTTGATAAGCAAGGTGGAGCTGCTCGCGTGCCAGTGCACGCTTTAACTGCTCATGGGGCGAAAGGCGGCGGCGGCGAAAGCCGCAAAGAGCAATTCCGCCGAACACGCCGGCGATTCCGCACCCCAGTGTTGTGCCGGCAATGACGGGGGATTCCACACGCCTTGCATCGTCAACGTCCATCGATGCGATGACGCAGTTCGACATGATCTGCGAACAATGGCTGGCAACAATCGTCCCTCCCCGGCGCACCACTTCGTCGGTCACTGGGTCGGAAGCCGGCCCAGACGAAGCATCGCTGGATGCTGCCGGGGCTCCTGCCTGGTTCGGCTCGATTGCCAATCGAACTGGCAGTCGCCCAACAGGTTCCGGCAAATGCGAACCAAAGATCACGAATGAATGGCCGCGCTGAATTCCCGTTCTCTCCAGGCTTTGATCCTTTACGGGAGCGAGATTGCTATAGATTACGGTCCCATCCGGCTGCGCTTGTCCCGCTTTGAATTCGTCACCCAGTTGCTCCGCTCGGCCCGCAGTTGCAGAGCACTCAATCCTTCCCCCTCGAATCTGCCCGGCATCCTTCAAATAGTCCGAGCGATAAACGAGTTCTCTCAGATTGTTCAGCTCCGTGTTGGAACAAGCCGGACCCGCAGAATGCTGCAGAGTATCAAGAAGTGAGCGGGCTTCGTTCAGCGATGCATCGTCTTGAAGCGCCACCCGCTCCATGTATGTTTTAAGACGACCTTCGGCCAGCGGGATTGCGAGCACATACCCGAGCAGTAACCCTGTCACGGCCCCGAACGCCGTCATCATCGTCACTGTGACTCGAGTTGCTAGTACGTTTTCCTGCTGATCCTGCATAGGCACCGCGAATGCGCTTGGAGCGACCTGGATTAGAAAACTCTCATGTTCTATAGGTACTTTGCCTTGCTCCCCGCAACAATGGCGGTTTCATGCTACGCCGAAGGCATTGGTAATCCGAAAAATGGTTACCTTTCGGCCATGGTGCATGTGTTGGCGCTACTAATTTAGATTCAATATGTTACAGACGTGCTCTTGATTGGATCGGCGGAACGGACCGTACTGCAAACCACTGGCCGCTCGAATTTGGATGCTGTCTTCCCCTCTCAAGGTTGACTCGGCGCGGTTTCCTAAGCCATCGGTTCTGCACGCATGAAAGACCGCGGCGGAAGGACCGCGGCGGATTGATCGTCCAACGCCCGAGGATGCTCCGCTAGCTCCGCTCCCTCGATCCCTTGTTCCCTCGCTCCCTCGCCCCCTTGCTCCCTCGCTCCCTTGCTCCCTTGTTCCCTTGCTCCCTTGCTCCCTTGTTCCCTTGCTCCCTCGCTCCCTTGCTCCCTGCCGGGGTCCCCGGCGGACGATTTGTGTCCGCTGGGGTGGCTGGCTCCCTGTTAAGCTTCTTCCGTGGGCTTTCAAGACTTCCTCGGCAACACGGCCACCGTTACGCACTTGCGCGAAAGCGTACGCGCCGGCCGCTTTCCCCACTCCATGATCCTCGCCGGGCCCCGCGGCGCCGGCAAATACACGCTCTCTCTCATGCTGGCCCAGGCCGTCAACTGCCTCAGCCCCACTGAAACCGATGGCCTTCCCGACTTTTGCGGCGTTTGCCGCAACTGCACACGCATCGCCGCGTCCGCGAATCTTGAAGCGCTCGTGACCGAGGCCGTCGCAGCCCGCGACGACATGCGCGACACCGACAAGCGCGAAACGCGCATCTTCGTGCAAACCCATCCCGACGTGCTCGTCGTTCCGCCCGACCCGCCGCAGCTCATGATCAAGCTCGGCCAGGTGCGGCAGGCCATTCACATGGCGTATTACCGGCAGCCGGCCGAGGCCAAACGCGCCTTCACCATCTTCACTTCGTCGGCGTTCATGAAAGAGGCGGCCAACAGCCTTCTGAAACTTCTCGAGGAACCGCCGGAGCACACCTCGCTCATCCTGCTCACCGAGAATCCTCAGGAACTGCTGCCCACCACCCGCTCGCGCGCCGTCATCCATCGCCTGGGCGCGTTGCCGGCCGCCGATCTCGAATCCCTCCTCGCCCAGCGCCGCCCGGAGCTCAGGCCGCAGCAGCGCTCCCTGGCCGCGCGTCTCGCCCAGGGCGCAGTGGGCCGCGCCCTCGCGCTCGATCTCGACGCCTACCTCGCCAGCCGCCAGGATGCACTCGTGATTCTGCGCAACGCATTACGCGAACCCGACTACTCCGAGCTCTTCCACGCCACGGAATCCTATCGCGCCGGCGCCGACGGGCAGGAAAAGACCGTCAACCTGCTCCGTGCCCTCGGCAGTCTCCTCGAAGATCTTCTGCTCATCGTGGCCGGCACGCCGGCGCTTATCCGCAATCTCGATCTCGCCGCCGAGCTCACCCGCCTTGCCGAAGGCCTCACAGTGGATTGGATTGATGGCGCCGCCCGCGCCCTCGTCCAGGTGGAGCAAGGCATGCGCCGCAACCTGCTGCGCTCCCTCTCACTCGACGCAATGGCCGTAGGGCTCGGCACCAGGGAGTAAGAAGCAGCTTCTAGCTTCTAGCTTCTAGCTCTGAGCTGTTCCCTGCCGTCTCGGTCCCTTGTTCCCTTGATCCCTTGGTCCCCTGTCTTCTCGCTCCCTTGCTCCCTCGCTCCCTTGCTCCCTGCCTTCCCCCTTGACGCGCCACCGCAATGCCCGCAGAATAAAGGTGCAACCCCCTATCGGCTCCAGGCATCTTTTTCGTATAAGAGCAGCGCTACGAAGAGAAGGACGGCGTGATGCAGTCTCCCGCCCACACGGGGCGTTCGTCTGCTTCTCAAGTGGATAAAAGATGCTTCCGGGCAGCTGCGGTTTTTCTGAGCTGGAGCCGCATGAAGAGGTGGGCGCACAAGTTCTTCCGGAATTTCCGGGAGCACAAAGAGGCTGGCTTGGCCGTTTTGGTCTTTTTTTTAAGGGAGGGTCGTTCGCCATGAGTATCCACCCGGTATTGCCGCCATCCCGGGGCTTCGAGCCCGGCCGCCTGCCCACCCGCACCCGCAGAAACTTCACCGCGCCCACTCCCTTTCGTTTTCCCGCGCACACGGCAGAAATCGACGCCCCCAACCGCCACGCCGAGCTCTTCTATCTGCAGAAGCAGATCCAGTCGCAGACGCCCATGGTGATCGTGCTCGAAGACGGCGAGCGCATCGACGGTTGCATCGACTGGTACGACCGCAACTCCATCAAGATCCGCGGCCGTTCCAAGACCCTCATCTACAAATCCGCCATCAAGTACATGTACAAGCTCGGCGACAACGGATAAACCGCGGTCAGTGTGAGTGTGCCGGTCACTCACACTCACACCCGCACCCACACCCACACCGACACTCACGTTCGCACTCACACTTTTCCGGAACCCTCTTCCCCATCATGGCAACGCTTTTCAGCATAGTTCCACGCGGAAAATAACGGCTGTCGAGCCTCCGGATCGTTGCTCACGATGAAAGGGTCGGGGCCAAAACTCGTGTACTGCCGGTACCGTTCGGCCGCTGAACTTTCCCGCGATGTCTCATCCTCCAGGAACGTGTCTACCGAGCGTTGACAGGCCGCAATGGCCTCATCCAGAGACGCAAAATCACCCAGCTTGTAGCGCTCTTCCTCGTCCATGTAGTGGAAGTTGTCGTCCACAAAAACCGTATAGGTAAATTCCGATCCCGCCATATCGCCTCCATCTGCCGGCTGCCCCACCCAAGCTGCGCTTTTATTCTTGCCGCTAAGGTCGGAACTGTTCCATGTTCCCTAGCCCCTGGTCCCTGGTCCCTAGTCCCTTAGTCCCTTAGTCCCTCAGTCCCTGTTTTTCCGTTCCCTATTCCCTACTCCCTATTCCCTACTCCCTGCTTTATGTCCCTGCCTTTTTCAGCCGGTCCCGAATCGCCGCGCCAATTCCTTCCGCCGCCGGCAGCGGACACAGAATCACCGTACACCCTTGCCGATCGAGCGTTCGCAGTCCCGCATAGAGATCGCGCGCCATCTCGTCAGGCCTCGACCACGCGCCCCACGCAACCATGCGGCATTCCGCAAGAACTTCCGGGACGGCCACTCCGTCCGGCAGCATCACGCCGATCCTTTCCCCTTGCATTCCGAGCGCGCTCTGCGCGAGCCGCATTCCGATTTCTTCCAGCGGCGCGTCCACCAGCACCAGCCGCGCCCGCGGCGCGTAGTGGCGAATCCCCACGCCCGGCGAGGGCAGCGCTTCCGCGGGCATCTCGCGTAGCGCACCTGCGCTCTCGAACATCTCCACCGGCCCGGCCACTGCGCGAATCTGTTCCGCCGTCACCGCGCCCGGCCGGTAGATCGTCATCGTTGAGGGTTCGAGCACCGTGGACTCCACGCCCCGCGGCGACGGCCCCGCATCAACCACCGCATCAATCCGCCCATCGAGATCGTCGAGCACGTGCTGCGCCGTCGTGGGACTGATGTGCCCGAAGCGATTGGCGCTGGGCGCGGCCACGGGAACCCCGGCACGACGGATCAGCTCCAGCGCGACTGGATGCGCGGGCATGCGCACCCCCACCAGCGGCCGGCCCGCGGTCACAGCATCGGGCACCGCTGCCGTGCGCGGCAGCAGCAGCGTCAGCGGGCCCGGCCAGAATTGCTCCATCAGCCGCCGCGCCGCCGCCGGAACCTCTGCGACCAGCCCCTCAAGCATCGCTTCTGAAGCAATGTGCACAATAATCGGGTCCCAAGCCGGCCGCGACTTGGCCGCAAAGATGCGCTCCACAGCAGCGCGGTCGAGCGCGTTCGCCCCCAATCCGT
>Ga0181520_10008237_pt1 | contig 14907 bp, 10 predicted proteins | sample PEATcosm2014_Bin_29_FD_132451 | JGI IMG/M metagenome (GOLD analysis project Ga0181520, IMG submission 132451) | Peatland microbial communities from MTU Mesocosm Facility, Houghton, MI, USA - PEATcosm2014_Bin02_30_metaG | ecosystem: Environmental > Terrestrial > Soil > Wetlands > Peat | place... | reverse complement strand
TGATGATGACGGCCCATGGCACCACCGAAACCGCCATCGAAGCCATCCAGTCCGGGGCATTCGATTATATCCTCAAGCCGTTTGAAATGCCCGAACTGCTGAACCTGGTCAAACAGGCCGTGACCGCCAGCCGGCTGATGTCCGAGCCGGTGCAGATGGGCGAAGCCCCGGCCACCGGCGACGCCATCGTGGGCTCCAGCCGCGCGATGCAGGCCATTTACAAGGAGATCGGGCGCGTGGCCGCCAAGCCCGTCGGCGTGCTCATTCGCGGGGAAACCGGCACGGGCAAGGAACTCATCGCCCGCGCGATTTATCAATACAGCGACCGGGCCAACGCGCCGTTCGTGGCGATCAATTGCGCGGCCATCCCCGAAACGCTGCTCGAAAGTGAATTGTTTGGCCACGAACGCGGCGCGTTCACCGGCGCGGACATGCGGCGCATCGGCCGGTTTGAGCAGGCCAGCCACGGAACCATTTTTCTGGATGAAATCGGCGACATGACCCCCGGCACCCAGGTCAAACTGATCCGGGTGCTTCAGGAAAAATCACTGCAGCGGCTCGGCGGCAAGGAGACGATTCCCGTGGACGTGCGCGTGATCGCTGCCACGCACCGGGATTTGGAGACGGCCATCAAGCGGAACCAGTTTCGCGAAGACCTTTATTACCGCATCAGTGTGGTGGTGCTCCATCTGCCGCCCTTGCGTGAACGTCCGGAAGACATCCCGGATCTGGCCCGCTTTTTTCTGAAAAAATATGCCAGGGAATTCAATACGCATCAGTCAGCCATCCATCCGGACGCCTTGAGTTTTCTTCAGGCCCAGTCGTGGCCAGGCAACGTGCGCGAACTGGAAAATGTCATCCGCAAGGTGCTGCTGCTGGCGCGGGGCTACACCATCAGCGTGGACCACGTCAGGACCGCGCTCGCCAAAACCGGCCCGCTGCCTGTTTCGGCGGAGAAATCCCTGCACGCTTACGCGGATGAATTGCTGGCCGCCGCCCAGCGCGGTGAGATTTCGGACGCCTACGCCCAATTGCACGAGGCCGCCGAACGCGTCCTCATGGGGCGGGCCATCGAAAAGGCGCAGGGCAATCAGGCCCAGGCCGCCCGCTGGCTGGGCATTTCCCGGCTGACCCTGCGCGAAAAGCTGATCCAATTCGGGCTGCATCCAGGGCGGGAAGGGTAATTCAAAGCTGAAATCTGGAAAAAGTTTGTGCGTTTTTCCAGCCGGCGGTTGTTGTATTCATAAATGAACATGACCGATGGCGATTTGCTCCGGTGTTATGTGCGCGAACAATCTGAATCCGCCTTCGCGGAACTGGTTGCACGACATATTAACCTTGTGTATTCAGCGGCATTGAGGCTGGTCAATCAGGACCCTCATCTGGCGGAGGATGTCACCCAGTCCGTGTTCACTGACCTGGCCCGCAAAGCTGGCCGGCTCGTTTCCCACACCTCGTTGACGGGATGGCTTTATACCAGCACCCGGTTTGTCGCCGCCAATATCCGTCGCACAGAACAGCGCCGCGTCCGCCGTGAACAGGAAGTCCACGCCATGCATGTAATACATTCCGAATCCGAATCCCAGCCGGACTGGTCACAGCTGAACCCCTTGCTGGATGAAGCCATGCACCAGCTCGATGAACGGGAACGCGAGGCCGTGTTGTTGCGCCATTTTGAAAAGCGCACCTATGCGGAAATAGGCATGCGGTTTGGGATGACCGAGAACGCCGCCCGAATGCGGGTGGAGCGATCCCTCGAAAAACTGCATGGCCTCCTGACCAAGCAAGGAGCGGCGCTGTCTGTGGTGGCGTTGACTGGATGGCTTGGGGTTAATGCGGTGGTTGCCGCCCCGCCTCTTCTGGCCGCGAAAGTTTTGACTGGCGCACTCGCCGGTGCGGCGGCGGGTGGTGTGGTGACAGCCTGTTTGTCCAATACGGCGGCGGTCTTAACAAGCAAGCTGGGGCTGGTCGGTCTAACGGCGGTGTTTTTAGGAGTAGCTGGATTTATTTACGAAACCCACACCCACGCAGTATCACAAAAAAATTCGACAATGCTGGCGCAGGTTGCCCGAACATCCAACCTTTCCGTGGCGGCAAACACTGCCAGTCCGCTGGCGACCAACCCGCCAGCCATCGCTGCACCAAAAGCCAAAATACGCGATGCCCTGATTCTGCACCTGGCAATTGTAACGTCAGACGGTGGAAAACCCATACCCAATATGCCGATTGGCTATCGGGGTTGGTCGGGCACAGAGCTTAAGAGGAAAGAATTCACCGCCGACCGGTTTGGCGAATGTAATGTGGATTATCCAACCAACATTACCGAGCTGGAACTGACCACCCGGCAGGATGGATTTGCCGACACGCAACTACTCTGGTGTCGCACGCACGGGGAAACGATTCCGACGAATTATGTTTTGCGAATTGACTGGCCGGCGACCATTGGCGGACAAGTTGTGGATGACGGGGGCAACCCGGTGCCTGGCGCAACAGTGGGTTGGAATCATCAAGATGACCCCGCGACGATGAAAGTCCCTCAAAATCATAATTTCGGCTGGATTGAGACCACGACGGATGAAAAAGGCAAATGGCGCATCAATCGGATGGCCCAGGAAATGATTCACGCGATCTATGGCAGCGCGCGGCATTCGAACTATGTCAGCTCCGGCCTGATTTTTGCCGGTCGTGATCGGACGGTGGAAAAGCAACTCCGCAATGGCACCTACGTTTTCAAACTGCGCAAGGCGGCCACCAAGGCGGCCACCATAACCGGAATCGTGGTGAATAGTGATGGCCAACCGGTGCCTGACGCCCAGGTTCTGGTGGGACATATCGGTGAAGGGAACGCGCGCGAGGGGCAGACCCAAGCCGACGGCACCTTCGTCATCAGTGGTTGCGCTTGCCCGCCAGGCAAGCAGTTAGTAACCGCCGAGGCAAAAGGGTTCGCCGCCACGACCGTTGAGGTTAATCCGGCGGCAGATTCCGACCCTGTCCGACTCACGCTAACCGCAGGCAAAATACTACGGCTCCGCGTCGTAGACATGTTTGGGAATCCCATCCCAAACGCCACTCTTTGGTACGATTGCATCAATGACCTCCTTCTTGAGTCCCCCCTTCTCGTGCAAGTTGACTTTCAAACCACCACAGACAAGGAGGGTCGGGCCATGCTAATGCACGCTCCGGACACGGAAATGAATTTCGAGGCATATGCACGCGGGTTTTTACGCGTTCGCGCCGTCAAAATTCGGCCGGATGGCGATGAACACATCATCACACTGCCAAATGCGCTGGTGGTTCATGGCATGGTCCATGACTCCGTGACCGGGCAGAGCATCCAAAAATTTCGCATCGCGCAGGGCTGCCCGTTGGTCGATCCAGTTGATCAAACCACGAATGTCCACTGGAGTTCGATTGACCGCTTCTGGCTAAATTTTTCCGGAGGCACCTACACTCATACCTTTGAAGAGGGGGTGTTTGGGGACGCACAAAATACCGGGTATGTCTTGAAATTTATCGCCGATGGCTATGCTCCGTTTGTTACCCGTCTCATCGGCACCAACGAAGGCGATGTGGAGTTGAATGTGACGTTGCATCGGGCGGCGGCAACGACCGTGACAGTCTATAAGCCGGATGGCCAGCCGGCCGCGAATGCCGATATTGGGCTGGCGGCTTCCGGAGTGGGTTTTGAGCTGACTCAAGGAGGATTTTTGCATGCAAATGGCCTGTCCGGCGGGTCATCACTGAACACCGACGCGAACGGTACGTTTGTCCTGCAACCTGACGATTCCGTCTTACGTGTGATTGCCGCCAGTCCGGATGGTTACGGTGAAGCGACCCCCGCGGAACTGGCGGCCAATCCAGACCTTCAGATGCAACCGTGGGGACGTTTGGAGGCCACTTGTTTAAGCGGAGGCAGACCGGCAAGCGGCCAGGAATACGGCCTGGCATTTGGCGATCTTCCTTACCCATCCCTGTTGTTCTGGTTTAATCCCGCGCAGGTAATTTCCGATGCTCAGGGAAAAATCGTGGTGGACAAGTTGCCGCCCGGAAATCTCAATCTGGTCCGGCATTATCGTGTCACCCACGGCTGGGTGAATGGGACCAAGACTCCATTTGAAATCAAGCCGGGTGAAACCACGACCCTGGCGTTGGGCATGTCCAACTACACCGTTACGGCACATTTGGCATGGCCCGCTGAATTACACCGGCAAGCCAACTGGCAAATCTTTGCCATGCTCCGCACGCCGATGCAGACGATTCCGCCCGAGTTAATGACCAACCAAACGGCGTTGAAGGAATTCGTTCAATCGGCTGAATACAGAGCCGCACAAAAAAATGGGCGGAACTACCCAGCGACTGTAAATGATGATGATACGGTTTCTGCGGAAGACGTTGTGGCTGGCGATTATGACCTGTCGGTGATGGTCAGTTCGCAGCCGGATAATAACACCTCCAAGCAAGTCGCCCAAGGTGAAATCAAGGCTGTGGTCCCAAACGACCCTCAGTCCGGCACCCTTGATTTAGGTGCAATTGAAATGAAAACTTCTCCGGCTGTTCCTTGAGCGGCACGCATTCGTCCTCGTCCCTGGTTTGTTGGCGGATTCGGGGACGAAAACCAGGACAGGACAAACCTCCAAGCGGCTACGGACTGGTCACCCGATTAAATGTTCCCGGCCGTCTGGAAATCGTATCGGTAAAGCTGGTCAGGGTCATGGTACCGGGGAAAGTCAGCAAGGGCTGCCAATCGTCAAAAATGTTTTTTTAATTTGTAATGCCCAATCGGAAGAAAAGGGCGCCTGAATTGGCTGGCAGCGTAACGAGCCAATTGGTGCCATTGAGAACAGCCGGATTGGCCACTGGTTGCCATGCCGGCAAAAGCGGGCTGGACTGCAGCCTATAACCAGCGGCATTAGTCGGATACGAGACAATCACGTACTGATTGGATTGCCAGATGCTGACCAGCGGAGGGGGGCCGTATATGAGCAGTGGCGCCACGGCACCGTTGACAGGGAGGTATTCAAAACCCACGGCGATACTCGCATCCATTGGATATGGCAGCCGGTCTGCCCACCATCTCGGGTCAGCGGTGCTGACTTCAGACGCGTAGGGGGCGCCAAAAGTCCCGGCGGGCACATCAATGCTTAGGCCGTTCACATAATCGGCGCCCCACGATATGGAAAGCCGGTCCGACAGTATGCCTTGGCCACTCGCGTCGGTGCCTTCAAGAGATACTCCCTCCTCGATGCCTTGAAACGTGGAAACAGTGCCATTGATATCAACTGTTGCCGTCGCGCTCGCGTTGGTGACATACGACGAAACGCCATCGCCGAAGATTGGAACGTCTTTTGAGGGATCAAAAGCCACGGTGCCGCTGACCGTTGAGCCGTTGGTGATTCCACTGCCAGTGCCAACAATGTGGCTGACGGTGCCGCTGAAATTGATGGTTTCCAAAGTTGCTTGCGCCGGCGAGAACAAGGCGCTGAAAATAAAACAGCCGCCGGCCACGGTAATGGCCGCACATCTCGCCAATGGAAAACAACTCCTCACGAACGAAATTCCTCGCTCATGAGGTCCAATTTGTCAACTGACCACGAGGCGGGAAATTTCCCGCAGCGCCACCCGGTCGGGATAAAAAAAATCGCCTGTGGATTTGTGCCGCCAGATGAGGCATCTTCCCGGCATCAGTATTTGAGAAAAAGTTATGTCACAAGCCATCATGGACCCGGAGAAGGTGCGGCGGTTCGCGGAGGAACTGCAGCGCTTCAACAGCGAGATTGAAAACCGGATGGTTTTGTTGCACGCGCGCTTCACGGCGCTGGGCGACACCTGGTCGGACCAGGAACACGAAAAATTTTCCGAGGAATTCAAGCAGGCAATGAAGGCGCTGAAAAAATTCACCGAGCTTTCCAAGGAGCACACGCCGTTCCTGCTGCGCAAAGCCCAGCGCATCGAGGAGTATCTAAACCAGCGATGATTACAATATCGTCCTCGTAATCGCAATCGAGGACGCGAACAAGATAAATGTCCGGCCAAGCCCAGATCACGTCAGTCGAAGCCATCGAAGCCTTTCGGGCGCAGTTGGTCGTCTATCTGGCGCAGATGCGGCCCGCGCTGGACGAGATCACCGGCGAGGTGCTGCGTACGCGGGCCTGGCTGGAGGATGACCGGAAGCGGCACTGGCAGCAGGAATTTCGCACGCGCAGCCGGAAGCTGGAGGATGCCAGGCAGGAACTCTTTACCGCCTCCATGTCCCAAATGGGCGCAGCCACAAGTTTCCAGCAAATGGCCGTGCAGCGGGCACAGCGCGACCTGCGCGCGGTGGAAGACAAGCTGGCGCTCATCAAAAAATGGGACCGCGACCTGGACAACAAAACCTCGCCGCTGGTGAAACAGATGGAACAGTTGCACGGGTTTCTGACGGTTGAAATGGAACGGGCCGTCGCCTATCTTGACCAGGCGCTCACGGCGCTGGCCGCCTATCAGAGCGTAACGCCACCAGGCGCCGGAAATACCGGCAAACCACAATGAATTTAAGCGGAAACAAAGGCCGGCTGACCGGGCTGACCCGGGAAATTTCGCTCCGCTGGTCGGAGACGAAAGTTCACTGGCGGGACGCCCGGAGCGAGGAATTTGAGCGGCGCTTCATGGCGGAACTTTCCGCAAGCGTGAACCGGACGGTGCTCATCGTGGAAAAACTCGACGAGGTATTGAAAAAAGTGAGGAGTGACTGTGAATAGCCTTCCCGGCGTCAACGAAATGCTCGCCCTGCTGGAGGCGCTGAAAAAAAACGTCCGCGATTTCGCCGCCCGCGAAGAAAAGCTGGAATCGGATTTCCGGCTTCAGACCGCCGGCGAAGTGCGCGATTTTGCGGCCCGCAACCAGGCGCAGGAAACCGCCGCCGCCGAACGCGAAATGGCCGCCGCCGCGGCGCTCCAGGCCGAAACGGACCAGTGCGAGGCGCGGTTTGACCGGCGCAAGGCCTGGATCAACCGCGCCCACTCCACCGTGAGCCGGCAGGTGCTCAATGAAATCAGCGCGCAGGATACCCAATGGAAGGAACGGACACAGCAGGGCGTACAGGACGCCGAGCGGCGGCGGGACGAGGAACTGGCCGCCACCACCACCGCCTATGAAGACCTGCAACTGCGATTGGCCGAAGCGGGCGACGCGCTGACCCGGCTTGAAACCTCGGCGCGCAGCGCGTTTCGGGGATACGGAAGCTTCCGGCGGCAGCTCGCACCCGGCCGGCAGTGGCCGGAACCGGACGTGGCTCCGGACGAAAATGTTCTTTTCGCCGGGCTGCAAAAGTTGCAGGCAAAAATCTCCGGCGATCTGGCGCGCTTTGGGAAATCCCCGCTGCCCTTGGCTTTCAAATTTCTGCCCGTTTGGCTGCTCGCCGCGGTATTGTTGGGAGTGGCGGCGGCGGACCCGGTTGGCGTCCATTTTGGAAAAAACCTGGTTTCACCTTTCGCGGCGGGCCTCGCCCTGGCGGGATTTGTTTTGGTCCTGGTAATTTATTTTGCCGGCGGACACCTCGCGGCGCCGGCGGCCAAAACCATTGCCGGCGACCTGGCCCGGGCGCGCCGGCTTTACGAGGTTTGCCTTGAAAAATCCGCCACGCATCTGCAATCGGAGCAGGAGCGCATCAAAAATGAATTTGAGGAAACCAAGCGGACGTTCAACCAGGAATGGCGGCAGGCGGCCAAAAGCATCACCACCCAGCGGGGCGAGCAGCCCTTGGTCGTGGCTGAAAAGGCGGCGCGGGCCGGGCAGAGAAATGAGCGGTGGCATGAGGTGAAGCTGCACCAGATCCAAGCGCGCCATGAGGCGGCGCTGGCGGAATTAAAAAACGCCGACCGGCAGCAGGTGGAGCAGTTCGCCGGGACGCATAAAACGCGGATGGTCCAGCTCGAGAGCGAACATCAACGCCAGTGGCAGGAACTGGAAAAGGACTGGAAAAACTGTATTCAGCCGTTGTGCGAGCAATTGCGGGCCGGCAACGACGCCGCGGAAAAACTTTGCCCGGCCTGGGACGCGGCGCAATGGAAAAACTGGACGCCGCCGGCCGCTTTCATCAATGCCGCAAAATTTGGACGGCTGGAGGGAGGCGTGGAAAAATTTGTTGGCGCGCTGCCGAAGGATTCGCGTTTAAAATGGTTTGGCCCAGCCACCGTCTCGGTGCCGCTGGCGCTGGCCTGCCCGCAACAGGGCTCCATTTTGTTTGAGTCCGGCCAGACCAGCGGCAACGAGGCTTTCAGCGTGATGAACAACATCATTTTCCGGCTGCTGACCACCACGCCGCCGGGCAAGTTAAGCTTCACCATTTTTGATCCGGTCGGCCTGGGCCAGAATTTTGCCGCGCTGACGCATCTGGCCGACTACGAGGAAAGCAGCATCAACAGCCGCATCTGGACACAGTCGGCGCAGTTCGAGGAAAGGCTCGCCGAACTGAATGAGCACATGGAAAAAATCATCCAGATGTATCTGCGCAACGAATACGCCACCATCGCCGAATACAACGCCGAGGCCGGCAGCGTGGCGGAGAAATACCATTTCCTGGTCATTGCGTCGTTCCCGGTCAATTTCACCGACACGGCGGCCAAACGGCTGCGCAACATTGCCGCCAGCGGCGCGCGCTGCGGCGTGTTCACGCTCATCCACTGGGACCAGCGCACCGCGGCGCCGCAGGAATTTGTGCCGGACGAACTCCGCAAAAACAGCGTCTGTCTGATCCGCACTGACACCGGCTTCGAGCTCTCAAACTGGCGCGCGCCGGGCGTGCGACTGGCGTTTGATCCGCCGCCGCCGGCGGAATTTGCCACGGAATTTTTGCAGCGCGTTGGCGAGTTGAGCAAAAATTCCACCCGGGTCGAGGTGCCGTTTGAAACCGTGGCGCCCGATGAGGCCGGCATGTGGCGGGAGGAAACCACCGAACTGTTGCGCGTGCCCATCGGCCGTTCCGGCGCGACGAAATTTCAATACCTCGAAATTGGCAGCGGCACGCGCCAGCACGCGCTCATCGCCGGCAAAACCGGTTCCGGCAAATCCACGCTGTTCCATGTCATCATCACGAATCTGGCGCTGCGGTGCAGCCCCGAGCAGGTGGAATTCTACCTGGTGGATTTTAAAAAGGGCGTCGAGTTCAAATGCTACGGCAGCCGCCATTTGCCGCACGCCCGGGTCGTGGCCATCGAGAGCGACCGCGAATTTGGGTTGAGCGTTTTGCAGCGGGTGGATGATGAATTGCGGCGGCGCGGCGATTTGTTCCGCAAGGTCGGCGCGCAGGATTTGGCGGGTTACAAGCGGGCCGGCGGCACCGAACCGGTTCCGCGCTCGCTGTTGATGATTGACGAATTTCAGGAATTTTTCACCGAGGAAGACCGCGTTTCACAGGGGGCGGCGGTGTTGCTGGACCGGATTGTCCGGCAGGGCCGCGCCTTCGGCATTCATGTGCTGCTCGGCTCGCAAACCCTCGGCGGCGCTTTCACCCTGGCGCGCGCGACCATCGGCCAGATGGTCATCCGCATCGCCCTGCAATGCAACGAGGCCGACGCCTACCTCATCATGGATCAGGACAATCCCGCGCCGCGCCTGCTCTCGCGCCCGGGCGAAGGCATTTACAATGACGCTGCCGGCGCCATTGAAGGCAACAGCCCCTTCCAGGCCGTCTGGCTCTCCGACCGCACCCGCGACAGTTTTCTGGCCAAAATCCGCGCGCGCGCCGATCAAAATGGAAATCACTATCCGGGGCCGATTGTGTTTGAAGGCAACGCCCCGGCGGATGTGCGCGAGAATCTTTTGCTGAATACCTGGTTGCGGAATGCGCGCCTTGCCATGTCCGGGGGTGGGCGCGCTCCCGCGCAGGCCGCCATCTGGCTCGGCGCGCCCAATTCAATCAAGGGCCCGACGGAGGCCATATTCAAACGCCAAAGCGGCAGCCACCTGCTCGTCGTCGGCCAGAGTGAGGAACGCACGGCCACCCTCCTGGCCGTCGCGCTCGCGGCCTTGGCGGCGCAATTTCCCAAAGCGGCCGCGCAATTTGTCGCCCTGGACGGCACGCCGCCGGGATTCCCGCAGCGTGAATTATTGGACCGCCTCATCCAGTTGGTTCCGCACCAAACCACGCCGGCGGGAAACAGCAACCTGACGGAAGTCATGGCCACTTTGGCGGCAGAATTGAAACAGCGCGCGGATAATGAATCCGCCGAAGGCGAAGCGTCCCGGCCGGAAATTTTTGTGCTGATTCAGGGGCTGCAAAATTTCAAGAAGCTGCGGCAGGAGGACGAGTTCAGTTTTTCGAGCAGCAGCAGTGACGCGCCCAACCCCGCCGCCACGTTGCTGAGTCTCGTTACGGAAGGGCCGGCGCGCGGCATTCACCTCATCGTCACCTGCGACACTTACAACAACGTGAACCGCTGCCTGGGCCGCAAGGCGCTGACGGAATTTGAAATGCGGGTGGTCTTTCAAATGAGCGCCAGCGATTCCGCCAGCCTGATTGACGCGCCCGCCGCCGCCACGCTGGGCCTGCATCGGGCGCTGCTTTACAACGATCGCGAAGGCAGCCTGGAAACCTTTCGTCCCTATGCCCAGCCGGACGGCGGTTGGGTGGAGGAAGTGGCGCGCCAGTTTAGCGGCGTTCCAATTTGACGGAGGGGGGTGAAATTGATGCTGCCGGATTGCCGGGCGGCGTTCACAACCACGCCGCCCGGCTCCTGTGGCGGTTCCTCACTTTCGCTTTCATTGCAGCACTGCAAACAGCACTGCAAGGAAATTGCCTGCCTGACAAACACGCGTGCGGAACGCCGCTTCCGTCTCCTTGGCCTGCTCCAACCCCGCTTCAACCACCGGGGCGGAGTCAATTCACCTGCCGCACGGCATTCTGGCTGCCAAACGGGTTCGGCACCTGCAGCGGACATTCCGGATCATCACGCCACTGGCCATCCACCAGAAAACGATAGTAATGTGTCCCTGGCTCCAGCCGGACTGTCGTCTGCCACACGCCGTTGGATTCCTGGCGGAGCGGAATCGGCCGATCCTGCCAGTTGGTAAAGTCGCCCACCAGTTGCACGTCCGTTGCGGCAGGCGTGCTATAGAAAAATTTTTGAGTTTTGACTTTAACGAGGTTTCTGTTGGTTGTGTTCGTCATATAAATGTTTAGGTTGCGGTCCGCAGCCGTCCGGTCTGCGGACCTGAGATTGGAACCTGTCAGGCTGCCTTGGGAATGGTGACGACGAGCTCGTGGCCTTCGCGCTGAATCTTCATCTGGTCGGCCTTAACCGGCGTTGGAAGTTGAACCGTCTGGTCATATTGGCCCAGTTCAATCACGCTGGCCGTTGTATTTTTCTGTTCAGAGGTCTGGGTCTCCTTGCGGTTGACTTCGACGTTCAACGTCTGCCCGTTTTTCAGGCTGACGTGAACATCCGACGCCTTGGCGTCAGGCAAATCAGCCTGAACTTCATAACGGTCTTTCAAATCCCGCACGTCGAGCGAGAGCGAATAACCCGGATAATCCTTGAAGTAACTGAACCGGGGATCCGTGTGGAACCGTTCAAACGTCTTGTCAAAGGACTGATCAATCTGTGCCTGCAGGTCGCGCATTTCCTGGAACGGATTCCAGGTCTCCAGCCCGGCGGGCGTCTGATCGCCGGCGGCGACGGGCGGCGTCACATTCATGGCCGGATTTGCCTTGCGCGTGAGGCTTGTCAGTCCGCTGCCGGTTTCCGCCGCCGCGGCTCCGATTACCAGACCAATGACCAGTGTGGTCAAGCTGATGACCACGGTGGTTGCGATTTTATTGGTGCGGGGCGTTTTACTGCTCATCATTGCATTCATAGTTTTCTCCTTTCAATTTTAGGCGCCGCCGGCTCCTTGTCGGCAGGTCGTATTTGTGCGGCCTGACATTGGGCGCCAGCGGTCAGCCCGTTTTTTGGTTTCAATGTTTTCATTCACAAACCCGGTTTAGCGCCGGGCTCCGCCCGGTTTGACTTGTCGGGGCTGGCTGGGTGCGAAGCCAGAACCCCTTCGATCACGTCCAGGAGGGCGGCGGTGCCCAGTGGCTTCTCCAAAAAGGCCGCCGCGCCCTGGCGGAAGCATTCGGCCTTCACCTCGGGACTTCCAAAAGCTGTCAACACGATGATTGGCAGGGCAGGAAACATTTTGCGGACGGAATAGACCACGGTCAGGCCGGTCACAAATGGCATCCGTAAATCCGTGATCAGAAGATCAAACCGAATTTTGCGCGCGGTTAGAATGTCCAACACATCGCCCGCCCACTGCGCGGAGGTGACCTGCGCGCCCTCGCCGGTCAACACCTTGTCGAGGGCGCGCACCCATCTGGCATCGTCGTCCACCACCAGAATGGCCTTGTCACGGATTTTTTCCATCATCAGCTATGGCATCGCAAAAGCCATGCCAGCCCGCGCGGCATCCCCTTATGATTGATTTTGTGGGGATTATTGAAAGAAAAAGCATCAAAGTGGTATGACCGGATTCTGCCTATGCCAGAATGACATTGTTGTGGCTGCCAATTTGGCAAAGCCAAATCGGGCCGCTTATTCTTCTGAACCCGAAAAATGCCGGTACATCGTGCGCGGTGGAATGCCCAGCATCCGCGCAGCCTTCAGCTTGTTGCCCTCACACTGCTCGATGGTTGCCTGCGTCAATCGTTTTGTGGCTTCGGCCAGGGTCGTGCCGATGGGAATGGAAACACTGGACCCATTCCGCAACGTCTCCGCCGTGTTTGCGGCGCCGGGAGCTGCCGGGGCGAACGTAAAATTGTTGATGGTGGCGTGGTCGGCCAGGGCCACGGCGCGTTGCATGACGTGGTTCAGTTCCCGGACATTGCCGGGCCAGGCGTGGGCCAGCAATTGATCGAATGCGCGGGGGGCGATGGCATGCACATCCTTGCCCATCGCGCTGGCAAACAGCCGGAGAAAATAATCGGCCAGCAAGGGGATGTCCTCACGTCGTTGGCGCAACGGTGGCAAAACGACTTGCACCGTGTTGATCCGGTAATACAAATCGTGCCGGAATTTATCAGCCGCAATGGCGTTGGGAATGTCCGCATGGGTGGCGCAGAGCAAACGCACGCTGGCGCGAATTTCCCCGGCGCCGCCGAGCCGCTGAAAACTTCCGTCCTGCAACACGCGCAGCAGTTTGGCCTGCAACTGTGGCGTCATTTCCGCGATTTCGTCCAGCAGCAGCGTTCCGCCATTGGCCAGCTCGAATTTGCCGGGCCGGGCGGTCGCGGCGCCGGTGAACGCGCCGCGCTCATGCCCGAACAGTTCGCTCTCCAGCAACGTTTCGGGAATTGCCGCACAACCGATTTTCACGAAAGGCCGGTCGCGACGGCCGCTCAAATCATGCAGGGCGTCGGCAACAATTTCCTTGCCCGTGCCGCTCTCGCCCTGGATAAGCACGTTGACGTCCGTGGGCGCAATCTGGCAGATGAGTTGTTTGACCGCCTGCATCGGCGGGCTGTCGCCAATGAGCGCATCCAGGCCGTGCCGCTGTCGAAGCTGGCAGCGCAACTGCCGGTTCTCGTTCGTCAACCACTGCTTTTCCAAAGCTTTGGCCACCGTCTTCAGCAGCGCACTGCTGTCCAGGGGCTTTTGGATGAAATCATAAGCGCCCAGCCGCATCGCCTCGACAGCCTTCTCGACACTGCCGTGGCCGGTGATCACCACCACTTCGGCTTCCGGCAAAAGTTCGCGTGTCTGTTTTAACAGTTCGATGCCGTCCAAGTCTGGCAGGCGCAGGTCGCTGATAACCAGCGCCGGGCCGGATTGCTTCAAACATTCCAGCGCGGCGGCGCCCGAAGCCGCGCCCGTGACCTGATACCCTTCGGCCGTCAGAACCTTGCCGGCGGCGTGGCGCAACCGCTCATCATCGTCCACCAGCAGGATGTGGGGGGCTTTTGTCATGTCAGGTTCTTTTCCCCGCCGGAAGAAAGAGTGTGAAAGTGCTGCCTTTGCCCGGCGTGCTTTCGCATTCCACGTGGCCGCCGTGTTCGATGGTGATCTGCTGGACGAGTGCCAGCCCCAGGCCAGTGCCACTGGGTTTGGTGGTGAAGAAGGGGGCAAACACTTTTTTGAGCTGTTCCGCGTTCATACCCTTGCCCGTGTCGGTTACCCGGAGACGCACCTGTTCGCCTTCCCGCCAGGTGCCGACGGTGAGTTCGCCGCCATCGGGCATGGCCTCGAGACTGTTACGGATCAAATTCAGCGTTGCCTGCCAGAGTTGTTCGGCGTCGGCGTTGATGGTTCCAGCCGCCGGATCGAAGTGAGTGCGCGGGATGACTCCTGCGCGCTCAAATTCGCCATGCATAAAGTCCAGTTTCTGGCCGAGCAGTTCATTCAAGGCCACCGCCTGCAGTTGCAGGTTGGGCAGGCGGGCAAATTGAAGATACTCCTCCAGCACGCGTTGGATGCGTTGTATTTCCTCCCGGATTTCCAGCACCAGTCCGCCGCCTTCCGCGGGTGAGTTTCCCCGGCCTTCGGCCAGTTTGACGACTTCCTTTTGGAGCAGATCGAGATTAAGGGTGATCGAGCCTAGCGGATTGCGGACTTCGTGGGCGACCTGCGCGGCCATCGTGCCAACCATGGCCAGCCGTTCCGCCTGCAACTTGGCGGCTTCGAGTTTTTTCCGCTCCTGAATTTCCGCCTGCAACGCCGCCGTCCGCCGCTGCACTGTTTCTTCCAGGTGGTAGTGTGCCATCTGAAAGGCGGAAAGCAGATAAACCACCACGAGGAAAAAGACCAGCAGCATCAGCGCATTCAAGTACGGGGCGAATTGAGACAAAAGTATTGTTACCCGGGGTTGGGGCAAAAGCTGGGGAAAAGGATACGTTGTGCCAGAAGTCGGGTTACCGTGGCCGGAATGGATAAAGACATGAATCAAACGACACGG
>Ga0181520_10008236_pt1 | contig 14908 bp, 14 predicted proteins | sample PEATcosm2014_Bin_29_FD_132451 | JGI IMG/M metagenome (GOLD analysis project Ga0181520, IMG submission 132451) | Peatland microbial communities from MTU Mesocosm Facility, Houghton, MI, USA - PEATcosm2014_Bin02_30_metaG | ecosystem: Environmental > Terrestrial > Soil > Wetlands > Peat | place... | reverse complement strand
GACCTTCGGCGTGGGACCGGCTGGGACGGGTAAGACGTACCTTGCGGTGGCGATGGCGGTGTCGGCCTTCAACGCGAAGAAAGTGAGCCGCATTGTGCTGGTCAGGCCGGCGGTGGAAGCGGGCGAGCGGCTGGGATTCCTGCCGGGCTCGCTGCAGGAGAAGGTGGACCCGTATCTGCGGCCGCTCTACGACGCGCTCTACGATCTGCTGGAGCCGGAGAAGGTGGACAAGATGCTGGAGAAGAACGTGATCGAGGTTGCGCCGCTCGCGTTCATGCGCGGGCGCACGCTGAACGACGCGTTCATCATCATGGACGAGGCGCAGAACACGACCATCGAACAGATGAAGATGTTTCTGACGCGCATGGGCGCGAACTCAAAGGCTGTGATCACCGGCGACATCACGCAGATCGATCTGCCCAACCCGCGCAAGTCGGGACTGCTGGACGCGATCAACGTGCTCGATGGGGTGGAGGGGATTCATTTCTGCCACTTTGAGGACGGAGACGTGGTGCGTCATGCGCTGGTGCAGCGGATTGTGCGCGCGTACGAGAGCGTGAAGCCGCGCCAGCAGGAGTTACCGCTGGGCGTGGGCGAGCCGATCGATGTGGGGGTTGGGGTTGGCGGTCAGGGTCGCGACGAGGGGCAGCAGGCGCAGGCGGTGCATGCGCCGAAGCCGCAATAAGAATTCGTTAGTTTTGGTTGATATGATCCGCTTCCTTTTTGCTTCCATCGCGGGGCTGTCGCTGGTTGGTGTGACAGCCTGCCGCCAAAATCAAAATGCCACATCCAACGTGGTTCCTGAGACCTACGTTGCCAATTCGTGCTGCGTCGGATTTGACATTGTTCCAATACAGGGCGTAAACGGGTCGACGCAATGGCTCGCCACATACACATCACCAGGCAAGGTCGCGAAATTCAGGATCGAGATCGACGCTGCGGTGTTGAAGCAGATGACCGGCCCTGAAAAACTTCAGTTCAAGTTTGGCGAAGGCCGAATACGGCCCGAGCCAGGATCGGACGCAAGTGTACTGCTTATCGACCCCAAGAGGGTGCTCGAGGCCAAGAAGCTTCCCACGCGGGTGATCAGATCGAATGTTCTTCCATTCGAATACGTGATTCTTGGCGAGAATCAGTCTCGAACAGCAGATGGCAGCTTCAATGAGAAGCCCGCTGGAAACTGGACTTGCGTGAAGATATTTCTCCCTCCGGGCGGAGACGATGGTGAACTGTATCTCAACTTCAACCCGGCAATTCAGAAGGCTGAGTTCTCCGAGAAGGATTCTGACTATGGGAATTACCTTCTCGCCAAATTTGCGACGGTGCTTTGAGTGCGCTGCGAGCCAGCGGCAGTGGTTTGGCAGCTTCGCGTAGAATTGAAGATGAATCGGAGCCGCGCGTTGCGTGGCTCTGAGCACGATGATCATCCTCGACCCAGACCTGGACCCCGGACCCAAACGCTCGTTGCAGGCAGCGCTGGCGCACCTTGCCGCGCGGCCCGACCGTGTTCGCTGGTCTGAGCGGATCCCCTCGATCCCAACTTTGAAGAGATTTCTTGCCCAGGCACAGGATGCTGCCCGCCTGAATGGCCAGGTCTCTGTATTGCTTACAACCGACGCCGCTGTTCGCAAGCTCAACCGGCAGTTCCGCGGGAAGAACAAGGCGACGGACGTGCTGAGCTTTCCTGCTGGGGCGTTCATCGGAAGCAGTGAGAGGATCGCGGGGGATCTGGCCATCAGCGTGGAGACGGCGCGAAAGCAGGCACGGGAGCAGGGGCATGCACTGACCTGCGAACTGCAAATCCTGATGCTGCATGGGCTGCTGCATTTGGCGGGCTACGATCACGAGACGGATGACGGCAAGATGGCGCGGCGGGAGATGAGGTTGCGGGCGAAGCTGGGATTGCCTCAGGGGCTGATTGAGCGGGCGGGTGAGAAGACAGTTGGGACGCGTCAAGGGCGCAAAAAGGCCGTGATGTCATGAGCGCGACGGCCATAGCAATGGTGTTGTTGCTGGCGGCGGTGTTGACGCTGGCCTCCTACATACGCCGCGTGTATGCGGAGTTCGGCAAGATTCTGACACGGGAGATCGAAGAGAACCTCGACGCGTGGGAAGAGCTGATTGAGCCGCACCTGGGTTTGACACGGGACCATGCGGCGATCTGCGCGGGGGTTCTGGAGCAGTTGTCGCTGGCGATCATTGCGCTGGAGTTTGGCGCGGTGCTATTTGATCGTGCGCCGCACCTGGGGCGGCCGAGTTACGCGGAGATTGCGCAGGCAGTGCTGGGCGTGGTGCTAGTGGTGGTGGTGTGCAACCAGGTGCTGCCGGAGATGCTTTTCAACCGCACGCGCGGTCGGTGGGTGCGGCGGATGGCGTGGGCGATACGAATTCTTCTGTGGCTGATGACGCCGATCACGGTGTTTGTGCGGTTCTTCTTCTCGGTGGGCTCTCTGACAGAGGAGCCGGCGAGTGCGGAAGAGGAAACCGCGGGCGACGTTGAGGCGCTGCTCGAGGCGGGAGAAGAAGAGGGAATTCTGGAAGAGAGCGACCGCGAGCTGGTGCGGTCGGCGGTGGAGTTTGGCGACATGCTGGTGCGCGAACTGATGACGCCGCGTCCGAAGGTCTTTGCGGTGCCCGGGGAGATCACGCTGGAAGCATTCCTCGACGAACTGAAGGCGAATAACTTCTCGCGCGTGCCGGTGTTTGAGGAGTCGCTCGACAACGTGACCGGGATTGCGTTTGCGCATGATCTGCTGCAGATCTCGGACGAAGATGCGCGGACGCGGAAGGTGAGCGAGATTCAGCGTCCGGCAGTGTTTGTGCCGGAGACCAAGCGCGGCTACGAGCTGCTGCGGGAGATGCGCAGCGAGAAGCAGCATATGCGGATCGTGATTGACGAATATGGCGGCGTGGCGGGGCTGGTGACGATTGAGGATCTGCTGGAGCAGATTGTGGGCAACATCCGCGACGAGCACGAAGTGGAGACGCCGATCGAAGAGCCGCAGCGCGAGGCGGGCGGCGTATGGGTGGTTCCGGGGAGCTTTCCCGTGGATCAACTTCCCGATCTGTTTGGCGAAGAGGTTGAAGTGGGCGATGCATACGAGGCCTCAACGCTGGGCGGATTGGTGAGCGAGGTGGAGGGGCGAATTCCGCACGCGGGCGAAGTGGTACTGCTGGAGGACGGTCTACGGATCGAGGTGCTGGCGTCGACGGATCGCAGGGTGGAGCGGGTGAGGGTGTTTCCAATGTCACATGAGATACGACAAGGCGCAGGTGACGGGGCGGGAAAATAAAAGCCCCGCGCTTGTTCGATTTCTGCCATTGCGAATGATGAACGGGGCCGACTAAAGCACATCTGGCGGCTCAGGAACGATGAGGCTATACTTTCAAATGATCAAAGGAAACTGAGGGCAAGATACCTTCAATGAAATACGACATCGCAATTGTTGGAGGAGGACCTTCCGGAGCGACGGCAGGAATTAGTTTAATCGGCAGTGGCCTTCGCGTGGTTATCCTCGACCGTGCTCGCTTCCCTCGGCTAATGCCCTGTGGCGGAGGGATAAGTTACCGCGTGTATAAGCGCTTCCAATACATTGAGCCGTTGCTCCGGAGCGTACCGACAAACTTTGTCGACAAGGTTGTATTCGAGTCTCCTTCAGGCTCAGTCGTGGAATTTGAATCGAATGGTCCGCTCTACGCAATGATAAGGCGCATTGAGTTTGACGCCGCTCTCCTCGACCATTGTAAGCAGGGCGGAATTGAGGTGAAGGAGGATGTGACTATATCGAAGTTAGCCGTTCAGGAGGACGGTGTCTATTTGACTTCAACCTCGGGCGAACAGTTCGTTGCGGACATTGTGATTGGGGCAGATGGGGTCAACAGCTCGGTTGCTGTGCATGCTGGTTTGCGCGGCCCCTGGAAGCCTTCGAAGATCGCCATCGACGGAACAGAGGAGAGTCCATCAACTCAGTTGGCCGTCAAGCAGGATACTATGTATGTTTACTACGGGATTGGCGGCGGGTACGGATATGGCTATGTTTTTCCCAAGAAGTCCTATGTTAACTTCGGGATTGGCTATCTACTTGAGTACTTCCAGAAGAGTATCACCGAGAGGCCATACGAACAGCATTTGCGCTTTCTCAATCACCTAAAAGAAACGGATGTTCTTTCCGGCAGCTCAGAACGCACTAACTTTCATGCCTACGTGCTTCCAGTTGGAGGTCCTCTCGAAAGAATATCGGGGGATCGCCTCTTGCTGGCGGGAGATGCAGCTGGCTTTGTTAACGGGTTCACAGCTGAGGGCATCTACTACGCAATGGTAAGCGGTGAGCACGCTGGAACTACTGCCCTCGAGGCATGCAGGAGAAAGGATACTTCTGCGGAGTTTCTCAGGCGATATGACAGGGCGTGCGAGGCCGAAGTTGGTCATGAGCTGCGCAAGTCTGTGATGATTCAAAAGCGGCTGTTTTCAAATCCGAAGTTTATCGATAGCATAGTTCGGCTCGCTGGGCGCAGCAAGGCTACGCGGATTCTTCTAACTAAGTTTGGGGTTGGAGAGCTGTCCTACGAGGAATTGAAAAGGCAGGCATTAGTTAAAGCCCTTCCTGCATATCTCTTGTACAAGTCGGAGAAAGGGCAAGAACAAGTCGGGGTCATCTAGGGAGCTGCAGGTGGACTCTATTCCTCTGGATGGCCGGTTCTTCGACCTTTTGTCTTTTGGAGATGTTTCATAGCCTCAAATACGATTATCACAAACTCATACATGCTTACCTCGCGCCTATTCTGATTGGCAGCGCGGCATTCTTTGGCAACATACTGCTTATCCTATCGCGCCCTCACCGTTAGGAGTGATTCTTCATTCCAGGATCGGCCGAACTGAGACGCGGAATTTGCACGCGCGCCACTCTTCCGCGGTAAGTTCCCAGATTTCCGACAACTGGCGGCCAGAGACGTAGTTGGCCTCCTCGGTGCCGATGACGCGCATGCCCTGCTTGAGGGAGATGTGGCGCGAGGCGGTGTTGGCGACGGCTTTGCTGACGCGCAGGGTTGGTGCCCCAAGCACATCGAACCAAAAGTCGTTGGCCCAGGCGCAGGCTTCGGTCATCAGGCCGTGGCAATGATGGCGGGGGTCGAGCCAGAATCCGCGATTGTGAGAATTGCCTAATTTCAGGCCGAGGAAGCCGATGATGCGATCTGGATCGGTGGCAAGGCGGAGGGTCCAGTTGAAGGATTCGCCGCGTTCCATCCCGGGAAGAGCAATGTCGCGAATGTACTCGAGCGCGCCGCCAGGTGGGTAGGGCCATGGGACAATATCGCGGAGGAACCGAACAATCTCCCACTGGGGAAAGAGCGCCTGGATTTGCTCGGAGTCGTCGAGCGCGAGGGGGCGGAGGATGAGGCGTGCGGTTCGGCCTACAGGCGTGATGGGAGCGTGCGCCATGGAAAAAATGATAGCAACGACGCAGGAACTTTGGAGTGGTTGTGTCCCACCCTTGGCGCAGGAAACAAAAGCGCGCGGCCCAGAGGGCACCCCGATGGGACACCCCGGCATGATTTGCGCCGCGCGCATCGGCCTGACCAAGGCAGTTCAGGGATAATGATGGCTGGGGGTACGAGATCGCATTGAAATCCGGATTTGTTGCCATTCTCGGACGGCCGAACGCCGGCAAAAGCACGCTGCTGAATGCACTCACCGGCGAGAAGGTAGCTATTGTTTCGCCCAAGCCACAAACGACGCGGAACCGGATTATGGGCGTGGTGGAGGTGGCGGCGAAGAAGGGTACGCATCCCGCGGCGCAGATTGTGTTTGTAGATACGCCGGGGGTGCACAAGCCGGGGTCGCAGCTGGACCGGCGGATGTTGCACGAGGTCTACGAGGCGCTGGAGACGCGCGACCTGGTGCTGGTATTGATGGACGCGACGCGGCGGGTGCAGTTGGGCGAAGGCGAAGGCGGAGGGCGCGAGACGCGCGACGTGTGGACGAGCGAGGATGATTTTCTGTTCGGCCTGATCCGCAAGGTCGACTGCCCGGTGTTCCTGTTGCTGACCAAGATCGACCTCGTGCCGAAGGATCGGCTGCTGCCGCTGATCGAGTTGCTGATGCGGCAATACGAGTTTGCGCAGGTGATTCCGATCAGCGCGCGGAAGAGAGACGGGCTCGATCTGCTGCTGCGCCGGATCGTAGACGTGCTGCCGATCGGCGAGCGGTATTTCCCCAAGGATCAGTACACGGACCAGCCACAGCGCTTCATGGTGGCTGAGCTGATTCGCGAGAGCATTCTGACGGAGACGGGGGAAGAGGTTCCGTACGCGTCGGCGGTGGCGATTGAGGCGTATGAGGAGCCGGAGATTCAGCCGGAGGGCAGAGCCAAGAAGAGGAAGAGTGCGGAGCCGGCGCGGCTGCCGCTGACCCGGATTGCGGCGGCGATCTACTGCGAGCGGGACGGGCAGAAGGCGATTCTGATCGGCAAAGGGGGGTCGAAGCTCAAAGAGATTGGCACAGCGGCGCGGCGGAAGATTGAGTCGCTGCTGGGGACGCGGGTCTATCTTGAGCTGCACGTGGTGGTGGAGCCGAACTGGCGCGAGTCAAAGGTGTTTGTGGAGCAGCTGGACTGGCGCAATCAGCTGGAGCGGCTTGCCCTGGAACAGGTGACGGAGCGGACCCAGCCGGGGGATGTTGAGGCTGGCGAGGGAGCCGCGACCGAGGGTCAGGAGATTTGGGAACAGGAGTGAGCCAAAGGGGCCGCGAGGCCTGGCGACGCGCCCAGAGATTCAGGTGAGCCTCAAGCGCGCTTCAGGCGCCGCGGATCGAGCCGCGGCCGTTGGATTTCACAGCGTACATGCGCGAGTCGGCGGCGCCGATGATGGCGTGGACGGTGGCGCCGTCGACGGGCGCAGTGGCGAGTCCCAGGCTGGCGCTTACCTGGAGCACGATGCCGTTCTTCATGCGGAAGCGCGTCTCCATAAGAGAGCGCAGCACGATCGCGGCCTGGAACCTGGCGAGTTCGGCGGGGGTGTCGGGCATGAGGATGACGAACTCGTCGCCGCCGTAGCGGAAGCAGAGGTCCTCGGCACGGCTCAGCTGCTGGAGCCGGCGGCCGGTATGCGCGAGCAGTTCGCTGCCGACCAGATGGCCGTGGAGGTCGTTGACATCCTTGAAGCGATCGAGGTCGAGAAAGGCGAGGCTGACGGGTGAGCCCTCGTCGGCGCTGCGCTTGAGCTGGCGATCGAGGACATGGTAGAGGTGGCGGGCGTTAAAGAGGCCGGTGCAGTCGTCGGTGATGGTGAGCTGCTGAATACTGGTGACGTCGTGGGCGTTCTCAATGGCGATAGCGGCGTGGTCGGCGAGGATGTGGAGAAAGGCGATGGTGTAGTCGGTCATCTGCTCGGCGCGGGGATTGATGATCTCGATAACGCCGTGGGTTCCCTTGCGGCCGCGCAGAGGCAGCGCGATGACGGATTTGACGCGGCGCATGCGGGCGTCCTTGCTTCGCTTGAGCCGCGGGTCGTCGTCGTTGTCCGATACGATGAGGGTTTCGCCGTGTTCGGCGACCCACCCGGCGGGGCCTTCCCCGACTTTGACGCGAAGTCCGCGAAGGGCCTCCTGCTCGCCGCCGGCTGCGAGGGCGTAGTAAAGCTCGCCGGCCGACTGGTCGAGGATGAGGAGGGTCCAGAGATCGGCCTCGATGATGCGCTCCATGTGTTCGAGGATGGTGCGCAGGATGGTGTCGAGGTCGAAGCTGGAGGTGAGCGAGCGCGCCAGCTGATGGAAGACCAGCAGATCCTCAAGCGGGATTCGGTTCTGCGAGTTGTCTGTCATCGAGGGCCCCAGCAGCCGATTATCAGTGCAGTGTGCTCGACATTTCAAGCGAAGTTCGCAAGACAAGGATACGAAACCGGCAGCCGGATGGTTTCGTTGCTTCGCTGGAAACGCGCCAAAGAAGCACGAAGGGGGCGATTGGTTCGATTAGCCGCCGATGTGAACCATGGAGCGCGAGGGCTTGAGGAATCCGGGCTCGCCGATATGATGACGCGCTTCTTTGCCCTGCACAATACGATGGATGTAGCTGCGCAGTTCCGCATCGGATTCGCCGGCGCGCATGTGGCCGTAGAGGTCGTGTTCGACCTGAGAAAAGAGGCAGGTGCGGATTTTGCCGTCGGAGGTGAGCCGCACGCGGCTGCATGCTCCGCAGAAAGCCTGCGTGACGGGAGCGATGATTCCGATTTCGCCGGAACCATCGGAGAAGCCGTAGCGGCGGGCGGTCTCGCTGGCCTCGCGCGCGGGCAACTCGACCAGTGGAAGAACGCGGGAGATGCGAGAGACAATCTCTTTGAGCGGGACCACGATCTCCGGCGACCAGAGGCGGCCTTCTTCGAGCGGCATGAACTCGATGAACCGGACCACGACGGATTCGCGGCGGGCGAAGTGGGCGAAGCCCTCGATCTGGTCGTCGTTGAAGCCGCGAAGAAGGACGCAGTTGATTTTGACGGGGCTGATGCCGGCCCCGCGGGCGGCGCGCACGCCGCGCAGAACAGTGTCGAAGCTGCCGGGGATGCGGGTGATGCGTTCGAAGGTGGGCGCGTCGACGGCGTCCATGCTGACAGTGACACGATGGAGGCCGGCGTCGCGAAGCGGGACGGCGAGGGACTCGAGGAGATGGCCGTTGGTTGTGATCGCGAGATCGACCCGTTCGCCGGTCATCGTGCGCAGGCGGGCGAGCTCCTGGACCAACTCGATGAGGCCGCGGCGCAGGAGCGGCTCGCCGCCGGTGAGGCGGACCTTGGTGATGCCGAGGGTGACAAAAAGTTGAATGAGGCGCAGGTACTCTTCAATCGCGAGCTCGGGATACTGGGCGCCGACTTCCCCGGTGCGGCAGTAGACGCACTTGTAGTTGCAGCGGTCGGTGATGGAGACGCGCAGGTCGTGAATGACCCGGCCATGGCTATCCGTGAGGCGGGACGCGGCTACCGAATCGGCGATTGGGGACAGGGCGGCCATCAGCAGACATCAGTCTACAGCGAGCGAGGCAAAACGGGGTATTGCAGGGAGGAATGCAGTTCTGCGGCGCTGTCCGCTTCAACAATGCGCGAGTTCCGAATGGAGCGTCTCAGTCGAGGCGCGGAGTGCCGCGGCGGAGAACCATGCCGGCGATGCCGAAGACGGCGATGATAAGCACGGCAATGGCGAAGTAGTAGGCGATGGGGTGGGCCCAGCCGGGTGAGTACGTGAGGTCCTGGCCGATCCAGAGCAGGAGGATGGTGGCGATGACGGCGAACTGCCCGGCGATGACCAGGAAGGTGTGGCCGAGGTCGCGCCGCTTGTCGAGCGCCTCCACCTGGTCGGGAGTGAGGTTGCGCTCTTCGGGGGGAAGCAGGGGGTTCGCCATCGTACTCTCCTGGGATCCGATTCGGGGCGGCTCAAGGCGCGCCGCCTGAGTGGATTTTAGTGTATTTGAGGCCGGACCGCCACCCGCCGCAGGGCGGAGTTAGTCCGTCAGAAAAGCGATGGTCTGGAGCTGGGTGATTTCGAACGGCTTGCGGCAGCGAACGTTGGAGCAGGCCAGCTTGTCATCGCGCCGGACCATGTAGGACTGGGCCTTGGCGAAGCGGGCTCGGTCGCGCTCGTCGGCGTTGCGCGGCAATTGGGCGCGCTTGCGGCGGACGATCCAGGTCACCTTGTATTCGCCGGCCTGGCCGCACTTGGGGCAGGTGAGGTTGTGGGTTCTGGCTTCGGTGGTCTCGTTAAAAAACTCTCGTTCTTCCATAGCTCAAAGGCCTTCCGGGGGGTGCGGGCGTGGGCTCTAGCGGTGAGTTGCAGGCCGGGGCTTTCGCTCGAGCTCAATCTCCTCCATACTCTTCCTTTGGGTGAGTGAAACGCAAGGGATGAGGAAAACCTGAGGGATCAGGAAAACTCAACGGAATAGAGCAAGGCAATCGGGGTCGAGAGGGAACCGAAGGAACCGGTATGAAGAAGCGGAAGAAGGATGTATTTTCGGCGGCGAAGGCGGTGAAGGCGCTGGCGCGGGAGCGTGTGGGCCAGCCGAAGGCGTCGCGAGTGATTGTGCCGAAGGCGAAGGCGGAGCGGGAGGCCGAGGCGGCGGCAGGCCGGGGGGCGAAACACAAGGAGAAGCTTGAGGCGCTGATCGAGCGGGCGGAGTAGGGTGTGCAACCCGAGCATTCTGGCGTTCATTTTCGAGCGGGGTTCGTCCCAGTGATGACTGTTCATACCTTTCCAAGATCGAGGTTTCGCGTCAACACTCTTTTTGTTGCGGTTGGATTGATGTCGCTTTCGGCGCCTTTTGCGCGGGGGCAAGCAGGCGCGGAGGCCCCACCGGCTTCATCCCCGTCGACAAGCGCTTCGTATGTGCCGACGATGAAGTTCGATGTGGCCACGGTGCGGGAGAACAAGGATGTTGATGCGACTTGGGGCGGCAGATTTATGCCCAACACGACAACATACCGGGCGACCTGGTCGATCGAGCACCTGATCTGGACGGCGTTTGGGCTGATGCCTTATCAGATTGTGGGCGAGCCAGACTGGCTGCGCTCGACGATCTTTACGGTAGAGGCCAAGGGCAACAGCGATGCGGACGCGAAGATGGCGGCGCTGGCCAGCAAGCAGCAGGAGGCCGAGCATGAACACATGCTGCAAGTGCTGCTGGAGGAGCGATTCAAGCTGAATACGCACTGGGAGACGAGAGAAGGCGACATTTACAACCTGGTAGTGGCGAAGGGAGGACCGAAACTGGGCGCACCTGGCTCGGTGCCGCTGTCTGCGGAGGAGAAGAAGAACTACGGGGACAACCCGGCCCCACCCCTCTTCCCAAGGTTCGATGAGCACGGGAGCGCCTACATCGCGCATCGTTGCCCGATGGACCAATTGGCGTTGGCGCTGAAGCTTTTGTTTCTGCGCCCGGTGATCAACAAGACGGGGCTGAGGGACAAATATGATTTTGTGCTGAAGTACAAGGGCCGGTGGGACACTGATCGGCCTGCCGATGATCCGGATCCTACGCTGCCGATGGACCAGGCGCTGCAGCAGGAGCTTGGGTTGAAGCTTGAGCCGGCGAAAGGACCGCTGCAGGTGCTCGTGATCGATCACATCGAAAAGCCGTCGGAGAACTAGCAATCTTCAAGCCCGGAAAGCGTGATTGCGACACCTTCGGGTTCCCATTAATTTCGCCAAATCAGATCATGGAAGAGACGGAGCGAGGGGGTGGAAGGCTCCTGCGCGGGTAATAAGAAGTGCTGAATTACTCGCCGATCGTTCTCATGAATCTTTCCCAATCCGCCGGGACGCCAGATTGAGCCGATTCTTATGTAAGACGGGTTTGGTCAACGGGGCGTTCTTGTTGGACAGTTGGGGCGGTTTCGAGACTATTGACTCGGCCGTAAGACAGCGTCGGACGAGATTCCTGGCAGTCAGACGGGCAGCACGAGCGGCCCCACCGATGGAAGCGCGGTGCCGAGCCGTGTCTTACAGCTTGAGCGGGCGGACGTAAGACAGAGGATGTCCTTTTTTGAAAGTTCTGTAAGACCGTAAGACGTTCTGTGGGACGGGAATGTTTCCCGAATTGGGACAATCTTGCGAAGTCGTGCGGGCGCAAGACTTGGCAAGACGGCGGGGTGCGGCGGGAGCCGTTTCGGACTCGGAGTGAGGGCCTGTCTTACGCGAGCAAGCCGAAGCTGAAGCCAGAAAAGAAGAGATTTGGCCTCAAACCGCCTGTGATCTGCCTGGAAAACGTAATTTGCATCCGCTCATGGCTTGGGCGGCAGGGAGTAAGGGCCGGGCAGGGCGGGCTTTGCTGTCTGGTCGGGCTTAGAGGTTTCCGAGGTCAATTTCGAGTAGATGTGAAACTGCACAATGAGATCGAGCACAACAGAAACAGGCTTGCCGTCCTTGATGGCTGGTTCAAATGTGGCTTTCTTAAGGGTCTCCACCGCATTTTCATCCAGACCGAAGCCGATGGGCTGCCCTACGGCGATTTCCCCGGGTTTGCCGTCGGGACCGACGACGACGTGGTAGAGGGCCTGGCCGACGACACCATACTCCTGGGCATATGGGTTGGAGGGCGGGTCGATGGCCTTAACGAGGCGGGCCTTCTTGTTGACCTCGCTCTGGCGGAGCACGGAGGGGTCAGAGGGGTGGTAGTCGGATTTGGCGGCGAGGCGCTTGTAGTAGAGCTGCCAGTAGGCCGGCATGGAGCCGACGAAGCGATCATCCAAAGATGGCGTAAAGAGGCGGCCGAGCGTGTCTTTGAGACGCTGGACAGCGTGCTCGGGCGAGTCGGTGGTGGGCTCGTCCTTGAGCGGTTCTGTTTTGGCGGTGCCGTTTTGAGCCGGGCCGGCGGCAGGCTGGGCAGTGGTTGTGGCGCCGGGAGCGGCGGCGGCTGTGGCCGGAGTTGAGGCGGCCTGCGCTTCTGAAGAAGGCTTTGAGGCGGTTGCGGGGGCTGGCTGGCCCGGCGGGGCGTTGGCGGGCTTTTCCTTCTCCTTTCTGGATGCGACCACTTCTTCGCGCTCGATGCGGATGCGGAGCACCCTCTTTTTGGGCGTGATCTTGATGCGCTCCATGTCGTCGGTGGGGTTGTTGCCGGGCAGGGCGCCGAGGAAGCGGTAGCCGTAGCGGTCGCCCTCGAGGATCAGCTCCTTTTTGGTCAGGTGCAGGCTTTCGATCTGGATTCCGCTGAGGGTGAAAGAGCCGCGCGGCGAGGAGTCGTAGAGGCCGCCGCGCTCGTTGAAACGGAGATCGTCAGAAAGGTAACAGCCGCGGAGGAAGAGTGGTTTGCCGACGAGCAGGGTGCGGAGTTCGGATTCGAGGATGACGTCGGAGGCGGAAGGCGCGGGGCCCGCCGGCGTTGCCAAGGCCGGTGAAGCGGCCGCAGGCTTTTGCGGCGCGGTGGCAGCGGGTGCCTGGGTCTGCGTCGCATCCGGAGTGGCGGGCGCCGGGGTCTGCTGAGCCGGAGCTTGCTGGGCGGGCTCCTGCGCGGGAACAGCGGTAGCCGCTGCTGTGGCCCGCCCCGCAATGAGCCCGAGGGTGAGTGCCAGGACGGGGAGTTTTGCCGCGAGCAAAAGGAATGCGGTCTGGCAAGATTCAGACGAGCGGGGCGCGGATTTGCGGGAGACGAACAGGGGCGAGCGCATGGTGACCTTGAGCGAACTCTATCAGGATTTTGTTTCATTTTCTCCCGAAACGGCCAAAGTTTCATTCCGGAAGTGCTGACACTTTTGTTGGAGCGGGAAGGTGGGGGTGGGGGACCGCAGGTTGGGGCTGCAGGACGGAGGGCGTCCGGGGCGGGATCGCGATTGGAATCCGAGCGCGGCCAGGCAGAGTCAATCGGCAGCGGGGCGGTTCATGCGCCAGAGGATGCGGCGGAAGAGGCCGAGGATACGGCGGATGTCGTTGGCGTTTGGCGCGAGGCGGCGCAGAAGGAGGCGCAGGTCGTGGCGGTTGGCGGTCTGCATGGAACGGGGCGAATACCCGGCGGCGACGATGGTCTCCTCAATGACGCCGACGAGGCGATCGAGGCTGGAGGAAGTGGCTGCGGGGTCTGGCGCGAAGACGGGAGCGGATTCGTGCTCGGTCTGGGGCTGCGATGTGGCCGGGGATTCGGCATGGGGGATGCGCGATGCCAGCTCGTAGAGGCAGACGGCGACGGCCTGGCCGAGGTTCATGGAAGGCTGGCGGGGATCGGTGGGGATGGTGAGGAGGCGGTGGCAGAAGGAGAGGTCTTCGCGGGTGAGCCCGTGCTTTTCCGGGCCAAAGACGAGGGCAACGCGGCCTGAGCGGGCGAGCTCGTCGCGGACGATGGGAGCGAGCGCGGGGAGCTCGACGACGGGCTGCTCGGGCTTGCGTGAGTCGAGTGTGCCTGTGCCGAAGACGAGGGTTGCGGAAGCGAGTGCTTCGGCCAGCGTGCCCTTCACCTTCGCGTTTTGGAGAAGATCTTCTGCCCCTACCGCGGACTGGGCTTCGCGCCAGTGGGGCTCATAGGGAGCGACGACGGTGAGGTGACGGAAGCCGAAGTTGGCCATGGCGCGCGCGACCGCCCCGATGTTGAGCGGATTGCGCGGAGAGACGAGGACGATGTCGAGGTGGTCGAGCGGGTCGAATTGGGAGGCGGGGAGCAAGGGATGATTGTAGAACGCAAGAGGGAGGTTGGACCTCGGCCATAATTCGGACTGAGGAGGTGCTTCCATGGCCGATTCCAGAGGCCGTAGAATTGCGCGCAATTCACAGGAGGGACGAGCGATTGTGGTGTAGAGTGTTCGGCAGTGGATACCAACCAACCGGGCCGTCTTGAAGAGGAAGTGAGTGAGCTGCGTTTGCGCGTGGCTCGCCTTGAAGCAGTGTTGCAGAACCACAGCGTGCTGCTGCAGCGGGTGGCAGCTCAGTGTATCCAGGAGCAAAGGACCTCAGAGCCGGTGACTCAGCCGACTTCCGCGGCTTACCAGAAGATCGACGATGAAGTTGCGCCGGTGCCGAGCGTTGCGCCACCGCCGATAGAGCGGCCGGCGATCAGCTACTCCGCTCCGGAGACAACGAAGGGCGACGGATCTCTCGAGAGCCGGATCGGTTCGCAATGGTTCAACCGAATCGGCATTCTGGCAGTGCTGATCGGGATGGCATGGTTTCTGAAGTTCGCCATCGACAATCATTGGATTGGGCCCCTGGGACGGGTGCTGATTGGGCTCGTAGCAGGGGCTGGATTGATCGCGTGGTCGGAGCGGTTCCGGAGCCACGGATACGCGGCCTTCTCCTATTCGTTGAAGGCTCTCGGCAGCGGCATCCTGTATTTGTCATTGTGGGCGGCGTTCTCTTACTTCCATCTGGTTCCGGCCGGAGTGGCCTTCGCGGCCATGATCGCGGTTACCGGGTTCAATGGATACATGGCGTGGGCGCAGGACTCCGAGT
>Ga0181520_10008235_pt1 | contig 14909 bp, 15 predicted proteins | sample PEATcosm2014_Bin_29_FD_132451 | JGI IMG/M metagenome (GOLD analysis project Ga0181520, IMG submission 132451) | Peatland microbial communities from MTU Mesocosm Facility, Houghton, MI, USA - PEATcosm2014_Bin02_30_metaG | ecosystem: Environmental > Terrestrial > Soil > Wetlands > Peat | place... | reverse complement strand
GCTTCGGTCGTTGTCATAATGAGTTCACGAAGTCGCGCGAGAATCCAGCGGTCAAGAATATTTTCGCTCGTATCGTTCGCCGAGCCAGCATCGTCCTTGTAGAGCGAATAAAAAGCAAGAATGTTCCGCAGCATATTTACCACGCGTGCATGCGCGTCTTTCACATCCTCATCGCGGAACGCGAGATCCTCCGCCTGCATCAAGACCGACGACATCAGATAATACCGAAATGCATCCGCGCCATAACGATCAAAAAGTTCGTATGGATCGGTAAAGTTCCCTTTGCTTTTCGAAAATTTCGCACCGTCTGCGGCGAGAATGTTGCCGGTCGTAATAACATGGCGGAATGCGAGCCGGTCGAAAACTTCGACGCCGATTGCATGCAAATAATAAAACCACGCGCGCGTCTGCCCGATATATTCGGAGACAAAATCAGAAGGTGTTCGCTTCTCAAATTCTTTCTGATTCTCAAACGGATAATGATATTCGGCGAACGGCATTGAGCCGGATTCAACCCAACAATCAACCACTTCAGGAATACGCGTGAGCGGTTCGCCTTTTTCATCTTCGAGCTGAATTCGGTCAATATATGGTAAATGATAATCGAGCTCGTAGTCGCGGTTATGCGGAAGCGGGACGAAATCAAACTCACGAAATTCTCCTTTTTCCGCTTTTCCTTCTGTAACGAGTATATTTTCCCACGCCTCTTTTTTCTCCCATCCTTTCACAATCGCCTCGAGCGATTTAAAGGCAATGCCGTGCGAAACAATAAGCACTCGTTTATCACGAAGCTCATTTTCAATTTCGTACAAGAACGAACCGAAACGCCGAATCGCGTCAAGATAACTCTCACCACCCGGGATTGGGTCCGTGATGTTGTGTTCAGCTCGCAGCGCAGAAAATTCATCGATGGCGCTGGTCCCGTCAAATTTCCCGACATCTAATTCGCGCAATCGTTCATCAAAAATAATCTTTTCTTTCGAAATACCGATCGCTTGCGCAACGGTCTCCGCCGTCTCGCGCGTACGCAAGAGCGGTGAAGAATAAATTTTCGTGATGCCTTTTGCGACAAGTTGTTTCGCGCTTGCGGCTGTTTGATCTTTTCCTTTTTCCGTCAGGCCGTTTTCAGTTCTTCCGTTAGCGTTAAAAACTTTACGAACATTATTCTCTGCTTCGCCGTGGCGCATCAGGAAATATTTGTTGCCGGATTTCTTCGTGTGCTTTTTTAATTCTTCAAGAGAACCAATCACGGTTACATTTCCACTTTTATCTTTCCAAATCGGCAATGGACTCGCCCAAAAGCGATTACGAGAAATCGTCCAGTCGGGAGCAGTCTCGAGATTGTGTTTGAAGCGACCTTCTTTCAGATGCTTCGGTATCCAATCAATTTTTTCATTTTCGGAAATCATTTTCGCCTTCACTGATTGGATGTCGATGAACCAACTTGATACCGCGTTATAAATAAGCGGCGTACCACAACGATAACAATGCGGATACGAATGGGTGTGCGCCTCTTTCACGAAAAGAAGTTTGCGTGATTCTAGATCTTCGATAATTTTTTGATTCGCTTTTCTGATATATTCGCCGCGCAAAAATGCTGGTGTGTCATCATTGTAGGTCGCGTTCGGATTTAAAAGTTGAATCATCGGTAAATTTTCTCTTTTGCCGAGGTTGAAATCGTCTTCGCCATACGACGGCGCGATATGCACGATGCCTGTGCCTTCTTCAGTAGTCACAAAATTCCCAGCAAATACCTGCCACTTTTTACCTTCATAATTTTTCACTTTTTCTATTTCATACAAAGGTTCGTATTCGATGCCAACAAGATCGCTTCCTTTCATTCCTTTCCCAGCACGCACGAAATGCATACCGTTTTCTTCCGTAATTTGATATTCAATATCTTTCCCAACCGCCAACGCAACATTCCCCGGCAATGTCCACGGCGTTGTCGTCCACGCGAGTAGAAAAGTATTCTCCGGTAAATGATATTTCTCCGGATTTTTTATTTTAAACTTCACCGTCGCCGCTTCTTCGGTGATATCTTTATAAGTATTGTCCATTGCGATTTCCGCTTTCGCAAGCGGCGTTTCGCAATGCGGGCAGTACATCAGCACTTTCTTCCCTTCGTAGAGCCGTCCTTTTTTATGGATTTCTTTTAACGCCCACCAGACACTCTCGATGTACGAATTGTCCATCGTCTTGTACGCATTATCGAAATCAACCCATCGCCCGACGCGTTCAATATATCGTTTCCAATCATGCACATATTCCAAAACCATCGCGCGCGCGGTCTCATTAAACTTCTCGATGCCGAGCGCAAGAATCTCTTTTTTATTTTTGAGTCCGAGTTTTTTCTCGACGAGCGATTCGATCGGCAAACCATGCGTATCCCAACCCCAGCGCCGGCGAACGAAATAACCGCGCATCGTTTTATAGCGCGGAATAAGATCTTTCGAGACCGACGAAAGCAAACTTCCCGAATGCGGCAATCCGGTCGCAAATGGCGGACCATCATAGAAAACGAATTCGCCTTTGGGAGATTTTTTCTCCAGCGATTTCTCGAAAATATGTTCGCGTTCCCAAAATGCGAGAATCTTTTCTTCGCGCTTCGCGGCTTCCGATTTTTCAGGCATTGATTCCATATATCACATTTTCTCCGGCGCAGGGATGCCGAGGAGCGTGAAGCCGTTTGACATCGTATTCGCGAACGCACGCGCAACGCGCTGTTTATACGCTTCTTCGGAACTGCCGAGGATTTGTTCCGTCGCATAAAAAGAATTCCACGCGGCCGCGAGCTCGATGAGATAATTGACGAGCAAGTTCGGCGCGAGCTCGCGCGTTGCGCGTGCGACTACTTCTGGGAAGTGCAGAATAATCCGTTCTATTGGATACGGTTCAGCCGGAACATCAGTGCCATTTCCTTCACCTGCAGCGTACATAAGAATTTTTTTTGCGCGCACGAGCGCGTATTGCAGATACGGACCCGAGTCGCCATTGAGCGACAACGACTTTTCTTCATCGAAAATAATATCCGAACCCGGCGCTTGCCGCAGAATCATGTATTTTATCGCGCCGATTGCAACTTGTTCGGCGATTAGCGGGTCGGGATTTTTCTCGCTCGCTTTCTTGATGATGTCTTCGATAAATTGTGCGGCGGTGATGACATTTCCTTCGCGCGACGACATTTTTCCGGTCGTTAATTTAAGAAGCCCGTGGAATCGCACGAGAATTTTGCTTTCCAAATCGGGAAATATCATTTCTGCCACTTTACGAACAACCTTAAAATATCCGCTTATTTCATTGGCGGTTATCGTGAGGAAAATATCAAAATTTCCTCTTCGTTTTTTCGCTTCCACGAGTCCGAGTTCTTTAGCTTCGTAGGTAGGCAAGCCCCTGCTGTTGATAAAAACGCGTGTGTGCAAACCATACGGTTCGCCTTTAAATACCACTGCGCCTTCGCTCTCTTCAAAAATTTCCGGATGCTTCTTTACAATGTCGAGACCGATCGGACCGACCTCGCTCTCAAAAAAATAATAAACAAACTTCGTGCCCAGTACGCGATACATATCTTCAAAATGCTCGAGCGACTCCGCTCGGCCTTCGTCATACAACGCGTTTACTGTCGGATCGCTTTTTTCGTAAATAACTTTATTGAGTGCGTCTATTTCATCTTTGTGTTCTTCGTACTGTTTCGAGCCAAAAACGTACGCTTCGCCCCATGAAGATTCTTTCTGTTGCTGCTTGCCCCAAATGGCTTTCGCCACATGCAGGCCGACATCACCTTGATAATTAGCCCGCGATACTTCGGCTCCCGATGCTTCAAACAAACGCGCGATACTTTCTCCTATCGCGTTGCTCATCAAATGTCCGATATGAAATTCTTTAAATGGATTCGGGTCGGTGTATTCGGCGATAATTCGCTTGTTTTCATTATCATTATTCTTCCCCCATTCTGTTCCCTGCGCATCGGCCTCATCAATTAAAAAATTGACTGCCGCGCGCGAAAGTGTGATGTTCACGAAACCCGCGCCGGCGATGTCGACTTTCGCAACTTCGTCGCCGAGTTCTTTTTTCATATGTTCCGCAACTTCGGCGGCTTTTTCCATCCCAACAAAAACCGCATAATCGCCAAAAGCCGGATTCGCCGGCCGTTCGACGACGAACGAGCCCTCGCCGCCAACAACTTCCCGAACCGCTTTTTGGATTCGCTCGTGCATATGACGAGTGTACCACTACCGAGAAATTCAGAATATCTCTCTTATTTCCCTGTTGATCCGAACCCGCCCCGGTCTGCATCTTCAAGAGAATAGACTTCATTCCAAACAACACGATCGAAAGGCAAAATAAGCATTTGTACGATTCGATCGCCGCGCTTCACTTCGACCGGAGTATCTGTGAAATTATAAAGTGCCGCTTGATATTCATCGTTGTTTCCGGAAAAATCTTCGTCGCCGATACCGATGCCGTTCGCCATGATGAGACCGCGCTTGTGGAGCGAACTTCGTGCGGCAACCAGCACGAAATGTCCGCGCGGAGGTTTGAGCGCAATATTCAATGGCACTAAACAAAATTTTTCCGGCGGAATGACAGTCGTCGTCCGCGCGACACAATCCATCGCCGCGGCTCCGCTTGTTTTATATTCCGGAAGCGGCAAATCCGTGTCTATCCTTTTTATGCGGACTTTCATGAAAAATAAGTGTAACAAAATCTAAGTTTTTTAACAGATACTCAATGATTTGGAAGTGGCGTATACTATGCTTATCTCTCATGAATCCCATCACACTCAAGCAGATATACTCTTTTGATGACACGCAAAATATGCTCCGAAAGATTGTTTTTCGGGGAATCTACAATGCGAAAGGTTCGCACATTCGCCCTTATAAAAATGCTCGCTTTTCGATTACCACGGTATATCCACAATCGTCGCCGGGAAATTCGCCTGAATTGCGCGTGGGGAAAAAACGCGAACCGCTCTTCACGCCGCAACCGACCATTTACGAAAACCAAACAAAAGTTATGGAGGAAGTTGATTCGTTTCTCCTCGCGCATGGCATAAAAATGAGTGCGCTTCGGCAGGCAGTGGAATATTCCTGGGAAGGACGCGGTGACTTTCATATCCTGCCGCCAGTCATCGAAAAACAAACCTATCATTTAAAAAACGGCTATCTCGACCTTCCACGGCTCCTAAAACGCTTTCAAGGACTTCATGTGAAAGACGCGTGCGGAAATCTGCACACCATCTCGAATCGATATCTTGATTCTTTTTATATCGACGAGGTGAGCAAGATAAACCATCTTGATATTTTCAATTCGAATGTACCGATTATCAATTACGGACTCGGACACGATGGCGAATTTACATTTTATATCGTCTGCGACGGCGCGCATCGCCTCGATTATGTTCTTGAAAAAATTAAACAGCCGATGCAAGTGCTTCTCGTGGAGCATCGAAATGAGAAAAAACTTCTGTATCCGTATTATGCGTTCCCGGTTCCCTTCCGCCCGTCATTGCGGCTCTCCAGCAAGAAGTCGGAAAAGATGTGCCACCGGCTCGAACGCGACAAAATTCATTTGTTGAATGATTTTATAAAAAAGACCTTGCATTACGATTGGGAAACTGGCGGACTGAAAGTAAGCAAGTTGCGCAGTAACGCGGAAATTTTCTGAACTATTGCCATGGACGCTTTCGCTCTCGGTTCAGCACTCGCACAGGCCATTGAGCTCTCGTTGCTCGACGGTAAAAGAACTTTGAAAAGCGGTTCGGTAGCCGTTTCAAAAAGCGGCGCTTGGTATTTGGCGGGTGCGGTCGGTTCGGAAAATCATCTTCTCGATATTTCTTCCGAACTCGCGGTGCTGGTGCGTGCCGCCCACAATAACGACATTCTTATTGAAGAAATTCATACTCTGGTGACTGATTCCGCGGCACTCATTTCACCGTTGACACTGAAGATACTCGCCGACCATAGTGCGCGCACCGGAATTGCTATTCAATATACGATCCGCGACACTACAGGAAAAATTCTATTTGACATCGCTGACGCACGCGATGCAATTCCTTTTTATCGCGCGCCAGATTCTGTTCTTGGTTTGGTTACAAAGCGTGCGCCAAAACCTGCAAAAGTTTCGTTGGACAAAAATTCTACAGAGAGCGCCGAATACCAATTACGAACATGGGCGCTCGCGGGATGCGAACGAAATTTCCCGACATACGACGGCGCGTCCGGATACGGCGCCGCGCTTCTGACTGCTTCCGGAGAAATATATTACGGCGGACAGTATTCCACTTTTGAACAGCGTTTGGGCGTCCACGCGGAAATGGGTGTGCTCATAAACGCACTCATGGACGGCGTGCGCGACATTACGCATCTTGGCGTCGCTTCTTCGAGTTTACGATTTGTAGAGACGCCTTGTAGCCCATGTGGTTGTTGTCGGCAATTCATGGCGGAATTATTTCGCTCGTATGACATCTCGCCGAAGATTCTTCTTTTTGCTTCCGGCAATGAACAATTTGTTTCATATGCAATTGAAAATATTCTTCCCGTGCAATGGTCAAATAAAAAATGATGACTTCCAAACCATCTTTTCCTCTCGTTGACGCTTTACTCCTCACGCCTTCAGAAGCTGTTGACGGACATATCGGCGTCTGCACAAACACCACTGCGCCCGGCCAAGTATTTAACGACATAGCGGAAGAAAATCGTCCGGTTGTTTCTGTGCTCGGCCCGCTTATTGTGAATCGTGATGGAACCGAGCGCATGATCTTGAATTCGCTTGTGCATCCGACGCTTTCGTACCTTATTCTTTTTTCCGAAGAATCATTGACTTTTTCGCCGAGTACAAATCTGTTACTCGCACTTATGCATGGTCTCGATAAAAATCGCGAAGGAAATTACATCAAAGACGGTCAAGCCGCCTCGGCTCATTTTCCGAACCTTTCCGAAGATGTTCTGGATTTGTTCCGTAAACATATTATCGTGTTGCCGCTTTTTATGTCGCAGAACAAACGAAGCACGTCCGTTGTATCCGACTATCTCGAATGGCTTGGTTCCCGCATACCGAAAGATATATTAGCATTCCTGAAAGAAGCGAATCTGAAAGACAAAAAATATTATGACTCATTGAATGACCTCGTCACTTTGCTCCGCGTCATTCCGCAGAAAAAGAAAGTTCCCGCAACGCTAAACCCGAAGGATTTTCAGCAACTTCAACCACCGCGCGTGGATATTCCCGAGGATCGCACCTTACAGAAAGTTCCCTTTCGTGTTTCGCTTGAAAATAATTTGTTGCGGCTTGATATTCGAGTCGGCGACACAACATATTTCATCCGTGGAGACAACGATTTCCGCATGGAGTATTCCCTGATGAAATTTCTCGGCGAACGGAAAAAAGTATTCACGTCTGTTGAACAATTCCTCATCGGTGCGGAGCTGAGCCGCTTGAATATTGAGCGGGTTGCGGGACTTCATGCAATATCATTTGTTCAGCCGAATGATATTCGCGGCACTGAAGAAATATTATTGGAGCCGAATATCGTGCTCGTTCCCGATCAACGATATTATTATCGCATCGGGCTTCAAGGCACGGCGGTGTCGGTTCTCTGTATGGCGTTTGATGTCTGTGAGGAAATATTTGAACTCTGTTCGACTGAAGCGAACGGTATCTTCACATGGCTCGCGGAAAAAAACCGTTTCCAAAAGTATGAGATGGATATTCTGCATCGGATGGATGTTGGCGGACAAGTCGGCCGCGCGCGTATTGCCGCCGATCTTGGTTATTCATTCATCCAGGACTTTCCCAGCATTTTCAAAATAAATAAAGAAAATCTGCCGCTCCTCATAACCGAGAGCGATTCGTTTCTTGATGCGCATCGCAGTATTTTGCTTAAGGTCTATACCGAAGGACTAACCGAGGAACATGCCGACGCGCGCAAAGGGCTCGCGCGAACAGCGATTGCGCTCGCTGTGTATCGCAATGCGGCCACCGCATTCGCCAAAATGCCGAACATGTATAAACAAGGAACAATTTCCACCGACGAAATGCGTAGCGCATATAAACAACAACTCTTGCGTCTCGACCACGACGGCGATTATAGCTATGGTGAACGCACGCGCGTTCATTTTGGATTTGACCAGCTCGAGAGAACGATTGAGATCCTCAGGAAAAATCCCGCGCGTCCGACGATCGTCCAGCGCTTCGATCCGATTGTGGATATGGATATTTCTTTTGACCCGAATACCGGGCGGTCGATTTCTACCCATGATCCTTGTCTCACGCACGATATTTTTTTTATCGCGGACAAAAAACTTCACTCATTTCATATCGCTCGCGCACACAACTTGTCGAATGCCTATCCAGAAAATATTTTTGGCTTGTATGACGCGTATGTCACCACAGTGCGCGAAGCGCTCAGCCTCGTTTCAGGTGATTTTTATATGCTTTCCAATCGCGGCAACATCCTTCTTCTAACCGAAGAACAGCGTGTTCGCAAAATTATTGCTGAACCGTCGAAGCCGATTGGAACCGTGGATCGTACGAGTGGATTGTATCTGCTCGGTGAAAATGTGCGAGAATCTTCTCGCGGCGGAATTTCCTATTTCACCGCGCCGCTTGTTGAAACTGCACTTTATGCTCATCCAACTGTCGAGCGTCTGGCGCATTTTGAAGGTGTTGATATTCTAAATCGCGCCATTACCTATCTTGAACAAAAAGGTTCGAATCATAATAATCCTGTCCTCAGCACCTACCAAGCCGGTCGTTCGAATCCGCAAGCCGACCATCTTGTGTTCTTCCAGGCAAATGTATTCGGCAAAAAACTTCATGCAACGGCAGTTTTTTCAAATCACGCTCCGAAGCGAATCGAGGACTTGAAGCTTGTGTCTGCAATCGCGACCGCATACGCAAAGCGTCTCGCGACGCCGCTTGGAAATGCGAACATTTTTTATGTCAACGGAATCTAATTATCTTGCCGATATTCGAATTATCGGGTTCGACCTCGATCAAACGCTGTACCCGAAGTCGCCGCTTATTGATGAAAAAATTCAGGAATATCTGTATCAAAAAATTGCGGAGCATAAAAATGTTTCGCTTGGTGAAGCTGAAAAACTTTTTAAAGAACGCTACCGCGACGGTGTCGGTATGAGCGGCCGAAAAACTATTGAAGATCTCGGTCTTTCGGATGCATCCAGTATCGTACAAGAGGCGCTCGAACGTGCAGACATCGCTTCGACATTAGAACCTGATAGAGAAATAAACCGATTACTCGCCGATATGCGCGCCCGTTATGAAGGCGTTGACCTCATCACGGGTTCCGATGGGTATCAAACAAAAAAGAAACTCCAGGCGCTCGGGCTCAACGAGATGTTTTCTCATATCATTACGGAAGATCAAGGAACGAAATCAAATGGTGAAGGTTATCAGCTTTGGCTTTCATTGTATCCGAATCTTAAACCGAATCAATTTCTCTATGTCGGTGATCGCGTGCAAATTGACCACGAAGTTCCTTCCTCGCTCGGCATACGAACCGCGCTGGTGTATGTAAAAGAAATAAATCTGGACCTCCTGTGTTTGCAGTATGCTTCTCTGAAGGATTTGCTCGCCGTTCTATCATAAAACAAAACGCTCGCCAGACTTGAAACAGTCCGCGCGAGCGTTCTTTCATCTCTTTTCCTACCGATAGAAAGCCGTCTTATCGGCCTCTACGACAACGACATCCGGAATCTCATTCTCCGGAATCGTCACTTCGCAGAAATGCAGTTCGTAAAGAGTGGCGAGACCCGGATAACTTAAACTTTCTTTTTGTCTGGTTCTCGTTTCCTTAAAAGTCACGGGGTAACCCCACGCAAACGGCATCTCCTCTTCAATGAGTCGCTGCGCGGTTTCAATAGGGTTTTCTCCATACTTCATCTTTTCTCCCGTCGATGCATCCAATGTCCGATGGCGCGTTCGTTTATCGGCTGTAAAGACCTGTTTGTCTTCCACAAGCACGAACTCGTCCTTGTAGATGTTAAGACAAAGAACAGTCGTTCGGCGAACGAGCTTTCCGTCTTCGATACTGAGAACGCATTCGCCGAGTTGTATCTCCTCAAACAGGTGCCCGAGAGTTTTTGCTGCGCCATGCCCATAGGATTCGACGGGAACTTCATGCTCGATAAGGACTTCGCGAAGCTCATCTGCAGTTGAAACTGTTAATTTCTCCACAACAAACACCTCCTTTTGTTTTGTCTACAGTCCGCCCCGAACTCTACGCGCCCAAAGAACAAAAAGCAACCTTACTTCACCTCGACTCCCATGCTCCGCGCCGTGCCTGCGATGGTACGCGCCGCGGCTTCGGGGGAACTCGCGTTCATATCTGGCATTTTCTCTTCGACGATCGCCGCAATTTGCGCTTTCGTGAGCGTGCCGGCTTTATGTTCGCGCGCTTTGGTCGAACCCTTTTCGATGCCGAGCGCTTTCAGAATCAGCCGCGATGCCGGTGGATTTTTCATAATAAACGAGAACGAACGGTCGTCGTAAACCGAAAGTTCGATCGGAATGATGGTTCCTTGCTTGTCCTTTGTCGCCTCGTTAAACTGCGTGACGAACTGGCCGATGTTCACGCCCGCCGGGCCGAGCGCGGTGCCGACCGGAGGCGCTGGCGTCGCCTTGCCGCCCGGTATCTGTAATTTAATTTTCTTTACGATAGTTGCCATAACAGAATCGACTCTACCTTAAAGTTTCCGAACTTGCAAAAAGTCGAGCTCGACCGGCGTTTCGCGCCCGAACATCGAAACCATCACCTTCACCTTCCCACGATCTTCGTCGATGTCGCTCACTTTGCCCTCAAGGTCTTTAAACGGACCGTCGGCGATGACAACCGGATCATCTTTTACGAGGTCGATGCGATGTTTGGGCGCTTCGGCGGTCATTCGTTTCATCAGAGACGCAACTTCCGCATCTTCCATCGGCACCGGCGTGTTGCCGCTTCCGACGAAGCCCGTCACGCGCGGCGTATTCCGCACGACAAACCAGGAATCATCGTCGACAATCATTCGCACGAGAATATAGCCCGGATAAATTTTTTCTTCTTCAATAATGCGCTTGCCGCCCTTCACGCGAATTTTTTTCTCGGTCGGCACGATCACATCGAAAATTTTGCCCTCCATGCCGAGCGATTCGATGCGCTGTTTTAAATTGCGTTCGACCGCATTCTCGTAGCCGGCGTAGGTATGGATGGTATACCAGCGCGCATCTTTTTGAGTATCATTCTCGTCCATACAAAAATATTATCCGCCGATAATGCGATTCACGATGGAACCGAATCCGTAATCAAGCAACCCAACGAGCGTCGCGATTGCCGCCGCGATAAAAATAACCACGAGCGTGTGCGCGATTGCCGTCTGTCGTGTCGGCCAGACAATATGGGTGAATTCTTCGCGCACATGCTTCAGATATGAGATGAGTGCATTCATAGTGATTCTGTTTGGTAAATAAAAAAGCCCCGCGGGCTTTGATACCGGCATCATAGTATGGCGCATTGTCCGCGTCAAGCTCCGCGTGGGGAAATCTGAAAACGATTGACAATTTAACTTGCGATGATACTATTGCGCACGGGCGATAAAATCAAAGGAGGAACTTATGAGCCGAACGGATCAGAGCGGGAAAAAGATTCTTGACCTTTTTAGTCCGGAGCCGGGGATTGAGCTCTGTGTAATTTGCGGAGCTGAAACAAGATTCAGGAGGAATGACCCGATTGAAATACGGGAAAGTTATGTTGAGGGTTGCGGCCAGCTTTGCGACCCTTGTAACTATTCCTATTCCATGAATGTGCGGGAATAGATCGTCAGTCTTCGGCCTCGCGCTTGCGCGAGGCCGTTCTCTTTTTCTTTTTTATTCAGTGGATTTCGTATGTAATTGAAACCGATGCGTTGTATGTGTTCTCCCCCGTCGGAACAGTCGGTGTTGAGGCCGCTTCGGCACTCGTCGCGCCAGCGCTCATCGAATAAACCGGGTACGGCGTAGTGCCCGAGGATTCGCTGAAGTTCACAATTTTGCCGAGCGAGATGCCGAGTTGTTTAGCGAGAAGCGATGCTTGTATTTTTGCTTTTGTAATCGCATCCGCGCGTGCGGCGTCATAACCGGCGGATGGGTCATCAAGCGTGAAATTGGGACCGGAAATATTTTGCACCGAAAGTTTCCCCAAGCCGCCGAGAAGCGTGCCAACTGCCGTGAGGTCGCGCATCGTCACTTGAATCGTTTCAGAAACTTGATAGCCGGTAACTTTCGAGGAGCTCGGGCAAAAGACGCCTGGCGGACAATTTTCATACGAATACTGCGGCGTGATGTTATAGGAAGTGGTGGTCACATCTTTGTCGGCGATGCCCTGCCCTTTTACAAAGGCAAACGCGGCGTTCGCTTGCTTAGTGGTCGCAGATTGCGCGTCGGCGACAGCCGCCGCGGTGTTTTGAACGGTGAAAGAAATGTTGGCGACATCTGGCGGAAGCGTTGCTTGTCCGTCGCCCTGCACGGTGATGGTGTCGGTCGCAGGATTCGATGGACGGCCGAAATTTCCCGCGGCGAGTATCGTCTGTGAAAGAAGAAACAATGAAAGCAGTGCAAGCGTAACGATGCCGGCAATGCGCATGCCATGATTTTTACAAAGCCCGCACGAACAGTTGTTCTCCATAAAAAATTGGTTATCGGTTAGTGCTGATTATTGTATCACCTGGTCATTCTCCCTGCAGAGTCGTGAGCAGTTTCTCGAGCCCCGCGTTCGCCGGCAATGTGGTGATATCGAGATTCGGATCGGTCCAATTCGCAACACTGGTATCAATCGCGTCAAAGCGCAGAACATCGCTCCCGCGCGCGAGATAATAGGCCGTGTCAACCGTCCCTTCGAAGCGTTGGATGGAAACAACGGTAAAGCGATGCGTGCCAAGTACGGTGGAAGAAAATGAGATCGCGCTGACTGGCGCGCCGGATGCGCCACTGATTGCCGTTTGTTGGATGGTGTCGAGCGCAGTCGATGATGCGGCAATCGCGTAGCGGCGAATGACGATGTCGGCGGTTGACGAAGCGGCTGACATTTCATATGCGGCAACACTCGCAGAATCAGGAAGCGTCGTCGCAGTAAATCCTGTTGGAATCGCAAATGCGATATTGATATTCGAAAGCGAAACATTCGGCGACGGGCATGGCGGAAAGGTGCAGGACAATCCGGTGCGCGAGACCGAGGTTCCGTCAGGACAAATTTCCGCATCCATCGGACACGCGATCGGTTGCGACGGATGTTCAACCGCGTTGCGATACCAAAGTCCGCCAATCACAACAATAATGACGAGCAACACCGCAAGAAGAAAAGTTTTCATTCTGGAATGATAGCACTTACCGATAAAATATTGGGGCGGCTATCGAGAATCGAACTCGAATCGAGAGCTCCACAAGCTCCAGTGTTAACCGTTACACCATAGCCGCCATACGCGCACGAGATTTTTTATACCACGAATAACATTTCTTAGTAATGCGGCGATTCTTCTTCAATGTCAGTCTGATGATTCGCAAGACGCGCGAGCGCGAAGAGGAGCGATGAAAGACGGTTCATATACGCCATCGTTTCGTCGGAAATCTTGCGGGTATTCATTTCGTGAACGGCGATAACGCGGCGTTCGGCGCGGCGCGCGAGCGTTCGCGCGACATCGAGAAGTGCGGATAATTCCGTTCCGCCCGCAATCGAAAAGTTTTTTATCGGCGAAATTTCTTTTTCTATTTCATTTATCAAGTCTTCGATATTTTTCACCGCACTTTTTTCTATTTCTTTATTTGCGCCCGCGATTTCTGCTTGAACGATAAAAAGATTTTCTTGTGTCTCGCGAATCGCTAACGCGATTCGCGGTGAATCTGCCGCATGAACTTTCACGAATCCGAGAAACGCGTTCAATTCATCGAGTGCGCCGAGCGCTTCTGGAATTTCTGACGACTTTGAAATCTTCCACTGATCGCAGTCGAATAGTTTTGTTTTCCCGTCATCGCCAGCGCCGGTATAAAGCATGTTGTGCCCGGGAGAGGACTCGAACCTCCACGCCCTTGCGGGCTTATCCACCTCAAGGATAAATGTCTACCAATTTCAACACCCGGGCAACGGAAAAATTATACCACAGCTTCTTCTTTTTCTTCAACAATTTCCGGAGCCGCTTCCTCCGTGGCGATTGTTTCGTCGCTGGTAAGATGCATCATGCGCGCATTACGCAACTGGCGGCGAACGGCTTTAGCCGCTTTCTCTCGAATGAAGTAGAGCTTCGCGCGGCGAACATTGGAACGCTTCACAATCTCGATAGAATCAATCAACGGAGAATAAAGCGGAAATGTCTTTTCAACGCCAACGCCCGAAAGTATCGCTCGAACCGTGAACGACGCGCCCGGCTCGGTGCCGTGTTTTGCCGAGAGTACGAGGCCTTCGAAAACTTGCGTGCGGGCGTTCTTGATAGTTTTTTCTTTTTTATCGGTGCCGCGGCCTTTTTTAATGTCCACGATATTCTGCACCACGCGCACCGTGTCGCCCGGGCGAATGCCGAGCTTCGCGCGTCCTTCTACATTGACCGAAGTGATGACCTTCTCCATGTGTCGCGCACATTAGCATGCTGTGCGAAGAAATACAAATTATAAAAAGAAACGCCCCGTGGTCGTCCATAAGCGGACAGGCGCGGGGCGAGAGCCGACTGGCTCATTAGGAAAGAAGAAAGAAAACGAGACTTGTTGCCATGAGCACAAGAAACGCGGCGTAGAGCGTAATCAGAGATTTTTTCTTATCCGCGGCGAGGGCGTTGAAGGCGGCGAGGGCGGCGAGGGCGGCGAAGGCGGCGGCGAAGGCGTTGAAGGTGGCGAGGGCGGCGAAGGCGGCGGCGAAGGCGTTGAAGATGGCGGCGAGGGCGGCGAGG
>Ga0181520_10008234_pt1 | contig 14912 bp, 16 predicted proteins | sample PEATcosm2014_Bin_29_FD_132451 | JGI IMG/M metagenome (GOLD analysis project Ga0181520, IMG submission 132451) | Peatland microbial communities from MTU Mesocosm Facility, Houghton, MI, USA - PEATcosm2014_Bin02_30_metaG | ecosystem: Environmental > Terrestrial > Soil > Wetlands > Peat | place... | reverse complement strand
GCAAAGTCCTCAAAGTCCATGGGGCACTGGGCGACCACCACCGCCGGAATGTCCACCTGGGATAGAATCTCTTTGGCCTTGGATATGACGTGGGATCTTACATTTCCTAAATGGAAGACCGCCAGCTTGTGCCTGCCTATCTGCTCTATCTCCTTTCCGCTTATGCCGAAGGTAGGTCCGTAGCCGCGGGATGCCTGATTGAAGCTTTCAGGGACGCCGGTTCCAGAGTCAAGCACAAGAACGCTGGTCTGAATGCCCTCGCGCCGAAGGCCATAGGTCATCTCGCAGACGGGCTTGGTTATGTGCCTGCGTCCAGGAGACATGGCCACAGCTATAACATCGGGCCTTAAGGCCTCGGATAAGGTTCCCCTCTGGGCTAAGCCTCCGCCTTTGGCTAGGCCCATGCTCTCCCTGCAGTCCACGACCTGGGTTGTCCTACCGATCATGATTATGAGAAGACGGGGTGAATATATAGATCTACCGAAAAGAATCTTTAAAGCAGAGCTTAAAGACAGAGTTTATTATCAAAAGCCGGCTTAACCAAAGAATCATGCTGACCTTCGTTGGCCTTGGCCTCTACGACGAGAAGGATATCTCAGTCAAGGGCCTGGAGGCCGTGAAAAACGCCGATCTGGTATATGCAGAGTTTTATACCTCCTGCCTCATGGGCACATCCCACGAGGAGCTGGAGATGTTCTACTCCAAGGGGATCCGCCTCCTCACCAGGCACGACGTCGAGGAGGAGACCACATGGCTGGAGGAGGCCCGGGATAAGGACGTGGCCTTCCTGGTAGGGGGCGACCCAATGGTCTCCACCACTCATCTGGACCTGAGGCTTCGTGCCCTGGAGAGGGGCATCAAGGCAAAAGTGATTCATTCATCATCCATAGTCACGGCGGTATCGGGGGCCACGGGCCTCCAGAACTACAGGTTCGGAAGGTCCGCCACTATTCCCTTTCCTTACACCGCCAGAGGCAAGAGGATAGTCTCAGAGACTCCGTACTCCGTGATCATGGAGAACACCGAGAGAAACCTGCATACCATGCTCTTTCTGGACATTCAGAACACTAGGCACATGACCGTGAACGAGGGGGCGCAGCTCCTTCTGGAGGCCGAAGCGCATGAAGGAGGGGTCCAGCTCAAAGGACGCATCGCCGTAGGCATTGCCAGGGCAGGCTCGGACGGTGCCACGGTCAAGGCCGATATTCTGCCGGTGCTGGTGGGATCTGACTTCGGGGGGCCCCTTCACATCATGGTCGTCCCAGCTAAGCTGCATTTTATGGAGGCCAAGGCCTTGGTGGCTCTAGCAGGGGCGCCGCCGAGGATCGCCCAAGAGGCTGAGTGAAGGAATCCTATGGCTTTAATCCATCGATCAATAGGGGCTCTTGGGAGTAGAACATAGCCCCATGAAGGTTTCACACCACGGCATCGCACCATGGGAAGAGCCGCAGCTTGGATCATAGTCCTCCTTGGGTTGGCATACGCAGGTTATAATCGCTCTCGGATTTCTCGCCCTAAAATCACCTCAGGAACCGATCGGTGATCCATACATCTTTATCATGGAATCGATCATCCGCCTCATGGCGCCCTTGATAGCCGTGTGCATGGTAGCGATTCACGCCTACGTGCCTCCAGAAGTCAAGGCATACGGTTTTGCAGCCCGTGTCTTTATGATCCTTCTTGCCGGCATCACATCTCGCGTTCACTTCGTTATACCGACTGCAAGCCGCCATATCGAAGCTTCCGGATTTTTATGGGCCCCTTTGCTCTTTTCTTTCAAGTGGCCATCCGCAGTTTATGCGTTGGATATCCTTGCATGGGATTGGTTCTTTGTCCCCTCATTTCGCTTCGCTGTGCCCGTGTTCAAGACAGGCGGGGGGCAATGTTGCGAATTCTCATGATGATCCACGGGGTCCTATCTCTCGCCGGATTGATCGGCGTGCCCCTCGTAAATATGCAAATCCAGAACATCCGAGTCCTCTGCTACGCTGTGTTGGCCCCGATCGTCTTTTTACTGAGGGGCGTGGTCTTCGTGCGCATCCAACCAGCGCCGGCAAACGCCGAAAAATGCTCCACCACCGCTAATATAAACCGTTAGCCTGCTCCTTGAAAGGCAATCCTTTAATAATAGGTACTCCGGTACTCCCCGAGCCGTACCGGAGGAATCCATGCCCAAGGTTACTGTGGACATACCCCAGCACATAATAGATGACTTGAACACCCACGTCGGAGACGGAAAGAAGTTCGTAAGCTTCTCCGATGCCGTAAGGACCGCATTGCGGAAGATGCTCGACCAATTGGACGAAGTTGACAGAAGACGGGGGCGGTCTGAGTGAAGCTTGGACTTCAGTCTGAATTTGACGCCGCCCACCACCTACCGGATTACCCGGGGAAGTGCGCCATGGTCCATGGCCACACCTATAAAGTCGAGATCGTTGTGGAAGGGCCTAGGGGAGACGATGGCTTCGTCATGGATTTCTACCAAATTAAGAAATATCTGAACTCAGCCTTGGAGGAGATGGACCACAGGGACCTGAATGATATTCTTCCCAATCCGACGGCTGAGCTGATCGCCGATAGGCTTTTCAAACGTTTGAAGGATGATCTAAAAGGCACGGTGGTATGCCTGGTATCCTTGAAGCTCTGGGAAGGGAATAATAAGTGGGCCATGGTGGAAAGATGAAGATGATGGTGACATGGGGATGATGGCAAGAGAAGGCACCCTGGGAGAGATCTTCTCTAGCATCCAGGGAGAGGGACCTCTTATCGGCAGAAGGCAGATCTTCGTGAGAATGGCAGGCTGTAACCTCTGCTGCAGGTACTGCGATACCACGGGGTTCAGAGCTCCGGCAGAGGTGTGTAGGGTGGAGATCCCTCCGGCCTCTGGCAGATACAGGGTTATTAGGAATCCCTTAAGCCCTGGGAAGGTCCTGGAGGAGATCTCTAATCTCAGGAGCCCCGGGCTTCACAGCATCTCCATTACCGGTGGCGAGCCCTTGCTCCAGCCCACCTTTGTTAGAGATCTGGCTAATCGTTGTAAGGAGGTCGGCCTTGAGGTTTACCTGGAGACCAATGGCTATTCATCAGAGCGCTTTGGGACCCTGGCTGAGGTCCTGGACTACGCTGCCGTGGACATAAAGCTCAAGAGCCACCGGTCCTGCGATCCGGAAGGCTGGCCGCATCTGCTGGAGAACGAGATAGAGTGCCTGAGGATCGCCGGAGAGAAAGAGGTATCCTCCATAGCCAAGATGGTGATTCTCCGAGGTACAAAACCTGAAGAGATCGAGGCAGCCTGCCAGCGCCTGGAAGGCCTGGAGGTATTCCTCTCCCTTCAGCCGGCCTCGGGGGCAGAGAGACCCTCTTCCAGGGAGCTCCTCCAGCTCCACGAGGTCGCATCCAGGTACATGGATCTGGAGATGGTGGCAGTGATCCCTCAGGCCCACAAGATCATGGGTGTGCTTTAGGGAGTTCCGCTACCGGGCTTAAGGGGCGGTATGAGGTCGCTGGGCTTGATCTCGGAGGGGTCTTCAGTGCTGTTCTTCATCTCCTCGGCCATCTCCTTGAGCCTGGCCTGATAGGCAGCCTTATATCTCTCCTTCTTCTCGTCCCACTTGTTGACGGTTTTGTCCAGGGCCTCGAACATGTATTCCTTGGCCTTGGTTATGGTCTCCAGATCGCCTCTGAACACCAGAAGCTCCCTTTCCACGACCTCGCCCGCGGTCTCTGTCATGTCCACCTTGGCCTTTCTCCTCACCACGTCCACGTCGAATTTTTCCACCACATCCCTTATGACGGAGATAGGCATTCCCAAGGGTATGGCCAGGTCGTAAAGCCCGGTTAAGTCCTCTTTTGGGGCATCGCCCTTGGGATCCTTCCCAGGGATCCTTTCGTAGGGAGCATCCATGAAAACATCGCCAGCAAAACTCTTATTGCTCGGATTTAAGCCTGTCGAAATAGAAATATAGTAATCGATAGTTAATAGGCGCTAGATTATGTCCAGCATTCTTAGGACGACCCTCCTTCTGGGAGGCCTCACAGGTCTCATGCTGCTCATAGGAGGGGCCCTTGGGGGAAGGGGCGGCATGTTCATCGGCCTGATATTATCAGTGTTGATGAACTTCGGAGCTTACTGGTATAGCGATAAGATCGTTCTCAGCACTTACCACGCCAGGGAGGTAGGGCCTGAAAGCGCCCCTGAGATCTACGGCCTAGTCAGGAACCTGGCGGAGAAGTATGGTCTTCCCATGCCCAAGGTGTACGTGGTGGACACGCCCATGGCCAACGCCTTTGCCACGGGCAGGGACCCGGCCCACGCCGCCATAGCTGTGACCACGGGCATCACCCGCGTGTTGAATTACGACGAGATAGAGGGTGTCATAGCCCACGAGCTGACCCACGTCAAGAACAGGGATACCCTGATTAGCGCAGTGGCCGCGACCCTGGCCGGAGTCGTAACCTTCCTGGCCAACATGGCCCAGTGGGCCCTCGTCTTCGGGGACAGGGACGACAACGGCAACGTCCTAGGGTCTCTCTTGACGGCCATACTGGCACCCGTAGCCGCGACCATTATTCAACTGGCCATATCCAGGGGCAGGGAGTACGATGCAGACGTCGGCGGCGCCAGGCTTACAGGCCGGCCCATGGCTCTGGCCCGCGCCCTGTCCAAGCTGGAGAGGGCGGCGGGATCCACCAGGGCCAAAGCGACGCCCTCTACCGCTCACATGTTCATAGTGAACCCCCTTAAAGGGGCAAGCTTGGCCAACCTCTTCTCCACCCACCCGAGCACCCAGGATAGAATCAAGAGGCTCACCACTATGGAGGAAGGGAAACTGTTATAAACTGGATGGGCTATGCCCTGGTGCGGGTTGGGCCCGTAGCTTAGCTAGGTTATAGCGCACGGCTGATAACCGTGAGGTCACGCGTCCGAATCGCGTCGGGCCCACATCCTTTTAACCTAATTTTCTAATGATATCTTACACGATTTTCAGAAGTCGGAGGAATTTCATCCCCGAGATAGCGCCCTTCTAGTAGGAGCCACTAAACCCATAGAAGCCCTGTTTGGGCACCAGGGTAAAGGGCCTAAGATCTGTCGCGTACTGCAGAGCCAGGGATGAGAATAAAAGCCTAATACAATTTGGAAACTCCATCTAAATCTCCTATGTCAGAGCCAAAAGCTCTCAGCTTCTACCCAGAGAATGGTAACCACGGACAGATATGCCCCCTCGAGAGATCTCAAAACCCCAAAACGATCCTCGGGTTTTTTCAGGTATCTGGGCAAGGGTACAGCTCTAAAGCCGCCGCCGTTGGGCATGCCTGGGTCAAAATACTATCGTTTGATTTTTTAGGGCCAATCCACTTCGATTCAAAACGTTTATCAGCATAAACCGCTTTCTGACCACCTAATGACTAAGAGATCTGTGGACAGGAAGGCGGAAGAAAAAAGGGCATCCAGGCAGCTACTGGATAGCGCGCCCCAGGAAGGGGCAATCTCGGCATCTGAACCGAAAGAGGAACAATCCGGACCATCGCTACCGTCCATCAAAGAAGATTATTACTGGTACGCGGGCGTTATTTTGGCCTTCCTCTTCTCGTTCTACCTCAGGGCCATTGTACCCTGGTCCAGGGTATTCACAGGCGGAGACACGGTGACCTTTAGCAGCGAGAGCGACGCTTGGTACCACATGATGCTCGCCAAGAGCACCGTCATGAACTTACAGCGCCCCTGGTTTGACCCCATGACCTACTTTCCCCACGGAACCAGCATTCACTTTGGCCCTCTCATGGATTGGGGCATAGCCCTGGTATCTCTTATCGTGGGATTGGGCCATCCGAGCACCCACACCATAGACGTGGTAGGGGCCTTGGCCCCAGCGGTTCTAGGTGCCCTCTTGGTCTTCCCGGTCTACGTCATAGGCAAGGAGCTGGGTGGCAAGAGCTGCGGGCTGATCTCTGCCCTGATGGTGGCGGTGCTACCGGGCCAGCTCTTCTCGCGAACCACCCTTGGGTTTACCGATCACCACGCCGCTGAGATCTTCTTCAGCGCCCTTACTATGGCCTTCTTCCTTCTGGCCATGAGATCGGGAAAAGATCTGACCTTCAAGGCCCTTAGGTCCAATCTGGCCTCGGTCAAGATGCCCGCCCTCTACTCAGCCCTGGCAGGCGTCTCCCTGGGCCTGTACATAGACGCCTGGTCATCGGGATATCTCTTCGAGGGCATCCTCCTCCTGGCCATCATAATACAGGCCATGGTGGATTACATCAAGAACAGGGATGTAGAGTACCTGGGGGTCTCAGGAGCCATCACCTTCCTCCTGGCCATGGTCATGGTGCTGCCCTTCGTCAAGCTTTACAACGGCTTCACCAACTACCTCTACTCATTATTCCAGCCCACTATCCTTCTGGCGGGCACTGCAGCGTGTGTTCTCGTAGTATTCCTGGCCCAGGTCCTAAGGCAAAAGGGGCTCAATAAGTTCTACTTCCCAGGAGCCATAGCGGGCACTTCAGCCCTGGGGATGCTCGCCCTGAGCATTATCATGCCCCAGTTCACCGATGCCTTCTACCACGGTCTGAGCATCTTCCAGCCGAGATCCGGCGGAGCCGCCACCGTGGCTGAGGTGTCTCCCTTGCTCTATCCCCAGGGGATCTTCTCCCTGGACACCATCCAGGGTTACTTTCCAGGGCCCATGTTCGGGAGCACCTACCTAGTCTGGCTCTCGCCCTTCTTCCTGGCCATACTGGCCATGGCCCTCATGCTCATGCGCTACATCATGGGCCAGAAACCTCTTTACCTGGGCATGATGGTCTGGTCGGTCATTATCCTTTTCCTGACCCTGGCCGAGAACAGGTTCTCCTACTACTACGGGGTCAACGTAGCAGTCCTGACAGGTTTCCTGGCGGTCTGGGTTCTCCAGGAGCTGGGTCTGGACAGCACCCACGTAAATCTGAACTTCAAGGACCCTTCCAAGGACCTGATCGATAATGGAAAAGTAGCAGTATCAGCTATAGTCCTCTTCGCCCTTCTCATATATCCGAGCATCACCTTGAGCCTGGCCTCGGGGTTGTATGCTACCGGAGGACCTGAATCAGACTGGCTCACCTCCACCGCCTGGCTAGTGAACAATACCCCTGACCCAGGCATGGATATCTACAAGATCTACGATAAGCCGACGGATGGGAAGCCCTTCGATTACCCAAGCACGACTTACGGCATCATGTCCTGGTGGGACTACGGCCACCTGATAGAGACGAATGGGCATAGGATACCCAACGCCAACCCCTTCCAGCAGGGAATAGGCAGCACTACCAGAAATATCGCGGGATCCTCACCTTTCTTCATAGCTCAGAATGAGTCGACCGCTGAGATGGTGGCGGCCAACCTGGATACGACCAAGTCGCCCTACACGAACATCAAGTACGTGATGATAGACGTCCAGATGGCCTCTTACAACGAGAAGTTCCATGCTATGGCCTCTTGGTCTGGTGTATCCCCAAGCAAGTACTACGGTGCATTCTACCAGCTGCAGGGAGACACAGCCAAGCCCATCTTCGCCCTGCGCGCCCCGTACTTCCAGACCATGTCCTCGAGGTTGTACTATTTCGACGGGTCCGGGACTCCGGTAGGTCAGTCCTTCGCCATAAAGTACAAGCTTATGGAGCAGAACGGCAACACCTTCAGCGTCGTAACCGATCCACCCCTGATCTCCAGCAACTACATCGAGCTTCAGAACTACGTCAAGCAGGCCGGGAGCGAGGGTTACAGAGCCGAGATCATAGGCAACAGTGCTCCAACCGCCATGACCTCATCCGTACCTCTGGAGGCCCTGCAGCACTACCGCTTGGTCCATGAGTCCGAGAACACGGTGACCTACGACGGTCAAAAGTTCGTCAAGACCTTCGAGCATGTCCCAGGCGCAATGGTCATTGGCATGGCAGCCCCTGGAGCCAAGGTAAGCGCAACGGTTAACGTGCTTACCAACCATCAGAGGCTCTTTGAGTACAAGCAGTCCGCTACCGCCGACGCCAGCGGCAAGTTTACCCTGGTGCTGCCCTACTCAACCGAGGGACCGTCTCTCGCCGGAACCCACTTCGATACCATGCCGATAGGGCCATACCAGCTGAACATCGGCAGCAAGGCCTCCGCGCTCAAGGTGCCCGAAGAAGCAGTGATGTCAGGGAGCACCATCCAGGTGAGTTAATGCTCCTTGAGGAGATGAGCTGGCCTGAGATTCAGGCTGCCTTGGAGAAGACAAAAACGGTAATATTGCCGGTAGGAGCGACCGAGGAGCACGGCCCCCATCTCCCTGTCTTTACAGATACGGTCGAGGCGGTCGAGGTGGCCAAGGAGGCGGCCAGAAGAACTGGTGTTCTGGTGGCCCCCGCGATTCCCTACGGCATATGCAGGAGCACTAAAGGCTTCCCGGGGACCATAACCATAGGCTTCGATGCCCTCCGGCTCTTCGCCCACGACGTGCTCCTCTCCCTCAACGATACGGGCTTTAACAAGATCATGGTGCTCACGGGCCACGCCGGGGGCCAGCACGTCTCGGCCCTACAGGAAGCCTGCCAGAACGTGGCGGCGGAGAGGGATGTTCTAGTCAGCCTGGTCTCCCTCTTCGATCTCATAGATAACTCCATAGTCGAGGCCCCCCACGACGGCCACTCGGGGGAGATAGAGACCTCTCTTATGTTGACCTTGAGGAAGAGTCTGGTCAAAGGAAAACCCCAGGCCAACTACCCGCCCAGGCCAAGGTTTTTAATCCTGAAGGACGTTCGGCACCTCATGGGCAACGGCATCATGGGGGATCCCAGCCGGTCCTCCAGAGAGAAAGGCCTGACCTTCTTCGAGATGGCAGTTCAGGGCGCCATGAAGGCCCTGGAAGAGATGAACAAGCACTTTAGTCAGTAGAGAGACTTTTCTTATCACCCGTAGGCAGGACCGGAGGCGCTTTATCTAAAAAGGCGTCTTTCACTCACGCCTGATTATTGAGAGGATCATCATGCTGTCAGAGATCGATTCCAAGGTTATTAAAGCGATAATAAAAGGCGCTACCAACCCTCAGGAGGTAGCTGAGGAGACGGGCACCAAGGTTGAGGCGGTGAGGGCATCGGCCGATGCCCTGGCAGAAAAAGGGCGGATCAAGGTTTTCAAGTCCACAGAGGAGACGGTGGCCCTAACCGAGGAAGGCAGAAAGTATGCGGGGGAGGGGCTACCCGAGCGCAGGCTCTTAGGGATGGCGGGGACTTCCGTGTCTGAGCTGAAGGACCCGTCCTTGAAGATCGGCCTGGGCTGGCTGAAGAGGAAAGGCTGGGCTGCCATCGAGGGCGGAAAGATTGGACCCACGGGAGAGGCTTCGCTAGGCGAGGATGAGATAGCCTTAAAGATACTTCTTCAGGGGCCAAAGAAGACCACAGAGATGGATAAAAAGGCTCTAGCAGCCTTGAAGAGCAGGGGCCTGGTCAACATTTCCACATCCAAGTCCTGGAGCTACGAGGTCACCCCCGAAGGTTCCAAGGCCGCTGCTGAGATCTGCGAAGCCGCCGCGGAGATGGTAGCCCAGGTCACCCCGGAGATGGTTAAATCCGGCCAGTGGGAAGGCGATTGCGTAGTCCTGGGCGGAAAGCGCTACTGTGCCAGGTCTTACGATGTCACTCTGGCCGCTGAGAGGATCTATCCAGGAAAGGAACACCCCTACCAGCGCATCATAGATAGAATGAGGGAGATCATGCTGGAGATGGGCTTCACCGAGATTAGAGGTCAAATAATCCAGTCCAGTTTCTGGAACTTCGATGCCCTCTTCCAGCCCCAGGATCACCCGGCCAGGGAGATGCAGGATACCTTCTATCTCTCGACTAAAGCCCAGATACCCGACTTCACCAAGGTAAATGAAATGCATGAGTGCGGCGGGAACGTCGGGTCCACCGGCTGGGGTGGATGCTGGAGCCCGGAGATCGCCAGCCAGGAGGTTCTCAGAACCCATACAACCTCTGTGACCATAAAGTACCTGGCCGATCACCCCGAGCCCCCGGTCAAGGCCTTCGGCATAGACAGGGTTTACAGGAGGGAGGCCATCGACGCCACCCACACCCCCGAGTTCGAGCAGCTAGAGGGCATAATCCTGGACAGAGATGTGACCTTCGCCAACCTCCTGGCAGTATTGAAGGAGTTCTACGCCAAGATGGGCTTTGAGGAGGTGAGGTTCAGGCCGGGATACTTCCCCTACACTGAGCCTAGTGTGGAGCCCGAGGTCTTCATAGATGGCCTGGGATGGGTGGAGCTCGGTGGAGCAGGAGTCTTCAGGAGGGAGGTGACGGCGCCCTTCGGCATAGACTATCCAGTCCTGGCCTGGGGCCTGGGAGTCAGCCGCGTGGCCATGTTAAAGCTTGGACTCAAGGACTTGAGGCTGCTCTATCAGCCGGATATTCAGTGGCTCAGGGAGATGCCCATATCCCTCAGGATGTGAAGTAGATGCCCGTAGTTAGGTTGTATTATGAAGATCTGGAGGAGCTGGTGAGCGCCTCCAGGGACGTCATCTTAAGCAGGCTTCCCATGATGGGAGCTGATATCGGAAAGAAGGCCGAAGAGGCTTATGTAGATGTAGAATTCTTCCCGGACAGGCCTGATCTTTACAGCGCTGAGGGCGTTGCCAGGGCCCTTAGGGGATTCCTCGGAGTCGAGGTGGGCCTACCCCAGTATGAAGTTCATCCCGGAATGATCATCCTGGAGGTGGACCCCTCGGTCAATGCGGTCAGGCCTCTCATCGCCTGCGCCGTGGTCAGGGACCTTGAGTTCTCAGACCCGGCCATAGAGTCCCTCATGGACCTCCAGGAGGATCTCCACTGGGGACTGGGAAGAAACAGGCGCAAGGTAGCCATTGGAGTCCACGATATCACCAGGGTGGAGCCGCCCTTCAGGTATTTAGCTGAAAACCCGGAGAGGAAGTTCGTGCCCCTGGACTTCACCGAGGAGATGACCATGAGGGAGATGCTGACCAAGCATCCCAAGGGTGTCGGCTACGGCCATATCCTGGATGGCTTCGATCGCTATCCTCTCATAGTCGATGCCAAGAACAGGGTCCTATCCTTCCCGCCCATCATCAATGGCGATCTGACCAGAGTTGAGGCGGACACCCACGACCTCTTCATAGATGTTACGGGCACCGATCCCGTAGTCCACAAAGCTCTGAACATCGTGGCCACGGCCCTGGCCGAGCGTGGAGGAAGGATTGAGAGCGTCCTGGTCAAGAGAAAGGAGGGCGACTTCGTCTCCCCTAACCTTACCCCTGCCAGGTGGATCATCAACTGTGCCAAGGCCAACAGCCTCATAGGCTTCGACCTCTCGCCCAAGGGACTGGCTGCAGCCCTGGAGCGGATGAGGTTCGGAGCTAAAGCCAACGGCCAGGAAGTAGATATCGAGGTGGAGGTCCCCGCCTACCGCGTGGATATAATACACTCCTGGGACATCTTCGAGGACGCAGCCAAGGGCTTTGGGTATGAGAATCTGACTTTGGAGCTACCTAAGACGGTGACCGTAGGCAAGCCCCACTCAGTAGAGGCCAGGAAAGCTGAGATCCGTGACATCATGACTGGCCTTGGGTATCTAGAGGTCCTGCCCTTTACCCTGACCAGCGAGAAGGTCCAGTTCGAGCAGATGAGGAGGCTGCCTTCAGGGGAAATTCGGGTGCTCCATCCAATAAGCGAGCTTCACACAATCCTCAGGACCACTATCCTCCCAAGCCTCCTGGAGATCTTCGCCCTGAACCAGCATCATCCCTTGCCCCAGAGGATCTTCGCCGTGGGAGAAGTAGTGGAGGATGGAAAGACGAAGCTGAACCTTGCATGCGCCTCCATCCACAGCTCAGCCAACTTCTCCGAGATACGGTCGATCGCCGATGCCGTGCTTCAGGAGATGATGGCCAAGGCTGACATAGAGCCGTCTGAGGATGGGGCCTTCCTGCCCGGAAGAGCTGCGGATATCGTCGACAGTGAGATGACGATTGGTGTCTTCGGAGAGGTTCATCCTGCAGTTGTGAGGAACTTCGGCCTTGAGCAGCCTGTCGTGGGCTTTGAGATGAGGTGGGGTGAGCTCTGAGAATTCTTGCACTGGCGGATGTCCACGGAAGGGGTGAGGCCCTGGAGAGCATACCTGAAGAGGCGAGGAAGGCAGACCTGGCCGTGGTCTGCGGCGACCTCCACGATGGCGGAAGTGAGAGGGAGGCCATGCCCGTGATAGAGGCCCTGGGAGACCTGGGGCCATCTATCCTCATAGTTCCTGGAAATATGGATCCCAGGGGCTTTGCAGTCAGGCTCTGGGAGAACGCGGGGTTCTCGGTTCTGCACAAGAGGTCCCTGTACGTCATGGGAACTGGCTTTGCAGGCCTTGGATGCGTGGGGACCTCTGACCCCAGGATGTGGAGGGATGAGAGATGGTGCTATCACAGCGATGATGAGGTTTACATATCTATAAAGGAGGCTTTTGAGAAGATATCGCCCTTTGGGCGGAGGGTCCTCGTGACCCACCAACCGCCCAGGGGCATCCTGGACAGGGCCTTTGATGGCGAGGCCACCGGCTCCCTTGGACTAAGGAAATTCATAGAAGAGTTCCAGCCCGACCTCCTATTTTGCGCCCACATCCACGAGGCCAGAGGAGAAGCAAGGATCGGAAGAACCCTGGCAGTAAATCCAGGGGAGATGAGAAAAGGACTCTTTGCCTTGGTGGACCTGGATCTGAGGGAGGAAGATGCTGAAACTACAGCTTCACCAAGGATCGCCTGGTTTGGCCCGGGTTCAAGGGGTGGATGGCAGAAAGGATAATTTATCAATAGCTATATTCTCCATTAGCATGAAAGTCAGGGACCTGATGAACTATCCCCTCTACACCGTCAGGCCGGGTGCCCCGGTAACAGAGGTTATCAGGGCCATGGTAGAGGGGCCATAGAGGATGTGTTCTCATTGCCAGGGAAGGCTTGCTGAAAGAGGTGGAGGGGATAGTGACCACTGGTGAAATCTTTAGAAAAGTTTTGGTCAAGGGCCTGGACCCAGCCACGGTAAAGGTCTCTGAGATCATGACTCCTGCACCTCTTATAACCGTGAATCCCAAGGCTACTACTAAAGAAGCCGCCACACTGATGAGGGTGCACAGGATTAGAAGGCTTCCCGTGGTGGAGGGTGGGACCCTGGTTGGGATAGTAACAACTAAGGATCTTATGGTATGCGTGGAATGAAAAATTTCATTGAATTCTACACATACGAGGACAAGATGCTGCCGTCGATGTTATTCAAGGCCTGATCTTAGGTATAGTCGGCTTTGGAGGGTTATGTGGAGGTACATCGAGTTATCAGGGCCAAAAGAGACCGCGCTATCGGGGATGTAGAGCTGAGTGGAGCGATAGAATTCTAAGGCTCCTTTCAATACACCATCCGAGGAGAATGGAGCCGCAGCAGTCGAGCCGCCAGTGCTGGATGACTTTGGAGAGTAGGAGGACTCTGAAGAATAAGATGATCCGGATGAAGAGTATACCGTCGAAGAGGATGAAGGCTGATAATAATAACCGCTTGAATAGCTATGACAGGGATTGCTCCGATAGAATGTGTCCTGGAAGGAAGCATCCTGATAAAGGTTGTTTCTATGGGATGCAACATCATAGTTCATGCTCCAGTAAAAGCTGCACCAATAAGACCTGTCGTTATAGTAAGCACCTGGTGATAAATAGCAAGAATTGCCGGAATAAGAGTGATTGGCTGTTGAGATTATATCCTGGGCTTTATCCTCGAAGTATTGGGCCTGATCCGAACGGTCTTGTGCATTCTTATAAAATCCCTCGGCATGGTCGTAGTTTCCTAGGCTCGCTGCAAAACCGCGCGACTCGTATAGGAGCTTGCATATCCCAAGCTATCCTGGGCAAAGCCATAATTCATATCTGCATGCCACCCAATGTTCCTGATCAAATCCTGAATTATCCTGAGCAAGACATTCAAAGGTGCTGAAGGCGATCATTAATAATAATAATATCAAAGCCAGCCTCATTAACATGACCACCATAAAGTCAGTTATGGTTGATTTCAAAAGCCCATGGAATTAACGAAATCGAATTCAAAATGCTAAATACGTGCGAAAATAGCAAAATAAGAAGTCCCTATCTTTTGACAAGTCTCATTGGTTTCTGAAATCAAGGGAACTGCGATGTAGTGGCAACCATTCTTATAAAACACGTTCGTAATAAGAGGGCTGTGAATGGGCGAGGGATGCGTGATAGAAAGGAAGAGTATGGATACCTCGAGCAGAAGGACCATTGGAGGCGGCCACATGCTCCTTTACCGCATTTAACTATAGAAGTTAGGTGACGCAGAGTTTAAATACTGACAGGTCAAAGTCTATTGTTGGAGTCGAGGTCGCCTAGCCTGGTATGGCGCAGGTTTGCTAAACCTGTGTCCCTTCGGGACCCGTGGGTTCGAATCCCACCCTCGGCGCTTACTATCGTTTTTGCTGGCATCCTCCGTGCTAAGGTCACAGACTGGGGGATGTGTACACGAGATGGGAGATGCCTTGTAACCGAACTAGCCGGCTATCTAACTTCAAAAGATACTTGGAAGACCAAGGGTTTAGACCTATTGTAATAGAAACTTACTTTTTCCGTGTGGGTAAATACTTGGATTTTTGCAAATCTCCTAGCCAAGAAAGTTTCGATACTTTCCGGGAGCACCTCAGAGCAAAGGGATTAAAACGAGCTACCATTAATAATTACTCCATTGCCATTAAGGCATACCGTCAACTACCCCTTCCCTAAAGGACGGGGCTTGCGCCTGAGCAACGAATCTCGACACAATAGGCAGGTTGACAGCTACCCTAGCTCTGATGTTCAGAGCTGCAACCGTATCTGCGTGGCCAGAGAACCCACAGCAGGTACAGGCAAACT
>Ga0181520_10008231_pt1 | contig 14915 bp, 13 predicted proteins | sample PEATcosm2014_Bin_29_FD_132451 | JGI IMG/M metagenome (GOLD analysis project Ga0181520, IMG submission 132451) | Peatland microbial communities from MTU Mesocosm Facility, Houghton, MI, USA - PEATcosm2014_Bin02_30_metaG | ecosystem: Environmental > Terrestrial > Soil > Wetlands > Peat | place... | reverse complement strand
GGCCATTGAGGACTTCGTCGCAGTCTACGGCCCGGAAGCTAAGCCGTTCGTCTGGCGCAAACGCGAAGTCAAAGGATCGCAACTGCGCAACACTATCGTAAACTTACGCAATTAAGCACTAGCCGCTGAAGTGGGCGGTTTGGGCGGAGGCGATGCTCCATGCGCCGCAGAGCAGCAGGGTGAGAACGGCGCAGAGGGCGGCCAGTTTGCTCCGCTTGCGGGAGGGGATAGAAAGACGGGAAGAGGCTACGGCGGGGATCGGCGTGAAGACGGAGAGAGGCATTGCAATCATGGCTGAATCGCTCCTGTGAAGAGGGTAAACCAGCTTGCCGCTGTTGATTTTTTAGTTAATAACAGCGGCCCATAACAAACTTCGGATGCGCCGCTTGAATCGCAGGCAGCCGGAGTTTGCCGCTATTGCACGACGCGGGAAGCATACCACAGCTTGGCCGGGCGAGTCGGTGACATGAGGATAAAAACCCTGTGAATTTCGAGGAATAAGTCACCGGGCAGAGAACTGGGGCGGCTCGGCTGTGCGTTACTTGAGTTATAAAGCGGCAGCGGCGGCGCGGGCGGTAACAAGCTACTTGACGGGCCGGTCGGTCCAGAGTTCTTTATCGGCGATGGATTGGACGGGATAGAGGCGGCCGGCGAGAAGTTGCTCGACTTTGTCGCGGTTGAGGTCCTGGGCGAAGAGCCACTTGCGCTCACCCGCGCCCCAAACCTTGGAGAGGCGATCTTCGGAGAGGAAGATGTCCGGGGCGTCGGGGTAGCAGGAACCCCATAGAAGGGGTGTGCCTTCGTTGTGCTGGCCGCAACGGGGGAGCACTAACAAGGCGGGCTTGCCGGCAAAGAAGCTGTGCGTATAGAAGACGACCGAGGAGGCATCGGATTGTTCGCCGTAGACGATGAAGGAGTCGGCGGGCAGGCCTTTTTCCACGATGGTATCGGCCAGTTGCTTGGAACTGAGCATAGGCTCGAAGCGGGCGAAGGCGATGTGCGCGGCGATGAGGAAGACCGTCATAGTCAGGGCTACGCTGACGGTGGCGGCGAGATGCTTGCCTTTGACGCGCAGCAGCCATCCGACGGCGGGGCCGACAAGCAACGTGATGGCGGCCATGATCGCGGGCAGGCGCAGCGCGGCGAAGGAGGCGCCAGTGAGGTCGAAGAAGTGAGACATGGAGAGGGTGTAGTCTCCTACGCCGCGATGAGCGAGGACAGTGCCGATGTCGGCCACATAGGGGATATGGCGAGAGTCCCATAGGCCCCAGGCGAGAGTCGCGGCGGATAGTGCGCCGACGACGGCGAAGAACGCCTGCGCGCCAGTGAGCCAGGAAGAGGCAAGCAGCGGCTTGCGGCCTTCTGGAGCGCCTTCGAGAGGCCCGTTCTCCTCAATACCGCTCACTACCGCGGCGATGAGAATGAAGAGCGGCGGCCAGACCGGAAAGGTGTAGTACTCCTGGTTGGTGGAGAGGGAGAAAAAGAGCAGAGTGAAGGCGGAGAAGAGGCTGAGCAGCCAGACGGTGCGGACTCTGAACTTGAGCTGCAAGACGTAGGCGGCCACGTCGATGCGGGCGGCATGGTCGAGGTAGAAGTCGACGGTTTGGCCGGCGTCGTGGCGGAGTTGCTTCATCCAGCGGCGGCGGGTCTTCCAGGCCACCGCCACAAGGGCGGGCAGGAAGAGGCTCCAGGGAAAGAGCCAGACCAGATGGAGCAGCCAGTAGGCGGCGAAGGGAAGCTTGTTGTAGTCGTGGGGGTAACGCTGGCCGAAGAAGCGCAAATAGTGCTCGTTGACGAAGTAGAAGTACCAGAATCCGTGTACGTTGCCGAGTGTGGGGTGGTTGCCGACAGGGTGTCCCTGGTCGGGATTGGCGAGACCGCAGAGGATGTGCCAGGGTGCGGCGATGGCCAGGAAGAGCAGGGTTCCGGTGATGGGCTTGAGGGCCTTCCAGCGGCGCCAGAGGCCGGTAAGGGCCAGGTAGGGGATGGCGGCGCCGGCGAAGAAGACGGGAGCGATGAGACCTTTGGTGAGCAAGGCGAGGGCGAGGGCGGCCCACATCCAGTAAAAGCGGGCGGCGCGGTCGGACTCGAAGCCGGTGAGCAAGCAGAAGAGGGCAAGGAGCAGGAAGAAGGCGAGTTGGGCCTCGGGAATGATGAAGCGGGTGAAGAGGAACGGACCGACGGAGGTAAGTACGCCGAGGCCGGCGTAAAGCCCGGAGCGGGGGCCCCAGGCGCGGCGCGCCCAGAGCCAAGCCAGCCAAGCGAGGCCAATCATGGCCAGCGCGTTGGGCAGGTGGGAGGCAAAGACGTTTTCGCCGAAGATGCGATAGAACGCGGCGGAGAGCCAGTAGGGCAGGGGGGGTTTCTCGATATAGCGGATGCCGTCGATCTTGGCGGTGACCCAGTCTGCGCTCTCGGCAAAGTGCTGCGCGGCCTGGGCGTGGGAGGCGTCCACGTCGTCTAGCAGCGGCGGGGTGAAGAGGGAGGCAAACTGCACGGCGGCAAAGATCGCCGTGAAAAGCAGCCAGGCGGCAAGCGCGGATGGCGCGGCTTGCGGACGCTTGAGAGTCTTTGTATCGTTTGTCATCGCTGATAAGGCCATATCAGTATCCAGGATAACAGCCATGCTCCGGCGCTGAACATGGAGTCCAAATACGAGCCTTCGTTCTCGGCTTTCGATAAGCGATCGGTTCTTCGTATAATTGGACCTTATGAGTGAACATCCCTTGGTTGGCATCGTGATGGGCAGCAAGAGCGATTATGAGGTGCTTGCGGCCGCAGTCGAGATTCTGCACACGCTGGAGATTTCGTATGAGGCGCGGGTATTGAGCGCGCATCGCACCCCAGATCAGCTCTTCAAATACGTTGAAACGGCGCGGGGGCGTGGTCTGCGGGTGCTGATAGCCGGAGCCGGCGGTGCGGCTCATCTGGCCGGCGTGATGGCCGCCAAGACGCTTCTTCCCGTGCTGGCCGTGCCGATCGCGGCTACGCCGCTCAACGGCCTGGACTCGCTGCTCTCGATGGTGCAGATGCCCAAGGGGATTCCTGTCGCCACACTGGCTATCGGCAAGCCTGGAGCGGCCAATGCGGCGCTGTTTGCGGCGGAGATTCTCGCCTTGAACGATGCGGCGCTCTACGAAAGGCTGGCCGCTTGGCGCGCTGCAAGGGCGCAAGAAGTGCTGGATGCTACTCTACCCGAGTGAATACGATTTTTCGATTTGCAGGGATGGAGTGCGAATGATCTTTGGGATTCACGCGCACGGGGAACTCCGATCCGCCTGGAAAGCGGTTCAGATAGGCCTCCGCGTAGTTATCGAAGATGAACGGCTCTTTGTGTGTACCTTCGCAGCGCCTCTCTGCGTTGCGATATATGTAGTGAATAACAATGACGGTACATCCCATGCACGGCCTGCGCCGTTCCGATTTGGAGACAATCGCCGTAACAACCGGCCAATTGCTGGTTTCGACTCTTCGGACGAGATTCACGATCGTCTGAAAGAAGAACTCGATTAAGATGTCAATAACGAGACCGCCCATTCGACGAATAGCATAACAGACGGGCGGCCAAGCTATTCGGCATTCTTCTCCCACCGCTTTGGCCGGCGGTTTTGCTGCAATATCTTCTTGCGCAGGCGGAGGGACTTGGGCGTAACTTCCACCATCTCATCCTCGGCGATAAACTCGATGGCTTGTTCCAGATTTTGAGTTTTGACGGGCACCAGGCGGAGGGCCTCGTCGGCGCTCGATGCGCGCATATTGGTCAGCTTCTTTTCGCGGACCACGTTCACGTCGAGATCGTTGTCGCGCGAGTGCTCGCCGACGATCATGCCCTCGTAAACCTCAACGCCCGCGCCCACAAAGAGAATGCCGCGCTCCTGCAGGCCGTTCAGCGAATAGGTCGTGGTCAGCCCCTGGCGGTCGGCGATCAGCGCGCCGGTGGGCCGCTGCGGAATTTCGCCTTGATAGGGAATGTAGCCGTCGAAGAGCGCGTTCATCACGATGGTTCCGCGGGTCTCGGTGAGCATCTCGCTGCGCAGGCCGATAAGTCCGCGGCTAGGTACGCGGAACTCCAGGCGCACACGGCCCGAGCCATGATTGTGCATCTTCGTCATCTCGCCCTTGCGCGGGCCGAGTTTCTCAATCACCGTGCCGGTGTAGGCCTCGGGGACATCGATCGTGAGGTGCTCTACCGGCTCCATGCGCGTGCCGTCCACCGTCTTGGTGACGATCTCCGGGCGGCCGGCCATCAGCTCGAAGCTCTCGCGGCGCATCATCTCGATAAGTATGGCGAGTTGCAGTTCGCCCCGGCCCAGCACCTTGAAAGTATCCGGCGAACCGGTCTCTTCCACGCGAATGCTGACGTTGGTCAGAAGCTCTTTTTCAAGCCTCTCGCGCAGATTGCGGCTGGTCACATATTGGCCTTCGCGCCCCGCAAACGGCGAGTTATTCACGCTGAACTGAATCGCGATCGTCGGTTCGTCGATAACTATCAAAGGCAACGGCGCGGGGTTTTCGACGTCGGTTATGGTCTCGCCGATGGTGATGCCCTCGACGCCGGCCACGGCCACAATGTCTCCCATCGTGGTCTCCGCGGTTTCGGTCCGCTTGAGGCCGCTGAAGGTGAAGAGCTTGGTGATGCGGGTCTTCATCAGCGAGCCGTCGCGCTTGGAGATGGCCACATCGTCGCCGGCGCGCAGCGTTCCCTGAAAAACGCGGCAGATGGCGATGCGACCGAAATAATCCGAATAATCGAGATTGGTGACCAGAATCTGCAAAGCTGCATCCGGGTTACCAGTGGCGGGGGGAATCGTCGCGACGATGGTCTCGAAAAGAGGCTGTAAATCAACGCCGGGCGCGGCCATATCCCTGGTCGCCGTGCCCTGTTTTGCCACCGCATAAAGCACTGGAAAATCCAGTTGCGATTCATCCGCGTCGAGGTCGATGAATAGATCGTAAATTTCGTTCAAGACCTCCTGCGGGCGCGCGTCGGGACGGTCGATCTTATTGATAACTACGATGGGAAGCAGCTTGGCCTCCAGCGCCTTGGCCAGCACATAGCGCGTCTGCGGCAGCGGTCCCTCGGCTGCGTCCACCAGCAGCATCACGCCGTCCACCATCTTCAACGCGCGTTCCACTTCGCCGCCAAAATCGGCGTGGCCCGGCGTATCCACAATGTTGATCTTGCCGCCCTCGAAGACGATGGCCGTGTTCTTGGCCAGAATGGTGATGCCGCGCTCTCGCTCCAGCTCGTTCGAGTCCATCACCCGGTCGGCCACCTGCTCGTTGGCTCGGAATGTCCCCGACTGCCGCAGCATGGCGTCTACAAGGGTCGTCTTGCCGTGATCCACATGGGCTATGATGGCGATATTGCGTATCGTCTGAGTCACAGGCGCGGTTTTCCTTCTCTTTGGTTTGGCCGCTTGGGGGCCTGGTTGGGGGCAAGGATGAGATTGACTGCCGCGCATTGCGGCACAACCCATTCTACCAGCAGACGCCCGTGACGCACATTTCAGGCGCGGAATCATCGCCGGATGGAGTTTCTCGAATCTTGGGTGCATCGATTCCTGTTTGGGGACAGGGTCGCCCGCCATTCAAGTGTACGTAAGTCGCCTCGTCGAAGCTCAGAAGAATCGATATTTCGTCTTTCCTTGCTCCAGATTTCCCGGCTTATAGCGCCAGCATCGGCAGCGTTGGCATCTCGCCCAGCGCTTTCGCCTCGGCCACCACCGCGTCCAGATGCTCCAGCACCTCGGCCACGGTCATTGTGTATATCTCGCGGCGAGAGTCGAATCCCTCTTCTATCAATAGTTTGAGATAGCGGCCGGCGATCTGCGCCGCCAGTTGATCGGTAATCGCCTTGCCGCTCCTCCGCTTCTGTTCGCCCCAGGCCTCCAGCGGCAAGGCAATCCACATCGCGCCCTCGTTCACTTCGTAGCGCACATCCACGGCGTCGGCGTGGCGCGTGGCGATGGCCACCATAGTCCCCTTCCAGCGGCAGTGCAGGTCTTCGCCGCTCCAGCGGTCGGATGCGTGGAAATCTTCGTACATAAGAACAGCGTATCTTTCCCGCCGTCCAACGGCAAGCGCCGCCTGTCCCCAGGCTGCCGCCATCCTTCAGCGCACTGCGCAAGTTACGATTTGTCCCTCTTCAATCGCTTGCAAGCGCCGATAAAAAATGCGAGGGAACTGCCACCATGCAAATCACGATCACAATCTCCGATGAAATCGTACGTCAAGCCCAGGAGCGCAACATGGAAGTCCTTGAATTTGTGGAATCCCTGATCGACAATGGCCTGAATAAAGTGGTGGAGCGCCCGGTCTTGAACAGCGCCATCGATCGCATCCGCGCGCTGCGTTCGACGGTGCCCGCTTTCAAACCGTAGCCAACGTCTGCAAAATGCTCCTCCGTCCGTCCTGGTACAGGCGGCGACCTGCGTTCGCTCGCCTGGCCCGCTCTCCCGCGGCGAACGGCCCGTCGCTTCCAGACGCAATCTCGCTGCTTCGCGTTGGCTGTTTTCAATATCTCTCGCCGGAATCTTCACGGCCCGTCTTGCGTCAAACAAGAGCGGCACTTGACGGCTCTAGGTGGCAATCGGCATACTCGCCTTCAGTACTCATTCCCGATCATTTTGCCGCGAATAGGCGGAAGTTGGTTATTTATGGATCTCATTCTGATTCGTGCGCTCTTCGTGACCCTGCTGGGCGGGGTCTGTTATTTCCTTCACCCCTTCGGCATATCGGGATGGACGGGAGCGGCCACAGGCGTTGGCGCGGCCTGCGCGGTCATCGTCTTCGAGTTGCGGGTGCGCGCGCTGAGCCTCAAACGGCTCATCGGCGCGGTGGTAGGCAGTGTGCTGGGAATCTTCGGAGCGGCCCTGTTTTGCATGGTGCTGCGCGGCGCGCTGCCCTCCGGGTCCACCTTGGCCACTCTGCAAATCTTCGTGCTCCTGCTGATGACCTACGTGGGCCTGCTAGTGGGCGCCAACAAGGGCGATCTGCTCAACACCGCGGCCCTCGGCACAGTCTTCGCCGGCGATCGCCCGACCCGTAAAAGCTCCAAGGTTCTGGATACCAGCGTCATCATCGACGGCCGCATCGCGGATATAGCCGAGGCCGGCTTTATCGACGGCATGATGGTGGTGCCGGAGTTCGTCCTGCGCGAGTTGCAGATGGTGGCCGACTCCACCGACAGCTCCCGCCGCCAGCGCGGACGCCGCGGCCTGGATATGCTCCAGCGTATGCAGTCCAACAACAACCTGCAGGTACAGATAGTCTCCGACGATTTCCCCGCCATCCGCGAGGTGGACCTCAAGCTGCTCGAACTGGCCAAGAAGTTGGATGCCAAGGTGGTCACCAACGACTTCAACCTGAACAAGGTGGCCCACCTGCACCACGTCGAGGTTCTGAACATCAACGACCTGGCCAATGCCCTCAAGCCCGTGGTTCTGCCCGGCGAAAAGATGACCGTGCTCATCCTCAAGGAAGGCAAGGAGTACAACCAGGGCGTGGGCTACCTGGACGACGGCACCATGGTGGTTGTAGATCACGCCCGCAAGCTGATCGGCAGATCGGTGGAGATTTCCGTCACTAGCGTCCTGCAAACCGCCAGCGGCAAGATGATCTTCGGCAAGATGGACGAAAACGGAAGAAGCGGCGATGCGCCCCGGGCGGTCGAGTTTGTCCGCTGAGAATCGCTACTCACCGCCCAACTCGTACGGAATCCCGAAGCGCCCGATCTGAATCAGCGCCTTTCCGCTCGGCGGCCAGATATGCAGGCTGGTCACGCGATGGGAGCCGGCGATCAGATGCGCCTCTGTAGCGCCCACCAGCGCGCCCGTAGCCGCCTCGTGAAAATGTACTTTCAGAAACTCGTCGGTGTGCTCGTATCCGAAAACATACTCCCCCGGCTTCAGCGCGATGCCGCCAATGCGCACCGGCGCTTGCACCACGAGATAGTGCGAATACTTGCCCTCCGCCGAGTAGCCCGCGGTAATCAGAACCACCCCGGCGATGAAATGCCCGCGGCTGTCCACGATCCCCGAGGCGGTGCGCATCTCGGTCTCGATGTGCTCCCGCTCCACCGGCGCCCGCGCCGGAAGCAGCGAGGCCAACTCCGCATCGGTGGCCTGCCGCCACGCCGCTTTTTGCGCTTCTGCCAGAGGCGGCAGCAACGCCATCAAAACTGCGCACAGAACCGCTCTCGCCATCCGCTTCGTCTTCATGATTTCGGCTTTCTCAGCGATTCCAGCGGAACGATGCCGCGCTGAATCGCCGCTGTTGCCGCCTGGGTGCGGTCGCTTACGCCCAGCTTGCCCAGCAGGCTGTTTATGTGGGTCTTCACCGTGGCCTCGGATATCTCCAACTCGGTTCCGATCTCCTTGTTGCTCTTGCCATGCACGATCTGCTCCAGCACGTCGAACTCGCGCGGCGTCAACTCCTCGGTCCCCATGCGTTCGGCCAGCTTGGCGGCGATCGCCGGCGGAATGTGCGATTTGCCCGCATGGACCGCGCGGATGGTGGAGATCAGCTCCTCGCCGGTCATGCCCTTGAGCAGATAGGCGCGCGCTCCGGCCTGCAAAGCGCGATAAATATCCTCGTCGCCATCGTAAGTCGTGAGCACGATGAAGCGCGCCCCCGGCGTCTCCATGCGGATGCGCTCGATCACCTCCACGCCGCTCAGCCGCGGCAGGCGCAGGTCGGTCAGAGTTATATCCGGCTGATGCTTGCGAAACTGGGCAATTGCCTCGACGCCGTCGGCAGCCTCGCCCACCACCTCCAGGCCATCCACCACATTCAGCAGCGCCACCAGCCCCTGACGCACTACATGGTGGTCTTCCACAACCAGCACGCGAATCGGTTCATTGGTCACTGTTGCTCCATTATCCTTTGTCCCGTTTAGTCAAAGCAGTCCGGGCAGCTGCAACACACGGCGTTAATGCTGAAACATTCCAGTATGCTGACGGCTTCCTCTCTTGAGAGATACTTTGCCTTGGCAGCATTTGACCAAATGGTTCCAGTTACGAGAGGTTTCATGTTTTCCCATTCTTTAGCCAACAAGGCATCTGCAATTGTCCTAATAACATTCCAGTGCTGCCCGATAAGCTTTTCCGATTGTTGTTGTAAGTCATTCTCAATATCAGGTGCGCTCCGGGGCAATTCCTTGTTCGACCATGTTCCTTTTGATAGTTCGATTGACAACTTTCGTGCCTCTTTCCCATCACTGCTAAAAACAAAATAGAGTTCAGGGGATAGAGCTTTCTCTAAGAGGCCAAACTCGTTTCGGTAACGCCATTCAGCATAGTACCCGGCAAATTTGGAAACAATAATGCGCTCCCGAGAAAGAGGGGAACCGTCCGGCTCTTTGTGGTAACAGCATAAACCCTCGCGACGCGAGTCTACACTAAGGCCATCAGGTCGCAATCTCAAACCATTCACAGCAGCAACAACCATATGGCCGGCTTCGTGATGAGCTGTACACGCCTCATTCAATTCAAACGTTGGGATTTGCTCTGTCAAACTCGTTTGCGCTCCTTCAGTCTCGCAGTGCAATCATAATCATTTCAATGGGTCAATATGTTTGCCTTACTCATACGTCTTTTTCGCCGCTGTACAAAGCCGCACCGTAGTTCCCGCTCCAGGTTCGCTCGTCACTTCCAGCGTTCCGTCGATCGCCGCTGCCCGCTCACGCATTCCGGTCAGCCCGTAATGGCCGACGGTTGCGGATTGACTTGCATCGAAGCCCAGCCCATCGTCTCTAACTTCCAGCGCGATCTCCTCCGATCCGTACTCGATCTGCACGGATAAGCGTTTGGCCGCCGCGTGCTTCTTCACATTATGGACGGCTTCCTGGGCCACGCGCAGAATCTCGCGCTCTGTGCCCGGAGGCATTGGCCGGTAGGAGCCGAAGAGGCTGAAGCTAGTCTCCAACTCGTGACCGGCTTCCGCCTCCACCAAACGGCGTAGACGCACAGGCAGCGTGGTCTCGCCCGCATCCTGCGAGCGCAGCGCCCAGATCGACTGGCGCGCCTCCGCCAGCCCCTCGCGCACATAGCCGCGAGTCAGGTCCAGGTGCTTTTGCGCGGCCTCCGCCTTGTCCATGCGTAAAAGCTCGGAGAGCAACTCCAACTGCACGGAGATTCCCACGTAACCTTGGGCCAGGGTATCGTGAATCTCACGCGCGATGCGGTTCCGTTCGCCCAGCACGGCGCGGAACTCGCTCTCCGCTCGCCGCAGACGCAGCCTGAGCAGCAGCGCGATCAAGCCTGCCACGGCGGCAAGCAGCAGCGCATCGAACCAGAGAGTCTGATAGAAGCGCGGCCGCAGCTCGAACCGCAGCGCCGCGCCCTCGGTGTTCCACAGCCCGTCGTTGTTGGCCGCCTGCACCCGGAAGGTATACTTCCCCGGCTTGATATTGGTGTAGTAAGCCGCCCGCCGCGTTCCCGCCTCGGTCCAGCCCCGGTCGAAACCCTCGAGCATATAGCGGTAGCGCACCTTCTGCGGCGCCACAAAGCTCAATCCCGCATAATCGAACTCGAAATGCACGTGCCCCGCCGGAATCCTCACCGAAAAGTCTGCCGCACGCAGTGCTTGATCGATGTCGTCGACGGCAAAGCGCTCCAGCGCCACCGGCGGCGGCACGGCGTTTACGGGAAAATGCGCCGGGTCCACCTCCACCAACCCCTTCGGCGTGGCAAACCACAGGTGCCCGTCGCCCGCGCGCCACGCCGATGGGTGACTGTTGGTAGCCGTCTCCAGGCTGCGCAACCCGTCCGCCGCGCCAAACTCGATCCAGTGCGAGCAGGCCGCTCCCTCCATCGCGCCAGCGCAGTCGCAACGCGCGATCCCGTTGCCGGTCGCAAACCAAAGATGCCCGCCGCCGTCGTCGAGAATTGCGTGGATGGCCGTTTGATCGAGACCGTCGTTCCTTGCCGCCGTGAACCTCCGTCCGTCCCACAGATCCCAGCCGCGGTCCTGCGTCCCAATCAGCAGCGTGCCGTTGCCGCGCGGCAAAAGCGCCGTAATCACGTTGCTGGAAAGCCCATTCGCCGTGGTGTAATTGGCAATCTTCCCGCCGCGCATCCGCGACAAACCGGCAAAGGTGGCCACCCACAGATCCCCGTTGGAATCGCGCGCCATCGCGCCCACCAGATCGCTGCCCAGCCCGCTAGCCTGGGTATAAGTCTTCATCCGCGCGCCGCCAACCGCGCTCGAAACCTCGCTTGCCGCCCAACTCGTCCGGCTTGATTGATAACTCCAGTGCGTCAGCCCCCGCCGCGTTCCGATCCACAGCGACCCATCGCCGTCCACAAGCAGAGAGCGGATAAAGTCGTCCGGCAGCCCGTCCGCCGAGGTGAAGGAATCGATTTTTCCCTTGCGTATCCGGTTCAATCCGTCCGGCGTGCCCACCCACAGGTCGCCGTTAGGCGCCGCAGCCAGTGAAAGAATCACGTCGCTGACGAGGCCGTCGCGCACCGTATAACTCTTGATCGGTCCAGCCGTTCCCGGTCTGAACGCATTCAGGCCGCCCCCGGCGGTTCCCACCCAAAGCGTCCCCGCGCGGTCCTCCACCACGCTCGTCGTTGCGTCGGACGAAAGCCCCTCCCGCGCGCCCAGGGTGCGAAATCGCTGATCGCGCAGGATGTGCAACCCGCCGGTCTCCGTCCCCACCCAGAGATTGCCCTCGCGGTCTTCCATCAGTGAGAGTATGGAGGCTATGGCAAGCGGATCGGTGATGGGCAAGCGTTGCACTTTCCCTGCGATCCAGCGCGCCAGACCGCCGTTGGTGCCAATCCACAAACTGCCCTCGCGGTCTTTCAACAGAATCTGAATCCGGTTACCCGGCAGTTCATGGCCAACGGTTAGCCGTTCGATCACACTGCTACCGCGCGTAACCGTTAGCTGCTTCATGTTGGCAAGAACTACAGTTCCATCCGAGAAAGACTGCACAAGACCGGTTCCCAGCGCAGGCGACGCTACTGAAGCCATTATGCCTCCAGTCCCGTACATAACCGAGTATGGAATAAACCGATCTCCAGCAAGCTCGGCTTGTGCTTCGTCCGTCCATACCCAAAGCGCGCCGTCGTGATCTTCCCCTAGTCCCCGAATCCCATTCTCCGGCAGCCCGTCTTTCGTCTTGAAGGCCGTAACGGCACCGTCCTTCCACCGCGCGAGCCCCTCGCCGGTTCCAATCCACAGTGCCCCATCCCGTGCCTCCAGCAGGCATCGCACGTCGTTTCCCGGCAGCGCCGGACTCGAATTCCGGTCGAAAACCTGGAACCGATTCCCGTCGAAGCGAACCAGCCCCACCTCGGTCCCCAACCACACAAATCCATCGCCGGTCTGCGCCAGCGCCTGCACCGTATTCTGCGGCAGCCCGTTCTCCATCGCCCACGTCTGCCGCCCATAGCTGGCCAGCGGCGTCGATGGCTCCAGCGCCCCGCCCGTCAACGCGCCCGCCAGCAGCGCCGCCGCCACCCAGCCCAGACGCGCCCCGGCCTTCGACTCGTTCGAATTGGAACATATTCCGATCATGGGAGCCTGCCGGCTTGCCGCGCCGAGTCGCACATCCATTTAACCGCGCTCCGATCCCGCAAAGGAGCGACTATCTCCACCCATTGATCGAGCCTGCTCTCCCTCCCAGGTCGCAAGACAATCATTGAATCCAACGATACTCTATCTATGTCTCCTGTACTGTGACCTTTCGGGTGGCCGCTTCTCTCGCTTGGCAGCCGCCCGTTTCCTTTTACAGCCTGACGTGAAGAAATATCCGCCGCGCCCTGTCCCTCACTCGCTCACGATCTCTGTGGCCCGGTCCTTCGCATAAGTCACCGTCCATTTCTTGCCATTCTGGTTATAAGTCACCGTGCGCTCGCCCTCGGTAGACCCGTCGCCGCGCAGATTCTGCCCGATCGCCATCCGCGTCTGAAGTTCGCTCATCCCAGTCTTCGGGTGGTGGGCGTCTATCGCCGCCCAAACGTCCTTTGGCCAATGGTCGTAGATGCCGTGCGGGTCGTCGTAGAAGAACAGCAGGTCGCAGTAGTAACTCTCTTCATTGCCCCGCATCCAGCCGATCGGCGTCGCATACAGCCGCCCATCCCCCGGCAGGATAAAGGTCGCAAACGCTTGGCGGCTGCCGTGTTCCATCCCGTCCCACTCCGCCGCCGGCGCGGCCGCTTTGACGATCTTCTTCACCTCCAGCCGAGCCAGCGCGGGAATCAGCCCCGCGCGCTTGGCGAACTCCACCCGCCCCCCGGAGTAAGGATAGTAAGGGATTGTGTAGCCATTCTTCATCCAAACCGTCGTTCCCTCCAGCCGCAGCGTATCCTCGAAGTGCGCCGGAAAGAACTCCCGCACCACCGCCAGTTCATCCTCGCTCACGCTCGGCCCGGCCTCCTTCCGCTCAGTCACTCCGGGATTCTGGCGATGCTTCCACACAGAAAACAGATAAAGGCCGCAGATGGCCAATGTAATCAGAGTGGGAACGAGCAACATCTTCCAGTTCTTCACGGCCTCTCCTCGGTAAGTCTCAGTCGATTTCGTCGAGTTTACCGCGCGATGCTCTTCGCGGAACCCCTCGACTTGAATTCTACCGGCTGGCTGGCGTTCCTTGCTCCCCCGCTCGCCGCGTAGGCCGCAAACCATCGCTGTCCAGATCGCCACCGCTGCCCCATCGATCAAGCAACTTATTGTAAGCGCGCTTCAGGTATTTTCTCGACGTCTTCTACGCAAAATCCGGTTGTCCCGATAACTCGGATATCATCCAGGCAGTGTGAATGCGCCCCACAAGAATGCGGATGATTATAAGTTGCACCGCCAAATCGCTAGATCGGGATTTGTGTATAAACCATTCTGCCTTAACAATTTATATATGTAGACCATGAAGACAGAGATTTCACTTGACAGTCCGGCGCCAGGTAAGATAGCGTTCTTCCCGGCGCAAAGACGGTCGCGCGGCCTTTCACGGGAAGCGAATCCTCTCACGTCCATTTCCAAGGTTATCCATAAGATGCGCGTTCCCATACATGACGCGCATATCGCGGTCGCCGAGGCGTTGACAGTCGAGAGTTTCGAATCTAGGCGTGCCGGACGGCCAACTTTCCCTCGCCATGCCTGTCGTCACGGGCCGTGCGTTGAATGCCGCACAAAGAATCTCTTGAAGGGGATTACGTATGAACAATATCTTTAGCAGATTTGCAATGGCTCTCGCAGTCGTTGCGTGCGCCGTCTGGGCTTCCCAGGCGGCAATGGCAGCGCCGCCGGCGCTCAATTCAGTCTTCGACGGCAAAACCCTGAATGGCTGGATACAGAATCCCGCCGGCTCTTTCGATGTCAACGCAACCGACAGCGCCATCGAGACAAGCGGCAGTGCGCGAGGATTTATATACACCACTACCACCTATTCCACCTATCGCGTCCTCTACTCCGTCTACCAGAACCTATGGCTGCACGATCCGACCATTCTCTTCTTCGGCACCAGCGACACCGCCGACGCCATGGATGGCATTCAGTTCCAACTGCCCGCGGATTGGGGCTGGGACTACCAACCCACCGGCCAATACTCGAACCAGAACCTTCCCGTCACCGGATACAACGACGCTCCTCAAAACCAAGGAGAGAAGACCGGCGTCTGGTATCGCTGCGAGGTCCTCATTAATACCCCGAATGGCAGCGCGGACTCGGCGTGCGCCTTCGTCGGCGAACCCACCACCGGCACTCACATCGTGTACTTCCAGAACGCCGCCGTCCCCATCGAGAACATACCCACTCCGTTTGCAATACAATGCCACCAGTCGGGCGTTTCCGACGAATACAAGGACATCTTCATCGAGAACAATCCGCCGTTCAATCAACTGGTCCTGCTTGCGCTGCCCGCGCCGTCCGCTCTTACGGCAACGAGCTCGTCCACACAGATCAAT
>Ga0181520_10008230_pt1 | contig 14917 bp, 9 predicted proteins | sample PEATcosm2014_Bin_29_FD_132451 | JGI IMG/M metagenome (GOLD analysis project Ga0181520, IMG submission 132451) | Peatland microbial communities from MTU Mesocosm Facility, Houghton, MI, USA - PEATcosm2014_Bin02_30_metaG | ecosystem: Environmental > Terrestrial > Soil > Wetlands > Peat | place... | reverse complement strand
TTTTATTCTCGGTACGGGAAATGCGAATGAATTGCCGATGGACCTTCCTGTCGGCCCCGACTACGTTCTTGGGGTGGGTGACAACATTGCTGTGAACATGTGGGGTGGTCATTCCGATCGTCTAAGTCTGACGATCGACCGCCAGGGTCAGATCGCGCTGCCGGAGGCGGGCACCATCACGCTCGACGGACTTACGATCGCCCAGGCGCAGAGCGCCATCCAGCAGGCACTCAGTACGCAGTTTCAGAATGAGCATGTCGAAATCTCCCTGGGCCGGCTGCGCACGGTTCGCGTGTATGTGGTGGGTGACGTACAGCGGCCCGGCCCCTATGATGTCAGCTCGTTGTCCACGCCGCTGAGCGCCCTGTACGCCGCCGGCGGCCCAACCAGCCGTGGGTCGCTGCGTATCTTGCGACAATACCGCGGCACGCAAATGGTGCGGCAAATTGATCTGTATGACTTCCTGCTGCACGGCGTCCGCTCGAACACGGACCGGCTACTGCCGGGCGACACCATCCTGGTGCCGCCGGTAGGTCCGCAGGTCACGGTGGAAGGAATGGTGCATCGTCCCGCGATATACGAGCTGAACGGCGAGACGACGCTGAACCAGGTCCTCGATCTTGCCGGCGGCGTGCTTGCTACCGCTAGTTTGAAACAAATCAACGTGCAGCGAATTGAAGCACACGAACGACGCACCATGTTGAATTTGCAGCTTCCGGGGGATGCGGACGCGGTGAAAAAGGAGATCGCCGGCTTCCAGGTGCAGGGAGGGGACGACGTCGTAATCTCGCAGATTCTGCCCTATAACCAGCAGGCAGTCTATCTAGAGGGGCATGTCTTTCGTCCCGGCAAGTATCCCTACCGCGATGGCATGACCATCAACGATCTGTTGAAGTCGTACCAGGACATCATGCCGGAACCGGCCGACCACGCGGAACTCATTCGCCTACAGTCGCCGGACTTCCGGCCCGAGACCATTAGCTTCAATTTGCCCGACGTGCTGATCGGAAATGATGCAATCCCACTCCAGCCGTTCGATCTGGTCCGCATCTTCAGCCGGTATGAGATCGATTCACCCAGGGTTTCTATAGCTGGAGATGTGCTTCGACCAGGCGCTTATCCAATGTCTCAAGGGATGACGGTAGTCGACCTTGTGCACATGGCAGGAGGCTTTAAGCGCAGCGCCTATCGGGACCAGGCCGACCTAGCCAGCTATGTGGTGCAGAATGGCCAGAAGGTGCTGGTCGGCCATACTAATGTCTCTGTCGAGAAGGCGCTAGACGGCGATAAGACTGCTGATGTGGTGCTCAAGCCAGGAGACGTCGTCAGCATTCGACAGCTCGCAGGATGGCAGGACATCGGTGCTTCGGTGACGGTAACCGGCGAGATCCAGCACGCCGGCAGCTACGGGATTGAACAGGGTGAGCGCCTTAGCTCGGTACTGAAGCGGGCCGGAGGTTTCCGCGAGGATGCGTATCCGGCCGCTGCCGTCCTACAACGCGTGCAAGTTCGGCAGATAGGTGAACAAGCCCGCCAGCAGATGATTCTGAGAATTGAAACCACGCCTATCAACATCAATGCGGGCGCGATGTCTGCACAGGACCAGAAGGACCTACTGGCGTCCATGCAGCAGCAGCGGGATCAATTTCTCGCCGCGCTACGTACGAACCCGGAGACTGGCCGACAGGTGATCCAAATCTCCCCGGACATCAGTAAATGGGAGAATACTTCCGCAGACATTGAATTACGTGCAGGCGATACTGTATTCATCCCCAAGCGTCCAAACTTTGTGATGGTGAGCGGTCAGGTCTATAACACAGTGGCAATCACGTATAAGCCAGGCAAGGATGCAAGCTGGTATTTGAAGAAGGCGGGCGGAGCGACCCAGTTCGGCAACAGAAGAGCAGTATTTGTGGTACGGGCTGATGGATCTGTCGTTGGGCACAGTAGCATCTGGTCGGGCACCAGCGTGATGGATCTCCGCATGCAGCCGGGCGATTCCATCGTCGTCCCAGAGAAGATTATTGGTGGCTCGGAGACATGGAAGAACGTGATAGGTGCTGCACAGATCATGTCGTCAATCGCAATCACTGGGGCTGTTACTGGGATATTCTGAAAAAAGAGGATATTATCCGAATAGTTGCAGCTATTCAGCCTTGTAGGCGCTACACTAACAAACGAACTTGTACAAGAGATCGGGCAGTGCAGGTTCTTTTCGAGAAAGTGGAAGGGCCTCACCTACTCCGAATTGAAGCTCAAGTCAAGGCCGTAAATTACGTTTGTGTATGTTGTCATGTTTCGCAAGTGCCCGGTTGCGGATTTCCGGTTTCCGACAAGTTCAATTACCGAAGGAATGCCATTTTACATGGATAATGAACAGAGTTCAATGGACGGGTTTATGAATACGGTCCATACCGGAGACACTAAAACAGCAACCACACATGGCGAGATTGCTGGTCGGGGTGTCCCTGTCAGTCTCGTTGGCCTTCTGAGGGTGTTCTGGGCTTGCCGACGAATCATTTTTCAAATCACAAGCATTGGTCTGCTGCTATCTCTGCTCATCGCGCTTGTACTTCCTGTGACGTTTACTTCTACCACGACTCTGATGCCGCCTGAGACCTCTTCCAACTCCTCTAACCTCAATTTGACCGCATTAGCCGGACCGGCTGCTGGTTTTGCTGGCATGTTGGAGGGGAAGAGCCCGGATGCCCTTTTTGTGGCTATTTTGCAAAGTCGGACAGTTCAGGAGCGACTAATCTCTCGCTTCGGTCTCCTCAGTCTTTATAAGAAGGGCCGTATTGAGGATGCTTGCAAGCAATTGGGGCAAAACACTAGCGTCTCTGAGGACACTAAAAGCGGGGTTATTACCGTTAGCGTTACTGCGAAAAATCCTGTCCTCGCTTCGCAAATTGCAAAGGCCTACGTTGAAGAGCTCGACCGAGTTGTGACCCAATCCAGTACTTCTGCGGCACGTCGTGAGCGCATCTTTCTCGAAGAACGACTGAAGATGATTAAGCAAGATCTGGACGACGATTCGAAGGCCTTCAGTCAATTTGCAAGTACGAAGTCAGCTATCGATATTCCTGCACAGTCAAAGGATACGATGGACGAAGAGGTAAGGTTGCAGGGCGACCTAATTGCGAGCCAGACCGAACTGGCTGGCTTGCGGAAGGTCTATTCAGAAGATAATAATCTGGTGCGGTCTGCGGAAGCGCGTTTGGCTGCGCTTCGGCAGGGGGCGAGCAAAATTTCCGGCGAAAGTAACCCCGAGAAACTGGGGATCGGCAATATGGGGCCCGCTTATCCTTCGCTCCGTGAACTGCCATTATTAGGCCTCACTTACTCTGATATGCGACGGCGGATCGACGCTGAAGAAGCGTTGTGGGAGAGCATGACGAAGCAGTATGAGATGGCAAAAGTCGAGGAAGCGAAAGAGATCCCCACCGTTTCTGTCTTGGATGCGGCCAATGTGCCTCAGCGAAAGTCCGGCCCTCCAAGGTCTATTATTGTCATCTTCGGCACATTTCTCTCATTGATTGTGGCAGTTATATCAGCGCTAGCGATTTCTTTTTGGGCAGCAATGGATGCGCAGGACGAGCGCAGGAAACTGCTGGCGGAGATTGGTACAACCGTTGCTAATTCCCTGCGTTGGTTGAGGCACGTTCCGTTTCTTGGAAAAATCTTACAACGGTCCGACGGATATGCTCGCTCATAATAACGCCATTCCGCTGAATTGATGTCCTGGGAGCGCGCGGAGTACTAAACTACACGGTCCCAATTCCGATACTTGAGATTCTATGGCAGAGTCGAAATTCTATGCCACCTTTGAAGGGTAGCGGGTTCTATCTTATTCTTGAGTGATGTCTGAGATCGATATCGCAGCATCGATTGAATTTCATAAACGGAGCGGCAAACTGGTAACGATTACTGCAGTACAGCGTGTCGGCAGGTTTGGGTCTTTAATAACGACAATGGTGCATATCTGTTCTCTTTAGTCGAGAAGCCGAAAGGAGATGGACAATGGGTGAATGGTGGCGTTCTTGCGCCTCCTCCCGAGATAGGTGCCTAACTCAAAGACGATCTAACCATTTGGGAACGAGAACCAATTGAGACGATTGCTCGGGAGGGACACGTCGTAGCCTGCAAGCATCGCGGATGTCGGCACCGCATGGGCACCAATCATGACAAATGATATCTGGAAAAGCTTTGGGCAAATGGCTCGGCTCCGTGAAAGGTTCGGGAATGAGATGGAGCAGAAGGCATTTCGATTGGCGACTCGCGACTCTTTTCTGCGGTTACGGCCAATAGGATATCTACCCCCTATTGGCGATAATCCGATAGTCAGGCCGCTTCGCTGGAAAGAATGGATAAAGTGAGCCTCTGACTTTATTGTGCCATTCCAAAGTACAGTGTTACAGTACCGCACTTATATCTTTTTCAGATCGGATTATCTACTGTTTATTTCACCACATTTGTGTTGCGTAACAGTGATTTGGACGGAGGACAAGTGATAGAGAGTAAGAATCAAAGCGAAGCTGCTGTCTTTGAGGTAGAGCGAACGCGCAAGATTGCTGTTTACCGAAAATCCGTCGAGGAGAATTTTCGGTTCTTAAAGCAGTGTACCCGTCTTGATCAGTTATTGGTCTCGGGTTTGTTATTGCCGCTTAGTGGAGGATATCTTGTGCCGGTGTGCGAGTTGCATGCTAACGACTCAGCCCTGATCGCTCTGCTCTCACAATGGCGTCGTGATAACTCGTTTGCCTATCCTAGCCAGTTTCAGGTTACAGACGAGGGCACTGCATCCTGGCTCCGTTCCAAGCTGCTGGATGTTCCCGACCGTCTACTGTTCTTGGTGCTCAACCGCTTCGGAACGCCGATAGGCCACCTCGGACTGGCTAATTGTCTGAACGACAGCTGCGAGGTCGAAATTGATAATGTAGTTCGCGGCGATAAACATGACAATCTTGGCATTATGAGCGAAGCCATGAGGGTTCTGATTCGATGGACCGAAGAGACGATTGCTCCGAACTCAATATTTCTACGTGTGTTTAAGGATAATGATCACGCAATCAGTTTCTATCAAAAACTTGGGTTTTTGGTAGAGCTAGAAATACCATATTGCCTTGCCACTAGCGGCAGGCCTGGACCGTGTTGGATCGAAATTCCGATGGATATTCAGTCGACGCTGGTTGAGCAGGATGAGCTTCTGCTACTTACAGCGAATGAAAGAGAGACCCTATCGAGGCCACCTGCTATGGTGACCCAGGAGAACCTGTCTGAAGCCGTGGCTGCGGTCGCGTCCGGGTTGCGTGAGGCCAAGCGCCCGTTGCTCTGGCTGGGGATTGGCATTCGGCTGGCGGGCGCAGCTTCTAAAATGCAGACGTTCCTGGAGAAGCTTCGTGTCCCTTCTCTGGTGTCGTGGTCGGGAATTGATTTGATCGACTCCAACCACCCCCTTGTCTATGGCAGAGCAGGTGTCTGCGGTAACCGGAGTGCAAATTTTATATTGCAGAACTGCGACTATCTTCTGACAATCGGCACTCGTTTGGCGATACCTCAGGTGGGTTACGACATCACTGAACTGGCGCGGGCTGCTTCCATTACAGTGGTTGATATCGACGAAGCCGAATTGGACAAATATAGGGTTCGATACGAGCGCACAATTTGCACCGATGCGGGGGATTTTCTCTCCCAGCTTCAGTCCGCATTCGATAAGCAGTTTTCTGCGCCAGCGGAGTGGATTGACCGCTGTAATAGTTACCGCGAGCGCTATCCTATGGTGGGTCCGGAAAACGCCGACCAAAACGGGTTTATCAACTCTTATCGCTTTATGGAGAAGCTAAGTCTTCATATGAAACCTGATCAGGTGGTCGTTACCGATGCCGGAAGTTCTTTTGTTTGCGCGGGACAGGTTCTGAAAATTACTCCGCCACAACGCCTGATGGCATCCCGTGGTCTTGGAGAGATGGGATTTGGTCTGCCTGGATCAATTGGAGCTTCTTTTGCCCGTGATCGCGGAGAGGTGCTGTGCCTGAACTGTGACGGCTCCATGATGATGAACCTTCAGGAACTGCAAACGATTGTGCATCACAAGCTCCCCATTAAGATCATCATCTTGAGTAATGACGGCTATCTCTCGATCAAGCATACACAGAATGCCTGGTTTGAAGGACGGCACACATCTGTTGACAGAAGGTCGGGAGTTTCATGTCCCGACTACAGTGCCTTGGCAGGAGCTTTCGGAATTCCGTCCTTTCAAATTCGTACCTGGGATGATTTCGAGGATGTGATGCCGCGCATGCTGGCCTTGCCGGGTCCCGCGATTTGTGAAGTGTTTATGGATCCTGAACAGCCATTTGCCCCAAAACTAGCGGCCGTCCTACAGGACGGCAGGCTGATCTCGCCTCCTTTGGAAGATCTCAGTCCGCAGTTGCCCCGTAAGGAGTTTACTGAAAACATGCTGATAGGGATACACCCTAAATCAGTAGCCCTTAACTCCTAATTGCTTGGACCGAATTTACTACCATGAGCTATTGTTAACTTGTTTTTTGTAGATGTCCTGGTATAGCCGGGAACACGTGTCGGCTCAATAAATGGAATGTGGGGATTGTGCCTAAGTGAAATCAATTATACATCAAGATATTGCATTCATTGTTGAGGAGAATCTTCCCTGGAACGACTTTTCAGGAGCGAACGTGTTGGTAACTGGAGCAGCGGGGTTTCTGCCTGCATATATGGTAGAGACTCTGCTCCATCTCAATCAGTCCGTTCTCGCAAAACCAGCTCGAGTAGTTGCTCTGGTACGCAATGAAGAGCGAGCTCGTGCGCGATTTGCCGCATACGCGGGACGAAGCGATTTGGAGATAGTTGTGCAGAATGTCTCCGACCCGCTTTCGCTACAGACTCAGTTCAACTACATCATTCATGCGGCAAGCCAGGCAAGCCCGATGTTTTACAAGACAGACCCAGTAGGGACGCTTTTACCTAATGTGCTGGGGACATATCACCTGCTGAATGCCGCCAAGTATTCTTACTGCAAAGGCTTTTTGTTTTTCAGCAGTGGCGCGGTATATGGGGTGCCGAAAGATGGTTCGGTTGCAACACAAGAGTATGAAGGGGGTTATCTAGACCCTGCCGATGTGGGGTCTTGCTACGGTGAGAGTAAGCGGATGGGCGAGACAATGTGCGTTTCATGGGCGCATCAGTTTGGGGTTCCCGCAAGGATTGTTAGGCCTTTTCACACCTACGGGCCGGCAATGCGATTAGACGATGGTAGGGTATTCGCCGATTTCGTGCGCGATATTCTGAAAGGCGGCCCAATAGTTCTTCACACCGATGGAATTGCTCGCAGATGTTTTTGCTATCTTGCTGATGCAACGGTCGGCTACTTTACCGTTCTGTTGAAGGGAGAGGTTGGACAGGCATACAATGTTGCAAACCCAGCTGGAGACTGTAGCATTGCAGAACTTGCTGACCGGCTGGCTAACTTATTTAAAGACGAGGGAGTGCATGTTGAGCGAAGGGTACGTGGCGAGTCAACTTACGTTCAAACCCCCAATGTCGTGGCGCTGCCAAGCGTTGACAAGTTGAAGGCACTCGGCTGGCAGGCGCGCAAGACAATTGAGGAAGGGTTCAAGCGCACAGTGATCAGTTATCGAGAGGGAGTGCATGTTTGACCGGTGTGTAACGGGCGTAACAGTCGGCATGGAAAACAGTTTCGATTGATTAGCCGCGAGTTTGACTTTATTATGGAGAGATGATGAAAGATGTGACATCAGCCGTAGACCAGGAGTATTCATCACAGCAACTGGATATCCTGCGTACGAACTATGAGTCCGGGATCTTGGCTAAGGCGGACTACAGCCGTGATATTTGGAAGGTCCATCGGCGACTGTTTGAATATGCGCAGTTTCTGCGTAGCACTAATGTTGACGCTATCGAACTCAATGAAGATGGGGTAGTATTTCGCTTGCGGGATCCACAACTCAAGCTGTGGTGCATACCACAGGACCATCGACACGTCGCGATCTCGAATCTTAATTTCCGCCAGTACGAATCAGAAGAGCTTGGTGCAGTGATCCGTCTGGCGAAGGTCTGCAGAGTAGTTTTCGATATTGGAGCAAATGTCGGACTATACAGTATTGCTTTAGCACAACGTTATCAATACTCCAAGGTCATTGCTTTTGAGCCAATCGTTTCCACGTACCAGGAACTTATTCGAAATCTTGATCTCAACCACGTAACTAATGTGATGACTTACAACATCGGTCTATCTGATCGTTCTTGTGACGCACCTTTTTATTTTGATAGGACCGTGTCGGGAGCGACGTCTGGGGCACCTCTGGGACCAGAGTTTGGCCCGACCGAGACGCTTATCTGTCCTGTGGAAACTCTCGACGATTTCATCGATAGGACCGGATACAAGCCCGACTTAATCAAATGCGACGTTGAGGGAGGCGAGTTTCAGGTATTTCGCGGCGGCACAAGATTGTTCGAGCGCCATAAACCGATGGTCTTTACGGAGATGCTGCGAAAGTGGTCTCAACGGTTCGGTTATCAACCGAATGAGATCATCTCGTTTTTTAAACAGTTCGGCTATCAATGTTTTGCATTGTCAAATGGTATTCTTCATCCCTTTATGGAGATGACCGAGCAGACAGTGGAGACGAATTTCTTTTTTTTGCATACGGATCGGCACCTTGAGATGGTGCGCTTTCTGGGGCTGCTGCAATGACATGCAACGCGAGTGAGCACACCAAGTCATTGATGGTACGCCCATCTGGCCTGCGAATAGCTACGTAGTTACGAGCGTATGTCTTGCTAGACCGCTGCGTAAGCACACCGAAGGAGAGTGCGTCTCATATCGTTTAGTTGATGACGGTGACACGACTCTACCCGATAAGTACTTTCTTCGAATGTCTTATTGCGCTTCCGCTAAGGGTATTGGGGACCAGCTAATCCTTACGGCAGGGCCGTCCATGAGTGGCAAGGAAGCTTGGTACACTCTTGACGCCGCGCGCTTCGGATGGAATAGCGAATGGAACAAATATATCCAAAAATTCGAGACTGCTTTTGCCAACTACATCGGTACACGTTATGCTTTGAGCACATCCAGTTGCACTGGAGCTCTTCACTTGGCTCTAGCCGCTCTCGGAATCGGTCCTGGCGACGAAGTTATTGTCCCGGATATTACTTGGGTAGCAACAGCGAATGCAGTGGTATATGTGGGTGCGACACCCATCTTCGCTGATATCGAAGCTGGCAGTTGGTGTCTCGACCCCACTTCATTTGAATCAAAGATCACTCCCCGCACGAAGGCGGTCATGCCTGTACACCTATATGGCCATCCAGCTCAAATGAATCGAATCGTGGAGATCGCTCGCAAACATAACTTGCGCGTAATCGAGGATGCTGCGCCAGCCATAGGCGCTGAATTCGAAGGCCGCAAGACCGGCACATTCGGCGACTTCGCTGCGTTTAGCTTTCAGGGTGCCAAGTTGATTGTAACTGGTGAAGGCGGGATGTTGGTCACAAGCGACGAGGAGCTGTTCCGGAAAGCCTACACAATATGGGATCAGGGCAGGAGGCCAGGAACGTTCTGGATTCAGGAAACCGGGTTCAAGTACAAGATGGCCAATGTTCAGGCTGCACTCGGATTGGGTCAGCTCGAACGGGTGGATGAGATGATCGAAGCCAAACGCAGGATATTTTCTTGGTATTCAGAGGACCTTGACGGAGTGCGGGGCATTCTGCTCAATCGTGAGATGACCTGGGCGCGCAGCATTTATTGGATGAGTAGTATTTTAGTACAGGAGGGAGCACACATCTCGCGAGACGAGTTGCGGAAGAAGCTGCGCGAACGGAACGTAGATACAAGGCCTGTGTTTCCAGCTATCAGCCAGTACCCCGTTTGGCCGGTAGTGCAGGAGCCGCAACCCACGGCTCGCCTGATCGGCGATCAAGCTATAAACCTCCCTAGTGGCGTGTGTCTTAAACGCGCTCACATAGCGTATATCAGTAAATGCATCCGCGAAATCCTTGTTGCGGAGCCTCGGTAAGCCATGGAAACTGCTTTGTTTGCGATCGTTATTTGCCGTATAATAGGTATTCTACCTCTATTATTTTGTGGATAGTTATGATTTAGCATTCGCGAAGTAAATGTGGGATTGTGGATTTTATCTCACATTTGGGGATTGTCGAAGTTCCGCATAAGATCGATCAGCTTATGCATATTGCATGTGTACGTCAGACGTCTGAAAGCGGCCACCGAATGGAGCCCGAGGATTCCAATGATAGACGGAATACAGTATCAGGTTGACTGGTATAGAATGCAGGTGGTAACGCGTGCAGTCAAAAGTTGATTGTCTGAAAGGCATTGCCCAGAGATTACGAGCCCGCGCCGTTCGAATGGTATACACGTCAAAGGCGTCGCACCTCGGCAGTTCTCTTTCCATAGCCGATCTAGTGGCTTGCCTGTATTGGCACACCTTACGGATCAATCCGTCTCTTCCGGACTGGACTGACCGTGACCGATTCTTCTTGAGCAAGGGCCATGGGGCCGCACTACTTTATGCGGCTTTGGCAGAGCGTGGATTCTTCTCTGTGAGTGAGTTGCAGACTTACTGCAAATCCGGTTCTCGGTTAACCGGGCATATTACCAGCGGGGTTCCAGGTGTTGAGTTTTCGTCCGGCTCGCTGGGGCATGGACTTCCTGTTGCCTGTGGCGTAGCTTTGTCTGCGAAAAGGGAGTATCGGCAATTCAAAACATTTGTGTTGGCAAGTGACGGCGAACTCGATGAGGGTTCGAACTGGGAAGCAATCCTGTTTGCTCCGCAGCATCGGCTCGACAATCTTGTTTTGATTGTTGACTACAATAAAATTCAAAGTTTTGGTCGAACCAAGGACATTTTGGATCTTGATCCTTTAGCGGATAAATTCAAGGCATTCCGGTGGGCAGTCCGCGAAATTGACGGCCACAACATGGAACAGATCATAGACACGTTCCAGTCATTGCCATTTGAACCGGATATACCAAGCGTGGTAATCGCCCATACCGTGAAAGGTCGTGGCGTTGTCTCCATGGAGGACCAGTTAGCCTGGCACTACAAGACGCCTAGCTTAGAGCAGGTAGAAGCTGCAATGCGAGAACTGGGAGTTGATCTGTGAGGACCGCTTTTATCAACCAGTTGTGCGCGCTTGCAGAGCGGGACGAACGTATCTGGCTTCTGTGCGGCGATTTGGGATATTCCGTGATCGAAACATTTGCGGATAGGTTCCCATCCCGCTATCTCAACGCCGGAGTTGCCGAGCAGAACATGACCGGCCTTGCTGCTGGACTAGCTCTTGAGGGAAATATCGTTTTCACTTATTCCATCGCCAATTTCCCGATCATGCGCTGTCTGGAGCAAATTCGAAACGACGTCTGTTATCACAACCTCAATGTCAAGATCGTTGCCGTGGGAGGAGGGCTGGCATATGGCAGCCATGGATACACACACCACGCCGTCGAGGATCTTGCTGTTATGTCAGCCATGCCGAACCTCATGATCGCAGCGCCCGCTGATCCAATTGAAGCCCGCGCCGTAACAGAACTGTTCGTCACCACACCCGGACCGGGCTACCTTCGATTAGGAAAGGCCGGAGAGCCGATACTGCACGCTGCGGATACAAGGGTGGAATTGGGTAGGGCCATTCAGGTCGTTGACGGAGGCGATCTGACTATCATCAGTATCGGAGGCATGCTAGGCACGGTCCTTAAGGCAAATGAGGAGTTGAATTGTCGAAGAATTTATCCGCGCATTCTTAGTATGCCGTTTCTCATTCCGCTCGATACCGCAGCCATTCTCGATGCAGCGGAACAGACTGGGGCTATTCTTACGGTTGAAGAACACGGCCCCGGAGGTCTTGGGACCGCCACTGCTGAAGTCCTTGCTGGTTGTGGCCGTGCGACTAAATTCCAGTCACTCCGACTTGCACGGTCTCCAATCAAAGTGTCCGGCTCGCAGGAAGAGTTGCGTGCGGCGCAGGGGCTGAGCGTCGAGGGAATTGTTCAAGCCTCGGAGTTGTTGTGCCGGGGCCCGCGCCCGATGGTGATTGGCTGACGGCAAAGATCGAGCCGAAACATCCCCTCGTTGCTTTTTGCCTGTACTCCGTCAATTTGAAGAAGTGGCATTCTTCCAGAATTACGTTCCACAATCAGTCTCGGAGGCATCGCGACTGCAAAAACAGAAATTTCTCTTTACCACGTTCGCACCCGCATAAACATTGACGATTGCGATGATCCGAGGTTTTAGAATTACAACTTAGAATGAAAATGTGGGGGTTAATGAATAACACCGAAGTACAAGAAAAGGTAGGAGGTTACGAAGCGGTCTTCATTGCCGTCGGTCGGGTACTCCAATTTGCTCTTGCGCTGGTCATCATCCGGATTGCAACGAATATTCTGAGTCCCGTGGAAATGGGACGTATGGGGTTAGTCACGGCGACCACCGCATTGTTTTCCTATACGTTGGTGAACCCAGTCGGGATGTTTATCAACCGTCGGCTCCACACATGGAGGATTCATGGGCGCTTACGATATAACTTCCGCATTTATTGGGCTTTTCTCGTCCTCGTGGCGGCAACAGGGGTTGCTGTGGTATGGCTGATGAAGAATACTGTCGGAATCGGACTGAATATAAGTATGACCTGGATTCTAATCTTGGTCGGCGGCTCACTCGTCTTCAATACTTGTAATGCGACCTACATTCCTTCGTTGAACCTGATGGGATACCCGCGTGGGTTTATTGTACTTACGATCGCCACATTGTTACTGGGGTTGTCTCTTTCGCTAATCCTCACGCACATCTGCGGTGCTTGTGCAGAGTATTGGCTACTTGGCCTGTTACTAGGGCAGCTGGTGGTTGGACTTGTGGGGCGTCATGTCTTTTTTCGCTTAGTGCAGCCAATATTCCAGCCAGATACCCACGAGCCTGCGCGACTTCCCCAGATTCTTCTGCTCTTCGCCTTCGCTTGGCCGCTCTCGTTGTCAGTGGGACTGAACTGGGTGCAGTACCAGAGTTATCGTTTTATCGTTCAGAAGCAGGTTGGGCTGGCACAGTTAGGACTTCTCGTTACCGGCTGTACAATTGGGGCCGGCATCATCATTGCCGCCGAGCAAATTCTTACGACGTATTTTCAGCCGCGATTCTATAGACGAATTGCATCCAGCGGCGTCTTCACCCACACTCGCGCGTGGAATGATTACGCAAGCGCAATTGTTCCATCAATCATTATCACGGATTTCGTAATAACTGCACTTGCGCCGGAATTGACTCGCATATTGGCCGCGCAGCAGTACCAGTCGGCCTCCCGGTTTGTGGTTTGGGGCGCGCTCGCGGAAAGCGCGCGTGTATTGGTGGGCGTGTACTCGTTAGTGGCACATGCTAGGATGCGTACCCGCATCTTGCTCTTCCCAAATGCCATAGGCGCTTGCTCTTCTCTGATATTAGTTTACTTTCTTGTTTCCCGCTTTGGGGCTAAGGGAGCGGTGATGGGGCTCGCAGCAGCAGGCGCAGTGTCAGTTGTCGTTTCACACGGTATACTGCGGTACGAGCTTCCATTTTCAATTCCGATAAAACGCAGCCTAACCGCTGTGGTATTAGGAATGGTGATATTTGCGCTTGTGGCCGAAATACGGCCTGCTTTAATGCATTACCGAGGTTTTGGTTCGCATTTATTGCTAGTAGCAATGACGGGGTTACTCTTTACCTGCGTGCAGTGGTACTTTCTGAGATCTCTGTTGGTTGGTATAAGTAGAAAAACGGGCAGTCGATCTTTCGGTATTTCATTGCAGGATATGGTTGATTTATGAAGACTGTTGAGGACGGTGGACCGCTCGTCTCAATTTGTATCCCGACTTACAATGCAGAAGCCACGTTGCAACGCGCGCTTGCTTCTATCGTTGCCCAAACTTATCGGAACCTGCACATCGTGGTTGTAGATAATGCGTCGGTCGACCATACCGTGGCTGTTGCGCGTGAGTTTTGTGACCCGCGTATTGAGTTGCATGTAAACTCAACAAATGTAGGTCCTGGGCGCAACTATGCCCACTGTATCGAGCTGGCACGCGGGAAATACACCGCAATTTACCATGCGGATGATCTGTACGAGGCCGATATTGTGGCCAAAGAGGTAGCGTTCCTGGAAAAGCATCCGGAGGCGGGAGCAATCTCGACGGGGGCTCTTGTGATCGATGAAAACGACGTTGTGATCAAAAACTCCCCCCTTTGTCCGATTCCGTCTCGTTTTCGCAGTGCAGAATCGATTCAATGCTTTAACTTTGATGCTATTTTCAAGGGAATCCTGTGTTACTCCAATTTCTTACTTACCCCCAGCATCATGGTCCGAACAGATATATACCGCAACGAGAGTTGGCGCTGGCGGGAAGACCTATTCGGTCGATCAGTTGATCTTTATGTGTTTCTAGGAATACTGCGGTCATATCAGTTTGGAATCTGCTCAGAGCCATTGATGCGGTACCGTGTTAGCATACACCAGGGATCGCAATCAGTCCGGAAGCGATTAGAAAGAGCTGATATCTTCCGTGTTCTGGACTACTTTATTGCACAGCAGGAGACGACTGGACATTTATCTCATCGCGAGAAAAGGGATTACTTGCGTCTTCAGCGTACTGACCGCGCAGTACGTGCAATGAACTGTCTAACCCTTGGAAAGTTAGACGATGCCATGACGCTAACTACTGATGTTTTTAGTTTGGATAGTTTTGTTGCGGCTCTAACTGGAATGCGTGCTATGCAAACGTTACTATTGGGAGGATTAGTGCGTGTTTTGGCTATCTGCAAACTGGATTCAATTGCATGTAAGATTTTAGCATGGGTTCGAAGGAGGATGTGCAGATGAGTTTACCATGCGGAAG
>Ga0181520_10008229_pt1 | contig 14919 bp, 10 predicted proteins | sample PEATcosm2014_Bin_29_FD_132451 | JGI IMG/M metagenome (GOLD analysis project Ga0181520, IMG submission 132451) | Peatland microbial communities from MTU Mesocosm Facility, Houghton, MI, USA - PEATcosm2014_Bin02_30_metaG | ecosystem: Environmental > Terrestrial > Soil > Wetlands > Peat | place... | reverse complement strand
GGCATCCGAGTCGCCGCGCCAGCGGCTTCCTTCTAACGCCCTTATCGAAATCGCCCCGGCCCGGGCACTGTACCTTCGCCCGAACCTTGTCTGCCGGGGCGCTTCCGATAAGGTCCTAGCGTTGTTAGGAGACTAAGATGGGCCTGCAACACAGCAGTAAACTTTATCAGGACCCTCTGTACGGTGCTAAGGTACTGAGTCCTTTGGCTGTTCGTATCATCGATACGCCCGAGTTTCAAAGACTCGCCGGCCTCCGCCAGCTCGGATTCTCGGATGTTGTGTATAGGGGCGCCCACCACACCCGTTTCGAGCACTCGGTTGGCACCTATTTCATTTGTCGCACGATCATGCGGCGTCTTGTCCAGAATCACGAGCGGCTGGGACTCGAACATCCTGGAGAGTGCCTCTCATTATCATTCCGCGAGTTTCCCAAGAACGCCAAGGTCCAGGGGGATGTAACCACATTCCAGTCCTTATGGCGTGGGTTGACCGAGGTCATAAGTATCGCGGCCCTCTTGCATGATATCGGCCATGTGCCGTTCGGCCATACTCTGGAAGATGAATTCGCCGGAGTTTTCCCGAGGCACGACAGGCTTGCAGGTCCCCGCCTTCACACAATGCTTTTTGACCGCGCCAGCGAACTCGCGGCTGTGTTTGCGGAAGCCGAGCCTTGGATCGGCGAAATGCCGAATGAGCAACTTCGGAAGTTGATTTACGTAATCCTGAACTGGAAAGAGAAGATCGACGCTCGTGAAGGGTTCCGCACGCTTCTTGAAAAGGAGATTGAGCAGATCGAAAGACAACGATCTGAGGAGGCTGACTCGCAGGCATCGCTTCATCCGAGCCAACTCGACCGTCTACGACAGCTGCAAGCGTGGCATGCAAATCTTCTTCGGGACAAGCTGTTCCACCCGTTCATGAGCGACATCATCGGTAACACGATTTGCTCCGATCTGCTCGATTACCTTCCGCGGGATCGCACATACTTGGGGATGGAAGCGCGCTTTCACAGCCGCCTCCAGAGATACTTCACGATTCGACCAGGAACGCTCTACCCGCCTGAAGAGGGTTTGCGAATGTCGATAATGGTGACTCGCGGTGCCCACGGCGGTCAGAGGCGCGATGTTGCTACAGCTGTACTCGACATCATGCGGGAGCGGTACGAGATGGCCGAGCGGGTCTACTACCACCACAAGAAAGCCGCCGCGAGTGCAATGTTGGCCAAGCTGGTCGAGTTGACGCCCGCGGCGTTCCGGCCAAGAGACGACGACGAGATCTACCCCGCTCCCTGGGATTCATCCGGAGCTACGCCAGGTGAGCCACCACACATGACGTACTTTTCCGATGTCGGCTTAATTGAATACTTGGGCCATGTCCATGTGGCCGATGAAGACAAACCTCTCCAGAAACGCCTGTATTCTGCCCTAGTTTCTCGACGGCGAAGCATGCACCGTACTCTTTTGGTAGTTGATTGCGACTTGGCTAACACGGGGTCGCGGCCAGTCAGGTTTATAGCTGACGACCTACGTGGCGCCGAGGGTCAGCCGAATTCAGCCAAACGCCGGCAGTTGGAGCGCGATCTCGCCCAGGCCGGCGGCGGCTGTGACGGCGACGTGATCATATACTGCCCAGCGCTGTCGATGCAATCCAAGGAGGTTGATGCCCGAATGGAGATTGCGCCCGATCGGGTTCTTCCCTTGCGCGTCCAGGATGAGATCTTCACCTACCACGCGGAAGTCGACCTCTTGAACAGGTACTATGCTAGCTTGTGGCGCGCCTACGTCTTTGTTTCACCCGACATCTTCGCGGATTCAGGTCGGTGTAAGCGTATTGTTGATGCATTTTGCGATCACTATAAGCTCCCTCGTGCCGCAGGCTATCAAAAAGTTCGCACGCACCGCTTTCGGGAGAATGCGGCGGAGGCGGCGTCTGTCACTGGAGCCGACAAGGCAACCAGTGCCGTCGATCTCAACGATACGTTCAACGAGGCAGTAACTGCACTAGGGGACCGTGCGCTAACGATAAGCAGAGATCAATTCAAGTCCGCGATCACCGAAGCGTTAACCCGGGTGACGGGTTCTCCCGTGACTAGAAGGCCGCCTCAGAGCAGCGTGGATGTCGAAGGCGAGATTGCACGTGCGCTCGGCCCGGGCTTTCAAGGCCGCGAAGGCCGAGCAGCCATCAAGATCTGGGTGGGGGAGAACGGCAGCCGCGTAGCTCCAGCGCGTCTGGAGCCGTTCCTCGATCGAATTCGGATTGCCGTCCAGAATACGCCAAAAGATCTGGTGGCGGCGCGCGGCAAATATGGGTTATTGAGTGAAGAAGGCCTCGCGACGTTCCTGGAAAGATGTTTGGCGCTGACATTTGGCGAGCAGATGCAGAGTGAGAGTGCCGATGGCCACCCTGAAAGACCGTGACATTGACTCCATGGCTGACTACTTACTCGGCTGTGCGAAAAAAGTCAAGCAGATTGCCCCCCCGATTGATCTCTTTGAACTGGCCAGGATTCAACGAGTAACGACAGTTGACCTTAGGCCGATGCTGCCCACTGGAGGCCTGTCGTGCCGTCCGGTCGGATTTGTAATTTATATCCAGGACTTAGACCGTTCTGAGCCCATTGAAGTACCCGTCGGTAGTCCGGTCGAGGATCGCCCTAAAATGACGACGAGGCAGCGGTTCACCATGGCTCACGAGCTTGCACATACTCTGTTGTTCGGCCCGTCCGATCCACCGCAGCCACGTGCCGGCTCTCCGAAGGGGGCAAAACTGGAAGCGCTCTGTCACCGCGCTGCGCGCCGCATCCTCATGCCCGCCACCCTGGTGAAGGCCGAGGTCGCGAAGCGCGGAAGCCTTAGTGCACACGATATTCTCGAACTTGCTAAGCTATACGACGTTTCCACTGAGGTCGCCATGTGGCGCTGCGATGAACTCGATAGCGTGCGGGATTCGGCTCAAGCGGTAATTTACGTCCGTAGGTCGTCATCTAGTGCCGATGAGATCGCCGGGTTCTTCTGTTCTCGCTGGTTCAAAGACCGCAAGGGCATCCCGGAACTCGGAATGCCTCCCGCCAAATGGCTGTCCGGGTGGGTTAACGAAGGCTTCTGGAGTGATCCCAAGGCAAGTGCGATTTTCACCGATGTTGATGGGGAGATTCGCATCGCCCGCGTACCATTCGAGACGCGCGTCTATTTCGTCGAACTCGAAAGGCTGCATCGGGACAGTTCCCATTTGCCATCGGATCAGGTGAGCGAGGACCCGAAGTGACCGACTGCCGCCACTAATTTAGCCGGAAATCACGGTCATCGAGGCGTTGACTTCGACCATATTGCCGTTGAGCAGGGCCTCCGGACACTCTGTCAATGCACAGAATCATGCTGCTGATCGCTTATCGCTTCCACTCTGAAAGACGGACAGACGGACTGTACTGGATGGACTTCGATCCCAACGTATGGAACCGATGAACCGATAAAGTACGGGAATGTTGCGGCTGCGGCGGCCGCGCTTTGTTACACTCTTAGCTCAGGTCGTCTACGTGATCGGTGCCCCCGCGAGTACGGCACTAGAGAGGCTGACTACACAAACTTTCACAATGGAACCTCGGGCGATGTCGCGGGATAATCGTGTGCGCCGTCGCTCAAATTGATGCTCCAAGCCCAATTCTGGCTCGGCATCGGCCGTATCGTCAGTGCGACATTCAGCCGGCGCCGCAGTTTCTCGCGGAACGCCCTCGGCCGACATTACGACATTAGCCAGGCGACCACGATCCTCTGTCGAAGGAACTAAAGGTGCTGAGGGCCGACGATTGTGCCACGACCATGCGATTCACTTCAAAAATCAAACTCGTTCAGGCCCGTGTCATTTGCCTGCCTTCAATCGGCGACAAGTTGTTCATTCTATTCCATTTGCCGCTATGCGTCGCGCTATCAAGTGTCCCTCACTTGCGCGTCGATGCGGTTCCATTTACATTTGGCACTAGTTGTGTGCTTTAATCAGACATTAAGATGTCTAACAATTGTTTGTCACTATCTTTACGCATGCTGGTGGATGAGCACGAACGTTGTCTTCAGCTAGCGGGGCAGCGAGGTCCGGACGAGTCTCAATTGACCTCACTGGACGGGTCGGGTGAGCCTGCGACCGTACCTCTGCTCGTCGCCTGCAAGGACGATAAGGCGGTGCAGGAGCTGATTCGCTCGGAAGCCGAGGAGGCGCACGTCGTTGGCAACGGCTTTCTAAACTGCCGCCTGACAGCCGAGAACATTGTGCGGCTCGCCGCCCTGCCCTCGATGGAGTACGCGGAAAGGCTTGAGCGTTGTGACTTCATGATGAATAATCGCGTGTTCGAGGCGGCAGGGTTCGCCTGCGGGGCTGACCGACGGCCGGTTGACATCGAGGAGTCCGGAAAGGGCGTCTTAATAGGAATAATCGATAGCGGAATTGACCTCAATCATATCTGTTTCAAATCGCCGGGGGGACAACTGCGCGTCCTTGCGCTGCTGGAACAAGCGCCAAAGAGAGCGCATCTACGCGACTACAATCGGGAGGAGCTTGAACACGAATTGGCGGCAAGCCGCTGCCCAGGGCGCGACTCCGATGGGCACGGCACGCACGTGGCCAGCATCGCTGCGGGCTATGACAGTTCGTTCCATGGCGTGGCCCTTGGGGCCGAGTTCCTGATCGTCCAGTCAAATATGATGGATACGCCGTATGCTCTCGATTGGATAAAAAGAAAAGCTATCGAGTTTGGACGCCCTTGCGTCGTGAACTGTTCCTTCGGCCATCACTATGGGCCGCATGACGGAACGCACGCCATCGAAAGACACGCGGCCAGCGTTGCGAAGCAGGGGACTCTGCTGGTCGCGGCCGCCGGCAATTCGGGGCTTTCGAACATACACAGTGCAGCTCAAGCATGTAGACAAGGCGACGAGTTTAGAATGGCTTTCGACATCGATGCATCCGCACCCCGATTCGTCATGAGCGCCTGGTACTCGGAGGGTGATGACTTCGATGTCGAGGTCGTGCATCCTCCGGATGACGCGGTTCCCGTTCCGCCGATCGGAGTACCGACGGACCCTCGCAGGATGGGCCGAGTGACTGTAAGTGTCGCCCGGGACCAATACGCCCAGAGCAGACTCGTGGAGATTCAGTGCTGTATATATATGCCCAGGTCCCCGGAGTCGTTCGAATTGGAGAACTGGGGGCTCTTCTTCCATGCGAAGAGTGTGCGCGTTGGGAAAGTCCATTCGTGGATTGTGCATGACAATCTCGGTCAGTTCAGAGACGGATCCCTTCTATCACGCGAAGCCACGCTGACGATTCCCGGGACGAGCGAGCACTTCATCACGGTGGGGAGCTTTGCCGCAGCGGACACCTGGGAGACGGACCACGGATTTGAAATTGACAAGGCGACCGTGCCGGGCAGCATCAGTCGTTTTTCGTCGCGCGGCCCGTTGCCGGAATGGGAGGCGAAAGCGACCGAACAAAAACCGGATATCGTTGCGCCCGGCGAATGGGTTACTGCCGCCCTGTCAAGCGGTGCATCTCCCCGACCAGCCACAGACTTCTCGTCGAAAGGCTTACGGGCCTACCGAGGAACGAGTCAGGCCGCTCCGGTGATCACCGGATTACTAGCGTTACTGCTTGAAGCCAAAGGGAACTTGACTCTCTCGCAGGCAAAGGCCATACTGCGAAAGGCTGCGATGCGCGACGACTGGACTGGTCCGGGTCTAGACGGATGGGATAACGCTTACGGCTTTGGAAAGGTAAATGCTGTGGAAGCCTTGGCTACAGCACGCTCATTGGCGCAAGAGTGACTTGCGTGGGCTGAAAAGAGGCGCACACCGATGTGGATTCACAAGTTCTTCGTTGATCCCCAGAGCCTTAGTGATCCTCTAGACGAGGGCGCTGAGCTCGTATCGGCGACTCTGGAGCCGACGGCGAGCCACACCGCCGAGGAGATCCTGCAGCAATTGAGAGGGAGTGGCGCCGAGGTTCATTTGTTGACTGGCAATACGATCTCGGTCACCGGAAGCCGGGCGACGCTGGACCGGGTTAGCGAGGCGGCTGACGTCCACGTTAATCCATATCAGAGGCTTTCCGATAAGTATCTGTAAACAAATAACTTTGCTCCGCGCAGGCGCACGCTTACCCATGGGGAACGAGTGCTACCAGCCATTGAAGTCCTCGACTGGAACTGCCGATATGAGAATTGCGTCTGATATACTACGGACGGAATCGAGGGGGCGATGTCAGGACAGCATAATGAAATTGAGGCTGAAGAGGATGCCTTGATGGTATCCGCCCTTCTGGAACCCGCAGCGGGGCACACTATCGATGAACTGTTCGGTCGTCTGGAGGGTGTGCAAGCGGAAATACACAGACTTTCAGGGGATTTCGTCTCGTTCTTCGGGACGCAGGGCGTCCTGAAAACTCTAGAAGACATCGCTGACATTCACATCAACCCGTACCAGGGGCTCTCGGAACGCTATCTTTGAGGTCGAGGAGCAGTGGAATTGGTGCCTAGGTCAGACCCGAGTGCTCGCGGCCACGTGAAGGACGGAAGCGGCCCATAGGGGGTTGCCGGTTCGGTACGCTTGGTTTCGGGCCAAGAGAGTGGTTGTGGGAAGATCCCAGTCGGCGTGAAGCGAGCTATAGAAGGTGGTGGCGAAATCCAGGTAACGTTCCCCTCGGAATTGCCCGCGGAAAGCGAGAAGCGCGGGCACGCCAGTGGTGATCAACTTCCGGGCAAATAATTCAAATCCAAAACAACAGCTTAGGTACGCGAACCGGGCCCCGCAGCGCCGCAGCCAATCCGCAAGTTCGTCCGGGTGAACCCAGTCCGAGTCAGTCTTCGTAGGACGTTCGGCTTGCACGCTGAACCCGCAACACTGGCCATCTGCATCGAGGGTTCCATGACCAGCCAGGTGAACTATATGCCATTCCTGCTCAAGGGCGCTCGCAAGCGAGTTCCTGGTGGTGCCTTCTGAGAACATCGAAACAACCTCCACCGTCCCAGGGAGCGCGCGATCCAGAATCTCACGAATGCGCACGACTTCGTTCTTTATCGCGGCACCGTAACGTTCCGAGCGACCAGCCGCAACCAGGACTCGCAGTTTCTGCCTTCGTCGCGCGAGGTCTACAATCGTCATAGGAGAGAAGGGCGGTATTTCGGCTATCGCATCGATAGTTGACCTGGAGAAGGGATGGACAGCTGCGAACGGCGCGTCCTCGTTTCCTTGCAAGATTTCGAATGGAGTGTCGAGGGTGTCTAGTGTCCCCATAAAATGGAGATACAGGTCGGGCCGAGGGCGAAAGGTTGGGGCTCCAATGGCGGCCTCTCGAAGTCCGTTGAGCTCCACTTCCCAAAACAAGGAATGAAGGCTTGCTCCTGAGTTTTGGAGCGTGTCGGTGAAATGCGGAGCCTCTCCTTTGCTCCAGTCGATTTCGCTGCAACGTTCGGCGCACTGCTGTATCCGGACAGGCACGTAGGCCCTTCTGTGCGGAGTGGCGCCGTGGAGGACACAGAGCAGGTCTCTGCCCGGCTCAAACAGCAGCCCCAACGTGGCGCGACTATGACGCACGGGTCCCGCGGCACTCCTGGATAAAGCCCTAGCACACAGTGCGATCGCTGCCTGAAGGTCGGCTCGCCGAACCCAGAGTTCATTGGCCAAGTCGCCACGCGGCTCGCGCTTCGCGACAAGCAGCAGCGGGATGTGCGATGTCGTGTCCGCCTCCCGGAGTTTTACGAACCCCTCGTGGCCCGCGGGCGCATCTGCATCCGCTATGACGATCAATTCCGGTTGAGTCGCAGCCGCAGCCCTCTTTGCGTCCTCCAGATCAGGGCATCGCACGACATGATAAGCCGGATGAAGTCGGCTGTACACGTCTTCATAGCACGACGAAACGCGTTCTAGCACCAGGATCGTGGAAATTGGGGCTTCAGACATAGTCTTCGTGAGGGGACCACTCCTGAAGCTCAACCTCGAGGGCTCCCGGCCTTTCGACAAACTTGCCGCAGAAGCGCTCCGCAATGCGCTCGCAGGTCGCATCTTCAATGCCTGTCGGCCCAGGGGCGCCATCCGCTTCAAAGCGAACCTCGACAACGATGCGGTCACTTTGTCGCGTCGCGGAAACCCTAATAGCACTCTCGATCCGAGCGAGAGAAGTTGCTCGAGCGATCATGTTGCTAACCAGCAGATGGAGATTGGGCGTATCAATAGCTGCGCGCCGGGCGAGCGCGTCCCCTGAAGGCGGCTCAATGCGAATGTGACGATATGCTGATAGACCGCTGTAGACCTGCCAGACCCTCTCCAGCGCTGTGCCAACGTGCGCCGAGCTTTCCACGGGCTGCACAACGCCTTCGGACTGAATAGCGATATCATCGAGTATTCGTTCGGCATCCGTCAGGGCGCTGCTGGCTATGGCCAGGCAGTGCTGCGAAGGGCGGTCCGAAGAGCGGTCCTGAGCGACCCGCAGCAGGTAAGCAGCATCGGTCAGTGAGCGCTGAACACTGCGGAGCGCGCGACTAACTCGGTCCTGGCGTTCGGGTTGATCCCGAAGCTCGTCTTGCGCGCTGACGGCCGCCGCTTGGGCGGCCAATACGCACAGAAACTGCACCTCATCCTCGTCGAAACACCTGCGTTCCACACTGTGGATCAGCAGAGCGCCCAGAATACGCCCATCAGACAGCTTCATGGGCGCCCCCAGCCCCGAAAGGATTCTCCTCTTGCAAATGGTTTCTGCTATCTCGAAGCTCTGTGGTAATTCGAAGTCCTCAACGGGAATCACTGAACGCCGAGTAATTACCGCGCGGGCGTGATGCGCCTCGTCAGACCTATAATGCTGACCAACCTGAAACTCGGGAGACCATCCGATCTCAGCTTCCAGCCGAAGCCGCCCATCCGGCTCGGGCGTCACGATATTTGCCCAACCAGCCTCAAGCTGCGACGCAGCAGTCTCAACTATCGCTCGATATGCGGACCGCGCATCGTCGTAAGTGAGTAGTTTCTGTGATAGGGCAACTATGGCGCTCAGACGGTTGAACATCCGCTTGCTCTGTTCGACCTTCTGGGCAAGCGCCAGAGTATCGCCAATTCGCCGCGCGACGCCCTGCAGGCGAATCCTCTCAAGATCGTCGAAGGAGTGCGGCTTACGGTAGTTCAGGAACAGAAGCCCAATAGTCTCCGCCTCCGAGTCGAGAGGCCAGATCGCGAGAGAAGTTACACGCTCCCTTTCGACGAAGGGGCTCTTCGCATAGGAAGACCTCGGCACATCTTCGATAAACTGAGGCTCTTGGAGATAGATAAGCCTATGCAAAAAGGAATTTGGAATGACAACCTCATTACCCAAGACCGCTTCGCGGTCCATCACATTTGCCAAACCGGGCGGATGATGAAATCTGTACCTCGAAGGGGAATAACTGAACAACGTCGCGGCGTCGCAGCGGCTAGCTGCGCGTGCCTCTTCGGCTAACATGTTCAAATGTCGCGTCAGATGAGAGCCGGTTGCCCACCGATCTTCGGCGATATTCTTCAGCAACAGACCACTCCGAACGCTTTTGGCGGCGGCACTGGCGAACATCAAAAGCCTTTCAATACCAGCCTGATCAAAGACGCGGGGCTTCCGAAAGAACAGTAAGAGTACGGCCGCTGTGCCAGCTTCGTCCTGCAGACGTACAGCCTGCCAACTCCCGTAGCTTTGGAATCGTACGGGAGACAGCTCGGGTGAGAAGCTGTTGCTGTCCAGATAGGCACTACCACCCAAGCTAGCTGCAACCAACGGTTCAACCTCACTCGGGACGCGGGCCCACTCCAGCGTAATGCTGCCGTCGGCACCGAATAGCCGTCGCGCTTCACTTTCGACGGTGCTCAATGGCTCGCCTATTCGGCGAAGGGTATCCTGCAGTAGATCCTCAGAGGAGCCTAGGCTCTGCTCTGGCGCTTCGGAAGCGCCAGCTTCAGTTGTATCGCTGGACCCGCGCTGACGATCTCGAATCAGCACATGGGCCAGAAGCTCAGCGAGACTGCCGAGCCAGGTGATGCCGCCATCGAGCGGTGCGTGCGAATACTTGTTGTCAGCGACAATGACGCCCAGCAGCTGATTATCAGCGATCACCGGCTGCAGGATGACTTCTGATTCTGCCAGGAAATGAGACTGGAATATCGAAGGCAATTCGACCGCTTCGGTCTTGACGGTCTCGCCCGAGCGGATCAGGCGTTTGAGTCCGGGCCCGAGCTGATCCTCGACGAGCACTGGCATTTCAGCAAGGCGGAAGTGCAGTTCTTCCTCGTTGCGAAGCCCCGCACCCAGTGTCTTCAGGAAGGCGGCGAAACTCGCATGCGGACCCCCATGAAACTGTGACCACTGGCGCTCCGCGATTTTCTTGGTAGACGCGCCGACCGCGTCCTCGAATCGGAGTTGGAGTTCCGAGCCTCGCTGTTCGAACCGGAACAGGACCGCGCGGTTGTATTTGAGACCATAACTGGCCGTGACTGCGGTGAGTACTGCTCGCTCGGCCCTCCTGCGATCCGATTCGGCTGAACAATAATTCGCCGCCGATCTGAAGAGGTCCAAATAGGGCCGCTCTTCGTCTTGCGCTTTTTCGTGGCTTTGTGCCAAAGCGAGCGATGCTCGCGCTGCGAAAAGATCCAGAATCGGCAGAGTGATCTCAGAGGGTGGTACCGGGTCCTTGGCAAATGCCAAAAGGAGAACAGAGTCGCTGTCCCCCGCCGCCGGGAACAGGGGAGACAGAGACACCGCTTTGTTTCGTTGCTGTTCAAAGCACTCTCTGAAATCGCCGCTATCATCTCCCTCAGTCAGCCAGACGCTGCGTCCTTCTTTCAGAGTCAGGAGTAGGGCAGCCGGCAATCGCAGGCGATCCTTGAACGCCGCTTGCTCAATAATACATTTCAATGCCTCGCTACCATGTCCTTCATGTAACTTATCGATTGGCGAAAGACCATCGAGGCTCCAGCCAAGTAACATGCCGGACGTCGCCGTTGTCATCGTGACGCCGAGCCGGACGATGTCACCGCGTAGTGTTGTTTCTCCGATCGCGCCTTCGAGTTGTCTTGAGGCGTCGACAAGCCCCACAATAAGGTTTGCCCGTCTCATGTTTAGTTCGCCCCATCGGTGGCGAGCCGTGAGGCTGAGCGCCCGGTCCCGGATCTCCCTTGCAGTGCGGTCGTCCAGGTTGAGCCAGCGGGGATGTGACGCGCCGGCGCCACCAACCGCCATCCACCCGGTCAAATCAGCGGCGAACCGCAGCGGGAAGAATCGGACGTGGATGTCGGACGTAAGCTCCTCTGGAGTGAGCCAACCTTCAAAAAGCGCTCGGACGCGGCGCTCGGAAGGGCAAGACTCCCACTCTGTGTCGAACTCGAGACAGTACGTTGAACTGCTCGGGCTGGGTTGCTTTTCGACAGGGTCGATGTCGCGGCTCACATTACCATAGCGCGAGCGAACATCGGCCCTTAACCTTCCCGTTCTGTCCCAAAGGACGATCCTGCAAACAGCTACAGCAAACCTGTTAACAACGAGGTCTGCTGTTGTTTGGAGAGCATGCCCGAGTTCAGATTCCCCCTCGGTTCGAGAAAGGAGGTCGGAGAGTGCGCGATCGCGCAGACCCTCCTCTGCCGAAAACAGGGATGCGACCGCGTACCTAACGAAAATCTGCAATTCAAGACCGTCGCCCCTCTCCAAAATAGTCTCCCGGCGTACGGCAAGCACCCCGGCGGTTCGGTTGCCGTCGGCGAGGAGAATCCAGAATTCCCTGCGGTCCAACTCAGGACTCGTGCCGGCCCCGTCGACTGGTGTCGACTGCAGCATAGGGAGGCCGTAATGAATCATTCTCACCGGGGGAGGACCAGATTGCGCTGACAAATCGAAAGTCGACTCCCAGTTTGCAGACGTTGCAGCTCGCAGCACGAGCCTCTTGTCTCTTGGATAATGAACGTAGAATGCGGCATCCGAAGCGTCCACGAGCCGGCTCGCCACTTCCACCAGCTTCCGTGGGAAATCATCCCCAGCTTGGGCTAGGTCGGTAGCTCCAATCAACGGATCGAGCAAACTGGCCTTACTGAGTGCGCCCGCCACGATCGAGGCCAATAGTTTGCACGTGTCTATCTCGACAGAAGTGAACTCGCGCGGCTCACTGTGATCGACGCTGAATGATCCAATTACACGGTTCTCGTTGATGATGGGGACAATCAGAATGGCGCGTATGCCAAGCTGTATCAGGAGAGGATGCAGTTCGGCGAAATCCTTAGCGCACGATTCCGTAGACAAATCTGGGTAGTGTAGGATGTCACGATTGCAGATAAGCCTCTGCTCGGCCGGTATTCCCTCCACAGGAATCTGCCTGCCAACTGCATTAGGCGTGGATGGATACTCCGCTACGACGGTCCCGAGACCCGAGCTTCGGTCAAATACGACAAGCCCGCTATGCCAAGCGCAGAGGAGCTGAACAGCGTGGCGACACGTGGTCTGCAGTATTTCGGTCTTATCATGAAGACAATTCAGAGAATCGCTCGCTCGAACGAGGCAGCCCAAGTCGGGCGGGGAGCAGGAGTCCGCGGCTCCATTGTTAGGCGCACTGGAAGAATTCTCGCGATCCGACATTTTGCGACCTGCTGGTGTGGCCTATGATAACTCACTTCAGATTTGGCCGCCTGGAGCACCCATTTGTGGATTCGAGTGCGAGCCGACGTAGTCGAAATGCTGTGGCCGGACCCTCAATGAACCGCCACCGGGTATCCGCTCTTTTGGATCACTGTGTCAACGCCGGTTGAAAATTCCCCAAATCGCCGGTTGAAAATTCCCCAGCCCCCGTGAGGTGGTGGTTGACTGTTTCGGCCGGTGGGTTCAGGATGGATTCCGGCCGGTAAAGCGGAGGCGAGCAATGCAGGAGTGCAACTCGCCAAGGAATAGCCGGTCGCAGACTCATCAAGACGATGAGAGGCGCCGGGGCGAAACCGTGATGGGCTTCGCCCTGCGGCCCAACAAAAGAACACATCGGATTGATAGATCTGCTCATGCCTCAAAAACTCAAGAGCTTCGTTTGGCGCGACCGTGCGGGGCGCCAGCCGCACTCACTGGCAGCAAGGCGGGTGGCGGTTGTTGATCCTCAGCTCGGGGTAGGAGTCCGGCTCGCCGACGGTCCTTCAGACGATAGCTCTCCCCGCGAATGTTAATGGTTGCCGAATGGTGCAGCAACCGATCCAGGATCGCGGTCGCTATGATCGGGTCGCCGAAGATCGAGCCCCAATCGCCGTAACTCTTATTGCTCGTCAGGATGATGCTGCCACGCTCGTAACGGGCACTGACCAACTGAAAGAAGATCGTGGCTCCCAGGTCGTCCAGCGGCAAGTACCCCATCTCATCAATCACCAGAATCTTGGGAGCCAGATAGACCCGCATGCGCCGATCCAGCCGTCCTTCGCGATAGGCTCGGCCCAGGTCCGTGACCAGGTCGTGCGCCGTCATGAAGTAGGCGCCGAAGCCGGCCTGGATGGCCGCTTCCGCCAAAGCCACGCTCAGGTGCGTTTTGCCCACGCCGGGCGGCCCTAACAGGATCACGTTGCTCGCCTCGTGAACAAACCGCAACGTCCGCAGATCGCGGATCTGCCGTTCATCGATCGACGGCTGAAAGGCGAAGTCGAACTGATCGAAGGTCTTCACAAAGGGCAGGTGAGCGAGTTGCAACCGCGCTCGCAGATATCGGCTGCGCCGGGCATCCACCTCGCAGGCGAGCACTTCATCGAGGAACTCGCCATAACTGGGTTCCTTCTTAGCGGCCTGCTCCAGCAGCCCTTCCAGACGGGCCTCCACAGCTTTCAGCCCTAAACTGGTCAGCGCGTTTTGCAACCGGTCGACCGGCGTCATAGCGCACCTCCCACGGCCAGGCTCTCATAGACTGCCAGCGGGCGGGACTCGACCGCCGGCGCCATCTCCCGCATGTGGACCAGGATCTTGCCGCCACTGTGGTTCGAAGTGAGCGGAATGCTGTCATGATGCATCCGCTCAGTGATCACCTGGTGTTTCCGCGCGGCCGGCGGATGGATGGCAATCCGCTCGCCGCCATAATGCACTTCCACCTGGCCGACATTTTCGCGAACCCAGACTTCCTTCCCGACATACTGCCACGGCACAGAGTACCGGCTGGCTTGCCAGCTTACGTAAGCGTCCCGCGCTACCTTCCGCAACTCGTCGTCGCTGTACGGATAGGGCAGGCGGCCGTTCAGCGGCTGCATCGCGAACCGATCTCCATCCCAGCGTACGAGCACTTGCTCATAGGTGGTCCCATGCACGCGGCGATTTGCCACCGTGTCCACCCACTGCCGCAACTCGCTGTTGAAGTCCATCAGACACGACGGCTCCCGCCCCAGCAGTCCGCACACGAAATTCCTGCGGACGTACTTTACGCCTGACTCGATCTTGCCTTTCGTCTGGGCGCGGTACGGCCGGCATAGCCGCAGCTTGAATCCCCAGTAACGGGCGAAGTCCAGAAACACGGGATGCCAGACGACCTCGCCTCGCTCGTCGTTACCCAACCAGACCGTTTTCATCCGGTCGTATAGGATCTCCTCCGGGACCGCGCCCCATTCCTGGAAGGCGGCTTCGTGCATCCGCAGAAGGGTTCCCAGTTTCTGGTCCAACGCCGCCTGGGCCCACAGCCGGCGGCTATACCCCAGCGTGATCGTAAAACCCCAGACCTGGTGCGACCGACCGCCAACGTCGAGGTAACCCAGGTGGCCCCAATCGACCTGCGCCTCCTCCTTATGGTACGCGTACCATAATGAGGATTATGGTGAGTCCGGCGTCATGGTGAGAACGCGGCGGCGGTCGGCTTTTGGCGCGGGCGCGGCCACTCACGTGCCTCTTCTTGGCGCTACATAACGCGCTCACAGAGATTCGAGCCACTCG
>Ga0181520_10008227_pt1 | contig 14921 bp, 19 predicted proteins | sample PEATcosm2014_Bin_29_FD_132451 | JGI IMG/M metagenome (GOLD analysis project Ga0181520, IMG submission 132451) | Peatland microbial communities from MTU Mesocosm Facility, Houghton, MI, USA - PEATcosm2014_Bin02_30_metaG | ecosystem: Environmental > Terrestrial > Soil > Wetlands > Peat | place... | reverse complement strand
GGCGGTTTTTCTCGTGATGGCCGCTTTCTACGGTGGTTTGTCCCTGATCGGCGCATGGTGGCTGGTGTATTTCAACCTCGCTCCGGTGCGGGCGGCGTTTTCCAGGTCGCTGCCTCCCGCCGCGACGGATCTTGAACCCGGGCTCGCAGGGCCTGCGGTCGGACCTGGCGTTGGATCGGGGGCCGAAACTTCCGGGTGGCGCATCGTAATCGTTGTCTGGGCTTGTCTGATGCTCCTGGGCATCCTGTATCTGCCTTTCATTTTTGCGATGCATCTGCCGCTGTTCTTCTTTGGAGTGGTGGTTCGGGGAAGCGCCGCCAGCACCCTGATGCTGGCTTTGCTGGCTGTGCAGTTTTACCTGGGCGTAGGTTTGCTGAGGAAGTGGAAGCCGGCATGGTATGTGGCGCTGGCGTGGCAGGTCTATTCGGTGGCCTTCCTGCTGACATTCCTGATGCCCGGAATGTGGGCGCGGTTCAGTGCGTATCAGCAGGATCTGATGGGACGCTGGGGAGTAACGGCTGCGTCGCCCAACGGAAACTACTTTGTGGATCCAAGGCCCTTCGCTGAGATGGGGATGGTTCTGGGTTTGGCGATCGTGGTGGTTCTCACTGTCGCGCTGATGCGGAGGCGGGAGGATTATCTGCACGCGAGTTGAATCGCAGTTCGTTACCCTTGACGTAACGCGTAATGCGCGCTAGCATTCTTCGTGATTGTCAGCTACCGCGACAAGCGGACCAGGGAGTTCGCCGAGGGCAGGAGGGTCAGGGAGTTCTCAGGCATTGAACGCGCACTGAGACTGAAGCTCGATCGCCTGGCGGCGGCGGTGGTTTTGAGGGACTTAGGTGCGCTTCCAGGGAATCGACTGGAGTCTCTGAGGGGAAATCGCAAAGGACAATACAGCATTCGAGTTAACGACCAGCGGCGAATCTGTTTTACATGGGACGGCGGCGCACCTGGGCCTTCCAATGTAGAGGTCGTCGATTATCACTAAGGAGATGCCCACCGTGCGAATCCCGGCGATCCATCCCGGAGAACATCTTGCCGAAGAGCTAAGGGAGCTTGGAATCAGTGCTTCGAATCTCGCCCGGCAACTGAACGTACCGGCGAACCGCATCACGGCGATCCTCCATGGACAGCGAGCTATTTCGGGGGATACAGCTTTGCGTCTTGCGCATTTCTTCGGCACCACGCCGGAATTCTGGCTGAATCTGCAGAGTCTTTATGAAATCCGGCTGGCACAGCGGAAATCCGGTAAGTCCATCCGCACCCTCCCAACGCTGGAGCGGCGCACCGCATAGATCATCGGGAGATTTCGAGTTTGACAGCCGATACGGGCGAAAGTAGCGTGAGAAAGCGGATGCCAGAGGAACACCATGCCGGAGCGATCGAAGTGGCAGTACTCGAGAGCCCGAAATCGCATCTTTGAAATTTGCGCCTGGTTCACGCTGGTACAGGCAGCGCTGTTAATCTTCGGATTTGTGGTAAGCAGCGGGCTTCCAATTACCTTTGAAAATCCGACGTGGTCAATCCGGGTCGCATTTGGGTTGTTGCTGGCTCTGATCGGGATTTGCATGATTTCCCAATTCGTTCTTTGGCCTGGCATGATCGTGTGGAGTGCTGCCGGGTCAGAAGAGTGGGTTGTGCTGCGGATCGTTCTGGTGGTGGCCCAGTTGGTTACGTTGAATTTCGGGTCTTTGCCTGTTTATCTGTTTCTCTATCGGCCACGCCACGAGAGGGTTCACAGACGCGTGGCTGCGCAGGCAGGAGTGTCGGCTTAAATGCGACTGGGAATTGTGATCATGGCCGCGGGCAAAGGCACGCGGCTCAAATCGAAGCGCGCCAAGGTCCTCCACGAGATTGGCGGAAAGCCGCTGCTGAAGCATGTGATTGCGGCGGCGGCTCAGGTCGTGCCGCCCAACGACATCCTGGTCATCGTCGGACATCAGGCGGAGGCGGTCGAGGCCGCGGTGCGCGATACCGGAGTGCGCTTCGCGGTGCAGGAAGAGCAGCGCGGAACGGGGCACGCCATCCAGATCGCCGAGCAGGCCACGCGCGACTATGACGAGCTGATCGTGCTGTCGGGAGATGTGCCTCTGCTGCGTTCCGAGACGATTCTTGCGCTGCGCGATTTTCATCTGCGCGAGCGCGCAGCCATGACCGTGCTGACCGCCGCGCCCACAAAGCCTTTCGGCTACGGACGGGTTCTGCGCAGGTCCTCCGACGCGCCCGAGGTCACAGCCATTGTCGAGCAGAGAGCCCTTCAGCCGGAGCAGCAGGCTGTGCGCGAGATCAACTCAGGCATCTATGCCTTCCGCCGCGAGCCGCTCTTCAGCCACATAGGACAACTGCGCTCGGACAACTCGCACAAGGAACTTTATCTGACGGATATGGCGCGCATCCTGGACGATGCGGGTGAGCGAGTCGTCGCGATCGAAGCGACCCATGCCGCGGAAGTGCTGGGCGCGAACACCATCGCCGAGATGATGGAGCTCGATCACAAATTGCGCCTCGCGACCGCTCACCGTCTGATGGCCGCCGGCGTCACCATCCTGCAGCCGGAGACGGTGACGATCGACGCCGGTGTCGAGGTGGGTTCGGATACGGTGATCGAGCCCTTCGCTCAACTGCTGGGAGAGACGCGGATCGGGAGCGACTGCCGCATCCGTTCCTACTCCGTGCTCGAAAACACGACGCTGGGAGATCAGGTGCTCATCCTGCAGTCGTGCGTGATTGCGGAGGCGCGGATCGACAAAGGCGCGCGCATCGGACCGCTCGCGCACCTGCGACCCGGATGCCACATCGGCGAAGGCGCCCATATCGGCAATTTTGTCGAGGCGAAGAAGACGAACCTGGGGAAAGGATCGAAGGCGAATCACCTGACCTATCTGGGAGACGCCGAAATCGGCAGCGGCGTGAACATCGGCGCGGGGACGATCACCTGCAACTACGACGGGGTGAACAAATATAAGACGGTCATCGGGGACGGTGTTTTTATCGGCAGCGACTCGGCGCTGGTGGCTCCGGTTGTGATTGGCGAAGGCGCCTACATCGGCGCGGGTTCGGTAATCACCATGGACGTCCCCGCGGACGCGCTGGCCGTGGCGCGAGGGCAGCAGGTGAACAAACTGCACTGGGCGAAGAACCGCCGGGCAAAGCGGGAAGCGGAGAAATCAGGAAATAGTAAGCACTAATTATTGATCAGCGGACAGTAAGGGCAGGGGTCAGGCAGCTTCGAGGCCGCTCTCGCTCATTCTCGCGAGTTCGACCCGCAGCCTCATGCGCGCGGTAAGCGCTGCGCGCAGCACATCGGAGTTACCCATATCGAGCAACTCGGCGACTCGGCTCGCCGGATAGCCTTCCACATCCATCAGCAGGAAGACAATGCGCTCGGTTGAAGGCAGGTAACGGATCGCCTCCTCGAGTTCGGTGCGCAGAATGTTGCTGCGCGGAGGCAGATAACCGGTGGTGGGAAGCGGCAGAGGTTCATCCTGTTCCAGAATCTGTTGCTCGCGCAGCTGCTCGAGAAGGGCGGAATCGACGATGGCGCGATCGGGCTCGTCGGCCTGGCGAAAGGCGCGCACGAATGCTCCGCGCAGGACTTCCTCGGCTTCCAGTTCGCTGCCGGTCATGTAATAGGACACCGAAAAGACGCGATGACGATGGCTGTCGTAGATGTCCCGCTGCCTCTCTTCGAGGCTTTGCGGGGCCATCTCCCGGGCCGTCATTTTTGCGCGATGCCGATCCAGTTCGAACAACATGTTTTGAACCGTTCTGGGGAGTGAGTCTGGCAGTAGAAGATTACCACGAAGCTTGGATGCAAAAGTGCACCCTTTGGGGGAGGGAGTCGATGGCGCAATTTGACGCAAAATGCCGCTCTCGGGATTGGCGGAGACGATCGACCGCCAGTGCGGCGTCGCGGATGCGGAGGGGGGTTGCCCGTATTGGTCCACTCGGCTTCAAGGCACCGGGAATTGTCGCATTTTGGCAAATCCGGCGGGGTACGATAGAGCGGAATTCTTTGCGGGCCGATAAGACGTATTAGCAAGCAGCAAGGCAATTTGCTGGGAGGGGAAGTTGGCATCGGAGCGGATTCTGATTGTGGACGATGAACCGTACGTTCGCACTCTGATAGCCACCATGCTGGAAAAATCCCACTATACGCCGGTGCTCGCCTCGAATGGCCTCGAGGCCATCGAGCACCTCACGCAGGACCCGCCTTACGATCTGATCCTTTCCGACATCGTCATGAACGGACTGGATGGCATCGGGCTGCTGGAGCGCATCAAGGAAATTCAACCCGACACGCCGATGGTGATGGTGACGGCGATCCACGACGTCGGGGTAGCCATCTCGGCGATGCGCAAGGGCGCCTACGACTACCTGCTGAAGCCATTCGAGAAAGAGCAACTGCTGGTCACAGTGCGGCGGGCGCTCGATTATCGCCGTCTGGTGCAGCAGAACTCGGTGTACCGGCACAATCTGGAGCAACTGGTCTCGGCGCGCACGGAGATGCTGCGCAAGGCCATGGCTGACCTTGAGCGGTCCTACGACATTACCCTCGAAGCGCTGGGCGACGCGCTCGATCTGAAAGATGCAGAGACCGAAGGCCATTCTCGCCGCGTAACCGCCTATACGATCGCGCTCGCCAGGCACTGCGGCGTGGAGATGGCGCAAACGCGTGTGATCGCGCGCGGCGCCTTTCTTCATGACATCGGGAAGATGGCCATTCCGGACGCGATTCTACTGAAACCGGGGAAGCTGAATCCGGAAGAGCAGCAGGTAATGCGTGAGCATTGTGCCCGGGGCTATCAGATTCTGCGTAAGATTCCGTTTCTCGAAGAAGCCGCGGATATCGTGTACAGCCATCAGGAGCATTACGACGGCAACGGCTACCCGCGGAATCTGAAAGGCGAGGAAATCCCGCTGGGTGCGCGCATTTTCGCCATTGCCGATACCGTGGATGCCATCACATCCGACCGTCCCTACCGGCGGGCGCGCTCCTATGACGTGGCGCGCACGGAGGTCGAGCGCTGCGCGGGTACCCAGTTCGATCCGAATATCGTCGAAGTATTCACGGGGCTTCCGGATAGTTTGTGGGAGGACTTGCGGACGGAGATGATCCGCCATCCGCGCTTCTCTCCGCTATCATTTGCTGGTGCGATCGAAGATCTGAAAGTCTGACAGAGTGCCTCCAATCCGGCGCGCGGAGAGACGGCCATGCCTTTGCTGGGAGAGCGAATCGTTGCTTCAAGACTGAGATCCTTCCCCTTGTGGAAGCTCGAAGGCGGCATGCTGGTGCGCCATTGCGAATTCGATAACTTCGTCGAGGCTATGCATTTTGTGAACAGCGTGGCGGAATTGGCCGAGGGCGCAGGGCACCACCCGGACATCGACATCCGCTACAACAAGGTTCGCCTGGTGCTGGTAAGCCATGATGCGGGCGGATTGACCGAGCGGGACTTCGATCTCGCCGCGGGGATTGACAGCCTCTCCTGAAGCGAAGCCCCAGGGCCGATGCCCATCATCGTGGCCCAAATCGGGCGCAACTTTTATCCCTCTTCTCCGTCTGCATGTGCAGGTGATTTTTTCCGGAGGGGGGCTGGCTGCCGGAGGCCCGAGAGGGCCCTACGGTTCCAGAGAACCACGGCGAGGCCACCGAGAAGCGCGGAACCGGCTACAATCGCGCTGGTAAGAAAGACGCGAAGGCCGCGTCCAAATGGGGCTTGACCGAATGATTTCTGCACCTTCGGCGCGCGATGAATCGGCGTCGAAGGTGCCAAGATGGGACCTTCGGCTTCGGGGGAAATATTAAATTGTGTATCCGGCTTGTGCATTTGGGGCATCGGAGTTACACTATTCTGGATATTGAGTAGCAGCTTTCTTGCCCGGATGAGCGAAATTTTTCACCCGGTCGATGAAGACAGGCATCACAGTTAGAGACGGATTTGGGCCGGACCGGCGACCGATAATTCCCGGCTGGCAGAAAAGTTCATAAGTTGCGTCACTGGCCTCCCGGCACGGACAATCTAACGTTCGTGCCGTTTTTTTTCTTTGTTGCCTTCCCGTGGTCCCAGGGTTTCCTGAGAATTGAACCTTCCCGATCTTACCGTCCAGCCGCAAGTGGAAATTCCCAGTTTAAGATGGGAACCAGGAGATCTTTTCTTTCCATGAAGCGAATCGTCCTCAGCCTTGCATTGGGGTTGCTGATTGTGGCAGTTTATGCCATTCCAGTGAGTATGAGGCCGGGGAGCGCGGTGCATGCCCAGTGGTCCGACCCTCAGCAGGATATTCCCGCCTATCACCCTGAGGCGCCCGCAAAGGGGCTGGCGCTGCCCCCGATTCTCTCCGGGCCTCAGTTGACAGGAGCCTTTTTCCGGGAGAAGTGGCAGGTCGAGGTCTATAAAGAGGCGGCGCAGATTCCGGGAGTTCTGTACCAGATCCCCTGCTATTGCCGCTGCGACCGCGCGCTGGGGCACACCAGCCTGCACAGCTGTTTCGAAGGAACCCACGGAGCGATCTGCGCGACCTGCGCGGCGGAAGCGGCCTACGCCTACAAGATGACGAAGTTGGGCCAGACACCCCGGCAGATTCGGGAAGGCATCGAACACAGGGAATACGAAAAGATCGATCTGGACTCCCTGGGCCGCAGTTAGACCCGCGAATCGCCCGGTTGTCGATTCCAGAGGTCGCTTCGCGCATCAGGTTTTGCAGCCCGGGGTTTTGCAGATTACTATCGGCGAGTGACTTCGCCATAATCACCCAACGCTAAGTTCCCTCAATTATGACGCGCCTGCTCCCCATTGCTTTTCTGCCGCTGCTGCTCTCCGGGAGCGCTGGATCAGTGGCTGCCGACCTGATGCGCCGGCCTGGACCCTATGTGCCTGCCTGTGCCGGGGTGAAGCTAAACGCGCACTACATGGCGGAAGTGGGCGCGGGTGCGGGACCAGGCTTTTCCTTTCACATTGCGAATAACACCGGAAAAGAGATTCGCCTCGAGCAGCCAGTGCCCTCCAGCGCGCACTGGTACGCAAGGGTGGGCATTCGCTGGATGTGGCGAGCGTCGGCCGGACGAGGCGGGGCATTGGTCGATGCCCTGCGCGAAAACGGGCCCATGTTCGCCTATCAACCTGCTGCTCCGCCGGAGCACGCCGAGTATCTGACCGTGCCCGCGCATGGGTCCGAGGATTGGGTAGTGCCGATGCGCGACGACCCCGCGATCGCCTACCGGCCCAGTTGCGCGCGCTGCAACTATCCGGGAGAGACCGAATATCAGGCGGTGTTCGCCTACGCCTATCTGCCGAACCCGGAAGAACATGCGGCGGATTTGCTGCACTGCGGCCTGCGCTCGGCGCCCGTTCCGATGCCGCCGGTGGCCCTCCACGCTGCGTCGTTCGAGGCGAATTAAATTCATCCCAGCTGCATCCTGAATCCAAAAAGTCTCGTCTGTTGGCGTGAAAGGGATGAAAACTCCACGCGCAACACGGCGCATGGGAGTGGGTTCGAGAAAAGCAACAGAGGAGGAATTGAAATCAATTCCATGAGAAACAAAATCTTTGCAATAGCACTCGGCGGAATGCTCGCGCTTGGCGCGAACGCCGCTCTCTACGCCCAGGATCAGGCTCAGACGCCTGGCGGGCAGCAACAGGGTCAATGGGGCCATGGCCATGGCCGCGGAATGATGGATCCGGACAGGCAGCTTGCGCACATGACAAGAGCGCTCAATCTGTCTGCCGATCAGCAGGCCCAGATCAAACCGATTCTTACCGAGCGTCAGCAGAAGATGCAGGCGTTGTGGCAGGATCAGTCGCTCGCGCGCGAAGATCGCCACAGCAAGGCGCAGGCGATTCAACAGGACACGCGCACGCGGCTGGAAGCTGCGCTGAACGATCAGCAGAAGCAGAAGTTCGAGGAAATGCAGGCGAAAATGCAGGAACGGCGTCGGGAGAGGATGAACGGAGGCCCGAACCAGGCGCCGGCCAGCGCTCCTCAACCTGAGTAATCCAGTGGCTGGGTGCGAATGCAGGCCGCCCATCCGGCGGCCTGCTTCATTTGTGACGATGAATGTTACGAATGCGAGGCGAGCGGCAATTCCATGAAGACATTCGCGCGCGCATATTTCGATTGATGCGCCGGCGCGGGCAGATGACGGAAGCCCAGCTGCTCGTAGAGGTGAATCGCGGCTGCAGCTTTCGTATTCGATTCGAGATAAAGCCGATGAGCGCCCATCCGGCGCGCCTCATCGATGGCGAACTGCAGCAGCTGGCGTCCGACTCCACAGCCGCGGGCGCTCTCTGACACCGTCATCTTGGCCAGTTCGAGTTCGCCGGGCGCGATGACGATGAGCGCGCAGCAGCCGATGACCTCGCCGCCTGACTCCGCAATGCAAATCTGACCGCCGGGATTGAGGATGTGCGTCTTCGGTTCGCTGAGAACCTCGCGATCGCCGGGTTCGAGCTCGAAATATTTCCTGATCCAGTCCTCGTTGAGGCGAAGGAACGCGGCCTCGTCGCCGAGGAGGAAAGTGCGGCAGAGGATCTGGTGGGCTTGCGGCTGCGTCATACGCGGAGATTAACAGCGAGTGATCTGATGCGTGATCGGGAATCAGCGTACAAGGACCGGTCGGCAGCGAACGGTGTCAATGCGAAGCCGGAGATCCCGGGGCGACGGTTGCACCGGGTTGCTGCTGTGCCTCAGCATGGAATTTTTTGTAGTCGTTGTCGGTCACATGAATGTTGGCTCGGCCGCCGATGATGCCGAAAGCATGCGCGGCCACGGAGACATCGGCGCTGGTTGGCAGCCATAGCTCATTGTTGACCAGCTTCTGATCGAAGATCAGGTTGCTGCCCTTGCTGAGCGAGATGAGTCCAAGCCCGATGTGAAAATTGTTGTCGAGACGGGCCACGAGCCGGCGAACCTGGCGGTCATTCTCATCGATCCATACGGTTCCCGACATTTTGCGGGCCGCCTCTTCCGCCAGACCGTGCGCTTTGGCGTGCGGATCGCCGGTGAAATCGAAGGAGATCGTGGGCCGGCCGTCGAGGATTTCGCGTCGCGGAACGGAGACTTTGACCATTGCCAGAATGTGACTAACGCTGATGACTACTTCGCCGTTGGGCGCCTGTCCAGGCGGAGTATTCTGCGCCTTCTCGACGGCCTTCATCACGCGTTCCTGCTCTTTTTTCTGCTGTCCCGCGTCGAGGTCCTTGCCATCCTTTTTGATCTGACGCCGAACCTCATGGGTGTTGACGTAGAAAATTTCAGCTTCCTCTGACTCTGTCTGCTTCACGGTGCCGTCTTTGTTCAGCTTCTGGTCAACTTCGGTCTCGTGGAAGGTGTAGTTCTCACGAACGGCATCCATCTGCGCCTGATGGTCGCGCACCTGAGCCATGAGCGTGCGCACGTCGGGAAGAGCAGGGTCAGCTGCTACCGAAGATTGCGGGGATGCCGGCAATGTGGCCAGCAGAAGCGCCAAGGCGCATCCTGCCTGCCGAGGCGCAAGCCGGCGGAAAGGCAACAGGTTTGGCGGCGATGGGATCATATGGGGCCGTGCGGGTTGGGCTCGTTCATAAGTATACTATATACTACTTAATATATATATTAGTCAAGAGCGGAGGCTCATCGTTTCGATTCCGCCTCGAAAAAACCCGACATCCCTGATAGCGTTAACAGTCCCGAGTTCATATCCCTTTGAGAAAGCGAGAAGACTAACAGTATGGTTCGACTCCTGCTGAAGTGGATTCTTAATGCCCTGGCCCTGTTGGTTACGGCCAAAATGGTGCCTGGGTTCCATGTTCGCAGCATCGGCGTGGCCCTGGTGGCGGTGATCATTATTGGTCTGCTCAACGTCACGCTGGGGTTTTTGTTGAAGCTCATCACCCTGCCGCTTGGGATCCTGACCCTGGGACTGTTTTTCCTGGTCATCAACGCATTCATTTTGAAGCTGGCCAGCAACGTGATTCCCGGCTTCTGGGTCACCACCTGGACCGCCGCCCTGATCGGCGCCTTAGTGCTGGCTCTGTTGCAGATGTTCCTTTCCCTCATTATGGACAGGGAATAACGAGCGGGAAAACTCCAGCGCAGATCCGGTTGTAAATGACGTTGCCAAAGGACGATCAGCAGGAAGCGACAGCTGGTGCGGGCATCTTCATGCAGCGAGATGCTTCTATACAATTGGACCTATGCCGCCAGATCATCCCTCCCGCCGCCGGCAGAAGCCCCCACCACCAGGCGAAACCGGTCAGGAAGCGCTGTATTTGCGCTCGCTGAGCGAGCGTCAGGTCCTCGTCCATGTGAAGCTGCGGGACGGCGAGACGGTTTCCGGCTGGATAGAGTACTTCGACGACCGCATGATCCGGCTCACCCGCGAAGGCAGGCCGAACCTCTTCATCTACAAGCATCAGATTCGGACCATCTTGGAGCACGGACGCGACGGTCGCCGCAGAGCGCGCAAGGATCAACCGCTGGAACGGCCGGCCGAGGACGCTCAGTGAGCCAGCCCGATAACCGATCCGCACCCGGCGGTCGCGTCCCGAAGCAACTTGAGATAGCCGCCCGCGCGGCGGAGATCGCGGCTGAGGCCGGTCTTCTGATCCGGGGCTATTTCGAGCGAGGGGTCGCGACCGAATACAAAGGCGACGTCGATCTGGTGACCGAGGCCGATCGCGCCTCAGAAAAGCTGATCGCCAAGCGGCTGAGCGCGGCGTTTCCTGACCATGGAATTTATGGCGAGGAAGGCGCCCGGCAGAGGATTGAGAACGAATATCGCTGGTACGTCGATCCGCTGGATGGGACCACGAACTTTGCCCATGGATTCCCTGTGTTCTGTGTCTCTCTGGGTCTCGAACATCGGCCTCCAGGCCTGGCTGCCGACGAAGATGGTGAGCTGATTGCCGGAGTGATTTACGATCCCACGCGCGACGAACTGTTTTCGGCGCAAAAAGGACAGGGCACGTGGCTCAACGGGCGCCAGGTGCACGTTTCCAGGACGAGGCATCTCGCCGAAGCACTGCTGGCGACCGGCTTTCCGAGCAGGAAGCGCCACGACAGCCCGAATATCCACTTCTACCAGGAATTCACCATGCGCTCGCACGGTGTGCGTCGAGCCGGATCGGCGGCCCTCGACCTGGCCTACACGGCGTGCGGGCGCATGGATGCCTTCTGGGAGTTCTACCTCAACCCCTGGGATACGGCTGCGGGGGCCCTGATGGTGATGGAAGCTGGCGGTTCGATCACGGGATTCGACGGTGCGCCGTTTCGTCTCGACAGCAAGGAAGTCCTGGCCAGCAACAGATGGCTGCGCGACGAGATGATGACGCTGTTCGCCGATATGTTTGCGGGAAGGGGGCTCGAACCGATCCCGACCCCGGCGGAGTTCGCCGCGGCGCGCGCGAAAGCAGGAAGTTAAGCGCCCTGGAAGGAGCGATCTCGAGGTTTTCCTTCGTGCAATTCCTCTTCCAGAAATCGTTTGATTTCAGCTGTGTCTGGTACTGTCTGTGAGATGCTGCGGAGTTGACGCGCTTTCATTTCCATGACGCGGAGCTTCCGGATCAGACTGCCCAGATCACCCCACACTTCAGGCTCGCTTTTTTGGCGGAGCAGGATGTGCGGCTTCGCCGCTTCATAGTAATGATTGATCCAATAATCGAAGGTGTGCCAGACCATGTATCCGTCCAGCGCGCCTTTTCTTACCAGCAACGCGATGGTCTCAAAGAAATCCAGAACGTCCTCGGCCGCCGAATGGTCGGGCGTCTCGCGCAACATGCCTTTCGCGGCCTTTGACCTCACTTCGCGCTTCTCGGATCCGAAGAAATTGTCCTCGAACTTAAGCAGCAAATCGATGGAGTGGACAAACCGGGAGCGCCGGATCTGATAGGCAAGGGACACGATGGAGATGATGGAGCCGACCACCGCCAAGATGACCGGGATTTTGGTCCAGGGGCCAACCATCCACTCATCATATTGCATTGCTTGTGAAGCGCAGGCAGGCCCTCCGGGTTCGAAGAGAGCCCTGACTCAACATTCCCCAAGTTATTTTCCGTGGCGCGCGCTTGTTTCAGTGCGCGCGACCCCTGCTAGAATGATCGGTTGTTGCAACAGTCGGGCTAAGCTTCAGGGCAGGCTTTCATCCTGCGGATCGCGGAATCTGCTGTGGGTCGCCGATGCGCATTTCGCCACTCCTGAATCTCCGCACGCGACTGATGTAAACATTTCTACTCCCGAAGAGGATTTTCATGGCTTACGTGATCGCGGAACCCTGCATCGGCACCAAGGACTCAGCCTGCGTTGACGCGTGTCCGGTGGACTGCATCCATCCCAAAAAAGACGAAGCGAAGCACGCCGAGTCCGACCAGCTCTTCATCGATCCGGTCGAGTGCATCGACTGCGGCGCCTGTGTGCCGGTTTGCCCGGTGTCGGCCATCTTTGCCGCCGACGATGTGCCGGAGAAGTGGCAGAGCTTCACGGAAAAGAACGCCGCATTTTTCGGCCGCTAGAGCTCCGGTCTTCGCGCGGGACCCGCAGCGGCCTGCCGTGCGTCTCGCGCGCCCGCGTCGTGTTTCGCGTCATTTTGCTCGCCCTCCCTTCCCGGTGGAGCAACCCCTTCCTTCCCAAATGCGTCGAAGACCCATATTGCTTTCCCCCCGGAAAAGTTCGCCTATGAGCCTGACTGCGCAGAAGACTACGAACAGCAGAGCCACTGGAGTGCTCTCTCATGGAACAATTACCAAGGAAAGGTTTGTTCTGATGGCCGGACCGACTCAGCCACGACCGGCGAACCAGCACATGCGGCGCAACCCCCCGATCGCCGGGGAGCAGGAGGCGATCGACAAGGCTCGGGAGGGCGATGGTCGCGCGTTCGAGATCCTGTATGCCATGCATAAGCGGCGCGTCTACTCGCTGTGCCTGCGCATGCTGGGCAATGTGGCCGAAGCCGAGGATTTGACCCAGGAAGCCTTCCTCCAGCTCTATCGCAAGATCGGGACCTTTCGTGGAGATTCGGCTTTCTCCACCTGGCTGCACCGGCTGGCCGTGAATGTGGTGCTGATGCACCTGCGCCGCAAGGGGCTCCCGCAGGTGTCGCTCGAGGAGACGCTGGAGCCTTCTCAGGAAGATGGACCGCGGAAAGACATCGGCGCGCGGGACCTGACGCTGTCGGGATCGATTGACCGCGTGACCCTGGAGCGCGCTATTGAGAATTTGCCACCTGGATACCGGCTGGTTTTTGTCCTCCACGATGTGGAAGGGTATGAGCATAATGAGATAGCGGAGATGCTCGATTGCTCCATCGGGAACAGCAAGTCGCAGCTGCACAAGGCGCGGATGAAACTGCGCGATCTGCTCAGGACCGGACAGCGGAGGGAGCAGATCGCGTGATTGTCATGCGCGTCATCGAAAAAACCATGACTTGTGCTGAATTCCAGGATGCCCTTCCCGAGTTGTTCGAATCGCAGGCCGATCTCTCCGGTCACGAACATCTCAGAAACTGCGAGAATTGCGCGGCTCTGGTGCGCGACCTCGAATACATCGCGTCGCAGGCGAGGCTGCTGTTGCCAATTCACGATCCCAGCCCGGCGGTGTGGGATAACATCCAGCAGGCGCTCAGGCAGGGCAAGCCCGAGCCACCCTCAGCCGCCAGAAAATAGCGCAGCGTGGCTTTGCTCCGCATTCATATAATAATCAGCACAGCATGAGCAAGCCGACGCTGCCTCCACCGGTGTTTCCGGCCAATCCTTCCAGAATCGTTCTAACCGGCTTTATGGGCGCGGGCAAGACGACTGTCGGTGCACTGCTGGCTGAGAGGCTCGGATGGGATTTCTTCGATTCGGATTTTCTCGTCGAAGCGCGAGCCGGGATGACGGTCGCAGACTTTTTTGAAAGGCGCGGCGAAGCGGCGTTTCGCCACCTTGAAGCCCTGGTAATCCGCGAAGCCCGGAACCCCGGTTCCGAAGGCCAGTTCGTTCTTGCGCTGGGCGGCGGCGCGTTGGAGATGCCGGCAACCCGCGACTTCCTGGCATCGCTCACCGGCACGCTGATTGTCTTTCTGGAAGCTCCGCTGGAAACCATGATCGCTCGCTGCGCCAGTCACGCCGATGGCCCGGTGCGGCCGGTGCTGGCGGACCGCGCTCTCCTCGCGGAGCGCTGGAGCCAGCGCCTTCCGTGGTACCGGCAGGCGCATCTCACCATCGGCACGGCCGAGCTTTCACCGCACGCCGTCGTGGAACGCATCGTGCAGGAACTCGAGCAGTTCAGGAGCGGTCTGAAAAATGAGCTCGAAGCCCCGCACTCCACATCGCGCGATCGAGACAAGCCCGAGGTGACAGCTTGACCGCGACCAAACCGATGGACCCGCGCCATATCGTGCTGTTTGCCTTCGGGGTTGGGATCGCGCTTTATTTTGCCTGGCTGCTGCACGACGTGCTGGTGGTGATTTATGTCAGCGCACTGTTCGCCGTGGTTCTGATGCCCCTCGTGCGCGGCGTCATGAGGCTGCACATCGGGCGCTGGTCCCCCGGCCGGGGCACGGCGGTGCTGATCATCGTTCTGCTGACGGCGGGCAGCCTGACCGCTTTCTTCGCCTTCGCGCTTCGCCCGGCATTTAAGGATCTCCGCGAATTCATCCGCGAGTTACCCCAACGTGGGCCGCAATTGTTTACCCGCATCCAGCAGGTTCCGCTGCTGCGCGACATGAATATCGATGCCCTGCAGGAAAAAGTCCAGAACATGACCTCGAACGCGGCCAGTTATGCCGTCCGCTTTGCCAGCGACTGGGCGGCAACCATGGCGCGCATCCTGGCCGGCATTGTGCTGACCGTGTATTTCATCCTCGAAGGCGATGAGGCCTACGCGTGGTTTCTCTCACTGTTTCCGGTCGAACGGCGTCTGCGCCTTGACCAGACGCTGGCGCGCGCCTCGGCGCGGATGGG
>Ga0181520_10008226_pt1 | contig 14921 bp, 27 predicted proteins | sample PEATcosm2014_Bin_29_FD_132451 | JGI IMG/M metagenome (GOLD analysis project Ga0181520, IMG submission 132451) | Peatland microbial communities from MTU Mesocosm Facility, Houghton, MI, USA - PEATcosm2014_Bin02_30_metaG | ecosystem: Environmental > Terrestrial > Soil > Wetlands > Peat | place... | reverse complement strand
AGGGCTTGAACGATGAGGACCTGGGCCGCTACAAGATGTAGGGAAGCAGAGACCTAAGATCGAGGATAGGTGGCCGAGAACGGAGTTCTAAAGGTTAACTATACAGAATATACGTTATCGGACTCGACGGTAGTTTTGTTGATGTTGCCCTTTGCCCCTAAGCGTGCAGCCGGAATGGGCTTCCGGTGGCTGCTCAAAATGTCCTGCCGATATCCGATGGAATGCAAGACGCTGCGAGCTCTCCGCGTCCCCTCATTGCCCGGATCGGGCCGGAAATACTTCAATCTGCAATCGATTATTGCGTGTGGCGCTCCGGTCGGGGCCGTCACCGCATGTCCTTCGATGAGTGGCGGCGCTCCGCGGACCGGTGCGATTACCTGGACGCGGCGCGGCTGCTCTCGGGGCTGCTGCATGAACCTGACCGGGTAGGCATCGCGGAAGCTCTGCCGGTTCTGAATCCGGCTCCCCCTGCTGACCCTCACATCCCTGAACTCGCGGCGCTGCCGGTGGCGAAACTCGTCTCGCGGCTCATGGCTGCTGATCCCCGGTTGACCGACAAGAAAATTCTGAGCCATCTTTCCCGGCGCAAGCTGGCGACCATGCTCTGTGAACGGGTGACGGCATGAGGCGAGCGATGTCCTTCGAGGAAATCGCGGAGGAACTCGGCATCTCTGTATCTCAGGCTCGTGGGGCCTTCGATACGGGCATGCGGAAGCTGCGCAAACGGGCGGCGGGGCTCGGGCGTTGGCACGAGCTAGGGATGCTGCTCAGCGTTGAGCGAATGGCCCGCGTGAGCGAACTCGACACATCGGCGCGGCGAATTCCAAAAAAGGCGGTTGCGGCATGAGTGCTTTGGTTAGGTATTTTCTTCGGCTGCTCTGGGGGCCCCGGGTTGCGGCTCCTGCTCCTGCTTCCGTTCCGTTCGTGGGCTGCCCGCTCTGCAATTTGCGCGAGAAGCTGGCGAATCGGGGCGGCAATGCACACCAATGGCGTTTGGCGCGGCGAGCTGCTCTCCGCGCTCTCAAGACCGCATCGGCCTAGACAGCCAGCGGTGCACGGGAGGGCCGGGGGGTCTATCTCCTTCCCCCTGGCCTGACCTTCTGAAAGGAAATCATGCCAACGGGTCAAGTTTGCTGCTTTCCTGATTGTCTTTTGCCGGTAACCGCTCCGCATATCGTGTGCGGAACTCACTGGCGCGAACTCCCGCCACGCATCCAGGCCGAAGTGCAGCAACGGCTCAGGGGCTGGCGCGATGCGGGCGCGGCGCGGCAATTCATCGTGTCGTGGTATCGAACGAGCAAAGAAAGGCTACGTCAATGACGGGCGGAAATACAGACCGGGTAAGCATACCGGCATATCAGACGGTGACGGCCATCTTGCTACGGCTGTCGTCTCCATTGTTTTTGAAGGCAACGGCGCAAGAGGAAGCTCCCGCCACTGGGCCATTTTTTGACCACTGGTACAGCTTGCGGCGGGCGGCGAACTGGATCACGATTCATCACTCTGTGGAGCTGCCGGAAACCGAGCGGGCGAACATGGCGAAAGCGCTGATCGCTGCGCATAAACTCTCTCACGATTGCGACATGACTCCCGCTCCTGACGTGGAGCATTGCGGCTGCTCTGTGGCCTCAGACCTGATTGATCTGGCTGTCTGCATGGCGCTGGCAGAGGCGGAAACGGCGGCGGCTCATGCTGCCTGACGGCGAACGCAAAACACTCATCGATTTTATTTGCGAGCGAATCCGGCTCTATGGCGGCGACATGGACTGGAATGGCTGGCTAGAGTTTCGCAAGCGGCTGCGGAAAACGAGCGTAGACGTGCTCCGCTCGATCATCAATGACGGCGCTGTGGACGAGATCGCGCGCCAGCTCGGAGTGATTCGGTGATCGTTTCCCTTTTTCCACCTCCTCAAATGCGCGTTTGCTGTCCAGATTTTGACTCGGTAACTCCCCGGTCCAGGGCGTCGATTGATGCGTGGATGATTTTGGTCAATGCCTTGGTTTTTGCGGAATCAGAGCAAGCGCGATTCATTCTGCTACGGGCGATATGGCATAACCGTGGCAACGGCTGCAGACGGGGCAATACGCGCTCGTCGATTCCCCTTCGAGGGGTGACGCGGTGACCGCACCCCCCCTGCCTTTCCCTCATGCTCTGGAGTGCTGCGCGTGCCATAGCTCCGCGCGCGTAGGAGCGAAGCGCGAAGACGGCAGTCCCGTGATGCTCTCCATCAACCTGACCATCTACCGGCGCGGCCATGGCAAAGGCGTTCATCGAGCGGCACGGCGGGTAGTGATCTGCGAAGAGTGTTTCATTAAGGCTAGGGTTGGCGGCATGTTTGGGCCATCCAAAGAGGCGCGGGCACTCTCAACGTGCGTACTGGAAAGCCTCAGCGGGCGTTATAACGCCATTCTCGAAGAGGGTCAAACGACATGAGCAAGCGCGAAACAAAGCTGAGGGCAGAGCGAGCGAAAGAAGCCCTCATCTTTCTTCGGGAGGATGGGCAGCCGTTCGTGGTCACCCGGTCCCACATGACCGGGATTTGGACGGTGACGCATTGCCCCGAAACATCGCATGTGTGGTGGCCTGTTATTGGCGCGGGTTCGACGAGGAATCACGCTTTGATCGATGCGGCCAAGACGAGGGGATGGGTACCAAACAAATTGCGTTATAACGCGGCCACCAAAGGATACGACAAGGCATGAGAGAGCTAGCGTCGGAAATGGAACTTCGCTATTCCCCCTCCCGTGCCTCCCGTCTGGGGACCCGCCGCAGGCGAGCGAAGCGAGCGGTCCCGGAGGCGGGGGCCCCGAGCTCTGGCCGTAAGGCCGGAGCCCATTCACTTGATACAGAGAAAGTACTAGCAACATCTGTGCGTGATTGGGCCGATTCCCAAGCGACGGAAGAGGACTACCGGGCGGAGCAACTGAGCCTCCAGCGTCAGCTTTTGAGCACTGTGCATGAGATTTGGCAGGGTTATGCGCGGGCGGGCCAGTTTGATCTGGCTGCCAAGTGGGAAAAGACGTGGCTGCAGCTTTATAACTGCCAATCGCAATGGATTGCCTACCGCGCGGCATGTTGCGGAGCTAAGACAGCGCCCGTAGCGGTGCCGATTGGCTGTAATCACCGTCTGTGCCCCATATGTGCCTACCATCGCTCCACGCGGGCGCGCGGCCGCATCAAGAGCATGTTCGACCGGCTCACCCATCCTGCCCTTATAACGTTCACCGTTCCGAGCAAAGGCTCCGTCCGGAAGCATGACTACACGTTGATGCGCCGGAAGATTCGGAAGTTCATCGCGCAGCACAGGGGAGTTCTTGGTGGTATCTATTCGCTGGAAACTACTTTCAATCGAGCGGAAAAAACTTGGCACCTCCACGCACACGTCCTTGCTGACCTGGCGGCGGCTCTCCCCACCAAGGCTGAAAAAGTAACGCTCGCCGGGGAACGGGTCTACGCCTTCACAGCGATGAAGCTGCGCATTGAGTTTGACTGGCTCCGCCTCTGGTCGCGGCGGTGGGGAACCATCGCGCGCAAGGGCGCTTCAAAGATGCGGCTGGAGGGCGACACCTACGAGTTTGAGGAGTGGGTGCGCATGGGGCGTGCGAACCGGCTCAAAGAGTGGCGCGAGGGCAGTTATAAGCCGATTCTAGGGCTCTCCAGCGCGGAGCTGGCGGCGCGGATGGCGTGGAACAAGGCGAATCGGCGCGTGCTGGACTTGCGTCCCGTGGTGGATCGTGAGGGCGCGGCGCGTGAAGTGCTCAAGTACATCACGAAAGTGGCCGATTTTTGCGACCTGACCGAGGCTGTCGAGCCCTTCTGCGATGCGGTCAAGGGCGTCCGGTTGGTGCAGACCTTTGGCACGTGGTACGGGTTCAATCCCGATGTGCTGTTTGACCCCGAGCATCTGGAATCTTGGGGCGAAATGAAGTGTACTTGCGGGCTGAATCACTGGGAGCGCATCAGGGGTGCATTCTCCCGCGAAGATGTGGTGATGGATGCGGCGGGCCATTGGGCGTTGCGCAAGGGCCTTGACCATAACAGCCGTGGCACCATAGCACGGCCAACCATCCGGGCGCTGGATAGCGTTCCGGAGGAAAGCGAAGATTCACAGCTATGCCAAATGGAACGCAGGTAGAAGACACGATGGAACTGCGGGAAGAACCGCGCTTTATTTCGTTCGCAGCGGGCGACATGGTGGAGGGCATATTGACCACGATGGACCGGGTGATGATCGCCGGTAAGGCGTGTGTGCGTTACACGGTAGACCAGGGCGAAGCTAACTACTGCTCGTTTATCGGTACGCATCAGCTCAACACGAAATTGCGGCCTAGTGACTTGGGGCATCGGGTTGAGATTCGGTGCGTAGGTGAGGATGTGACGGTGAAGCGCGGAGACAACTGCATGAAGGTTTTCGAAGTGCGTGTCTCGAAGCTGCGCGCTTCCCCCTCGGGGGCGCATGCGGATAGCAACGACCTTGGCATCACGGACAACGATATACCGTTCTGAGGCGGGAGACGCGGGTCTCCGCCTGCGCGGAGACCCGCCCAAACATCTTTTGGGGGTGGGGCGTGGAAGTTCCGAAGTGTCCGAAGTGCGGTGAGCCGATTCCGGATTTCACCGCGAACAGCAAGGGGCGTCTCGTAGGGCGCTGCCCGAAGTGCAAGAGATGGGGGAACCTTGGAAAAGCAAGCGAAGAAGCCAGCGCGGCGGCGAGCAAAAAAGAAACCGGCAAGAGCGAAGAACCTGCCTCCACCGGTGGACGTGCAAGTAGAAAACCGGCCGGAAGAAAATCGGCCGGCAGAAAAGCCAGCGGGGGATCTGTTCGGCCTGGGAGCGTTGTTCCAAAGCAAGCCCCCGGAGACTTCCCCTCAAAGTTCGCAGCCTTCCTCGACCGGGAGTGGTGAGCCGCTGAGTCCCGAAGCGGAGCGGCTGTTAGCGGGTGTGCCTGGAGTGATCGGTGATGGGCGTGACCCTGCCTCCCTGGGCGAGACACAAACTGGAGCGGTCGGATCATCTACGGGCGAAGGGGCGCTCCTTGGCTCTTTGATCTGCGATGCGGAAATGGTGCAGGAAGCGCTCGTTCTCGTCATGGGGCAGATTGCCGACTGGCGCAAGCGCGATGTGTACCGGCTGGACGAGGCGCGGGCCGGGTTGCTGGCACGGCCTTATTCGGAAGTCATTAACGCTCTGTGGGCGCAGTTCGCTCCTGCCGTCTTTACGGAGTTCTGCAACTCCATTCCGGGGCTGGCGAAGGCGGTTCTAATGTCGGCGGTAATCTTCACGCCGATGGTCAAAGCGGACATGGAGCAAACCCGCAAGGAAAAACAGGCGGCTCGGCGCGGGGCTGACCCTTCCTCAACGCGTGGGGCGCGGACGCCAGTTCCGTCCTCCGCTCCTGGCGGTGCAGTGGTCTGGGCTGAGGGGGTGCGATGACGTTCATACAGGCGATAGCACGTATGGAAGGGTGGGGCGTGGCCGGCGCCATCCCCACCCGCGATAACAATCCCGGCGACATTTGTGCGGGGGCGTTTGCAACGGAACAAGGGGCATTGGCGGCTCCAGGGCGGTTCGCAGTGTTCGAAACAGCGGAAGACGGATTCGCGGCCCTGCGCGCCCTGCTCACTAAGCATTACGTGGGCATGACCGTCCAGGCGGCGCTCCTGCGCTATGCCCCTCCAGTCGAGAACGATTCAGCGGCATACGTGGCGAATGTCTGCAAGTGGACCGGACTGACGGCCGACACCGTGCTGACCAGCGAGTTGATCGGATAGCGATGCGCGGATTCATTGACGGCGAGTATCAGGACGGCGAACTGCGCGGGTGCTGCTTTCTCGCCGGACAGCGGGGTATGGGCAAGACTACGGAGATGGGACGCTTACTCTCCCTATGCTCGGGGGGCGTGGTCTTTTTCGACGCGCTCTCCAAGCATGAGGCGGCGCTGCACGAGTACAAGCTCGTTTCGCAACCGGGCGATCTGGAGGCGTATCTCCGTGTCAACCGGGGGCGTCGCTTCCGCGTGCTCTACCAGCCTCGCAGAGGGGACGTGTCGGCGCATTTTCAGGCCGTCTGCATCATCGTGCGGGCCTTCGGGGAGATGATCTTCGGCATTGACGAACTGGACATGCTCTGTGGGCCGCGTTGGGGTGATTCGCGCATGTGCCCCGAGCTTTACCACCTTGTCAATTACGGGCGTCACTGCCGAGTGTCGATGCTGGCCACGGCGCGGCGTCCCATGAGTGTCGCACGGGGCTACACGTCCCAGTGCTTTGACATGCGCCTTTTCCGCATCACGGAGCGCGCGGACCTCCGCTACTTCGAGGATTACATCGGTCAATCGGAAGTGGCGCGGCTCGGGGCGCTCGGCAAATTCCAGTATCTCCACTGGACGGGCGGCGAGACTGCAGCACTCCTTTGTGGCCGCGCGCGCGCCTTATAACAACTTTTCCATCCCCTTATAACGATTTAGTCATGTATCCCCTTCGAGATTACTTGCAAAATGCAAGTGACATAGCTGGCTAGATGGGGCGCTCGGTGGGCGGGCGTCCCTATTTTTCCAACTGTCACGGAGGGGTTTCCGAATGTCCATCAAGCAAGGTTTGTTCATCGCTGTGATCGCTCTGGCTGCCATCTGGGCCTCGAACAATGTGAGCTTCATCAAGAACGTAGTCGGCTAGTTCGCTAGCCGACTCTTTTTTGTCTTCTGGAATACCCAACCCCGGTATATCTCAAACCCTACGCGGGTTCGGTATCGGGCATTTTCGGCGCGGGTAGCCCCCGGCCGGAGGGAATATGGCGAATCTGCAAGCGAAGAACCGGCTCGTGAAGCCGTTCATCCCCAACTCCAAGATCATGTTTACCCTGCCTTTGGGCGGGAAGATTCGGCGCGGCATGATTGCCCTTGTCGGCAATGTGAACGCCACGGCTGGCACTACTTCGGGAACCATGATGGGCGAGGGTGGCCCTGCGAATCTGATTCAGCGCGTCATTGTGACAGCGACGCCTGCGGGCGGAAGCCGCTATCCGGGCGGGAAGATCGTTGATTCCGACGTGCGCTCCTTGCTTCGCTATGCTGTCACTCAGCGCAGCGGTAAGTTCATTGGAGATTTGCTCGGTTCGACCCTGAGCGCGGGCGCGGTGGCGAATTCGTCTGTCTATACCGCCGTTCCGATCTACTTCGCCGACGCGTCGCAGAAGAACACGCTTCTGACCGCACTTAACACCGATCAATTGACCTCGGATGGCACTCCCACCTATGCGACTGTGCAAGTGGAAGTCGATACCGGCTCGCTGGCGTCGTGCTTCACAGGCAACGACCGCACCCCTGATTATTCCGGTCTCACTCTGCAGTGGGCGGATGAGCGCGTGACGGTCCCGGGCGATACGGCGGTCCTCTATCAGGAATCGCACGTGGTCCAGATTCCTGCGAACAACAAGCGCATGCTCGACGAAGCCATGCCTCAGGACGGGGCGTTCCTGAGCTGGCAGATTCTCGGCGAGCTTTCCGCGCAGAAGACTCTTTCCGACGCATTGCTGAATCGGGTTGTCTGCGCTGGTCAGACACTCGACTTCGATAAGTATGCGATGGATATCCGCGAATCCGATCTGGCGGATGAGTGGTACGACCCGTCAACTACGGCCACCGGAATGTACTTCATCGACTTCACCGATGGTGCGGCCCAAGCCAACACGGTCCCGGCTGCGGGCCTGCAAACTTACTTCGATGTCAACAACGTGAGCGGCGCGAACCTCGACGATTTGAATTTCTTTACCCGTCGTTTGGTTCCTGCACTTCCGGCGAAGTCAACGAAGTAACGCGGGGCTTGCGTTGGACCTGCTACTGATTGCGGCGGCGGTGCTGCTCGCCTGGCTCCTTACGAGGGGAAGGAGCCAGACGGGCAGCGCTGCATCAGGAGCGGCCAGCACTGGGGCGGGGAGCGGCAACGATGCTCTTGACTCCATCTCTCAAGCAATGGCGCAGTTCGAGGGATTCTTTATTTCCGGCTCGGTATCCCAGAGGAATAACAACCCTGGAGACATCAAGGCCGGTGGAACCTTTGCCAGCTACGCCGATTCCGGCGACGGATGGGACGCCCTCAACGGTTGGATTACCGGTCATGCCGCAACCAATCCCGATTGGGACTTCTACGACATGACCGACTACTATCTGCGCGGCTCCACGACGGCTCCAAGCGTGGATGCGCAAGGCAACTCGGACGCCTACGCCGAATACATCGCGGGCCAGTTGGGCGTGAGTCCAACCACACCGGTTAGCAGCGTTCTTTGGGGGTAGCATGGGGCTTACGAATCAGCAGCAGTACGCGGAATATCTCTTGGGGCCAATGCCAGCGAACGGCGGCGATTCGACCGCGCCTTCCCTTCCCTCTTCAGGATCAAACACAGCGACGGCACCAATAGCAGGCGCGGGGGCGGGAGGATCGCAGTCCGCCCCCGCATCGGGCGGTGTGCTGTTCTCGTTCCTTGTCAAGCTGGCAGCGCCTAACACGCCTCAGCCGTGCATCGGGTATCGCGTGCCTCCCGGCGCGGGGGTCACGCTGCGAGCCAACAACGGGACGACTGTGGGCAACTCGGCGGTGATCTTTGCGGCGAACTATCCCAGCGCGTTTGTGGCGGGGCAGGGCGTTCCGCTGGCACCGCTCGATACGATTGCCTACCCCTGCGACAATCTGGCGAATCTTTGGTTTTACGGCGCTTTGAATGATGGCGTCGTGGTCACCGTAACGAAGAGTTTATAAGGGAGGATTTATGTCGCTTTTGAGCAAGCTGGAACGGCTCATCGGGCTGGAAAAGAAACGCAGGCGCAAGCCTCGCAGGAAAACGGAACGCAGGCGGCGCAAGGCCAATGGGGAGTTCAAAAAGCGCTAGAACTCAGTGATCGTGATGGTCACGCTGTTTCCCTTGGGCGTGGTGAATACGGGCATTCGGCGAGTATCGGCAATGAAGATATCAGCTGGATCGCCCTCACAGAAGAACTCCACGGTGTAATCGCTATGGCATCGGCCAGTCATAACCCGGAGCGGGTATTCGGAGCGAATCTCAACCTTGCGGAAGATGCGATTCGGGACGTTAAACGCTTGACCGGGCATGAGCGAAAACGTGTGGGATTTCATCTGCGGTTCATGCGGCGCGGCGATTTCAGGGCTAGGGGCCGGAATAGCCGCTACGGGCTCGGATTGCGGGATCGCGCGGACCGGTCCGGGGCGGAATTCCATCACGCGCAGCGCCAGCAGAGCGATCACGATGGCTCCGGCAGCAAGCAGGAGCCGACTCGTGCGGCGTCTCGGCGCTCTTTGCGGAAAGTAATCGTCGTCGGTGATTACAGTTGTGCGGCGTCTAGTCATGCGCGGGATTGTAGCACCGGGGGTGCCGCATGGTAAGTGATCTGGAAAAGATCATCGGCGCGGCGGTCGTTTGCGTTCTGGCATATCTCGGCTTCGAGGCGTTCAAGAGTTACCGGCAGGGGGAGAGCGACGGCACCGGTTTTATAAAAGGCGTGAGCGACTGGGCGAATGGAATTGCTGACAACTTCAGCAATGCGCGCAACTATGTGAGCGGCAGTCCAGCGGAGAACGCGTTCAATAACGATCCCGCGCCGTGGAACCTGTACGTTGCACCGGAAGTGAACACGGGTCTCGGTCCGGACGGCAATCCGGTTGCGTGGGCTGATTATTTTGGAACGCCGCAAGAGATACAGGCGGCGCAAGGCTCGATTTCTTCGAACGTGCTGGACAGCGGAGCGAATTGGATGTGGCAGCAACTGTTCGGACCGAGTAATACGAGCCAAATGGCGGGCATGGTTCCTGCGGGCTATCCGGATTATCCGGTGAACCCGAGCGGTTGGGGAGGGTAAGCGATGGAAATCTTGAAGTGGGTTGGCCTGGCGGCAGTGGCGTTTCTCGTTCTCTCCTGGCTGCGGGCCCGTGGATCTGTGAGCGTTCTTCCCGGCGCGCCGTTGGGCATGAATGGCCAGCCTCCTGCGGGCTTCTGGGGCGGCTATAACTTTGGCGGCGGCTATCCGCCCATGTATCCGCCCTACAAAATGGCGACTCCCATTTCGGCGAGCTACGACGCCGGGGACAACAGCTTTTCGTTTAACTACGGTTCCTAGCGGGGGCGCGCATGGCAACGGCTAAAAAAAATTCGGAGATGTGGATCAACGTCCTGATTGGCGGCGGCGTGCTGGCGGTGCTCTACATCGGTTATAAATGGCTCTCTGCTCCGCGCACCATCTCTGCAGCGGGCAACGGCGGGTACGGCGGCGGCTATGGCGGCTATGGTGTACAGCCCGCTCCGTTCGTGCCGCAACAGCAAAGCTCCAATCCGCTGGCAAATCTCTTGAACTCGCTTTTCGGCAAGGGCCAGCAAGGAAACACTCCATCTGCAGCCTACGGATCGATCCCACCGCTGTCGTCAGCGGGCAGCAGCGTGCTTTGGTCTTCTCCCTTTGGCTCGGCCGTGCAGCAAAGTGAGTTGGACGCGTGGAGCAACCTGACGGACAACGGAGCGGACTATTCCGTTACGGGGGACACTACCGACCTCAGTGGCCTGATGATCGGCGGCGGCGACCAGCCAAATAATCTGCAGCTCGATCTTTCGAGTATCGCGACCGATACCCAGTACGACCAGGGCCAAAGCATGATCGATGCGATGGGCGGCACGAACGACACGGGCAGCTATCAGATACCGGAGATGGACGACACGACCTATCCGGGCATGGATAGCGACCCCACAGAAGTCACGGACAGCATGGGCGGGACTTACTACGATGACGGGCTGGACGGCGGTTCGCTCGATCAATTTTAAGAGGGGGGAGTCATGGAAGAGCTGATGAAGATTTTCGGGCGGCTGGCGTTTGTCCTGCTCGCGGTTTGGGTTGTGCTGGCGGGGCTGGGCATGACGACTATGCCGGGGACGAAGAAACAGCGGGTGCAGACCGGCGCGCGTAAACGGGGCAAGGGCGCGATGTGGGCTCAGGCTGTGGCGTCCGCCCCCGGCGCGGAAGACAATCTCTCCTTCCCTGCCGCGTACGTGATGTAGGGGAGCTTCCGTGCTGAGTCCTGACGCAATCGCGGCGGTATGCATCTTTCTCGCGACCCAAACAGGGGCGCTGATTTTCTTTGCGGGCGTGGTGTCCTGGACACTGCGCAACCATGACAAGCGGCTGGATAAAAACGAGGCGCGGTGTGAAGGCTGTCTCCGCGTCGTAACGCAGTTGGCAACCAAGGAAGGAATCGAACTGTGAATACCTTCGAGAAAATCTTTGTAGAAGTCGGCAAGGGCATCAAATGGCCCTTCAAGCATGGCGCGGAACTAATCTCCTTGTTGGAAACTGAAATGAAGGACGAACCCGAAGCGAAGATCGCCGTTTGCGGGCTCATCAAGGAAATCTCAGCGGTAACGGCTGATGGTGCCTTGGCTGCATCGGCCAAGGGTCTTGATGTGTCAGAGGACATCGCGACCCTGACGGCTGCGCGGGCGCTCTATTCCTACGTGGTCAACACGTTCCTGCCCGCAGTCGAATCGATCTGGAAGGACGTAGCTCAGGACCTCAGCGTGGGCAGCTCCCCGGCGCCGGCCGCGCCCGCTCCCACCTCCGCGTCCGTCCCTGAGTAGTTTCATCCACCTAACCAACGGGCGGGGGCTTCGGCCTCCGCTCCTTTCTCGTGCGGGGCGTCATGGCCGATACAACTACAACCGATTCCACTGCACTTCCAGTACCGAATACTGCCTCGTGGGCATCGACGGCGGCGGATTATGCGAACGAAGTCAAGCAAGAGGGGGTAATCGACGTGAAGGCGCGAAGCATCATGATCTTGGGCGCTCTGCTGGTATGCGCCATGGCGTTCGGGCAGACAGACAATACATTTTACGTGAAGGAATTTCCAGGGCAGAACGTGGGGTCCAAAGTCTCGGCCGCGATGACGCAATGCAACCCTAATGCTGCAGTGCCTTGCATCCTCGTGCTCGACCCTTCCTTGGCGACATGGCCTCAGGGGACCATGCCCGCGCTCTGCGCTCAGTGCTCGCTTTTGGATTATCGGGCGGGCGTTCCCTCGACCGGGGGCGGGAGCGGGATCACGGACGGAAGCAATTATTCGACGTTGGCGGCTGCATGCGCGGCCGCTGCATCTGCGGGCTTGCCGTTGAATGTCACGAAAGTATGGACTAACGTTCCGACGATCAATTGCTCTGCGCCCATGATCTTCAGCGGTGGGACAATTCAGCCGGCGAGCGGCGCGTTTATAACTACGGGTCCAATCAGCGCTCCGCTAGTTGAAATTTTCGATGTGTCCAACGGTGGAGGAGTCGTCGTCGGTAAGCAAAATGCCGGTGTGTATCCGCAGTGGTTTGGCGGCCAAACCGGCAATGATTTGTTCGATAATTCGGCGGCGCTGGCAGCGGCCCAAAGCGCGGCGATACCTAACGGCCTTCCTGTTCTCATCACGGGTCGCACGTGGCTAAACAATGGTCTTTTTCCCCTCTCCAACACGACATGGGCGGGGACTGGTCCGGGGGCGGAGATAGTCGCGGGTCCTAGTACGTCCCCAAGTTCGGTCGTCTCCTTTTGTGGTGTTTATATTGAATCCCCTTCCACCAATCCATGTCAGGCAAACTTCGTCACGTCCTCTTATATCCATGGGATCAACCCCGCTTTGCGCGGGTCCACAACTTTAACGGCTAATCCCTCGGGTGGCTTCTCCAACGTTGTCCCGTTTCTCACGTGGATTTTGCTTGTGGAAGGCAATGCGCCTAAGTGGAACACGTATGTTTCCTATCATCAGGTGACGGCGGTCAACGGGGACACGATCACGCTGGACCGGCCCACTGAATTTGATTTTACGGGCGCAACCGGGGCGAGCAATTTCGGCGCAATTCTGATCAGTCCCGCATCAAACATCACGTTTAGGGACCTCCGGATCACTCAGGCGAACAAATCGGCCTATGCGTTCGGGTCGGGCCTCGCCGTGCACATACTCATGCAGCGGTGCACCTTCAAGAGCGAGTCGGCGACTTATCCCATAGCCTATGCATACGCCAATGATTCGTACGATTTTCGTTTGCTCAACACGATTTGGCTTTCTGGCATGTTCGGGGGATGGGATAGAGGTTCGTGGGGCGTCGAAGATGGCTCCGTCGCAATGAATATCGGAGCCGAGTCACACGAGGAGGGTGAAGGCTCGAATCATCTTGTGGTGCGGAATGGCTTTTATGCGAATCAGAGTGGGACGAACGCTCTTTTCGCAGGGCCGGGCTTCTACTGGGATATCGATTCAAACCACATCGTCTCAGCGCTCAACCAAACGCCTATCTCAGTTGAGGGCGTGGGCGACCGAGTCACGCGGAATACCATCATCGGAAGTTATGGCGGAATAGCCTTCGGGACTACCGTCTTCAATTCGGACTTACTGCGGCCGCATGACGATATTGTGGCTGAAAATTATGTTGAATCGCGACTCTCTCAACCGTGCTTGTATCCGCCTTATAACAATCTCGAATATGACGTGACCATCGTAAACAATGTGTTCAACTGCCCTAATCCTGTGAGTTGGAACGGAGGCACGGGGGCTGCGGATACGAACACTCTGACGTACTTCGGAAACAAGGAAATAGCACAAGCGGGCGTGACTCCCACGGCGGGCATTGCCGGCTACACGGCGTCGGGGGCCGCATCGGGCGGCGTGCTGAATAGCGGCGAGCTAACCTCAATTCCCATTCTGGGCGGCTTTTTGAAAACCATGTATGCTTTCCCCGTCGCTGCGAGTCATCAGACGTTCAACGCCGGGGACGTGGTGATCGCTTCGCCCTATACTTCGAACGCTGCCACTACCTTCGCTCAGGTGTACACGGCTCCGGGGACATATGGCACGCTCACAGGCGTCACGGGGTCTACGATTTCAGACTCCAATATCCTGACGATCACGGCGGGCGCTGCGAGCGTGATTGGGCAGCGGTATTACACCGTCGCGGGCGTGAGCGGAACGAAGCGTTTGGTCTTCCAGCTGAACGCGAACCAATGGCAGATGGATACGGCGGCGAACGCCACCGTGACGGCGGCGGCCGTGGGCTATGCGAATCCCACTTATTCCACCATTCCATTGGGGGCCTCGCTCACAGCGGGGGTCGGCTGTGCGAGCGGGACGACGGGTTATGCTGATTGTCAGGAGTCGATTGTCGGCGGGATCAAGACGGTGTCGGTTCAGATCCAAGGCGGCTACACGGAAACCGGCGCTGCACAGACCTGGAACTATCCCACCGCGTTTTACTATACCCCCGCGATGACCATCTCGGGGGGGAGCTGTGGGACTTATAATCCATCAACTACGGCAAGCACCTTCACTTTTCCAGCCAATGCGGCAATGACCGCGGAAAACTGCCAAATCGTTTTGATGGGTCAATAGGGGGCAAGATGCTTGGAGTTAGCAGCATAATGAAGCTCGCGCGCGGCGAGGCAAGCGCTGAGGACGTGGGTGAAGTTCTGAAGGCTATGGGGATCGAATTGCAGATGGTCCCCGTTCTCCCTGAAGACTTCGCCTCTGCCTTTCAGCTTGCGGCGCGTGCATCGCAGGATTCGGACGCAAAGCTCTTGTCTCTGGCAGGTAAAATGAAGACGGGTGAACGGCTTGTGGCGTTGCTTGTGTTGGTTCCCGCTGCCCCGGTTGTCACACACCCATGTGTTGACCGTCACATTCTGGCGGGTTAGGCTCTTTTAGATTCATTTGCGTTACTTTTTATAAGGCTGCGCGTGGTCTCTTAAGTAGGGCTGTCAGGTAAACGATACTATACGTTATCGGACATAGTGAGTATAGATATGAACCCTAAAGACTTGGCTCGCATAGGATCTCTTGCGACGTACCGGGCGTGGGATATCTGCGCGCTTCAGGGTGAGGATCTATCTGGCGGT
>Ga0181520_10008225_pt1 | contig 14922 bp, 16 predicted proteins | sample PEATcosm2014_Bin_29_FD_132451 | JGI IMG/M metagenome (GOLD analysis project Ga0181520, IMG submission 132451) | Peatland microbial communities from MTU Mesocosm Facility, Houghton, MI, USA - PEATcosm2014_Bin02_30_metaG | ecosystem: Environmental > Terrestrial > Soil > Wetlands > Peat | place... | reverse complement strand
GGGAATGTCGAGGCCGTCGAGGAGAATGGCGGCGTCGGCCTCGGCGGTGTAGCCGTCCTCGTCGCCGATGACGCCTTCGAGTTCGCCGAGGCGCATACCATCGGCGTCGGAGAGGTCGTCTTTTTCATAGATGCGGTCGCGCTCTTCGAGGGCAGCCCAGAGGGGCTTGTTGCCCATGATGACGGTGTCGATGACGCGATAGGCGTCAAAGGCGAACTGGTCCTGGCGGAGCACGCCGAGCTTGCGCGGGCGGACGACGGTGCCCTTTTGCGCATCCAGCTCGCCGGTGAGGATTTTCATGAAGGTGGTTTTGCCGGAGCCGTTGGGTCCGGTGAGGCCGTAGCGGCGGCCAGGGATAAAGGCGACGCTGACGTCCTCGAAGAGCACCTTCGCGCCGTAGCGCATGGTCACATTGCTGACACTGATCATTCTTATTCAGGTTCCTTATGGGGGCGCGACAGGGTTCGGCTGCGCAGACCGGATGACTTTGGGATGATAAGGCTACTCTTCTAGTTTCTCATAAGCGGCAGTTTCGGGGCATTTTTCCTATTTGTGTCGAGTGCGGCGTGGACCGGGAGGTCCACGAGACAGCCGGCCAGGAGGCCGACACTACTATCTTGATAGGCGCAAGAAAAGTCTTCGCCACTCAATGCAAGTTCAGTGAGTAGGCAATATACTTCTACTTGGAGGAATTCACCATGCGTATGAAGTATTTTCTGGCGGTTCTTTTTGTATTTGCCCTCGTATTGTCCGGCACAGCTTTTGGTCAAGCTGCGGGTGCTGCTAATCCCGCCAATTATGTTTCTACTGAAGGGATCACCATTCCGGATGGCACTCAGGGCGCACCGGAGGGATTTGCTCGGGAGGAGGCGATGCCTGGAAGAGAAGCCACCGACGCTCTGGCAGGGGAAAAGGCAAATTATCTCCTGAAATTCACTGGGGCGATTGCATGTTCCTCGGATGGAAAAGTCGCCACTGGGACAATTATGTTCAAGCCGACTCGGATCATGTCGTCCAAGGAGGAAGGAACGTGGATATTGATTTCAAGTTTCACTTTGGACCAGGAGGGTTTTTTGATCATCACGGATGCTTCAGGCGCTAAGTATCGGATTAAATTCGGACCGCAAAGCGGCACAATTACTGAGCTTGTAACCGTATCCCCTGATACGAAGAGCGGCAAGTAACCGAGGGTCCAAAATCCTGGCCATCCAGACCAAATGCTTTCTGTCGAACACAGCGAAATCAATGACTGTTGTCAAGGCGGAATTGCGCTTTCCAATCTATTTCTTCGCCCAAAGTCAAGTTCGCCTCGAAGGGCTTGCTCTGCTTGAAAATGAAGCCTTTAGCGGATAGGGTTGCGGACAGCCTTTTATTCCTCGCGGAGGACTTCGAGCGGGCGCAGGCCGAGGATGCGGTAGCTGGCGATCCAGCCGGTGGCCGTGGCCAGTAGGGCCGTGCCGACCAACGCAATCAGCGTGGCGCGCCACTCGATGTGGAAGCCGACTTCCAATTTGCGCAGCAGCACCCGCGTGAGCAGATTGGCGAAGAGGACGCCGACCGAGCCGGCCAGCAGGCCAAGGACGCTGAACTCGACGCTGAAGGTGCGGACAATGCGCATCCGCGTTGCGCCGAGTGTCTTCAGCACGACGGCCTCGCGCATCCGGCGGAAGCGCGTGCTGGCGATGCTGGAAGCCAGAATCATCAGCCCGGCGAAGATGGAGAAGCCGGCCAGAAAGCGGACGACAAAGGTGATCTGATCGACCACGCTCTCAATGCGCCCCAGCACATCGGCCAGATTGATCACCGTGACCGTGGGATAAGCCGCGAAGAGCGCCCGCTCCATCGCACCCACCTGACGGGGATCGATGTGCGCGCCGCCGTACCAGGTGGCTGTCTGGTTCCGGAGCAGGCCGGAAGGCAGGATAAACTCGATTTGCCCGCCCAGGTGGTTGCCGTCGGCGCGAAAGATTGCGGCCACCTTCAGCGCACGCGTGACGCCGCCCTCTTCCAGCTCCACCGCCGAGCCCAAGCCTAGATGCAGCCGTTGCGCAACGCCGTCGCCTACAGCCAACTCCGGCGCGTCAGCCGCCGTCCACCATTTGCCCTGCGTCACTTTGTCGCCGGACGGAGGCGCGTCGGCCCAGGTCAGTTGGGCATTCTCCAACATTCGCCGGGGAAAATGCTGCTCCTTCAGTTGGTCCAGCGGCTTGCCGTTGAGCGTGACAAAGCGCCCGGTCACCACAGGCATCAGCTCCAGAGCCTGACTCACTCCAGGCTGACGCGCAAAGAAATCCTTGATGCCCGCAGCCTCATTGGTCGTTACATCGATCAGAAAGACATTGGGCAGCTTGGGCGAGGCGGTCTCGCGCAGATCGCGCAAGAGCGCCGCCTGCATCAGATAGACCGTCAGGATGAGCATGACGCCGGTGCCCAGCGCGGCCATCACCGCTGCCGACTGGTTGCCGGGGCGATAGAGGTTGGCCAGCCCGTGGCGCAGGAAGGAAGGCAGGCGCAGACGCACGCGGTTGAGCAGGAAACGCAGAACCCAAAGCGTTATAGCGGCCATGATCAACAGGACGACCAGGGCGATTGTGAATAGAAGAGCGAACCAGCCGCCCACTTTGGCGGAATCCGAGAGCGCCCAGGCGATTCCGCCGAGCGCCGCGACTACCAGTGCGGCGAGGCCGAGTTGCAGGCGGCGCGCCCACCAGCTCGCCAGCCAGGCGACAAAGCCCTCCGGCCCCTGCTCGACGAGCCTGCGCAGGACCAGCACCGGCCGGACATTGCGCACGTCCAGCAGCGGCGGCAGACAAAAGAGGAGCGTGGTCAGCAGGCCCGTTCCCAACCCCGCCGCGACCGAGCGCCAGGGAAATTCGAGCTGCGTCTGAACCGGCAGCAGGTGGCCGAAGACCGCCGGCAGCGCAGCCATCACGCCTACGCCGGCGGCCACGCCGACAAGACCTCCGGCCAGGCCCAGACCTAATGTTTGCAATAAGAAGATCCGCAGCAGATCGCCGGAACTCGCGCCCACGGCCTTCAAAATGGCCAGCATGTCCATGCGCTGCTCGAGGTGGGCGTGCATGGCCATGGCCACGCCAATTGCTCCCAAGACCATCGCCACCAGGCAGATCAGGCTCAAGATCGCGGTAGCGTTATCCAGGCCCTGGCTCAGCCCCGGATTGCCCTCGCGGTAGTCCATCACCTGCGCATCGGGCAGCGCCGCTTCTACCTGCTTGCGCAGCGCCACGGGATCGGCTTGGGCGGTGAGCTTCATCAGCAGCCGCTGGGTGGCGCGGCTGCCGGTAACGATCAGGCCGGTGCGCTCCAATGCTGCCTGCGAGATCATCACCCTCGGTCCGATCGCCGCCATCGCGTTGAGGCGGTCCGGCTCCTGACGCAGCACCGCGGCAATTCTGAAATCCCTTCCGCCCAGCCGCAGCGTCTGCCCCACTCGCGCATTCAACCGGATGAGGAACTCCTCGGCCACCACCGCCGAGTCGCCGTCCAAAGCCTTCGTCAGGCTCATCGCCGGCTCCAGCTCGGCCTCGCCGTAATACGGGTACTCGGCAGGATCGACGGCCTTGAGCGAAACCAGTATCGGAACAGGGTCAGGCGGCGCGGAAGCCATGGAAACCGTTTCCGTCACCCAGGTTGTGCGCAAGCCGCCCTGCCGGGCAATCGCCGCGATTTTTCCGCTTTCCTCGGCCGTCGGCTCGTGAAAGATGCGCGCACTCAGGTCGGCGGCCATCAGCGAGCGCGCCTCCGTTCCCAAAGTCCGCTTAAAACTGTCGCTGAAGCCGCGTACGCCCACCAGCGCGGCCACGCCCACGGCCACCGAGAGCACCACAAAGCCGAATTTTCCCGGAGCGGAGCGCAGATCGCGCCAGCCAATGGCTTCAGCCCGCTTCCAACACAATGCGCGCTTAGCCATTTTTCTCCTGGGATGCGTACGGCAGGCTATCTTCGACAATCAGCCCGTCGCGCAACACAATTTTGCGGTCGGCGCTGCTGGCCACTTCAGGGTCGTGTGTCACTAAAACCAGCGTTGTGCCGGCGCGCTTATTGCGCTCCAGCAGCAGGTCCAGCACCAGCTTCCCATTGGCGGAATCGAGATTGCCGGTCGGCTCATCGGCCATCACGATGGGCGGCTCGACAACAAAGGCACGAGCGAGCGCCACCCGCTGCTGTTCGCCGCCGGAGAGCTGCACCGGGTAGTGGTCCACGCGTTCGGTGAGGCCAACCTCATCCAGCAACCGCCGCGCCTGAGCGAGCCCGCTGCCTTCCACGTTCAATTCGTAAGGAAGCAGAACATTTTCCAGAGCCGTCAGGGTGGCGATCAGTTGGTAGGACTGGAAGACGAAGCCGATCTTGGCGCCGCGCACCGCGGACAGCTCCGCCTCGGCCAGATTGTGGATGGGCACTCCGTCGAGGATAATTTCGCCGGAGCTGGGCGTGTCGAGGCCCGCCAGTAGGCCCAGAAGCGTGCTTTTGCCGCTGCCGCTTGCGCCGACGATGGCGATAAACTGACCGGCCGGAATCGTCAGGGTGATCCCTTTGAGTATCTCCACCCGCCGCGCCCCGTTTTGTATCCACTTCTTCGCATCCCGAACCTCAATCACGCTGCCGGCCTCCCTGACATTCTGTCTATGTAATCTTGAACCATCATCCTGAGCGGAGCGTAGCGATGTCGAAGGACCTGCTTTTCGCTACACTATCCATGTGTACGTTCGCCGCGCATTGTTTGTTTCGTTGGTGTTGATTCTTCTGGCCGCTGGCCCGCTTTGGGCCGCCGACCGGCCAGTCCTGGTCTGTTACGGTGACAGCATCACCGCCGGCTACGGCCTGCAAGACGGCCAATCCTTCCCCGACGCGCTGCAACGCAACCTGGACGCTCGCGGCTACCACTACGAGGTGAGCAACCAGGGAACCAGCGGCGCCACCACCAAGGACGCCGTCGCCGGTATGCGGGCGATTTTAGAGCTGCATCCCGCGGTGGTCATCGTCGAGTTCGGCGGCAACGACGGCCTGCGCGGCCTGCCTCTGGAGCAGACCCGCCGCAACCTCGACGCCGTTCTGACAGCGCTGGAAGAAGCTCACATCAAAGTTGTGCTGGCCGGAATCACGCTGCCGCCCAACTACGGACGGGAGTACATTCAAGCCTTTGAGCAGCTCTTCCACGAACTGACGGCGAAACACCACGTCGCCTTCGTACCCATGCTCTACAAAGACCTGATCAACGTCCCCGGCACCATTCAGCCCGACGGCATCCATCCGACCGCCAAAGGCTCGGAGATCATTGCGCGGACGCTGCTGCCTGTACTCGCGCCTTTGCTGCGAAAAAATTAGTTGTCAGTTCTCAGTTTTCAGTCATTACGCAATGCGGCTCATTGCATAGATCTTCCTGTGAAGGCAAGATTCGAATCAGCGCAGAAGAAACTGAGAACTAACAACTGAGAACTGCATTACCCCATCCCCACAACCGGCTGAAAGAGCGTTCCGGCCACGCGCCTGGCTATACCCACCAGCTCGCTTTGGCTGGCAAAGACCTTGACCAGCGGCGCCGAGGAAAACTCCGGCAGGTTGGCCTGCGCGCCATTGCGCAACTTTCCAAGGGCCAACTCATCGCCGGTGACCGCGGGCATCTCGGGCAGCAGGCTGCGCGGATGAATGCACAGGGCTTCCAGTGCTTCGACGTTCCCGGCCAGCGGTTGCAGCTCGTCGAGCGTGTGCGCCTCGGCGAGCGTGAAGACCCCGGCCTGGGTGCGGCGCAGGCTGCTCAGATGCGCCCCGCAGCCCAAATCCTGGCCCAGCTCGTGAGCCACCGAGCGCACGTAGCCTCCGGCGCTGATGCTGATCGTGAAGCTGGCTTCGGCCCCGTCGAGCGCAAGAATTTCGAAACAGGCGATATGGATCCGCGCGGCCTTCAGTTCCACAGGCTTGCCCTCACGGGCCAGCTTGTAGGCGGGCGTGCCGGCAATCTTCTTGGCGGAAAACGACGGCGGCATCTGCTGCATCTCGCCGTGGAAGCGGGCGGCTACAGCCTGTATCCTCTTCAACGATAACGGAGGGTCCGAAACCGCGGAGCGGTCCGGCCCGGCAGGCTCGCCCTCGGCGTCGTAGGTGTCGGTGGCGAAGCCGAAGCGGATGGTCCCCGTATAGCTTTTTTCCGCCGTGGAGAAGTACTGCGCCAGGCGGGTAAACTTGCCCAGCAGCAGCGGCAGAACGCCGGTGGCCATGGGGTCCAGCGTGCCCAGATGGCCGATGGAACGCTCGCAGGTGATCTTGCGCAAGCGATAGACCACATCGTGGCTGGTCATTCCGGCCGGTTTATCGATGACGAGAAGCCCGTTCACTTCTTCACTTTAGCTGACGGGGCCAGGTAAGGTTTCTCGACTATAGTGAAAACTATCGATGGAGGATATTTCAGTGTGGTTTGGCCGAATGCGGCAGGGCGAGGAGAAAGAGGTCTCGGATCTCGTCTGGAGAGTCTTCGAAGAATATGAGGCGAAGGATTATTCTCCACAGGGAATAGCAGAATTCAAATCGTTCATTGAACCGGAGTTTCTCGCAAAGCGGTTTGCGCAGAAAGGTTTCTTTCTACTTTGCTGCAAGGAAGATGAAAAACTTGCCGGAGTTCTGGCCATCCGCGATTTCTCTCACATCTCGCTTTTGTTTGTCACCACGGATTACCAGAGAAGGGGAATCGCCCGCCGGCTTCTCGAGCTAGCGATCAAGCAATGCCGCTCGCTGGATGGGAATCTCGACGCCATCACCGTGAACTCATCCAGATATGCAATTGAGGTTTACGAGAAGCTTGGATTTGAAAAAACCGGTCCCGAGTTGGAGAAGAACGGGATTCGGCATACGCCATTGCGGCTCAAAATTGACAGAGCAGCGTGAGCCTTCCAAAAGCTTAAAGGCCGCCATTACCCGGCTGGTGGACGAGCGACAAAAACTCCAGGCGGGTCTCCTTCTTGCGGAAGCAGCCCAGCATCGCCGAAGTGACCGTGGAGGAGTGCTGCTTCTCAATGCCGCGCATCATCATGCACAGGTGGCGCGCCTCGATCACCACGCCGACGCCCTGGGGCATGATCGCGTCCTGAATGGCGTCGGCGATCTGGCGGGTGAGCCGCTCCTGGATCTGCAAACGGCGAGCAAAGACTTCAACTAATCGAGGTATCTTACTGAGGCCAATCACTTTGCCTTTGGGGACATAGGCCACGTGCACCTTGCCGAAGAAGGGCAGCATGTGGTGTTCGCAGAGCGAGAAGATCTCGATGTCCTTGACGATGACCATCTCGTCGTAGTCCTCATCGAAGAGCGCGCCGCGCAGGATTTCGGACGGGTTCTCGCGGTAGCCCTTGGTGAGGAAGCCCATCGACTTTTCGACGCGCTCCGGCGTGTCCCGCAGTCCGTCGCGGCTTGGATCCTCGCCCAGGCGGCGCAGAATCTCGCGGACGATCTCCTCGGTGCGGAATCCGCTGATACCTTCGTCGATCTCCGCTGCCCGATGAATCGCCTTGCTCATCGCAATCGGTTGTACCATGGTCCTCATCCTTCCGCCCGGGGGAATCGGGCGCCGTTCACTCGCCCTCACACTCAAAAAAGTTGTTCTCGGTCTCTTCCACGCGCACCCGCGTCAGCTCACCGGCCGGCAACGCGTGCTTCAACAATCCGAAGACTACTCTACAGAGATTCTCCGTCGTCGGCACTTGATTCACAAAGAGCGGGTCGAGGTTGAGGTTGGCGTGGTCGAAGCGCTCGACGATCCGTGCGCGCACCACGTCATCCAGGTCGGCCAGGTTCAACACCATACCGGTCTCCGGGTCCACATCGCCGCCGACCAGGACTTCCACAATGTAATTGTGACCGTGGCCATGGGGATTGTTGCATTTGCCGTAGGTGGCGCGGTTCTCCTCCGCCGAGAGCGCATCCGCGTGCAACCTGTGGCTGGCGGAGATGGTGTATCGGCGGCCGAAGTAGGCTTTCATTGCTCACCCCGGTATTCCGCAAAGATCTCCGGCGTCTCGTAGACGCGAACGCGGCTGAGGTGGGCTCCGCCCGCTGCTTTCACTGCGGGGTTGAGGCGCTGCCAAGCGGCGATGGCCAGATTCTCCGTCGTCGGAATCGTCGCGGCTGATGCTGTCGCGGCAAACTCGGGGGCTTCGAGATTGAGGTGGCGATGGTCCCAGGCGGCGAGCACCTCGCGTTCGATCACATCTTTGAGCCATTTCAGATCGACGACAAAGCCGGTGATCGGGTCAACGCCGCCCGCCACAGTGACCTCCAGCGTGTAGTTGTGCCCGTGGCCATTGCGATTGGCGCAGCGGCCGAAGACCTGTTCGTTCTTCTCCGCCGTCCAGGAAGGATTCCAGTAGTAGTGCGATGCGGAAAACGTGGCCCGCCGCGTCAGATAGATCATTCCGACCCCTTACAGAACTAGATGCTACGAACACGAGCCTGGCTTCATAAGCTACGTATTCTCTTGGGCATTTGTTCTTTGCGCATGAGTAAGCGGCTCTTGGGATGGACGTAGAGACCCGTAACCTCCTGCGAACAACCCTGCCAATCATGGCACATAACGGTTCGCCCTTCGATCCAACATTCAGTTGCAACAAGACTCTTCAGGTAATCTCGAACTTCCGCTCCGGCGAAACTCCTCGAATCCGCAACCACACATACTTCGGCATAGACCTTATCCCACATGCGGCCAACACGACTGATCAAGAAGCGTTCCAGAACATTGAAGCTGGTATTACGCATCTTCTGGCGCTTTAGCCGAATATGATTAGCACTCTCATTGATCTGATCTCCTTGCACGTCCAATATAACCGCCTTCTTGCGAGGTGTCTTACTCTCCCAAGTGCGGTTGGCCTTTGGACGCTCAGCGATAATTTTGTTTACGTCTTGTCGCATCGGCTTCCTTTCATCCAAATGTGTCTAAGCCGCGTACTCACGCCCCTTCCAGCTTACGCGCTTCAGGATGCGGTGCAGAAATCAACTGCGATAGAGAGGCCAGACAAACAACGGCTAAGGCCCAACGATGGAAAGGTGGTTGCCGTCAGGGTCATCGAAGTTGGCAGCTTTCGTGGTGGGTGTGATGCTTCGCGGTTCGTGAGTGAACTGGACTCCTCTCCCTAGCAGCGCTTGATAGGCGGCGGCGACATCCTCAACAGAGAAGACGGTCTCGCCGGCGCCGGCGATCTGGCCACGTACTTTGGCCGCAGGCTCGCTGAGGCACAGGGTGACCGCGCCGGCATTCAGGAACGCGAAACCAGGGATCTCATTTTGAACCTTCAGGCCTAGCTGATCGCGATAGAACTCCAGCGAGCGCGCCACAACGTGCACACCCAGCATCACAACGCTGATTTGAGTAAGTTTGCAATCCGTCTGTTCCATGTCTGGTTATCCTCTCTGCAAACTGACAACTGCGGCATGACTTGAAAGCCGTAACTTAAATGATGCAATACAAGACCACAAAGTAGCAGCGAGAAGCTAATAGCTGCATTACGCCTCGTACTCACGTCCCTTCCAGCTTACGCGCTTCAGAATGCGGTGCTGGTACCAACTGCTGTAGAGCAGCACGACAAACAACGGCAACCCCAGCGGCGCGATGGCGCAATCGAGAAACGGAAAGTTGCTCTTGGCGACACGGCCGTAGAAGCGGAAGAGATTGCGCACCCACAAGAGGACGATCAGCCAGCCGTCGTAGACCCAGGGCATCATGTGTGGAGCAAAGTGCACGTTCCACAGCTCGACGGCCAGCACCGGTAAGACGAACAGCAGCAGAATGTCGAGGACGCGCCAGAGGGCCAGCGCCAGGCAGTTGGAGAAGAGAAGCGCAAGGTTCTTTGTCCAGCCCTCGATCATCGCCGCGGTTGTACGGTACATGCGCGTGGAGACGGCGTCGGCTGCGTAGCGGAAGCGCAGGCCAATCCTGCGCCGCTTGGCCAGGAAAGCCAGCTCCACGTCTTCGAGAACCTCTTCGGCCACCATTGCGTGCCCGCCGAGGCGGCGATAGGCCTCGCGCTCAATGAGCAAGAACTGCCCGTTGGCCGCGGCGATACGCTCGGCGGGGTCGGAGACCTTGGCCGGCGGATAGGCCAGTGCAAGTTCGGAAAAGATCAGCGGCATCAGCGAGCGCTGCGCAAGGCCGCTGACGATCTGGCGGGGCGAGTAGCTCAACATTCCGACCTTGTAGCGGACGGCCTCGTGCAGGGCGCGGTGCAGATTGCCCGGCTCGTGGATCGTATCCGCGTCGGTGAAGAGCAGCCAGCGGCCCCGCGCGCGGCGGGCTGCCGTCCAGAGGGCATTGTTCTTACCGGTCCAGCCGGGCTCCAGCTTCCCTGCTCCGATCACCGTGACGCCGGCAAAGCCACGAGCGATCTCCGCGGTACGGTCTGTCGAGTGGTCATCGACGACGATCAACTCCCAGTCGCGGCCCAGATCAAAGACTTTCTCCGACTGACTGACAAGCGATTCGAGGCAATCGGCCAGGCACTCGTTCTCGTTCCGCGCGGGGATGATGACGGTCAGCTCCAGCAACTCCTCCGGCTCGGGCTGGTCGTAAACCGTCCTTGCCGGCACAGGCAGCGTAGCCAGCTCACCGGGCGTATCGGAGAGGCCGAGCACTGGTTTGAACCTTCCGGCCGTCCCGTTTCTCTCCGCTCTGTCCTTCGCCATGACTTTGCGCCCCTTCGCTCCGTATTATAGGGATGTGCGGCTCCCTCGTTTCCTCTCTCTCGCTTTCCTTTTGCCGCTGGCCCTCGCGCCCGGCTGCGACCGCGGCGCGCATCCGGCCCAGACCGGGCAGGTTGCTCCCGATTTTACCGTCTCCGACGGCTCGACCACCGTCCACTTGGCCAGCTACCGGGGCCAGGTGGTGTTGCTGAACTTCTGGGCCACCTGGTGCGCGCCGTGCATCGAGGAGACACCTTCTCTGATTGAACTGCATCACGCATTGCCCAGCGTGGCCGTGATTGCCGTCAGCATCGACGAAGACCCGGACGCTTACAGCCGCTTCATTGCCCGCCGCCACGTGGACCTGATCACCGTCCGCGACCCCGGCCAGAAGGCCGCCCGGCTCTACCACTCCGAGATGTGGCCGGAGACCTATGTGATCGACCGCCAGGGCGTGATCCGGCGCAAGTTCATCGGCGCGCAAGACTGGAGCAGCCCGGAGATAAGGGCTTATCTCAAGAGCCTGTAGCGCATACTAGGAAGAAACAAGCGGGGACCGGGAGGTCCACGCTACAGCCGACCAGGAGGTCGGCGCTACTGTTTCGTAGCCCGGAGTCCGGTAACGCCGGCAGCAGTGGCCTTCGCGGTTCAAGGTACGCCCTTTCCCATGTGAGGAGGCCTGTGAGGCGCGGTGAGGCCTCTTGCCTTGCTATCATTTCCCTATGACATCGGTGGAGATTCTCTTTCGCACGGCTGCGCAGCCCTCCAGTATCGATGCAGTGACTCGCGCGCTGGCCAATATCCGCGAGGTCTACGGCATTCACCGGCTCACATTCGACCGCGCCGCACGCACGCTGCGCGTGGAGTATGACGCTACCCGGCTCAATGCAGCGGCCGTCGCCAAGCTCGTCCGCCAGGCGGGCCTGGAGATTGAGGCCGGCCTTCCGCCGATTGCGCCTCAGCCGGCCCCGGAACCGGCGCCCGCAGCTTAGTTTTCTCGATTGCACAGCCGGAAAAACCCTGATATTCTGTCTATGGTTTCGCTTGAAATCACCCGTGCGCGCCCGTAGCTCAGCTGGATAGAGCGACTGGCTACGAACCAGTAGGTCGGGAGTTCGACTCTCTCCGGGCGCACCATAGATTCCTCACTCTGTGCTGTTCCAGAGACCTCATCCAATTCCTGGGGTTCTCATCCAAAGCGGCAAAGACCGCTGGCAAATGCAAGCGCCGTACTCCCTCCCCTACGGCTTGAATTCCTGGCTGGTCGTCACCTCCACGATGGCCTGAACAGGGAGTTTGTCGCTTGATCCGCCGGCCAGCACACGCACCTGTTCCTTTTCCACCCGCCAAACGTGGCCCGCCGCGTCCCAGTAGGCCAGATCGCGCGGTTTCAGCTCCAGCTTTACCTCTTGCTCCGCCCCGGCCACGATCTTTACGCGCTTGAAGCCCTTCAGCTCCAGCTGTGGGCGCACAACCGCCGAGCCCAGATGCTGCACATAGAGCTGTACCACTTCGTCGCCCGCCCGCTTGCCGGTATTCCTGACTTTCACAGTCACCTGGATGCTGCCATCCGCGGCCACTTTATGCGCGCTGAGGCTCAGGGCTTCATAGGCAAAACTCGTATAGCTGAGCCCATAGCCGAAGGCGTAAAGCGGCTTGTCTTTGCTGTAGAGGTAGGTGCGCCCATGGAGCAGGTTGTAGTCCATGATGGGCAGCAGTTGCGCGTCGCCGGTGGGCCAGGTCTGGGTAAGCCGGCCGGCCGGGGAGTAGTCGCCAAAGAGCACATCGGCCAGTCCGTGGCCCTCCTCCTGGCTGTTGTGGGTTATATGCACAATCGCGGGCAGATTCTGCTGGCTCCAGACGATGGCATAGGGAAAGCTGGCGCGCAGCACCTCGATGGTCCGGGGATTGGCGGCGAAGACCTTCTTGACCAATTCCTCCTGCTCCAGCACGATGGTTTTGCGGTCCACGCTCTCCTTGCCGTTGGAGGGAGTGGGGCAGACATTCCAGCCGGCATTGCACTCCGGGTGGTTTCCGACCACTACAATCGCCACATCGGCCTTGGCGGCCAACGCCGCGGCCTGCGCCGGGTCTGAGCCGTCGTTGAAGAGTACTTTGATTCCCTTGCCTGCCCCGTCACGAATCCCTTCCAAAGCGCTTACAGCATAGGGCGGCGTTCCGCTGTACCAATCCAGCAGCACCTGGTCGGCAAAGGGACCTATCACGGCTATGGATTTAAGCCTGGCTCGGTTGAGGGGCAGCGTGCCGGCTTCATTCTTGAGCAGGACAATGGACTCGTCGGTGGCCAGCCGCGCCAGCGCCTTGCTGGAGTCGCGCTCCCACGGCGGAAGCTCTCCGTCGCCGCTACGGCCGATGCCGGCGTATGGGTCCACTCCGGGCGGATCGAACTCGCCCAGCCACAGAAGGACGCGCAGTTCATTGTGCAGCGCAGCGTCCATCTCCGCCTCGGTCACGAGATTGTCCTTGAGCGCCTTGGCAAGGTCGTCCTTATAAGTATCGAGGAAGTTGTTCACGCCCACCTTCACCGCCGCCGCCACGGCGTGCTCCTTGTCGGCAAAGCTCTTGTGGGCGAAAACCAGCATACCCAGCGCGCCGCCATCGGAGCAGATTATCCCGTCATTGCCCCACTCCTTGATCATCACGTCTTTCAGCACCGGATGAATGAGCATCGGTGTGCCGTTCCAGGAGTTATAGGCGGCCATCACCGCCCGCGAGCCGCCCTGCTCGAAGCCCATGCGGAAGGGCACGGAGTAATACTCGCGAAAGAGCCGTTCATCGAAGTCCGATGAGGTGTGCGAGCGGCCGTCTTCGTTCTCATTGGCCAGGAAATGCTTCATCAGCGAAGCGGCCTGCCAGTGCTTGGGATCGGGGCCTTGCAGGCCGCGGGCGAAGGCGACGGTGAGCGTACCAACCAGGAACGGGTCCTCGCCGTACGATTCTTCAGTCCGGCCCCAGCGCGGATCGCGGCTCAGGTCAGCATTGGGCGCGCGCACCACGACTCCGCCCCGGTCATACTCCTGACTCTGATAGTCGTAGCGGGCCTCGTAGCCCTCCAGGGCGGCTATCTTCTGGAGCAACTCCGGATTCCACGTTGCGCCGAGGCCTTTTTCCTGGGGAAAGGTGGTAGTGGGCAGCGCCAGCTTTCCCCTGCCGCCCCATCCGCCCGGCCCGCCCAGCGCCAGACCATGCAGGCCCTCCACCTGACCGGAAAAAGCCAGCCCCAGCCGGGGATACTTCGGATGGTCCGACATCAGTTGGATCTTCTCATCGAGCGTCAACCGTCCCAGCAGATCATTGATGCGCTGGTCGTCGGTTAATTTGGTGTCCCGGAAGGGGTAATCCGCCTGCGCCGAGGCCGCACGCGCCAGCCCCGTGACCAGGATCAGCCCCACCAATGCTCCTGAAAACATTCCCATTCCCCGCGCTTGCCGCATGGTTGTTTCCTCCTTTGCGAACAAAAAACTCTCACTTTCAGGATATTCGAGTGTGTTTCATCACTGCCCGACCTGTTTCTTCTGCAACCCCTCAGGGGTTAACACCCCTTGTTTCAAAGGTCATTTTCTGCACGATGAAGAGGCTGCTGAAAAAGGCTTGTTTTCAAACGAATCGGACAAAAAGCATACCGAAGGGGCTAAAGCCCAACATTTGTTTTGTTGCACTTGCGGCCCGACTAAAGTCGTGCCCTTTTACAAAACAAGCCTGCGATCGAGTTTTTCCGCAGCCTGTGAAGTTGTGCCCTGATACAAAACGGGCTTATGGAACACGCTTTTGTCAGTAGCTCGACCCTAATCCCTGTTCCCTGATCCCCGATCCCTGACCCCAGACCCCTTCTTCGCCAGCCGCGTCAGAACCGCTTGCTCGCGCAGAACCTGCATGAGCGGACGGGCCGGCGTTCCCCACAGCACGGTTCCCGGCTTGACGCGCATACCTTCGTTGGTGACCGTCTTGCCGCTCAGCACGCCTGCCTGGCCACCCAGGATGACGCCGGGGCCGATGTGCGCGTGGTCGCCGATGCCCACCTGACCGGCGATCACCGCGCCATTGCCCACCGTGCAGGAGCCGCTGATGCCCACCCCGGTCACCAGAATCACGTCTTCACCGATCTCGCAGTTATGGCCGACGTGGACCAGGTTATCCATCTTGGTTCCCCGGCCTATTTTTGTCTGCTTCAGCGCGCCGCGGTCGATGGTGGTGTTAGCGCCGATCTCCACGTCATCCTCG
>Ga0181520_10008223_pt1 | contig 14923 bp, 14 predicted proteins | sample PEATcosm2014_Bin_29_FD_132451 | JGI IMG/M metagenome (GOLD analysis project Ga0181520, IMG submission 132451) | Peatland microbial communities from MTU Mesocosm Facility, Houghton, MI, USA - PEATcosm2014_Bin02_30_metaG | ecosystem: Environmental > Terrestrial > Soil > Wetlands > Peat | place... | reverse complement strand
TGAGGAACAGCAAGCCGAAAACTTCCGCAAAATGGTGCTGGCCAGGGTCGACGACATCCGCGGCGTCCTGGTCAACCTTGCCGACCGGCTGCACAATATGCGCACACTCGAATACCTTCCCCCGGACCGTAGCGAGCGCATCGCGCGCGAGACCCTGGAAATCTACGGCCCGATCGCCCACCGCCTGGGTATGGGAAAAATCCGCGGTGAGCTCGAGGACCTTGCCTTCAGCCACCTCGAACCCGAGGCATTCGACGACTTGAAGCGGACGGTCGAGAGTCGGCGCAAGGTAAGCGACGAGTTTTTGGCGGAGGTCCGGGCGCAGGTCGAAGCCAAGATGAAAGAGACCAATATTCCCGCTCGGGTCGAGGGGCGCGTCAAGCGACTCTACAGCATCTGGCAGAAGCTGCGACGGCAGCAGATTCCCATCGAGCAGGTCTACGACTTGCTCGCCGTGCGCATCATTACCGACAGCGTCAAGAACTGTTATGGCGCGCTGGGGGTTATCCACAACACCTGGCGGCCCGTCCCTGGCCGCATTAAGGATTTCATCGCCATCCCGCGGCCTAACCTCTATCAGTCACTGCACACGTCTGTTATTGGACCCCATGGCCAGCCCTTCGAGGTGCAGATTCGCACCGAGGAGATGCACCGCATCGCGGAGGAGGGCATTGCCGCTCACTGGAAGTATAAGGACGGCCGCCCGCTCAACCAGCAGGATGAGGAGCGCTTCGCCTGGTTGCGGCACCTCGTCGAGTGGCAGCAGGAAATGCGCGACCCGGGAGAATTCCTCTCCACTCTGAAGGTAGACCTCTACCCGGAAGAGGTTTACACTTTCACCCCCAAGGGGAAGGTCATCGTTCTGCCGCGCGACGCCACTCCGATCGACTTCGCTTACGCCATCCACACCGAGGTGGGCCATCATTGCGTGGGCGCCAAGGTGAACGGCCGCATCATGCCGCTCAAGTATCACTTGCGAAATGGCGACATCGTCGAGATTACCACCCAGGCGAATCACGCTCCCAGCCGCGATTGGCTGGGATTGGTGAATACGTCGCGCGCGCGCAATAAAATCAAGCATTGGATCAACGTTGCCCAACGCAAGCAGGCGTTGGACATTGGCAAGCGCCTCTTGGAAAAGGAAGCGCGCAAGTACGATGTGGCCCTGAAGAAGATCACCGGTGAGGATTACGCTCGCGTGGCGCGCGATTACGGCAGCACGGGGGCCGACGATCTTTACGCAGGAATTGGCTATGGGAAGTTCGCAGCGCGGCAAGTGCTCTCAAAGCTTGTGCCGACTGCCAAGCTCGAACCGGTGCAGGTCTCGCGCCTCGCGACTTCGGTCAAGCGCGCATTAGGTGTGTCTTCCGACGGGGCCATTCAGGTTGATGGTCACGATGACCTGATGGTCTATCGCGCCAAATGTTGTAATCCCGTGCGCGGCGAGGAAATTCTGGGATATATCACTCGCGGCAAAGGCATCGCTGTTCATGCCAAGCATTGCTCGAACGTCCAGAATCTGCTCTACGACGTGGACCGGCGCATCGAGGTCGAGTGGGTGGGCCCCAAGTACGCCCTCTACTCCGTCAAGCTAGCCATGGTGACGGAAGACCGCCAAGGTATGCTCGCCGCTGTCACTGCCGCCATTGCCGGAGTGCACTCGAATATTCAGAATATTGAGGCGCGCACGGGCGATAATCGCGCCAACATCGACGTCACCGTCGACATCGTGGATGTTGAGCACATGGAGAAAATCATCTCGTCGCTGCGCAAAATCGAAGGTGTCTACCACGTCGAACGCGTCTCGCAGACATAACTTTGCATCGGAGGATCACTTGAGCAAACATGCCATCACTACACCCCTCGCCCCAGCGGCGATCGGCCCTTACTCGCAGGCGATTCGCTCCGGCAATCTGCTTTTCGTTTCAGGGCAAATACCCCTTGACCCCGCCACCGGACACATCGTGGAAGGCGACGCCGCAGTTCAGACGGCGCGCGTTCTGCAAAATCTCTCGGCGATTCTGGATGCCGCGGGTTCCAGCTTGGGGCAAGTATTGAAAACTACAGTCTACCTGAGGGACCTGTCTGATTTCGGGATGATGAATGAGGTTTACGCCCGGTTCTTTGGTGAGTGCCCGCCGGCCCGCGCGACGGTGGAGGTGGCGCGTCTTCCGCGAAACGTGTCCGTAGAGATCGACCTTATCGCCGATGTCGAGGGATGAGGACGAAAGTCGTTGGAATCGCTAGCAGCTGCTCGGTCTACAGGTTCTTCCTGAGAACTGATGACTGACAACTGACGACTGATTTCGGTTTAGCTGACCTTGATGACTTTCCCAGATCGAATGCAAGCCGTGCAGGCGTAGATCCTCTTGCGGGCGCCCTGGATGAGAGCATGCACATGCCGCAGGTTGGGATTCCAACGGCGCTTCGTCACGTTGTGCGCGTGACTGATATGATTCCCATATTTGGGACCTTTTCCGCAAAGGTCGCAGGTACGAGCCATTTCCACACCCCTTTTCGCGTCAAGAGCTAGAATTCCCGAAACCCCTATTCTATCAGATGACCACGATTTTGCCCACAGGGAAAAGGCCGCCGGGTTACAATGAATCCATGGACAAATTTAATCGTACTCATGAACTGACGCGCGCGGCGGTGTTTGCGTTCATGGCGAGCATCATCTTGTTGCCTGCCTGCGGCACTCGCAAACCCGCGGTCGGACAGGCGGTGTGGGCGGAAGTCGACGGCCAGCCTATTTACCACGAGCAGGTGGAGCGTCTCTACCACAGCCGCACGACCCAGGGCACCGAGGCCGCCACGCCCGAGGAGGCCTCCAGCTTCAAGCTCAATATCCTGAACGAACTCATCAACAATCAGATTCTGGTCCTCCACGCTTCCCATTCGCGGATCACGGCTTCGGAAGCGGAGATCGATGCCAAGGTAGGGGAATTGAAAAGCCCCTACTCCCAAGAAGAGTTCCAGAAGAAACTCCAGGAGCAGGGTTTGGACAATGACGGTCTACGCAAGGAGATCCGCGAGAATCTGATCTTAACGAAGCTTATTAACAAAGATATCATCTCGCATATTACTGTAACCGATGCAGAGATCGCCGCCTACTATAACAAGAATAAGGGCAACTTCAATGTTTCCGAGACGACTTACCATATCGCACAGATTGAAGTGACACCCGGCCCCGACCCCGAGATCCGCAACCTGAAAAATGACGATGCGAAAACTCCCGCTGCGGCGGAGCACAAGATTCAGGCCCTCTATGAAAGCCTGGCGCACGGCGAAGACTTTGCCACCGTCGCGCAGAATTACTCCGAGGACCCCAGCACCGCTGCTGGCGGAGGAGACATGGGCTTCATCCCCGCCTCCGGGCTCAACGCCGCGTTGAAGCAGGTTGTGAATTCGCTCAAGGTTGGCCAGGTCTCCCCCATCATTCGATCCAATATTGGCTTCCATATCTTCAAGCTTCTAGGCATGGAGGAGGCCGGCCAACACACCCTTACCGACCTGCGGGTGCAGAGCGCCATCCGGCAAACTCTGCGCAATGAAAAGGAACAACTGCTCAAGGCTGCCTACATCGAGATGCTGCGGAACCGCTCCAAAGTGATCAATCACCTGGCGGAAGAAGTGGTGAAGGCGGGTGGCGTTCCGTCGACTTGAGGCTAGACATAGGGCCTATGTAGCGGCTTCAAGGGGGCGCGGATCCAGGCCGCCGGCCACCTCTTGCACCAGCCGCATCAGGCGTGCGCCGCTTTCCACCCCCTGCCCTTCCGCCACGTAGACGCGTTCCACGCGGCCGGCGCGGGGCGCGCGCAATTCATTTTGCATCTTCATGGCCTCAATCACTAACAGGCCCTGGCCGCGTTTCACTTCCTCGCCTTCCTTCATTAGAACTCGCGCGATCTTTCCCGGCATCGGCGCGACAATTTCGAGCGGTCCCACCGCTTCAATCGAGGATCCCGAGCGGCGCCACCGGCGTGGGTCGTGCAACTCCACGAGGTATCGTCGTAGCCCGACGGCGACGACACAAGTGCTGCCAGGGCCGGCGGGATCGCCTGGGGGCTTCGAAATCCGGGTTTCGTAGACCCGTCCATTCATCAGCACCGAATACACGCCAGGGCTGATTTCTTCGCAGTCGGCCTCTGCGGTCTGACTTCCCACACTGAACGACCGCAGGCCGTTCGCGGACTCGTTCGGCGCCAGTTCCACCTGGTAGTCGATGTCCTTCGAACCGCGTTGAAGGCGCGCCCGGAATTTCATCAAACCCTCCCGCCTGCCCGTTGGGGCCGCTTGTGAAGTAATTCGCTTCGTCCGGCCTGCTTCCACCCTCGGTGGATACTTGCGAGCGCCGGCGCCGCCTCGCCATTCCGCTCCGCGTGCAGCATTGCGGCCAGCAATGCCACGCTCTCTTTTTCCTCCGACGTCGGTTCCTCCCCCATCAGTCCCCCCGCCAACACGCGATCGATAAATCCGGTATCCAGCCGACCGGCCACAAAATCAGAGTGTTCTAGCACGCGCCGGAAGAACGGAATATTCGTGCGGATGCCTTGTATATCGTATTCACCTAGTGCCCGGCTCATCCGCGCGATGGCCTCCCCGCGGTCCCGCGCCCACACCGCGATTTTCGAAAGCAGCGGATCGTATTCCAGTGGTACTTGCCAGCCTTCATACACGCCGCTGTCAAGGCGGATGCCGGGCCCCCCCGGCACCTGCAACCGTGTGATGAGACCCGGCGAGGGGAAGAAATTATTCGCTGGATCCTCGGCGTAAATGCGGCATTCGATGGCAGCGCCGCGCATCTGCACGTCCTCCTGCACCCAGGCGAGGGATTGGCCCGCCGCAATTCTGATTTGCTCTTTAACCAAATCAATGCCGGTCACCAACTCTGTGACCGGATGCTCGACCTGCAAGCGGGTATTCATTTCCAGAAAATAGAAATTGCCTTGCTGGTCGAGAAGAAACTCCACGGTTCCGGCGTTCCAGTAGCCCGCCAGCTTGCCGATGCGCACTGCGGTTTCGCCCATGCGCCGGCGCAAACGGTCGTTCACGGCGGGGGAAGGGCATTCCTCCATCACTTTCTGATGCCGTCGTTGCAGCGAGCATTCGCGCTCGCCCAAGTAGACCAATTTGCCGTACTGGTCACCGAAGATTTGGATCTCCACGTGGCGGGGGTGCTCAACGTATTTTTCAACGTAGACCGCAGAATCATTGAACGCGTTTTGTGCCTCCGAGCGAGCGGTGCGGTAGGCGGATTCCAGTTCGGTTTCCTCTCGTACCATCCGCATCCCCTTGCCTCCCCCGCCCGCCGCGGCTTTGAGCATGATCGGATAGCCGATTTCGTCCGCGATGCGCTTGACCTCATCAAGGGTCTCGATATCGCGATCGGTTCCGGGGACAACGGGTAAGCCTGCCTGGATTGCGGCATGGCGAGAGGCCGTCTTCGAGCCCATCAGCTCCATGGCCTCCACCGGCGGGCCGATGAAGGTTATTCCTGCATCCTGGCAGGCGCGCGCGAAATCGGGATTTTCTGCCAGAAACCCGTAGCCGGGGTGAATAGCATCTGAGCCACTGCGGCGGGCGGCGTCGATAATGCGGTCAATGCGCAGGTAGCTTTCCATGGAGGGCGCAGGCCCGATCGAATACGCCTCGTCAGCATGGCGCACGTGCAACGATCTGCGGTCGGCATCGGAAAACACTGCCACGGCTTGGATGTCCATCTCGCGGCAGGCGCGCATCAGGCGGACGGCTATCTCGCCGCGATTGGCGATCAAGATTTTGCGGAACACGACTTCTCCTCGCCCAGGACTCTCGTTGCGGGGAAAATATTGCGAGCACGCGCATCCCCCAGCGCTGGGTCTCGTATCACAGCGGGATGTTGCCGTGCTTCTTGGGCGGCAGGGTATCGCGCTTGGCATCGAGCATCCGAAGGGCGGCGATCAATTTGGGCCGGGTGTCGCGCGGCGCGATGATGGCGTCCACCCAGCCGCGCTCGGCGGCGATGTAGGGATTGGCGAAACGCTCTCGGAATTCGTCCACCTCGTCTCGCCGCAATTGTTCGGGATCTTCCGCCTTCTGAAGCTCCCGCCGGTAGACAATATTCACCGCGCCTTCCGGGCCCATCACGGCGATTTCTGCCGTCGGGTAAGCCATGTTGATATCGGTGCGAAGGTGCTTGGAGGCCATCACGCAATACGCGCCGCCATAGGCCTTGCGGGTGATGATGGTGATTTTCGGCACGGTGGCTTCCGCGTAGGCGAATAGGAGCTTTGCGCCGTGGCGGATAATCCCGGCGTATTCCTGCTGGGTTCCCGGCAGGAACCCCGGCACATCTTCGAAAGTGATCAGCGGGATGTTGAAGGCGTCGCAGAAACGGACGAAGCGCGCGCCCTTGACGGAGGCGTTGATATCGAGACAACCCGCCAGGACCGCGGGCTGGTTGGCCACGATGCCCACCGATTGCCCGGCAAGACGCGCAAATCCCACCACCAGATTCTTGGCGAAGTGCTCATGAACCTCCACAAAGTAACCGTCGTCAACAATCCGCGTGAAGATTTCTTTGATGTCGTAAGGCTTGTCCGGCTCGACGGGCACGAGCGAGTCAAGTTGCTCGTCTCGCCGGTCGGCAGGGTCGCGGCTCTCGACGCGCGGCGGGTCCTCCTGGTTGTTTTGGGGCATGAAGCTGAGCAATTCGCGAATGAGGGCCAGGCAGTCCGCGTCGTCGCGAGCGATGAAGTGCGCTACCCCACTGATGGCGTTGTGGGTCATAGGGCCGCCTAGGTCCTCTTTGCTTACCTCCTCGTGCATGACGGTTTTGATGACGTCGGGCCCGGGCACGAACATGTAGCTGGAATTCTGCACCATCACGTTGAAGTCTGTAATGGCGGGGGAATAGACCGCTCCGCCCGCGCACGGTCCCATGATGGCGGAGACTTGCGGGATGACGCCGGAGGCCAGCGTATTGCGCAGAAAAATATCGGCGTAGCCTGCGAGCGACGCCACGCCTTCTTGAATGCGCGCGCCTCCGGAGTCGTTCAATCCGATCACGGGCGCGCCAACCTTCATCGCCAGGTCCATCACCTTGCAGATCTTGGCGGCATTGGCTTCGCTTAGCGATCCGCCAAACACGGTGAAGTCCTGAGCAAAGGCGAACGCCTCGCGCCCGTTGATTCTCCCGAAGCCCGTCACCACGCCATCGCCCGATACCCGCTGCTCGGCCATGCCAAAGTCCTGGCAACGGTGCTCGACGAGTTTGTCGAGTTCCTCAAAGCTACCCTCGTCGAAAAGCAACGCGATCCGCTCGTGCGCAGAGAGCTTTCCCTCCGCGTGCTCCCGGGCGCGCCGCTCCTTGCCACCACCGGCCTCCGCTTCGGCATGGCGCCGCTGGAGTTCTGCGAGTTTTTGTTCACGTGTCATCGCGAACCTGAAACGAACTATAGTCGAGATTGATGATAGCAGACAAGGGCTAGGCGATCTGGCCGTGCAAGCGATTAGCGCGCCGTCCAACCGCCGTCGATCAGCAAGGTGTGGCCGGTGATGAGCGAAGCGGCGGAGGATGCGAGGAACACCACGGCTCCCGCGACTTCCCGTGGCTCGCCGATGCGATGCAAGGCCGCGATGCGCTCTACCGTCTCAGTACGGAAGGCCGGATCTGAGAGCGCTTCCTCGGTGCCCCGTGTATGGATGAACGTGGGCGCCACGGCGTTAACTCGGATGTTATATTTGCCCCATTCGATCGCCAGGCATTTGGTGAGGTGGGCAATGGCGGCTTTGTTCAGGCAGTAGACCGATTCCGTCGGCAAGGCCGCGAATCCCGCCTGCGAACTCATATTGATAATGCATCCGCCCGTTTGGCGTCGCATGATGCGCTGAGCAGCCTGGCAGGCGAAAAAAGTGGACTTGGCATTCAGCGCGACGGTCCGGTCGAATTCGTCCTCGCTAACATCCTCGGCAAGGTTATTCCATCCCCCGCCGGCGTTGTTCACAAGAATATCGAGGCGGCCAAAGCGCGCAACCGCCGCGTCGATGGCGCTTACGATTTGATCCAAATGCATCACGTCCATTTGCAGTGGCAACGTGTGGCGGCCCATCGCCGCAATCTCTGAGGCGAGTTCGCTGCCGGTTGATAGGTCGCGCAGTCCCAAGGCCACGTTGGCTCCCGCCTGCGCCAGTTCGAGGGAAATTGCGCGTCCCAACCCACGCGCTGCGCCCGTCACCAGAGCTACTTGGCCAGTCAAATCAAATTGTGAAAGGGTTCCCATTTCGCCTCCATTACGGTCAATTGGATTATGTGGAGGCCATGGTAGGGCGGAGTCGCGCAGGGTGTCAAGGCGAGCGAGTTGATCGAGAGACTCTCTCGCTGGCAGGCCTCCGGTTTAGGGGGTTGGCTTCAGCGTGAGAAAGCGGGTCTTTCGCGGGGTGGGTGCGCCAGTAACTGTTTTCCAGCCCGCAAGAACCTGGGTTCGACTCCGCGGCGTCCAGCGATTTTCAGGAGGGAGCGTAAGATATGCGCCGGGGGAAGCGGCTAGACCTGTGCCATCAATCCTCGACTGCCAGCGTTTCAGGTCTTGCCGCACTTTGGTGGAGTATCTGTGTTCGAGATACTCGTAGACGAGGTAGAGCAGGATAACCACGAGGGCATAGTCGTAGATAAGACGAATCAACAACGTCTCAACCATGGTAAGTATCGGAACGACCAGATTCCACGCTTCGGCAGTAAGGGGCATATAGCCTCCCGTCAGCATTAATAAACACTTATGTTAATAACGTGGGTGGTAGATGATGTCGATAGTACGGGAGTACCGGTTTTCGATGACTGAGAAGGTCGGGCTTGGAAGCGCCTGCCTGGCGGGCGTGACCTATGCCGTTTTGCGTGGGGAAGGGCGCGAGGTCACAGAGCTGACGAGAGCGCGCCCACCACAGGACAACGTTCGGGCATACAATTCGGCGATTAAGCGCGCTTACCCCAGCATGCTCAGTACACCCGCGACCGACTGCGAGCTGGTACCTGAGCTCGAATCGAATTGCGTTAGGCCTTGTTCGAGGCTCGAATAGGCTGTCTGCGCGGCCGACAGATTGCCCGATTGCAGGGCTGATCCGAGACTGGCGAACAGTTGCGACAGAGAGCCGCCGGTAGAGGCGTTCGTTGTTTGCGAGTTGTCTTCCGGATGGTGGCGGTGTTGACCGTGACCAGCTTGCTGCACACCCTGCTGAAGCGCTGTGTAGGCTTTCTGCGCCACCGCCAGGCCTCCAGATTGCAAGGCCGTTCCCAAAGCACTAAACGCCGGGGAAAGCGCACGGTTACTTTGCGAAGGGCTTAAGATATTCTTGCTCAATGTGCTGAAATCCGATTGGGCTTGAGTAAGTTTCCCCGCCTGAAGGTCCTGCCCCAGTTGTTGAAATTCGTTTTGGATCTTCTGCGCCCTGGCTTGCCACGCTTGCATGCTCTGGCTCAATGAATTGCTGGATGAAATGCCGGATACGGACATTGTCCACCTCGAAATCAGTATTGGATTCCAGATTTGCCGTTTGGAATTAATGATCGGGCGCAGCGGCCCGGTCCTCGATCCAAAGCCGTACACCGAAAACCCCAGAGGGTTCGGCTCCATGCGGCGGCTGAATTCCGACAAGTTTTGGGGACTCCTCTAGAAAATGGTCCCCAGCCAGTTTCCAGCGGCCACGAACCCCGCTTTCGGCACAGACCAAATGCAAGTGAAAGCCCGTTCACAGCTTTTACAGATAGGCCTGCATCTCGCTGCCGGAGCGAGAGTTGATTGCCTAACCTCCGGAACAGGGGAAATGCCTCCGACGCGAATGGGCAATAAACGGCCCGGGCATGGTTAAGGACGCGGAAAGTTTTGCCTGCCGTTAGGGGCACTAACTATGAAGTTTTTGGGGCGGATTGTTCGGGCGCTTCTTCGCCGCGCTCTGGCGATGCGGCCCGGTTGAGGTCCAGAACCGGAATTCCGCACCATACTTCGCAGGCCAGGATGGAATTGGTGGGTTGCTTGGGATCGTACTTCACGCTTGTGGTCTGGCCAGGCAGAAACGGCGCGGCCGCGGCAATCTCCGGCATTGCGCTCAAATCCTGCGCCGCCTCGTAAGTGACCCCGGCAACCTCGTAATCGTAAAGGAGGATCGGTCCAACCGGACCTCCCTCCACCGGGTCTGCCAACTCGACAATCCTCCCCGGTATTATGCGACCGCAAGCATTCACTCCCAGTCGACGCAAGCGTTCGACTTCGTCTGGGCTCTTGCGCCGCAGGCGTCGGACAGTCTTCCACCCCCACACGCCCGCGAGTGTGACCGCGGCCATCCCCAATATAGCAATTCCCAAATCCTTTGAGAGCGTCACAATTTTGAGGTTCTCAGTGTATGAATGATATTTCTGAAAAGTTAAAGAGTAAAGTAGAAAGGGTAAAACTTTTCCACCCGCGGCTCCCAGCCAATAACTGGCTACTATTACTCTTCGTTGTTCACCCTTTGCGACTTACTATTCTACTTCGTTTCCTCTGTCTTTTTCTGCGATCCCTTACTTTCGTTGCCGGAAAGGTCAACGGCGGTAACATAGTACGTGAGAACCTTTCCCGGTGGGGCCGTCGTATCGCGAAAGATGGGTGTGTGCAAGAGTTCCTTGTTCAGCCGCTGGGGGACCTGTTCGTCCAGCCGATAGACGTTATACCCCGCCAGATCGGGTTCGGTATTGGCCGCCCACACCAGTTCCACTGCGCCGGCCGAGTAGATGCTCGATAATCCCTGTGGCGGGGCGGGAGGAAATACATCGCGTGGCGTGACCTTGAATGCCGGGGACGGATCACTCATGGCCAGATGGCCGGGCATTCCAAATACCGCGCTTACCTGGTAGAAGTAGGTCTTGCCGAATTCGAAGTGGCTGTCCAAGTAGTGCGGGGTGGAAACCTCCCCCAGAAGTTCAAAGGTGCCGGCTTGGCCCGTCAAGCTGCGATAAATGCGGTATCCGACCAAGTCGTTGATAGCCTCACCGCTGAGCGCGCGGGTGGGTGCAGGAAATTGTACCTCGATGGCTTTTTCTGTAACCATGCAGTGGACCCCCCCTAAGGGCTCCGAGACGTCGTAAATCGGCACATCGACGAGGTTGGAGGGATCGCTTTCGAGCGGCCGGTGGCGGAATCCCCGGGTCAATGTGCGGACCCCCACCACCAGGGCCTGCCCGCGCCAGTCGTGAAACTCCCGTTCGGTCAGTCGCGCCAAGTAAGACACGTCGTTGCCCCTTGCGTACGGCAACCACTCGTCGCGGATAAGGCGAGTCCAGATCTCAGGTTCTGGGAGCTTAGAGATGCCTGTGGCGTGACGGGCGACTGCGCGGAGAATCTCAACCTCCAACGGCTTTGTCAATCGCTCGCCCTCCGTCGTCTGCTGCGGTAGAGTGAAGTGGATTTCCAGGCTTTGCCCAACTTGCACCACGGAAACATTCGTGATCTTCGCTGGCCTCTCCAGACGGGGAGGATGGGGAGTTCCTTGCACGCCGCAGCCGAAAAGCCAGCCGCCAGCGGAAGCAAGGACCAATACTTGCAGGGTCCGTCGCGACAAGGTGGTTCGGTGAAAGGAAAGGTTGGGGGCGGCGGCTCGCCGCGCTCGAAAGTAGGGTTTCACAGGATGTATCGGCTGAGGTCTTGATTCTTCACGATGTCGGTCAATTGCTTCTGCACGTAGGTAGCGTCAATCCGCACGATCTTCTTCTTCAGATCCGGCCCTTCAAATGAAATCTCATCCAACAGCTTCTCCATGATGGTGTGCAGCCTCCTGGCGCCGATGTTCTCCGTGGCTTCATTCACGGCCGCGGCGAACTTGGCGATTTCCTGAAGGGACTCATCGCTGAAAGTCAGCTTAATGCCTTCCGTATCGAGCAGTGCAATGTACTGCTTCACCAGCGCGCTCTTGGGCTCCTTGAGGATGCGGATGAAATCCTCCGTGGTGAGCGAATGCAATTCCACCCGGATGGGAAACCGGCCCTGCAACTCCGGAATCAGGTCGGAGGGCTTGGAGACGTGGAACGCGCCCGCGGCGATGAACAGAATGTGGTCCGTGCGGACCATGCCGTAGCGAGTGTTGACCGTGGTGCCTTCGACGATGGGGAGAATATCGCGCTGCACACCCTCGCGGCTCACGTCGGGTCCGCCACCCCCCCGTTCCCGGCCCGCAATCTTATCGATCTCATCCAGAAAGATGATGCCCGACTGCTCGGCGCGCTCGACCGCCGTGCGCGTCACCTGGTCCATGTCAATGAGCCGGTTTTCCTCTTCCTGGATCAGGTACTCCATGGCCTCGGTCACGTGCATCCGCCGTTTCTTGGTGCGCTGGCCGAACAGTCCGGGAAGGACATCCTTGATATTGATGTCCATCTCTTCCACTCCCTGGGAAGAAACGATTTCGAACGAGGGCATGCTGCGGTCGCGCATCTCCACTTCCACTTCGCGTTCGTCCAGTTTGCCCTCGCGAAGCTGGGCGCGAAGCTTTTCGCGGGTGCGCTGAAACTGCTCGTGCGATGAAGCTGCACGGCCATCGTCGGAGTCTCCCGGAATTTTCTCCGCCTTCCGCACCACCGGGGGAGGCGGCAGGAGGAGATCGAGCAGCCGCTCTTCGGCATTCTGTTCGGCCTTCTCGGCAACCTCGTCAACTTTTTCTTCGCGCACCATGTCGATGGACACTTCCACCAGGTCGCGGATCATCGATTCCACATCGCGCCCGACATATCCGACTTCGGTGAAGCGTGAAGCTTCCACCTTGAGGAAGGGGGAATTCGTCAGGCGCGCGAGGCGGCGGGCGATTTCCGTCTTGCCCACGCCGGTCGGCCCGATCATGATGATGTTTTTGGGAAGGATATCTTCAGCAAGTTCGGGCGCCAGCTTTTGCCGTCGCATGCGGTTGCGCAACGCCACCGCAACCGAGCGCTTGGCGTTGGCCTGGCCCACTACGTACTTATCCAACTCCGCCACAATCTGTCGGGGGGTCAAATCGTCGAGCGACGTGGCAGTTTCAATGTTCTCGGGCAAGTAAAAAACCATGTTCTAAAGTCTAAAGTGTAAAGGATAAAGGGTAAAGCGCCAATCAGCTCACAACGCTAAGCCTTGCCTCTTATCCTTTACCCTTTATCCTTTACCCTTTCCTCTCTTCGAGCTCCTCGATCACGATCTGATCGTTGGTGAAAATGCAAATCTGGCTGGCCAGAAGCATGGCCTCCTGTACGATCTCGTTGGCCGCCATTTCCGTGTGTTTAGCGAGCGCGCGCGCCGCCGCCAGAGCGAATGGCCCGCCCGAGCCAATCGCGACGATCCCATCATCTGGCTCAATCACGTCGCCATTCCCGCTAACGAGATAGGTATATTTCTCGTCCGCGACCAAAAGCAGCGCTTCCAGGTGCCGCAAGGCGCGGTCGGTTCGCCAATCCTTGGCCAGTTCGACCACGGCGCGGTTCAGGTTGCCATGGTATTCCTCGAGTTTTTGCTCGAAGCGGGCAAACAGGGAGAGCGCGTCGGCGGTGCTGCCGGCAAAGCCCGCGATGACCTTTTCATTGTAGAGGCGGCGGATCTTGCGCGCCTTTTGTTTCATTACACTTTCGCCCATGGTGACCTGACCATCGCCACCCATAGCCAATCGCCCGCCGCGCCGCACGCACAAGATTGTAGTGCTGCGAATCCTTGATGATTCCTTCACGCTGTCTCCATGAAATCATTATAGCAGATGGCTCAAAGACCGGGAGACGGGAGACGGGAGACGGGGTAAGGGAAAACCAATAGCCACCGCCAGGCGACGCATTTACTCCAGAGAAATGGAGAATTGCTAACTCGTTGCATGGCAAGTATCCCAGGCAGGAGGGCCGCCTTGAGATGGTCGAACCAAGGCATCCAGGCTGGCGTAAACGTGTCCCGTATCCCGTGCCCCGTGTCCCCTCTCTTCTTACTCCGCGGTGAAGTAATTGGCGGGATAATCTTCGTTGTACTTGGCGGAGATCCGGAAGGTTTCTCCGATGCGGTCCCCATTCAAGTAGCGAGTGATGTGCATAGGCGTTTGAATTCCATCCACAGTTTTGTAGTCCGAGTACGCGTCCGAATAATCATCCCATGCATCTTCCTTCACATTCCTTATTCTGTATGAGATGCGCGACGGCACATAGGTTTGCCGGTGCAAGTCCAGGCGCACGCTGGCCCCTCCCGGGGCAGTTATTTCGATTCCCTGCGTTGGCACATTATCAACAAAGTCTACTTTTCCAATTTGGATGAGAACGCCGGGATCGTTAATGCGCAAGCGTAACATGTTTTCTAAACTATAACGGTTGGAAATAATCCAGCCTTGTAGCTGCTGGTCGGGTTGGGAAATAAGGCCATATCGATCGAGTTCCCAACCTTTATCACCGTCGTTGATCAGGATGACCGGCTTGGTTTTTCCATACGAGAAGCGTCGCTTGTCGGGAAAGACCACCCAACTCTCGTAAGGCTGCATGCCGGCGGTATTTCCGTCCTGGAAAAAAAAGACGCGGCCCTTTGTGGTCAGGGATTTGGCGGTCAAAAACGCCTGGCCGCCCAGCCCCTGAATGGTCCGGTCCAGTATTTGGCGCGCTTTGGGGTCCACGTTCCGCGTGAGTTGGGGAGCCGCGGGCTGTTGTGCTGGAAGCCATCCCGGCACCACGCCGACCACTATTGCGAATATCCCGAAGACGCGAAAAAACTTGATGCGAAGCGAATTAACCACAGAGAACGTTTCCTCCATTAATGTTGACCACCTCACCCGTCATGTACGTCGAGAGAGGGGAGGCGAGGAAGAGAATGGGCATGGCAACCTCTTCCGGACGTCCGAACCGGCCAAGCGGGATGGTGGAGATCGCTCGACGACGGTAACGGCGGCTCGTGAGTACCGGCCGCGCCATATCCGTCTCGATCCACCC
>Ga0181520_10008222_pt1 | contig 14925 bp, 13 predicted proteins | sample PEATcosm2014_Bin_29_FD_132451 | JGI IMG/M metagenome (GOLD analysis project Ga0181520, IMG submission 132451) | Peatland microbial communities from MTU Mesocosm Facility, Houghton, MI, USA - PEATcosm2014_Bin02_30_metaG | ecosystem: Environmental > Terrestrial > Soil > Wetlands > Peat | place... | reverse complement strand
GATCACAGCGCGCAAGCTGAAAGGAACGCACCCGAAGTTCTGGCAAGAGCGGTATTACGACAGCAACATTCACGGCGAAGAAGCTCGCTCTGAGGTGATCCGCTACATCCATCGCAATCCGGTCAAGCGCGGACTGGTTGAAAAGCCGGAGGACTGGCCGTGGTCAAGCTTCCGCCATTACGCTACCGGCATCGAGGGAACCGTTGCGATTGAATCCTGGTGGGCTGCCATGCGGCGTGGCTACGAGTTACCGGAGCACCTGCGCCACCGCGAAGACTCTAAATAGACGCGAAAGTTTCCTATCTCAAAATGAGTGATCGGCCCTTCCGAGGAAGCATCCATCACTTCCCGCTCATCGCAAAGAACGCGATGAACGGGGCACAGCGTACTCCTCTTGACCTGGCCACCTGCGGCCCAGCTCTTGAGATCCATTGAGACGTGAGCCACCCGCCAGATGATTTAGGATGTTGCGGTATCCATTCCGATGTATTGCTGCGCTCCGCAGCTGTAAGGCCCAATGCAATGAAAGCTCTTGCTATCTTTCTTGGAATTTTCCTGGGCGTGCCATTCGCCTCTGCGCAATACGCCCCCGTTGTAACCGTCGATCACATCACAATTGCCCACGAACAGAGGGGTTGGAGAGTTGTTACTGCTAGCCACACGGACTTTCAAGCTGACTTCAATCTGGTGAAAAACGACCTGATTATCCGTATCGACGCAAAAAACGCGTCGGAGACAGGCCCGATGCAGATGGCCACCCTCTTCAACACGGGGCTGCGCCAGAACGTCAACGTATTTCTTGAGCGCGGCAACGACCACGTGGAGACTTTGCTTCGCAAGATCCTGCCCAGAGATTATGCGCCGGTCGGCAGCAAGCCCTTTCGCCATGTAAAGCAAGGCTTCAGTGCGCCGGATTTTGTGCTGACCGACATCGACCACCATCCAGCCACTCTCGACCAATACAAGAACAAGTGGCTTCTGATCAACTTTGTTGGCACCTGGTGCGCACCGTGCATGGCCAGCTTTCCACAAGTTGCGGATTTTGCAGCGCATCATCATCTCAATCTGCTGCTTGTAGCCCTGAACGATAAGGAACCGGCCCTGAGGCGGCTGAAGCAGCACTACAACCTGGACACTCCCATCGTCATGCAGGACGCAATGGCACCGCTACCAGTCGATTTCGGTGTGGTGACCAGCCTCCACACCGGCCAGGTGCCCGCGCTGGTGCTCATCGACCCTGATGGCGATGTAGCCTTCATTGACATCGGCGGTGACTGGCAGGATGCCGAACAACAGCTCGTGGCGCAGCTCAGACACAGGGACAATCCACCCGTGCGATAGTCTGGATGGCAGGTGGCCCGGTCATTGCAGACGGGGAGTTGGTTCATCGAACCACTCTGTGCCCCATTCATCCACTGTCTTTTGTGGATGAGTGGGAGGCCAGGGACCCCGCCGAGCATGTTGCAGGCCGCCCGCTCATCGCAAAGAACGCGATGAACGGGGCACAGCCGCAATACGCACGACAGCCCCGGCGGGATGAACCCGGCGGGGCTGCTTTGTTGGTTTCCGACTTGCGTCGAAAACCCAGAAAGAATTGGCAAAAGGACCTGTAAGCCGAATTCTGTCGTGTGCGGTCATTCCTCTAGACGCCGTGTTGCCACGGACGTTCATCAGCGACCTACCCGGAGGTTTCAACGCTTGCTTGAGCCGTTTTGGCGTGCCGGGCCGACACGCTGCGCGCGTCAGGCTCTCAGCCGCGCGCATCCCTCCCTATTTGGTCTTGCTCCGTGTGGGGTTTACCGTGCCGCAGCCGTTACCGTCTGCGCGGTGGGCTCTTACCCCACCTTTTCACCCTTACCCCAGCAGGACTTGCCGTCCAGGCTTGCGCCCGTCGGGCCCTTCCGGTCGCCCTAGTTCGTCTGAAAGACGGGTGAGGGGTAGCCGAGGCGGTATATTTTCTGTTGCACTGGCCGTCAACGAGCCTTCGCAAGCTCGCCGCCCGGACGTTATCCGGCACACTGCCCTGTGGAGTTCGGACTTTCCTCCCCCGGCGAACCGCGCTTGCGCACGCCCGCCGGCAGCGACCGCCCGGTCCTCCTGCCAGTGGTTAGTCTATCGCGAATGCGGCCCAAATCATCGCCTACCGCCGTCTACAATCAACCTAACGATGATCCAGTACCTTTATCTCGGCCGTTTTGGGTATGACGAGGGGCTCCGGCTCCAGGAAGAGCTTGTGTCGGCGGTGGTTGCCGGGCGCACGGGCAACACGCTGCTCCTGCTGGAGCATCCGCCGGTGCTCACGCTGGGGCGCAACGCCAACCGCTCCAACATTCTGGCCACGGACGAGATGCTGGCTGCGCGCGGCGTCACGGTGCATGAGATCAACCGCGGCGGCGACGTAACCTATCACGGTCCCGGCCAACTGGTGGGTTACCCCATCTTTGCCCTGCGGACGCTGCACACAGCTAGCGGCAAGCGCATGGGTCCGGTGGACTTTGTCCGCCTGATGGAAGAGGCTCTGATCCGGGTAAGCGGCCACTTTGGCGTGCCCGCCTTCCGCATTGCCGGCCTGACCGGCGTCTGGTGCGGCCCTGGTGCTGCGCACGGCAGCCTTTTGGACGAGAGGATTGTCCCGAGCAAGGACCACCCGGCTGGCGAGCGCAAGATTGGCGCCATCGGCATCCACGTCTCCCGTGGCGTTACCTCGCACGGCTTTGCCTATAACGTCACCACGCGGCTGGACGACTTCCGCTTGATTAATCCCTGCGGCATCACCGACCGGCCGGTGACGAGCCTGGAGAAGGAAGTTTCTGACCCGGCCAACCTTCCCGCGCTGGAGGAGATGGCGAACCTGGCCGCACGGCAGTTTGGTCTGGTGCTGGACGAACAAGTGCTGGCGGTGGAAAGCCTTGAGGCCATGCGCGCGCAGATCGCCTCAGCTCCTGCCGGGGTAGTAGAAGACACACCTTCCCAGCCTCCGGCTGAAGTGGAGCGGCTCTTGAGGCCGGGCGAGCCCACGCATCTGGCCTGATCTTTTCCTGGTTTTCCACATCATCCACATGCCCCTGTGGAGTTGTTGAAATCGCGTCCAACTAAAGAATTTCCCTTTGGGCCTAAACTTCCGTGCCCCATCCATTTCCGCGTCTTTTTGCGGAAATGGGTGGGATACCTATGAAAATCAGGTCTACACCGTTTCAGAAAGTGCTCTGTTGATCCGGCCCTCAAATGGTGTCGCTCTATCCCACCCATCCCGCATAAAACGCGGGATGGATGGGGCACCCAATCATTCGTATTTGTGGGCCGGATCAAAAAACGTCGTGCCTGGACGCGGTCGCTCTGGGAACTGAAGCTGCCGCACTCCTTCTCTTTGACCGCAACTACTTCCCTGCCACAAATACCAAAAGATTGCCTTCCGGATCGGTGACGGTGAGGGCGTTTTTGTCCTTCTTCGCATCGATTTTGGCAGTCTTGAGCTGGGCCTCGGCCTTTTTGAGGCTAGGGACGCGGAAGAAGAGCCTGGGGGTGGAGCCGACCGGGCTGAGCTGAATCCAGGGCGCTGCGGCCGCGGTGATGCGGACGCGCAGGCCGCCGTTGGCCTCGGTCACTGTCATGCCCATGGCTTCATAGAACTTGCGGGTGGCAGCCATGTCCGGCACGGCGAACTCCACACCCTCCACCACGGACGAGATGCGGTTGGGCAGAATGTGCTGGCCTGCGTCGGCCATGTGCTTGGAGCCCGGCATGTACTGGGTGAACTCGGTGTTGCGGCCGTCGGGATCAGGGAAGGCGGTGATCAGGTTGCCGGCGCCGGCCTTGTGAACGGAGAGCGGCTTGATGCCGGCATGCCCGCTGATGGCGGTGACGTAGTTGGCCAGATCGTCACTCTCATAGCAGACGTGCAGCCAGCCGAGCTCCTGCTTGGGGTCGGTTTGCGGATAGACTTCCAGGAAGGTGCGGTCGTTGAGCTTGACGAAGGTCTCGGTCAGCTTGCCGTCTTTGCTGTTGAGGGCAAAGGAGCGCTGGAAGCCGAGCTTGAAGAGGAAGGCCTCTTCGCGGTCGAGATCGGCCACGCGGTAGGCAACGTGGGCGATCCCGGTGACGGGGGGAATAGGGGCGGCGGTCTGCGCTGGGGCGGCAACAGCGCCGAGCAGGGCGAGGGCTACGGGGTAGAGACAACGGAGCTTCATGATCGTGCCTTGCTTTCTCAGGCCCGCGTGGGGCTGGAAGGGGATTGCGCGGTTCAGGCTGAGCGCCTGAGTCGCACAACGTATCGCTGATCCGGCCCAGAAGATCTACATCCTGGTTTCCCACCCATTCCGCGAAGAGCGCGGAATGGATGGGGCACGGTGCAGCATCTCGCTTGGACCGGGACCGTAGAAAAAACTACTTGGCGTAGTCTTCGCGGTAAGGCGTGAAGACGTCGAGGACTTCGCTGGCTTCAATGGCAGAGGCTTCGTGCTCCACGCTGCCGTCCACGGCGATGGAGTCGCCAGGGCCCATCTCCCAGCTTTGTCCGCCGGACTTGAAGAGGATACGGCCGGTGATGACGTAGACCATCTGGTCGTGAGGATGGCTGTGGCGCGCGCCCACCCACCCAGCGGTGAAGTTGTGGCGGACGATCATGAGCTTGGAGTTGAAGGCCAGCACCTGGCGGATCATGCCGGGCTCAGGTGTGGAGGTGGGGGTGGCGTTGGTGGCGACGTAAACTACTGGATTCTCACTCATGTTTTTCTCCCTTGGAACTTCGAAAACTTTTCTAGAGTTGAAGTAATCTTGGCGCCACAGCCCTTAGTTGGCCGCACCGCAGGTGCCAGGTGCCAGGGGCCTAGCGGTTCATCCAGCCGCCATCACAGAGCAAAATGTGGCCGCTGATGTAGTCGGCGGCGGCAGAGGCGAGGAAGACGGCGGCGCCGCCCAAGTCCTCTGGAGTACCCCAGCGGCCTGCAGGAATACGGTCCAGAATCGCCTTGGCGCGTTGCGGGTTCTGCTGCAGGGCCTCGGTGTTGTCGGTGGCAAAGTAGCCGGGAGCAATGGCGTTGACCTGGACGTTCTGGCTGGCCCACTCGTTGGCCAGAGCCTTGGTGAGCTGGCCCACGCCGCCCTTGGCCGCGGCATACGCGGGCACGTTGATGCCGCCCTGGAAGGTGAGCAGCGAAGCGATGTTGACGATCTTGCCGGAGCCCTGGGCGAGCATCTTGCGGCCCGCGTACTGGCTGAGGCGGAAGATGCTGGTCAGGTTGACGTTGATCACGTCGTACCAGTCCTGCTCGGAGTACTCGGCTGCCGGAGCGCGGCGGATGATGCCGGCGTTGTTGATGAGAATGTCGATGGAGCCGAGGCCGGCGACGGTTTCGTCAATGAGCTGGTGGCAAACCTCCAGGCTGCCGACGTCGCCTGCGAGCGCAACGGAGCGAACGCCGAGGCCGGCGATGCGATAGGCGGTGGCGTCCGGCGCAGAGCTGGAGCCGTGGACGGCCACGTTTGCGCCTGCCTCGGCCAGAGCTACGGCTATGCCTTCGCCAATGCCGCGCGAGGAGCCAGTGACGAGCGCGTTCTTACCCTTCAGGTTGAACTTGTCGAGGATCAGGGCGGTGGTCCTTTCCGGTTGTGTGTGGGATGCGCTCAGGCCCGGCCCGCTATCGAGCTGCGCAGAGATAGAAGAGAGGCTGCCGCGCTTTGACTGGGCAGAGATAAGAATACCGACCTGCTGGAAACAGGCGCAACCGCCGAGAGCGAAGGTTTTGGGACAACGAGCCTGGAAAACGTTAACAGTTGAAGCGCCTTCGAAGATCTGGCTAAGAGCTGAAAGCTAGAAGCTGGAAGCTGTTCCTCGATAATGGAGACCAGAGGCTGCTGCCTCATCCGGGAGACCGCTGTGAACTTTGATCTTGCTTCTCTTCCCTCGTCGGCAGGTTACAAGCTGCTGGTGGGGCTCGTTGCGCCACGGCCCATCGCGCTGATCACGTCGATAGCCGCCGATGGCAGTTTGAACGCGGCTCCCTTCAGTGCGTACAACTATCTGTCCACCGATCCGCCGATAGTGGGCGTAGGGGTAGCCAATCGCTCGGGCGAGCCTTCGGTTCCCAAGGACACGGCGCAGAACATTGCCGAGACGGGCGAGTTTGTGATCAATGTGGTGACCGAGGATCTGGCCGAGGCGATGAACCTTTGCGCCATTGACTTTCCGCGCGGCGAGAACGAGCTGTATGCCGCCGGGCTCACGACTGCCCCATCGCAGAAGGTGAAGGTGCCGCGGATTGCGCAGGCCCATGCGGCTTTGGAGTGCCGGCTGCACTCGATTCTGGAGGTGAGCGCGCACTCCCGGATCATTCTGGGGCAGGTGGTGGGGGTGTATGCGGAGGACCGCTTTGTGGACCCGGCCGGACCCTACATCAAGGCCGAAGAGTTGCTGCCGATTGGGCGCATGAACGGATTGGGGAATTATGTGCGCACGCGGGATGCGTTTTTTACGCTGGACCGGGTGCGGTATGAGGATTGGAAGGACGGGAAGCGGGGCTAGCTGGCCCAGCACGTAGCCCTTTGCGTGCGAAGTAGAACAAGCGTGGAGGGAAACAGCGGTACAGGCTGCAGAGAAAGGCCCTGCTAGCCGGGCTTTGTATCAGGGCACGACTTCAGTCGTGCCGCAAGTGCCATAAAATCGACGAGGGCTTTAGCCCCTGGGGAAACTTCCAACTAAAATCATCTCCAAAACTGCGTTTTCCCGCAGCCTGTGTAGCCCCTCCCGAGTCTTGGGCAGGGAAGAGCGGGGAGCGAAGGTTGTGTTTCAACGGCCTTGAAATCGGGAGTTCGGAGTCCCGGCAAGTCTCCGCAGAAAGAAAATCCAGGGCCAAGCGAAAGGGGCAGACCGAAGTCTGCCCCTGGTTCTGTTGTTCTTCTGGAAACTTGGTTGGGGTGGGTTCAGTCCCTACTCCCTTGTTCCCTCGTACCCTGCTTACGGATAGATCCTGTGCAGCGTCCGGGCAAAGGGAATGGTCTCGCGGACGTGGTCCAGACCGCAGATCCAGGCTACGGCGCGTTCAATGCCCATGCCAAAGCCTGAGTGCGGCACCGAACCATAGCGGCGCAGGTCCAGATACCACTGGAAGGCTTCCCTGGGCAGGTTGTGCTCTTCGATGCGGCTGTTCAGCAGCTCGTAGCTGGAAACACGCTGGCTTCCGCCGATGACCTCGCCGTAGCCCTCGGGAGCCAACACGTCCACGCAGAGCGCGTACTTGGGGTCCTTGGGGTCGGGCTCCATGTAGAACGCCTTCACGTCCGCCGGGTAGCGATGCACCATGACCGGGCGGTCGAACTGCGAGCTGAGCCAGGTTTCGTCGGGCGAGCCAAAGTCGTTGCCGTACTCGAAGGGATTCTCGAGCTTGCCTTCCTTATGGGCCTGGTTCAGCATCTCGCAGGCCTCGTCGTAGCGGAGCCGCGGGAAGGGCGGAACAATGGCTTCGAGCTTGGCAATGTCGCGGCCAATGGTCTCCAGCTCCGAGCGACGATTCTTCACTACGTTCTGCACAATGTGCGAGATGAAGTTCTCGGCCAGTTCCAGCAGGCCGTCCAGATCGAGGAAAGCCACTTCGGGCTCGATCATCCAGAACTCGGTCAGGTGGCGGCGAGTTTTGGACTTTTCAGCCCGGAAGGTGGGGCCAAAGCTGTAGACCTTGCCGAGCGCCAGGGCGGTGGACTCGATGTAGAGCTGGCCACTCTGGGTGAGGTAGGCCGGATCGCCGAAATAATCCACCGGGAAGAGCGTCGAGGTGCCCTCGCAGGCAGCCGGCGTCAGAATGGGCGGATCGGTGCGGATGAAGCCGTTGGAGTCAAAGAACTCGGCCGCCGAGCGCATGATCTCCGCACGGATGCGCAGAATGGACGCCTGACGCGGCGAACGTATCCAGAGATGACGGCGCTCCATCAGGAAGTCAACGCCGTGCTCCTTGAGGGTGATTGGGTAAGGATCGCTCTCTGGAACGCGCTGGATCACCTCGACGTTTTCCACGTCGAGCTCGAAGCCGCCCGGTGCGCGCTTGTCGGCACGGACCTTGCCGGTGACGATGACGGAAGACTCTTGTGTAAGCCCTTTCAGAGTCTCAAAAACTTCGGCCGGGACGCTCTTTACGTGCGCAACGCCCTGTACCGTGCCGGTGCCGTCGCGAAAGATGGGAAAGAGCAGTTTTCCGCTCTCGCGCGAGTTATAGAGCCACCCTTTGAGGATGACCGATTGGCCCTCAAAGCTGCCAAGCGTAGCAATGGTGGCAACGGGAGCAGCGTTGCTACATCGAACGATTTCTTCAGACATTCCGATAACCCCACAAAAGGCCGACGGGAAACGCGACCAATGGTTCCTATCAGGATACCGCGCTCTTTGGGTCTGGTGCATTTCCCGGTGCCCATTCGAGCGCTTCGTCTGCATTTTTGTACCGGAATTGAAAACCAGCGTTTGTCAGGACTGCCGGGTTTCCGCGCTGACTGGCGAGCAATGTTTCCTCCGCCATCTGGCCGAGGGCAAGCTTCAGCGCAAAGGCGGGCGCGCGCAACAGGGCCGGACGGTGGAGCTTGCGGGCAAGTTGCCGCGTGAACTCAACATTGGTCACCGGCTCCGGCGCAACAAAGTTGACCGCACCGCTGACGGTTGGATCTGCGGCGACGAACTGAAGAGCACGAATCGCGTCGTCGAGCGCAATCCAGCTCATCCATTGCTGGCCATTGCCCAGCGGCCCACCCAGCCCCAGGCGGAAGGCTGGCAACATCTTGGCCAGCGCGCCACCTTGGTGGGCCAGAATCACACCCAGCCGCGCATGCACCACCCGGATGCCGGCCGCGCGCGCCGGATCTGCAGCTGCCTCCCACGCGCGGCAAAGTTCGGCCAGAAAGCCCGTGCCGGGAGCGGAGGCTTCCGTCAACTGCTCATCGCCCCGGTCCCCGTAGATGCCCACGGCGGAGGCCACCACCAGCACCTTTGGCGGCTGGCGGAGCCCGGCCAAGGTGCGAGAGAGAGCGAGTGTGGACTCTACGCGACTGGCGGTCATCTTGCGCTTGTAAGCATCTGACCAGCGACGCTCTGCCACGTTGGCGCCGGAAAGGTGCACAGCCACCCGTAGACCTTCGAGTTGGGAGGGGTCTGCAACGGGGTGTTCCGCTGCAGGGTCCCAGGCTACGGTTTGGCCAGCGCCCTCAGTGGCGTATCGCACCAGGCGCACAACCGTCTCACCTTGCGCTGCCAATGCCTGCGCCAGCGCCGTGCCCAGCAGCCCCGACGCTCCGGAGAGCAACCAGCTGCAGCCCTGATTTTCGCTCGCCATCGTAGTCTTCCGAGCCTCCTGACCATGAGATTCCAGAGACTGATGCAAGATTCTCAGTTTTACAGGGGTTGAATAACTTTTGATGTGGACAAAAATTCGTAAACCAACGATCCTATCCCAAAGCAGGCAGGAGAATCCCCGCAAATGACCATCCCCGCCGACCCGACCAACGAGCAAGTACAGAAGACCCAGGCAGACCCTGAGACTGCCGAGAAGTTCATTGAAGAGAAACACATTGGCGACCGCATCCGCCGCCTGAGGCTGAAAAAGTCCATGGGCCTGGTGGAACTGGGCCGGCATACGGGTCTTTCCGCCAGCTTCCTTTCGCAACTGGAGACCGGGCGTGTGGTTCCCACCCTGAGGAATCTGGCGCGCATTGCCATGGTCTTCTCGAAAGACCTTTCCTACTTCTTTGAGTCGGAGCCGACGGCGATCTTCCGCATCCATCGCCAAAAGGAGCGGGTGCGGCTGCCGCAGACCGGCGTGGAACCCCCCAGTTATTTTTTTGAGAGCCTGGCGTACATGGTTCCCGACCGGCACATGGACCCCTACTTTGCGGAATTTGTGCCCCAGGAAGAGGGCGTGGAGCCGCGCTCGCATCTGCATGTGGGTTTTGAGTTTCTTTACATCCTGTCGGGTGTGCTGGAACTGAGCCACGGCGAGGTTCATTCCACGCTGGAGACGGGCGACTCCGTCTACTTTGAGGCCGGGACCCCGCACTCCTACCGCTGCTCGGGCGACCGGCCCTGCTCCGCGCTGATTGTGACCATGAGCCAGCCGATTCCGGCAGCAGCTCAGCGGCCGGTGGCGCAGGCCCGACCACACGGGGCGTAAGGCTACAGGTTAGGTGTCGCAGCTCACTTCATCCGGTTGCAGGCAGTGCTACGCTCTGCTTCCTTGAGAGCCTGGCTAGAGCTTTCGAACGCGCTGGAAAGCTCCATGCGGGCTCCTGGAGGGAACCCGCATGGAAGCACTCTGCAAACATTGCGGCGCGTACGTTTCGGCTGCCTGGAAGTTCTGCCCTCAATGCGCCACGGCTGTTGAGCCGACCAAAAACACAACGCCCGTGAATCCCCCTGCTGTTCAACCTGCGGCAGGGGAGCGCGCGCCCGCCAAAGGCGCCTTTGCCGGACTGTTCTTTGGCATGGTGGCCGTGCCGCTGCTGCTGGTGGTGGGCTCCATGCTCTGCCTCACGGGCCTGGGTGCGTTTGTAGGCATTCCGATGATTGTGGCTGGCATCTGCGCTCCCCTGATTGGGCCACTGCTGGGCGTTGGCGCGCTGCACGGCGTTTGCCCCTGGTGCGGAGCACGCATTGGAGCCATTGGCGGCATTACCGGCTTCTACTGCCACGTCTGCTCCAAACGCATCGCGATTGAAGGGCGGAAGTTTAGGCGGGTGGGCAGCTAAGCACCTGCGGTGCGGCAGACACGCTTCGCGCCTCAGATTCGCGTCTTGCAGGGAGTGTTTTGAAAGGGCATGGCTTCAGCCGTGCCACACCGCACCAGAGATTAGCTGGCCTTCAGGCCCTGAAGGCCGCATGGATTCTCTCGCGCGCTTTCGGCATGGATGAACCCATGCCCTTTCACGGTGTAACTACCCGCCTAGGCATCAACCTCAGCGAAGAACTCGGCCACATCCTGCCAGTTGTTCACGCGGGTGTAGCCGGTGGCCGTGAGGTTGTGCGGGGCAGTGTAGAGCAGCCCGTGCCCTTCAAAGCGCTTCAGGTTATACACCTGGTCGTCGATCAGGTAGTCGGCGCGGAGAATGCTCTTGTCGCCGCAAAACACATAGTGCGTGGGCGGAATGAACGGGAAGTGGCGCTGCAGCCAGCGGTACTTGGGTCCCAGCGAGTTGGGCACCACCATGGCCTGGGTGGCAATGAAGATCTCAAAGCGCGGAGCCAGCTCCTTGAGCACCTCCTGCGCGCCGGGCATCAGATCCAGATCCTCAAAAAAATCTTCGGCATCGAGGAAGGCGCGCAACTGCTGCTGGCGGTCGAGCGGAGCAACCTCCCACAGGCCTTTGCCGTGCAGGTCTTCGGGGGCAACGTCCTCGTCAAAGTGCTGGTTGTAGCGGCGCAGGAACTCGGCCAGGGTGTCGGCCATAACTTCGTCCATGTCCACGCAGATGCGCAGGAGCTTCGGTTTTTCGATCAGAGCACTCACATTGAAAAGGGTAGCAGGCAACGCGGAGGTTCACTCGCTCTTAAGACTCTTGATCGTCTGCGCAGGTGGCAGAAAGCTTTCGCCGCTCACCACACGCTGACCGGTTCTGCTCTCCAGTTCTTTCCGGGCCCGCTTGGCAATGCCTCCGCCCACGTGGGCCGCGCTGGCATTCTCCTCAAGGCCGGTGGCACTGTCGGCCTCAGCCACCTGACGGGTCGACATCTCAGCCAGCGCAGTAAAGATCAGCTCGGCTTCGGTCATGTGGTCGCGTAGATTCTGCCGTTCCAGTCCCTTGATCTTCTTGTGTTCCTTGACCGAAACCTCCGACCATTCCTCGTGGATCAGATTGGTCAGAATGGCGAACTCGTCTCCCGGTTTCACCTCGTGCGTGGCCCAGTAGTCAGTCAGCTTGTTGCGTGTCTCCTGCCCGCTCAGGCGGCGCTCGATCCACTTCTCACTGCGCCCCTGCTTTTTGTAGAGGTCACGTACGCGATCGATCCCGAGCGAGGGGTCGGCAAGTTCCTTCAGCCGCTCATTGCCCACTCTGGCCAGCCACAGCTTGATGGGCTCGGCCTTGGGGCTGGGAATCGACTGCACAAGCCGCAAAATCGTTTCCGGTTGGGCGCAATCGGTCAGACGCTGGCGTCCATCCTCTGCCGTCATTTTCAAACCATTACAGTTTGTAATGGTTTGACTTCCCTCTTTCTTGAGCCGACTCTTCAATACGCGCCAATAGTTGCTAGCGATCTGTGCATCTGGCTGCTGAATCAATACCTTGACGATGTCCACCACGGAAAACCACCAGGTCTCGGTGGCCTCGTCGTAGATGCGGCGGATGGGATGGTTCTCGAAAAATGCGCTGGCATTCGGCACGGCGGCTGCCTCGGGGGAGAGTCTTCGGCCATTCTACTGCGTAAGCGACGGTGCAACCCACGATTCCTGCACCTCGACGGGGCAGACCGCTTCGCGATGCTCATCACGCTTTTGTGCGGTTGTTCGTGCGTCCCGACGGGACGCTGGGGAGCGTTGGGTCCCCGTTCCCAGGGTTCCGCCTTCGCCTGCGCTCAGGCTGCACCCTGGGCTATCTTCGTTGTGCCCCTCCGGGGCACCCGGGCTGCGAGATCAAATGAAGGTGAGTAAGTGGAAACATCCGCACTGCTGGAATCGAACCAGACCCTTCGGCAGGGTGGGAGAGTTCTACTCCTACTTAGCCGGTCAAGGATTTTGCTCTCCCACCCTTCGCTAGAAAGAAGCGAAGGGTGGGGCACTCGCCACTCTCTCTATTATGTTAACTCTGCTTCGAAAGATAAAGCGCTTTCGCCTCTCTCAGATCAATCTTTGCAGAATGCCCGTGAGCGGCAAGTAGCGAGAGGAGTTCGCAGCCACTCAACAGTGTGAGAGGTTTATCTTTTGCGAATTCATATGCGTCCGGTCCAAAGGTAGAAGTCGTCACAAGAATACCCTTGGTAGCGCCTTCGTTATGGACTGTACCGTAGAGGTCACGAACAGCGGATACACCAACCACGTTTGTATACCGCTTAGCCTGGATGACGATCTTGCCTCCGCGAATGGGATCAGGGTCAAATGCAATAGCATCAACTCCGCCATCGCGGCTGGCCTGTGTAATTTTGACTTCACCACCGCTCTTACTGAATTCCATCTCGAACAACTCCCTGATCAGGTTTTCAAAATCCAGCCAGTCCATTGCCGCGAGATTCGTGCGATCATCCAGTGTTTCAGCTACACTATAGCCTTCAACAAACCTGCTATCTTCTTTGTTGATTGTAAGTATGGGACGGACTGGAGTTAGTTCTGTCAGCTTGCTACTCGCAATACCTTTTAGTTTACGAAAGCAGGCTTTGGGGTCGACTTGACTGAGGTTTATCTGAAGAAACTCCTCGCGCTCAACCTGAATAGACAGGATGCAGCCGCGTGCTTCTATGCCAGTTGCCTTGTCGATGCTCTGAACCCATCCGTTGAATACAACACTTTTAAGCACAGTTGCCTCGTCGGCGATAAATAGCTCATGAAACGTTCTGAGCGCAATTTGATACAAAACATCGTCAAACGTTTTCCTCAACCATGCATCCGATAACATAACCTCTTGAAACTGCTGACGACTCGCGATGAATTTCAGTTCCTTTATGGCAGGAAAAGCCTTCTGATTTGGAAGCTCAAAATCAACAATCATCACACCACTGCTTTGGTTGAAGCTGAGCATATTTCCCTGCGGAAAGCTTTCTGGATAGATAGAATGATTCAGAACTTCGGCAAAAAAATACTCTACGGCGGAAGGATCACCCGCACGATACTCTTCGCGCAATGCGTCGATTTGTGCGTGTTGCGTCTTGAGCGCGCCTAAATGCTGGTCTCTTGCCTTATCCCACATTGAAACACGATACGAATAGTCGTCAAGCGCCTTGTCTCTGGCCTGATTCCATATTGCAACATTAGACAAATAGTCCTCAAAATCCTTTTGAAATTCTACTCCGTTGGCTAAGAGTTGTTTTTCGTGTAATTCATCAATTGATTTACATTTTGCAATCCAATTTTGCATTGCTTCTTCAAACTCGGAAGCAGACTTTTTTATCTTCTCTAACCTTCTACTCCTAATAAGATTGTCAATCGTGGACAATCTTGGTGCGAATAAAGCTGCGTTTGGCTTGACGGGATAGGCAGGTTTATCGGGTTTGCTTGGAGCAACTGGTTCTGTCGGATTCGCAGGTATAATGGGTTCTTTTGGAATTGGCTGAGTAAAAGGGGTTGTATCTTTAAGGCTTCTCCATTGAAACGGCTGCTCAGCAAGACCGGCGGTTAAAATCGAATCAAGAGCCACACGCTGTTTTTCCAATTCTTCTGTTCTACGGTGTGCCGTCCTGTTGCTTTCTACTGTATCCCAGGTTTTCTGAAGCTTCTCTTGTCTGGCCTTAAGCGCAGATTGATTTCTGGTCCAACGCTCGTCCCATGCTGCGACCTGCAAACAGGCCTTCAACTCCGCGTCCTGCTGCGTGGCTCCTCGAACTACGCGGTAAGCGTTCAATCCGGCGTGTTGTACCCTGACTTCCCACATTCTTCGCGTCCCCCGATTCCGAGAGTCAAGAATACAGCGGAGTGGCCAACATCACAATAAGTCAGCGCCGCGTGTTTCGAATGTCGCGTTGGCTGTTACCCCGGGTGGCGGGTGGCCCGCCCTTTGAATTTGCAAAAATCTGTGGGTGCCCCATCCTTGGCACAGCTTCATCGTGCCAAGGGTGGGAGAGCACAGGCCATCCCAGTACGAGTTAAGCTGGTTGCTATCCCACCCTTGCCGCAAAAAGCGCGGCAAGAATGGGGCACGGCGGATTCAAGCTCCAAGTGCAACATTTCCGAAACAGGAGATAGTTGCATATGGCGAAGAGCTATCGACACCTCGATCCACAGGAACGAGCGTTGATTGAGACGCAGTTACGGT
>Ga0181520_10008221_pt1 | contig 14925 bp, 10 predicted proteins | sample PEATcosm2014_Bin_29_FD_132451 | JGI IMG/M metagenome (GOLD analysis project Ga0181520, IMG submission 132451) | Peatland microbial communities from MTU Mesocosm Facility, Houghton, MI, USA - PEATcosm2014_Bin02_30_metaG | ecosystem: Environmental > Terrestrial > Soil > Wetlands > Peat | place... | reverse complement strand
CGTGACGGGGACCCCGCGCCATCCGGGCAGCCACCTGCCCTGGGGTCCCCGTCTTCGATCCCGCTAGCGCGGAACCGAAGACACCCCTGGGCTTGGTGTGATCCGTAAAAACGATGCTCCTGGGCGCCCCTGCAAGGACGTCCCTTGCCGCACCAATCCCGCCGAGCGTCGAGGGGCCCGGTTGCTATCTCCTCAGCCCGCCCTCGGCGTGGTCGCCATCACGACCTCGCGCAGTTGCTCCATGAAATACCGATAGCTGGCGAAGGTAACGTCCGAGAGCACGAAATGATCGGGGCCCGGGATGAAGCGCCCGCCCTCGATCAGTGTGCGGGCGCGCTCCATCTCGCGGTCGATGGCCGCCTTGCCTCGTGCCATGACCTGCTTGTCGAGGCCGCCTATACAGCCGACCGCCGGGAAGCGATCTCGCACGCGCGTCACGTCGTTGCCTGACTGGACCTCGTATGGGTACAGGGTAGTGACCCCTGCCTCCAGCATCACCTCGGTCAAGTCTTCGATGTACCCGTCCGAATCCACGAGGATGACCTCGATGCCGTGCTGTCGCGCAAAGGCAGCCATCTTCCGGTATTGTGGGGTCATAAACTCGCGGAATGTCTTCGGTGAGATCAGCGCCCCCGTGCGATAGGCCATGTCCTCCCAGCATTCGATCAGGTCGAAGTCCACTTCGGCGACCATCTTCTCCCAGATCGCGAGCGCCATATCGGTGTAGTGGTCCATCATGTCGCGGACCAGTTCGGGCTGGTCGTAGAAGGCATAAGCGAGGTTCTCGTCGCCCATGCGATTGCGGCAGAAGCCGTAGACCCCCCGGTGCGTCAATTGCAGCGGGTAGTCGCGATTGCGGTACTCCTCGACCAGTTCCGGCCAGTTCGCGGGGAACCGCTCAGGATCGTCGGCCTGCATGTGCCGGGCCTTGTACTCCCGCCAGTCGGCCACGCTCTTGATGGGCCAGTCGATGTCGTGCTGGTGGTAGTCACCGCTCTTGTGCAGTACGTCCACCGTGCCGTCACCCCGGCGGCGGATGAGTTTGGTCTCGGAGTCCTCCAAGACTACATCCGGGCCGAGTTGTGAGGGGTCCATATTCACCGGAGTGCAGCGCCAGCCGCGGTAGCCGCCCTCGAACTGCAGCAGTTCGTCGATGCACGCGCCGATCCCCGGGTGCTCCTGTTCCCACTGGGGCAAGATGGCATTGTCGCCGCCGAAGATCTTCATAAAGGGCACGCGGTCCACCGGCTTTCCGGTGAGGGTCCTGACGAATCGTTCGCGAGTGTTCATGGGGGCGTGGGTGCTCCTGTAACAGATGGCGAGTCGCGGGGCACATTCCTGATGGGGGAGAGGAGTTCCTGCCTGGGAGCGGACAAGGGGTCTGTAGGTTGGCCGGGGAATTGGTGCGGGGAACGGCCAGTGTAGTGCGGTGGTCGCGATAATCCTGCAGTGGCCCCGACAATCTTGTCGGGGGCGGGAGCGCGGCGGGAACGGCTTTCCCCGACAGGATTGTCGGGGCCACTGTGGTCCGACAGGATTGCGGGACCACTGTGGTCCGATAGGATTGCCGGGACCACTGTGGTCCGATAGGATTGCCGGAACCACCTCACACAGGCAAGGAGCCTTTGCATGAGCCGGTATGTCATGGCGATGGACCAGGGCACGACGAGTTCGCGGGCGGTGATCTTCGGGCCGCAGGCGGAGATTGTGGCGATTGCGCAGCGTCCACTGGCCTGTCGCTTCCCCGCGCCGGGGTGGGTTGAGCAGGACCCGCTGGAGATCGTCTCCGGGCAGGTTGAGGCCGCGCGCGAGGCGCTGCAGAAGGCCGGCCTGCAGGCGCGGGACCTCGCCGCTGTCGGCATCGCCAACCAGCGGGAGACAACCGTGTTGTGGCAGCGCTCGACGGGGCGACCGATCACCGGGGCCATTGTCTGGCAGTGCCGCCGGACCGCCGGGCTGTGCGAGCAGCTCCGCTGCGATGTCGGCGATGACTGGGTGCGCTCGAAGACGGGGCTGGTCATCGACCCCTATTTCTCAGGCACGAAGACCCGATGGGCATTGGACGAAATCCCCGGAGCGCGCGAGCTGGCCGCGAAAGGCGACTTGCTGTTCGGCACTGTGGACACCTGGCTGGCCTGGAACCTGACCGGCGGGAGGGTCCATGCGACCGACTGGTCGAACGCCTCGCGGACGATGCTGTTGAACATCCACAAACTTGAATGGGATGAGGAAATCCTGCAGATTCTGGACATTCCAGCTTCCGTTCTCCCGGAGATCGTGCCATCGAGTGGCTCATTCGGGGTGCTGAGGTCGGACATCCTCGGGGCGGAAGTGCCACTGACCGCGGCTATCGGCGATCAGCAGGCCGCGCTTTTCGGGCAGGGGTGTTTCAGTTCCGGGATGGCCAAGAATACCTACGGCACCGGGTGCTTCTTGCTCATGCACACCGGCTCACGGCCCGTCGAATCGCGCAGTGGCCTGCTCACCACCATCGCCTGGTCGGCGGGCGGAGCGATGGAGTATGCGCTGGAGGGGAGCGTCTTCGTTGCCGGGGCCGCGGTCCAGTGGCTGCGCGACCAACTGGGGATCATCCGGTCGTCCGAGGAAACCGAAGCGCTGGCCCAATCGGTGCCGGATACCGGGGGCGTGTACTTCGTGCCCGCATTCGTGGGGCTGGGGGCCCCGCACTGGGACGATGCGGCGCGCGGCGCGCTCGTCGGGCTTACGCGGGGCTCCGGGAGGGCGCACATCGTGCGGGCGACGCTCGAAGCGATGGCCTACCAGACTGCCGATGTCCTGCGCGCGATGGAGACCGACTTGGATTCGCCGCTGGCCGAGCTTCGGGTGGATGGCGGGGCTGCTGTGAACGACTTTCTACTGCAGTTCCAGGCCGACATTCTGGGGGTGCCGGTGGTCAGGCCGGCGTCGGTCGAGACGACCGCCCTCGGCGCCGCCTGCCTCGCCGGGCTGGCGGTCGGATACTGGAATAATCGAGACGAGTTGGCGGCGAACTGGGCTGTCGGTCGCCGCTTCGAGCCTGCAATGGACGAGGGATGCCGGCAGGAACTCACATCCGGCTGGCATCGGGCCGTGGCGCGCGCGAAGCACTGGGGCGAGTGACACCGGCGTGGGCGTCGCGTGGAGCGGGCGTCTCGCCCGCTGGCCGCGTTAAGCTTCTGCAAAGCAGCACGGCGAATGCCTCGATCTCAGGCAGGATTCCTGTCGCTCTAGACGAACACGTGCGCTGACCTCTATAGAACAACGTGTCCGGGTTGTACGTCCGTAAGAGAGTTCTGCATACCGCAAACGGCGCACAGGTCCGGGGCTGCGCGCACAGCAATTCGAGTCCACAAATTGACGGGAGGTAGCATTGTGAGGAATGCGAGACTGCTAGTGAGTGCCTTGCTGAGCTGTGTCGTCCTCATCAGCGCGAGCTGCGCGTTCGCGCAAGATTGGCCCCAGTGGCGCGGCCCGAATCGCGATGCGAAGGTGGCCGGGTTTGTCGTGCCTGCCGCGTGGCCGGCCACGTTGACCCAACAGTGGAAGACGGCGGTCGGCGCCGGCGACTCCACGCCCGCTCTCGTCGACGGCAAGCTGTACGTCTTCGCACGACAGGGTGACGATGAAGTCACCTCCTGTCTGAACGCGGCAGACGGGAAGATCGTGTGGCAGGACAAAAACCCGACAGCGGCGGTCGGCGGCCCGGCGGCCCGGCATCCCGGCCCCAGGAGTTCGCCGGCGGTGGCCGACGGCAAAGTTGTGACGCTGGGCGTGAACGGGACCGTCTCCTGCCTCGACGCGGCCACAGGTAAGGTCTTGTGGCGCAAGGATGTGTTCCCCAACGTGGTGCCTAAATTCTACACATCAATGTCACCGCTCATCGCGAACGGGATGGCCATCGCGCATGTGGGGGGAGATGGCAACGGGGCGCTCGTCGCCTTCGACCTCGCCACCGGCGATGAGAAATGGCGTTGTGCGAACGAGGCCCCGCAGTACGCCTCGCCTGTCCTGATGACCGTGGCGGGCACGGAGCAGATCGTGACGCTGAGCGAGAAGAGCGTCATCGGCGTCGGCCTGGCCGATGGGAAGCTGTTGTGGGAGATCCCGTTCGTCCCCCAGGGGATGGCTTACAATTCCGCCACGCCGATCATTGACGGGCAGACAGTCATTTTCACCGGGGCGGCGCGAGGCACAAAGGCGGTCAACATCGCGAAGCAGGGCGACGCCTTCACGGCCACCGAAGCCTGGAGCAACCCCGACATCGCCTGTCAGTTCAGCACACCTGTGCTTGAGAACGGCTTCCTGTACGGCCTCTCCAATCGTGGCAACCTGTTCTGCATCGACGCCAAAACCGGCAAGACGGCATGGCTCGACACCACTCAGCGCGACCGTAGCGGCTTCGGCGCCGTCGTCGATCTTGGCGCGGCCATCGTGGTGCTGCCCAGTAACGGAACCCTGATTGGTTTCCAGGCTAGCGACAAGGCCTACACAGAACTGGGACAGACGAAGGTCGCAGACACGCCGACCTATGCGTTCCCGGTCTTCGCCGGGAAGAACGTCTTTGTGAAGGACCAGGACTCCGTGATCCTGTGGACGCTGCCGTAGGTTGGGGGTTTACAACTTGAGCAGGCGGCGGCCACCGGATCGCGAACGATCTTGGGGCCGCCGCTTGCTTCGGACGTATCGCGCGGGGCGGGCGTCTCGTCCGCCAGCGTTAGCCGTAGTCGTTGCCGTTCTCCTCTCTCCGCTTGTACCTGTTTAGTGATTGCCTCCTTCGACCATGTGGCGGCGTGATTTATCGCGCCAAATGCAGGCCCAAACTGCTCTCCGCCCATTGCACCGCTGGCACGAGCAAGTATCCTCTTGAAAGCGAAGATGTTGGTAGTTACGCGACGTAATCCGCGCGATAAATCCCACATGGTCTGACAGAGGTGTCGGTAAACACATACCTCCGCTTGCGGAGAGGGGCCGGGGGTGAGATGCCGTTCCGGGAGGGATGGCCCGTCGCAGGCGGGGTAGGGCCGTCCTCCCTCTCCCTCCACCGTAAACGACCCCTTCAGCCGGATGTCGGCGGACGAGCTGCCGACCATCGCGTCGAACTGCCCCGGCGGCTCGACCACTCGTTGCATCTGCGCGTTCCAGAAGGCCAGCTTGTCCTGAGGCAGCCGGAACGTGACCGTCTTCTTCTCCCCTGGGTCAAGAGTGAGGCGCGTGAGGTCTCTGAGTTCCTTCATGGGCCGCACCATCGAGGCCACCAAGTCGTGGATGTAAAGCTGCGGGACCTCATCCCCTTGACCGTCCCTGTGTTCTCGACCTCGAAACTGAGCTGGAGCAGGTCCTCGCGGTCCGCACACGAAATGAACCCTCTGCCGAACCAGATACTCCACGGAGGTGCGACCCATGCCCGCCTTCTACGTCTCCCCGAATGGCTGCGATACGAACCCCGGCACGCGCGCGAAGCCCTTTGCGTCGCTTCAGGCCGCTCGCGACGCGGTGCGGAAGCTAAATGAGGGCGGCAAGCTGGACCAGCCGGTCACGGTCTACCTCGCTGACGGCACCTACTTTCTCGACACGCCGCTCGTGCTCAAGCCCGAAGACTCAGGCGCCCCGCTGTGCCCGGTCACTTGGACTGCTGAGCCGGGCGCGAGGCCGGTTATCAGCGGCGGCGTTGCGATTGGCGGCTGGCGCGAGGAGAAGGTGAACGGCAAGAAGGCGTGGGTCGCCGACCTGCCCGAGGTGGCGAAGGGCAAGTGGACATTCGCCGAGCTTTGGGTCAATGGGGAGCGCCGCAGCCGCCCACGGTTGCCGAGAGAGGGCTTCTTTCGGGTCGCCGAACAGCCCGACGTCACGCCCGATACGCGGTACGATGAGGGTCAGATCCGATTCGTCTGCCACCCCGGCGATGTGAGAGCGTGGCGCAACCTGTCCGACGTGCAGGTCTGCGCTCTGACGCTGTGGACGGAGAGTTGGACGCCCATCGCCTCGGTGGACGAGAGCACCAACATGGTCAACCTTACCACGAAGACGGTGCGGCGACTGACCGACGACTTCGGGCCCCACGGCTGCCGCTACTTCGTCGAGAACGTGTTCGAGGCGCTCGATCAGCCCGGCGAGTGGTATCTCGACCGTCCCGAGGGGAAGCTATACTACTTGCCCAAGCGGGGCGAGAAGCTTGGCGAGGTCGAGGTGATCGCCCCGAGGCTCGAGCAGGTGGTGCGCATACAAGGCAAGCCTGGACGCCCGGTGGCGGGCATCCGCTTCGAGGGCATCTCCTTCGCGCATACCGAGTGGCGGCTCCCGCCAGACTCCCCCGGAGCCTCGCAGGCCGCTGTCACTGTGCCCGGGGCGATCTACGCCGAACATACTGAAGGCTGCGTGTTCCACGAGTGCGAAGTCGCGCACATCGGCAACTACGCCATCGAGTTCGGGGCAGGCTGCAGCGGCAATATGGTCTCATATTGCGAACTACACGACCTCGGAGCCGGCGGCGTGAAGGTCATGCAGGACAGTGCCTACACCACGGTCGCCGACTGCGAGATCCACGACTGCGGTCGCGTTTTTTTCAGTGCTGTAGGGGTACTTATCACCCAAAGCAACGACAACCAGGTAGTGCACAACCACATCCATCATCTGTACTACACCGGCGTGTCGGTCGGCTGGTCGTGGGGGTATGCGCCGTCGTCGGCGGCGCGGAATGTGGTCGAGTACAACCACATCCATGACATCGGGATGGGCCTCTTGTCGGATATGGGCGCGGTGTATACGCTCGGCGATTCGCCCGGCACTCGGGTCTGCCACAATCTGGTCCACGATATCGTATCCTACGGCTACGGTGGCTGGGGGCTTTACACGGACGAGGGAAGTACCGGCATCCTTCTTGCCAACAACGTTGTGTATGGAACGAAGTGCGGAGGGTTCCACCAACATTACGGCAAAGAGAACCTGCTACAGAATAACATCTTCGCTTTCGCCAAGGAAAACCAGATCAACCGCACCCGGGCGGAGGAGCACGTCAGCTACACATTCCAGCGCAATATCGTGGTCATCGACAACGGCAATTTGCTCGGTGGCAATTGGGAGGGTGACAACTTCCGCCTCGACTACAATCTCTACTACGACACGCGCGGGCCGGTGAAGACGACCGGCCCGGCGAAGCTGCGCGACTGGCGGAAGCGCGGGCATGACATCCACAGCATTTTCGCTGACCCGCTATTCGTGAATCCGGCAAAGGGCGATTTCCGCCTGAAGCCGGGCTCGCCCGCCGAACGCATTGGATTCCAGCCAATCGACGTGTCCAAGGTCGGGCCGAGACCAAAGCCGAAGTGACGAGCGAAACGCAATAGGCTCCGCAGGTCGCGCCCATACCGGTACCGCAGAAAGGGTGGTGCAAGGTGACGAGGTTCACTGTGTGTCTTCTGTTGGTATGCGTTGCAATCGGGCAGGCGCTGGCACAAGCGCCTGTTCCTCAGCCCGCGCCGCAGATCGACCGTAAGGACCCGACCGCAGTGGTGCAAGCATACGTGCGGGCCTGCGAAACCGGCGATGTCAAGACTGCGGTGGCGTTGTTGGACGACAAATCAGGCCTGCGCAAGGGCGTGGAGGCGATGGCACAGGGGATGAACCGCGATCTCGGACCGCAGGGCCTGGGGTTCCGCGACGTGCTCATCGAGTTCTCATTCCTGCCGTTGGGGACGCTTGCGGGGACGGCCAACGCCCAGGTCAAGACGGAAGGCGGGGCAACGAGGGTCATCGTGACGCAGACGCCGACCATCACGCGCACCTTCGAGCTTGTGAAGGGCGATGATGGCACCTGGGGCATCGACCTGGAGAAGAGCGTGCTCCTGAGTACGGGCAAAACGAAGTCCGTTATGATGCTCCAACTCCAGCATTCCCCCGGATCGAGCGGGGGAGCGCCGGACGCGTCGCGGTGGGAGGATCGCAACCGCCTGCAGAGGCTGGCGCAAGCGCTGCTGGAGTATGTCGCCGAGCACGGCAATCGCTTCCCGCCGGCGGACAAGTGGGTCGATGAGATGGAGAAATACTGCCTGGACCCTTCGCTGCTCCACCGCGCGGGTCTCAAGCCGGACCAGTACGGCTACGCGATCAACGCCAACCTGGCCGGGAAGCCGTTGTCCGACAACTGGGAAGAGCGGCGTAATCTGGTTGTCGTATTCGAGTCCACGGACCTGTCTCGGAATGCCGCGGGCGACCCGGACGCCCTCCCGCCGCGACAGCCGGGTTCGCCACCCATTTGGGTCGCCACTGCCGCAGGCAATACTACGTCGGTTCCCGTGGGGATGACCCTGAGGGAGCTTGCCGAAGCGCAGCCACTGTCGGACGCCTGCTCGCGGCACATGACGATGATCGCCAAGGCACTCCTTGCCTACGCACGCGACCACGGCGGGCTACTGCCGCCGGCAGCGTCATGGTGCGACGAGATAGGCCCTAGCATTATGCCCGATGCGGCCACGGGCAAGGACGTGTTCCAGTGTCCCGCCGACCCGGACCACAAGTACGGCTACGCTCTCAACGCGGCGCTTGCGGGCAAGAACGTGCGCACGCTCACCGATCATGGGGACCGCGTCATGTTGCTTCACGCCAAGGCGGGAGTGCGGAACGAGGTCGTGCAGGTGCCGGCGATTGCACAGAATGCCATCCACACGGGCGGGATGTACTATGACGGCGACGGAGAGAAGTACGACATTGTCGTTATGCTGGATGGGAGCCTGCGCCAGGTTCCGGAGGGCCAGCCATACCCCACGCCGCCGCCGGGTCGCTGACCTCACTGGCCGGGCTGACGCTCCGCGGCCGTCTTGTACAGCGTCGCGAGGTGCTCCGGCAGTACGGGGACATAATCGGGCCCGAGTTGGTCGAGCACCTGCTGCAGCACCGTCGGCGAGCACGGATAGCATTGCACGAATGCGTTGAGGAACGCGGGTCGCTGCGGGGGCGTGTTTCGGCGGATGTCGCTGACGATAAGCTCCAGCGCGCGGTCGGAATCGCCCTTCGGATCGAAGCCTGCAATCGCGTGGAACGCCGGCACGCCGTCAACGGTGACGGTGGCGTTCGCGGGCGTCGTGTCGGGCTGCAGGCCGTAGTCCGGCAGGAAGTATTGCAGTCCGGGCAGTCCCGCCGCATATCGGCGAAGGCGCTCGGAATCCGCGCTGTGGGTCCACAAGCCCCGCTCGTCGAGGCGGCGCATGTACTGCCCGGTCAGATCGAGAAATCCCTTGAAGACGCGGTCGGGATGCTCGTACCGGCTCGCATAAGGACCGGGGTAGCAGTAACCCACACCCGAGCACGCGCAGACGAACGTGTCGTTCGGGCCGGCTTTGTGGTAGTAGTAGTCCATGAGGTCGGGCATGAGGTCGTAGGTCGTCGGACCGAGGCTCCAGGCCAGCGGGAAACGGCCGTGCACCGGGTCGTCCCAGTACCGGGTGAGGAAGAAGCTGTACCAGTTGATCGGCGCGTCGCCATCCGAGACCATGAAGGACAGGTAGACCTTCGTCCGGTCCAGCGGAGGAGCCGGCGGCAACTCGCGCCGGAATTGGGGCGGCTGCGTGCCTGAATGCACGCTGAGGTTGCCTGTCTCCGCCGACCACGACAGGAACTTCGCATAGGTCGACAGGAGCGTGACGCCCGGCCCCTCCTGGATGCCGACACCGTCCCCGGCCCACGGCGCCCCCAATACGCCGATGTTGACCGGGGCCTCCGCCAGGAGCCTGGAGATGACAGCCGTCTCCTCGAGCGGCGAGGCGACGCCGGGGCGGGCGTCCTTTGCGCCCGTGATCCAGAAGCAGAAGGCTTTCTGCGCGATGAGGTAGTCTCGGGGCCGCACCCACTCCGGGTACATGATCCCCAGCAGGTTGTGATTCAGTCTCGGCCACAGGTTCGCAATAGCCCACTCGTACGCGGCGACGTTCGTATGCCACCGGCCGCGCAGGTCTGCAATGACCGGCAGGCGCAGCCGCCGGGCCAGCTCGGGCGAGACCATCACGGCATGGTCCAGGCCGCAGATCATCGTGGCGATGTTGACCGAGGTCGGCAGGTCGGGGTCAGTGATGACCGCTCCCCTGATCTCATCCTTCCACCGCTTGAGAAGCGACCAGGGATCGCTCATCCGCTCGATCTCGGCGATGTCGCCGCGGGCCTTCATCCAATCGAGCCAGCGCTCTTCGACCGTCGGAGAGCCGGACTTCGCATCTGTGCGGTCGGTGACCAAGTACAGTCGCGGCTGGCGAGCGTTGATGACGCCCTGGAGCGAGACCAGCGCCAGCTTTTCATCGAGGGGCAAGGCACTCGCATCGACCACGCAAAGCTTGCGCGCCGGTAGCGGGCACTTGGGGAACACGCCGTCGAAGCCGCGCTGTGCCGTGTGAGGGATGATCCCCGCCGGAAGCGCGGAGGCGCGGTAGAAGCGGTCAGCGCGCGCGAGCAAGTCAGCGGCAGGCGTGATGCCCCGCTGGCGGAGGGCATACAGGGCCGCCCGGCCGAACACCTCGCGCTGGGCCAGGACCGCGTCGAGATCGCCGGACGCGAAGAGGGCCGCCCCCGCCCAGACATCCACTGCGCCGGCGAACTGCGGGCAGCCGTGCCGGATGAGTGTGATGACGGGCCAGGTGCCGGCGGGGTCGCGGAACTCGACGATGGGCACCACCTTGTCCTCCGGCGGTAGCGATGCCGGGTTGAGCGCCTGCGTCGCGCCGAGCGCGCCGTCGCGGTACAGACGCTGCCAGCGGGGCCAGTCAAGCGCGGCCAGCGATAGCGGATCGGCGTCGGCGTGGTAGAGCAGCTCGCCACGAGGACCGGCGGAGGTGTAGAAGCCCCCGGTCCCGAGCCGGTCATGCCCGAAGAACTCGACGTGCCCGAGGTCCTTCCAGTCGCCGCCGGGCTGCTCGAATCCCGGGTTCGGGAGTAGATTGCCGACCGGGGACACGGGCGAACCCGCGGGCAGTTGGCCGCGCACGAGGACGACATCGTCGATCCACACGGTCGCCGGCGGTTTCCACAGGACGAGGATGACGTCGACGGCCGCGGTCTGTGGCGGGGTCGTCACGTTGGCTGAGACGAACGACCAATCGCCGCCGGGAGAGGGAAGCGAGGGGCCCTCCTGTCCGAGGAATCGGCCGCCGGCGTCCCAATAGCGAAGAAGGAGCGCGTCGGCCTGGGGCCCTCCGCCCGTGTCGAGCGTCTTGGCCCAGCCTCCGAGCGTGAAGGTCTCGCCAGGTTTGGCCGGGATCCTCGCGATCTGCTGCAGGCCCGACCATCCGGGCGAACCTTTCGCGATCTTGATGCCCCACTTCCCGCTGTGCGCCGCCTCCGCCGTGACCTCGGCCTGATCCTTCGCGCCTGTCACCCACGCCCAGTCCGCGACTCCCGTTCGCCTGCACGGGTGGCAGAAGGGCACGCCGGCTGAGATCAGGCTGCCGCCGCTTTGGTGGAACCGGCGCAGGTTGTCCGCCGCGTCCTCCGGGAAAGTGTTTCCATACAGGTGGATGAGAGCCGCGTACTTCTCGGCGGAGAACCGTTGAGGGTCGGCAAGCGCGTTGCTGTCGAGCAGATCGGCCCGCAGGCCAAGTCGGGTGAACCAGGCCTGCATGTCAGGCCCGGTGAGGCCCGGCGGCGCGCAGAAGTAGGGGAAATCGGAGTCGCTGAAGATGGCGATGGCCGGGCCGGGGACCGCAGCCGGCATGGCGAAAGCCGCAGAGCAGAGCGTAAGCCCGACCATCAGGACACACCAGGGACGGCGCCGATCAGTGCTCACGGTTTGACCTCGCTTCTTGGGCGTGTGCCTCGTCCGGGGCCACGGCAGGTAGCCCCAGCACGAAGGTTGTCAGTGCGTCCTTGCGGTCGACCAGGGCCAGGTCGCCACCATGGGCACGCGCGATTTCCTGTGCCAGGCTCAGACCGAGGCCGAAGCCATCGATGCCACCGCGCGGTCGCGCTCCCCGGAAGAAACGCTGGAATACTCTGTCGCGCTCCTCAACAGGGATTCCCGGGCCGGTGTTGGAGACCGCGAACTGCGCTCGATCCCCCACACGCCGCAGTGAAAGAGTGATCGACCCGTCTTCCTTGTTGTATCGCACAGCGTTGGTGGCGAGATTCGTCAGCGTTTGGGAGAGCAGTCCGGCGTCGGCCGGCACCCAGACATCCTCAGCCAGGTCAGCGGACACAGTCAGGTCCGGCGCCAGGATACGAACGTCGTCTGCCAGACTCTCGGCCATCTGTGTGAGGTTGGTAGGGGCGAGGTCCAGGCGTAGCTGGCCGGCATCCGCGCGGGATAGGAGCAGCAAGCTCTGGACGATCGACCGCAACCGGCAGACTTCCTCCAGCAATTCCGCGTACCGCCCCTGTTCCCCGGACCCCTCCTCCGCCGCCTTCAGGGCCTCCTCCAGTTGACTTTGCAGGATAGTTAGCGGAGTTCTGAGTTCGTGCGCGGCATCGGCGCTGAACCTGGTCGCCTGATAGAAACTCCGCTCCAGTCGGTCGAGCATGGCGTTGAAGACCGTGATCAGCCTCGCGAACTCGGCGTCCGCGCCGTGCGCCTCGATGCGCTGGTCCAGGCCGCGAGCGGTCACGCCCTCCGCGGCAAGCGCGAGCGCCTGCACCGGGCGGATGGCTCGCCGCGACACCAGCCATCCGATCCCGCCCACCAAGAGCAGCGCAGCGGGCATGGCCGCGAGGAACGCGTTGCGTGTCCAGAGGATTTCCGGCGCGAAAACACCGGTGTCGAGGCCCACGACCAGCGTCCGCTCGCCGTCACCCATCGCGCCGAGTCGCCAGTCCCGTGAGCCCGCACGCACGGACACAAACCTCGGCGGGACCATCGGCGGAGGCGGGCCCTTCGTCTCCGTGCCGTTTTCGTCCGGGGGCGGACCGGGCGGCGGCCCCGGGGGGTGGCTCTGAAACGTGCTGGGCGGCGGCAGCATGTCGAGCCTGAGGTGCTCCGGCCAGTGATTCGACTGGTAGACGATCTTACCGTCCGCATCTCTGGCCAGCACGAGAACTGCTGAGGTGGAGTCCGCGCCGATGAGGGGGTCAAAGGCGTGCTCGAGTCCCTCCCAGTGGTGTTCCCACGGCTCCGCATCCCGTGGTGGCCGTAGGCCGTGCATCGCACGGGCGGTGATGGCCTCATCCAGCCGGCCCAGGCTCGCGCCGCGCACCATCAGCCAGGCTGATACGGCGAACGCGGCCAGGACAAAGCCGCACGCGAGCGTGGACAGCAGCGCGAGCCGGGCCCCGAAAGACCTTGCCCTCGGTGCGCGAGGCCGGCTAGCCTTGCCGGAATCGGTAGCCGACACCGCGGACGGTTTCGATGAACTGGTGTTCGCCATCGGGTTCGATCTTCTTCCGCAGTCGCTGAACGTATACATCGACAAGGTTCGTGCCGGGGTCGAAATCATATCCCCAGACATGCTCGATGATCTGCGTCCGGGGGAATACGCGCCCCGGTGAACGCATCAGGTATGTCAGCAGGTTGAACTCGCGAGCAGTCAACTCCACGCTCTGCCCTCCCCGTGTCACTTGCCGCGACACCAGGTCCACCACGAGGTCCTCTGACTGCAGGACCGTAACCCCATCGCCGGACGCTCGGCGGACCACCGCGTGCACCCGCGCGATGACCTCCTCTGTGTAGAACGGCTTGGTGACGTAATCGTCAGCGCCCGCCCTGAGCCCCTCGATGCGCTCGTCCAGCTCTCCGCGCGCGGTCAGCAGGATAACCGGCACCGGGTTGCGGCGCTCGCGCAGGATGCGCAGGATGCTCAGCCCGTCGCGACCGGGCAGCATGATGTCGAGCACGATGGCATCGTAGGCCTGCGTGGTCGCCATCATCAGGGCGTCGTCGCCGTCGCCGGTCGTGTCCACGCAGAAGCCCTCCTCAGTCATGGCTTTCCGTAGGAAACCGGCGATGCGCTTTTCATCTTCTACCACAAGCACTCGCATGTCGAAATGGTAACAGAAAGCGCGGGCCACGAAAAGCCGTCGTGGATTACAGTCTCGTAATGTGCGCGTGGGGTTCGCCGTCATGTTCGGGGCACATACTCCGCAAGTCGCAGCCGAGGGGCTGCACGAAATGGCGAGGCCTGCCAGATGGCACGATGAGAAGCCTCGCCGGAAAGGGAGATGCGCAGATGAGCAAGACGATCCTGATTGCTGCGTTGGTGATCTGTGTTGTCGCGGTGGCGGCGATCCTCGTGCCCGCGCTGTGTCAGCCGGGCGGCGGCCCGCCGGGGCAGGGAGGCGGGGGTAACTTCGACATGGGTGGCCCGCCTCCTCCGCCGATGATGGGCGCGGCCGCAGTGGCCGTTGGCGACGGAGTAGTCTACGTCGCATCCGATGGCAAGCTGACCGCCTTCGAGGCGAAGACCCTCAAGAAGCTTACCGAGGCCACCTACAGCACTGCCGGGGGTGCGCCCCAGGGACCGCCGCCGGGCGGCAATCCGGGCAACTAGCGCCGTTCGGTCCGTACCACGGAACACACACGACGAACGAGGCACATCACGCGATTGGGCATGGGATGCCGGTTAGATTAGGGGCATCCCATGCCAGTATCAAGTTCGAACGCGAGCCATAAGACCGACAGAAGGTCATGGGTAAAGACGAGAGATGGGATTCACATGAACGTATGGGAGAGCGTCAAGATCGCATTTCAGGCGTTGCGTACGAACCGGATGCGAACCAGTCTGACTATGCTAGGGATGATCATCGGGGTCGGGGCAGTCATCGCGATGGTCGCCATCGGACAGGGCGCAGCCGCCAAGATCCAGCAGCAGTTCGAGTCGATGGGCACCAACATGCTGACCGTGATTCCCGGGAACGGCCGCTTCCGGCCCGGCCCTCCCGGAGCGTCGGCCCCGACCACCTCTCTGGTTCTCGGCGATGCGAAGGCGATTGAGGCCAGGTGCGCCGATAGCGTATCGACGG